>Ga0335081_10010348_pt1 | contig 15072 bp, 14 predicted proteins | sample Lox_Sample_35_FD_206713 | JGI IMG/M metagenome (GOLD analysis project Ga0335081, IMG submission 206713) | Soil microbial communities from Loxahatchee National Wildlife Refuge, Florida, United States - Lox_Sample_3.5 | ecosystem: Environmental > Terrestrial > Soil > Wetlands | place: USA...
CACAGTGACTTTCGGTAACTACGATCAGGAATTTACGTTAACGAGCTCGGACGACACCGATGGTATTGTTGTCGATCAGTTGGTGACGCTCAGCACCACCGGCTATCTCCTGTTCGTCAGCGATACTGCCGGCTACCAAGGTGATTTACTCGACTACGTCGTGGTCTCGACGGCAACAAGCAGCACCCCGGAACCGGCGACCCTGCCCCTGATGGGATTCACGCTGGCCGGTCTCGCCGTCGAGTTGGCGCGTCGCCGCCGCTCCCCCCGCTGCGACTAGTAGTCTTTACCGCTACGCATGGCGCGCCGCCGCCCGCCCTTCCGCCTCTTCCCGCCGCACATAATCGCCGCGCGAAAGATGGTGCTCCAGCCACAGGTACAGCACGATGAACAGGTAGCGGCTGCCCATCTCCTTGATCTTCAGCTTCGAGATGCCGCTCGTGCGATTGGTCCAGGAAATCGGAACCACCGCGTACGTATATCCGCGCACAATCGCTTTCAGTGGCATCTCCACCGTCAGGTTGAAATGCGGCGAAATCAGCGGCTGCATGCCCTCAATCGCCTGCCGCCGGTAACATTTGAACGCGTTGGTAATGTCGTTGAACCGCAGCCGGAATAAAACCTGGACAAACCAGTTCGCTATCCGGTTGATGATCAGCTTATGCGGCGGATAATCCACTACCCGGCCGCCATGCACGAAGCGCGACCCGAACGCGCAATCGTAGCCTTCTTCGAGCTTCCTGTAATACTGAACCAGGTCCGCCGGGCTGTCCGAGCCGTCCGCCATCATCACCGCGATCGCGTCGCCGCCGGTTTCCGCCAACCCCGCCCGCACCGCCATTCCGAAGCCGTGCGGAGCCGGATTGCTCACCAGCCGGATGCCCACGTCTCGCTCCATCATTTCCTGCACGCGGGCGGCCGTCGCATCCGAACTCCCGTCATCCACCACTACAATTTCGTACGGAATCCCTTCGCCGGCCAGTTTTCCGGTGATGTCGGAAACGGTCTGCCCGATCGAGTCCTCCTCGTCGCGCGCCGGTATCACAACCGATAGCTTCACTCTGCGATTAGCTCCGTGTACCCGCTGCCGCCGGGGACCGTTGCTTCTGCCGCTCCACGATTTCCTCCAGAATATGTGGCAAATCGTACCGCATCTTCCAGTTCGGAAAATGGCTGCGCAGCTTGCTCAGGTCCGAAATATAACAGATGTGGTCGCCGGTCCGGTTCGTCTCCCGGTAACTGTGTTTCAACCTCAGTCCCATGGCGGCCAGCATGTCGATGGTCTCCAGGATCGAGAGGCTGTTGCCGCGGCCGCCGCCCAGGTTATAAGCCTCGCCGTAGCGCGGATTCCGGAAGAACTCCAGAAACACCTGGGCTACATCGTAACTGTGAATCTGGTCGCGTACCTGCTTCCCCTTGTAGCCGTAAATCGTGTACTCCTTGCCCGCCACCGCGCAATGGACAATATAAGCCAGATAGCCGTGCAGTTCCACGGCCGCGTGTTGCGGCCCCGTCAGGCACCCGCCCCGAAAAACGCCCACCGGCATTTGAAAATAGCGGCCGAACTCCTGGCACATCACGTCGGCGGCCACCTTCGAAGCGCCGAAAACGGAATGCAGGCACTGGTCGATCGACATGCTCTCGTCGATTCCGTCCAGGCCGTTCGCGTAATCGTAGCGTTTGTCCAGTTCTGTAAGTGCAAGCTCGTTGGGACGGTCGCCGTAGACTTTGTTGGTGCTGGTGAAGCAGATTGGCGATTCCCGGCAGAAATCACGCGCGGCCACCAGCAGGTTCATGGTGCCCAGTGCGTTCACATCGAAATCTTCATACGGAATCGCCGCCGCTTTGTCGTGTGAAGGCTGTGCCGCCGTGTGAATCACAAACTGCGGCCGCTCGTTCTGGAACACGTCCCGCACCGCCTGCCGGTTGCGAATATCGATCGGCAGGTGGCGATACCGCGGCAGCGTGGCCCGCAGTTCCTCGATCACGGGCCGTGTCGTGCCCTGCTCGCCGAAGAACTGGCGCCGCATATCGTTGTCGATCCCGGCGACCTCCCACCCCGCGGCCGCAAGTTGCCGCACACACTCCGAGCCGATCAGCCCGCCGGATCCTGTAACAAGAGCTTTCATAGCCAAGCTCCAATCTACTATCTCGCGCACCCCCGGCTCAACCCGTCCGGGTAAACACGAATTCGTTGCACCCCAGCGACCCGCCGCAAGTCGTCAGGCGCGTCAGCGTGAAGCCGCGGCGCAGGCAGAAGTCAATCACGGCCTCCGGCTTGGCCACCTCGAAGGGATACCCGCCCACCCAGTCAATCAGGTCGCGCCAGGCCGACATGCCGCGTTCCTCGCCTTCCTTACGCCAGGTCTCAAATGGACGCAGCCGCAGAAAGTCCCGCAGCGTCCGCCGCCAGTACAGATGCACCAGCACGGGAACCGTCACCACGAATCGCAGCCCGCGTGGCAGCCGGTTGTAGGTGCGCTTGATGGCCCGCCAACGCTCGCTGATTTTGCCCTGGTCGTTGTAGATCGCAATGAACAGCCGGCCGCCGTGCGCCACCAGGCCGCCTGCCGACTCGAGCGCCTGCCACATGGCGCCCGTGTGGTGCAAAACACCCCAGGCATACACCACGTCAAAGCAACCCAAACCGGCCAGATAACCCGCATCCAGCACGGAGCCTTCCTCTATTCGCCAAGCCGGATCGTTCGCACAATACCGCTGCTGCAATTCCCGTGCACAAGCCACCGATTCCGCATCGTAATCGAAAGAGTACACCCGTGCACCCAGCCGGCGCGCCGCCAGGCTGAACAAGCCGCTCCCGCAGCCGATATCCAGAAATCTCCGGTCGCGCAGATCCGCAACGTCCAGCATCCGGCACAGCGAGTCCTGCGCGGCTTGTATGCGGTCTTCGTCGATTACCGAAAGGAAGAGGCGCCAGTTTTTGCCGAACGTGAACCGTTCGCCGCCGGCCATGCGCTCTACCGGCGTTGCTTCTGAAATGAAGCTAGTAGTTCTTCAAACTTCTCATGGTTGGCCGCCACGGTCTTGGCCGGACCCGTGAACTTGATGAATATCTTCCCTTCGGGACCCTCAATAATCGCACCCAGCAGCCGATAGCCGGCGTTCACTGTCACATGCGCTGCCATCGGTCCGCCCATGCCCGAATAGTCGCCCGAGGTGTCAATCGTAGTTACGGCGAGTCCGTGGATGAGGCGCTTCCGTACTTCTGCGGGAGCCACCTTGCCCCCGTGAGTAAACTGGCCTTTCCAGCGGGCTACATTGGCTTCCACACTCCCGCCTTGATGGGGACCGAAGTAGTAAACCGCACATTCGGCTCCCTGGCGGTCACTCGCGCTTGGCCGGATGTCGTAAGTTGCCGCCCGCATAGGGCGCCGCCCTTCGCTCAACCAGCCGGCCGGAGCAGTCCACTGCAAACCCGCTACCGATTCGGCGCAAAGCGCCGCTGCCACAAAAAATGCAAGAATGCAGACCCGCATCTGCTACCTACATTACCTTGTCCATCAATGCAAACGGTAGGACGGCCTGCCCCGCGCGCTTGCGTAGCAGCCATTTGCTGTACGGCGGCACCTCGCTCTTAGCCAGGTCCTGCAGAATCAACTCCGTGACTTCCCGCTCCCGCATCTCCGGCGTAATCCGCTCGATCCGGCCATCATGGCGTAATACGTCCGACTTCTCCTTCGCCAGCGCTTGCTTGGCCGCTTCGCTGAGCTGATCGTATAAGCTCTGCGCCATGGTCTGACGGAATTGCTCGTACTCCAGAATCAGCGCTCGTTCCTCGGCTTCCTGGTTCTGCCTAAGAATGGCCCGCTCGCGCTGCCGGTAGCGTTCTTTCGCGGCAGCTTCCATCTGCTCATCCAGGAAACGCTGCCGCGAAGCTGGGTCCTTCACGATCTTCACCAACAAGCCTGCGGCATTCTTCAAACTTTGTCCTGTACGCTGCTTCTGTCTGCATATATCGAGTGCCATCTCGCACCAGTCGAGTAACTCCTGGCCCTCGCCTGTGCTTGCTCCCATTTCCAGAGCGCGCGATATATAACTGGAAGCTACATGGGGCAGGACGCCCTCCTGCTTCATGGCAACCACAAGCTCCGCCGCCCGCTCCAAAGCATATAACTGCTCCGGTGTTTCGGTTGCCGCAGTCCACATCGTAGCCTGTTTGTAACTGAAGCCCGCCTTCTCAAGCATGCCTTGGGAACGCGCGCGGCTTAGTTCAGGGCATACGGTGGCTTGCAGCATCAGGCTCTTACGCTCAGGCACGTACGATGGGTGCCTGTGTAGCGCAATCCGCCAGTCCTCTGCGGAAATTACGTTATACGATCCCAATACCTGGATCTTGATTAACTGGTCGAACGCCGGCTCCAGGGTCTGCATCAGCCGTGAGAAATAGTGGGGCAGGTTCAGAATCCCCACGTGTTCCGTAGCCAACTTCCGGGCATCCATGACAATCAGGTCTGTTTTCTCGAATGCTACGGCAAAGAACCTGTACAAGTGCTTGGCCGTAATTCCGTCCAACTCCATGTACCGGCCGGCGTCCAAAACCCGGAAGAAACCATTATTGATGGACTGAATCAGTTTATCGGTCCACGTGATGCTGCCCGTGCAGCGGCCCGTCTCCCGATCCAGCAGGAAGCTGGCCTCCTGAAACACGTTGCTCCACTTCACTTCCTCCTGCTGGTCCGTAGCAGTGAGCGCGCGGAAACGCAAGGGGATGAAGCGGTCCATCGCTAACTTCAGCCGCTGGTAGAACTTACCGTGTACCGAATTGATATTCAGCATGCGCGCGATCTCGCGCCCGGTAAACGTTACAGTCTTGGCAAAGTTGTTCCGGAACGTCAACACACCCAGCACAACGAAAATGTCCAAGTCCTGCTCAGTCGGCAGGCCCAGTTCATTGTTGCCCTGAATCTGCCACAGCACCTCCATCTCTTTCCCGTCCGGCAAGATCTTCGTACCCTTAATCTCGATCTTGCCAATCCGCTTGCCCACCCGCCGCTCAAGCACAGCAAATGGGATCGCAGCTAGATTCTCTTCCTCGACCGACAGGTTCACCAGTGAGGTCTTGGGGTTCGGTTTGGTCACGTAGGGCCTCTGGAACAAAACATGCGTCCTCTGTTCTTGTAACATTACTCTGACATTCTGTTCTACGGATTTACGATGAGGCCCATGCCTAGTACCGTGTTTTATTGGCAAGCACACGCCAACTCAACCATACCAGCGGTATTGGCTGTTTCTTGTGGATTCATCCAAACCATAAAACCAATCCATATCTGTGGCAGTCGCTGCTTCTCTAAAAACAACAAGTACAAATAAAATCAATCAGTTACAGTGATTCTAAACGTCCACAAACCCATGTGCTTGAGCGTAAAAGGCATGTGTTTCACCGTAAGCCCCGTGTGCTTCGCCGTAAGTGGAGCTTTAACCTGTTCATAATGCAGCACATCCCAATCTGCGTGCCTCACCATAACACACTAAAATATTTGTTTTCATATATTTACAGTGTACGCCAAGCCTATATCTTACGCTGAAACCCATAAAATCCGGTCTGCTGTTACGCCGAAGCGCACACAATGCGAGCGGTTGTTACGCCAGGACCCACGTTTTACCGCTCGAGCTTATGGTAAGCCACACGCCAGATTGCGCTTAGTGTGGGTTTGATCATAAACTGCGAAACCAGATCGCCAGCATAAGCAGGGACCACAGCCAGTGCGAGTTGTCGCGCCGCCCGCGATCATGTTCCGCAAGCATGCTCCGTATAAACGCTGGCGAGACGATTTGCGGGTCCAATGAACCGCTAGTCAGGTGGTCCCATAAAAACTCCCGTAGCGCTCCTCTGAACCACAACCGTAACGGTACTGCAAAGCCCATCTTCGGCCGATTCAGGAGGTCCGCCGGCAGACGCTGTCCCAGCGCCTGCAACAAGATGTACTTACCCAGGCCATTACGGATCTTCCATTGGTGAGGAATCGCGGCTGCAAGCTCCGCGAGCTCGCTATCCAGCATAGGACAGCGCACCTCCAGCGAGTTCGCCATCGACATCCGGTCCACCTTCACCAGCATGTCTGCCGGCAGATTCTGCGTCGTCTCAAAGTACAGCGCTTGTGAGAGCAGATCCGCATCGCCCGGCAGCAGGAAGTCGGCCAATGTCTGCAGCAAATAGGCGCTATCCGCTGGCAACATCCATTCCGGCTGCAGCAGCTCTTTGCGCAGCAGCCACGGAGCGAAGTTGCTCTCGAAATATCTCTCAAGCGCCGTAGGGCGGCTCAACATGTGCAGATAGTTCTTACCATACGCCGCATATGGCAAGCGGTCGGCAGCCCACGATACGAAGGCCCGCAGCGCCTTCGGCAGCTTATCCGCTCTGCGCAACTTTTGAAGCGCCTGAAAACGGTCGTACCCGGCAAACAACTCGTCGCCACCATCACCGCTCAACGCGACCTTCACGTGTTGCACCGCAAACTCCGAAACGATGAACGTGGGAATGGCCGACGAGTCCCCGAACGGTTCATCGAAGTGGCTGCCCAGCCGCGAAACCAGTTCCACCGCGTCAGGCCGCACAACAATTTCGTGATGATCTGTTCCATACTGGCGGGCCACCAGCCTGGCATATGCCAGTTCGTTAAACCCGCTCTCATCAAATCCAATGGAAAATGTGCGCACCGGTTGGGATGACGCCCGCGCCATCGAAGCCACCACGGAGCTGGAATCAATGCCGCCACTCAAGAAGGCGCCCAGCGGCACATCCGCAATCATACGGATGCGCACAGCCTCATCGAACTTCTCGCGAACGCGCTCACAGACCGTAGCTTCGTCAAAACCCGCAGGCGCCTCCGCCGCCGGAGCCGGGAATTGCCAATAACGGCCCTGCTGAACGGTTCCATCCACGTCGTAGGTCATCCAGGAACCCGCCGGCAGCTTGCGCACCGCCTCAAAGCAGGTCAGCGGCTCGGGAATGTAGGTGAATTGAAAGTACAGCCGCAGTGCTTCCCGGTCGATATCCGCCGGCACGCCCGCAACGCGCAGACACTTGAGTTCGCTTGCAAAATACATACCCTCGGGCAGCACCGCGTAATAAAGCGGCTTCTTCCCAAAGCGGTCACGAGCCAGAAACACGCGCCGGCGGCGCGCATCCCAGATCGCATACGCAAACATGCCGCGCAGCCGTTTGAGACCCTCTACGCCTTCTTCCTCGTAAAGATGGACCAGCGTTTCCGTATCGCTATTGGTCGCGAAGCAGTGCCCGCGAGCCATCAAGTCGCGGCGCAAGTCCCGGTAGTTGTAAATCTCCCCATTGAACACCACCCAGACCGATTCGTCTTCGTTGGCCATCGGCTGGTGCCCGGTATCCAGGTCGATGATGCTCAGCCGTCGCATGCCGATCGCGCAGCCGCCGTCCAGGTGGTAGCCTTCATCGTCCGGCCCGCGGTGCCGGATGCGATCGCACATGGCGCGTACCGTGGCTAGCTCCGCGTTCTCTTCCCGGAGGCAAAATCCGGCAATGCCGCACATTGTTCGAGGCGCTCTGCCTCACTGTAGCATTCGATTCCGCTGCGTTACATTTGAGTGTGCATGCCCGCTCCCGCTCCTGTTCTGCTGATGGTGCGTGAGCTTGACTCCGGCGGCAGTGAGCGCCAGGCCACGGAGATCGCCAAGGCTCTCGACCGTACCCGCTTCGATCCGCGCGTGGGGTGTTTCCGTCAGGCAGGCCTCCGCAGCGAAGAACTGCGCGCCGCCGGAGTGCCCGTTGTGCACTTTCCGGTGCCTTCGCTCGCCAGCGTCACGGGCGCCATCTGCATCGCCGCTTACATCCGCCGGCGCGGCATCCGGCTGGTCCACACTTTCGACACGCCCGCAAACTTATACGGGGTGCCGGCTGCCCGCCTGGCGGGCTCGGCCGTAGTGCTTTCCAGCCAACGTGTGCACCGTGACCTGTGGCCGCCCGTCCAGCGGCATGGCCTGCGCGTAACGGATCATCTGGTAGATGGCATCGTAGTCAACTGCGAGTTTCTGCGCCGCCATATGTGCGATGAAGAGCGCGTCCCGCCCAGCTTGATCCACCTTTGTTACAACGGCATCGATACGGGCGTATTCCACCCGGCGCCCTCTCCGCGGCCGGAACGCCTCCGCGATGCCGCGCTGGTGGTGGGCGTGGTCAGCGGCTTGCGGCCGGAAAAAGAGATCGCGACGCTCCTCGATGCTTTTGCCGCTTCGCACCACTGTGTGCCTGGCATGAAATTAGCCATCGTCGGCAGCGGACCGTGCCTGGCGAGCCTGGAAGACCGCGCACGGAACTTGGGAATCCTCCCGGACTGCGTCTTCGAGCCGGCTACGGCAGACGTCCCGGACTGGTTGCGCGCCATTGACATTTTCGTTCTGCCGTCCGTCTCCGAAGCGCTCTCAAATGCGTTGATGGAGGCTATGGCATGTGGCTGTTGCGTCGTAGCTTCCCGTGTCGGCGGCAATCCGGAGTTGGTGACCCACGGCGAAACCGGCATGCTCTTCAAGACGCGCGATACCGCCGGGCTATCCGAAATCCTGCGCTTGCTGGCGAACAGCCCGGGCCTGCGGCGCAAACTATCATCCGCAGCTATCTGCAGGATTCACGACGGATTTTCGTTGGCAGCCGCCGCGAGGAGGATGGGAGAGATCTACAGCAAACTACTTCCTTAAGTCGTCTACCAAAGCACCAGGGGCACATCGCCTGGGCTGAAGGTCACCCCCGCCATTACCCTGTATTCCAGATGCCGATACGCTGACCCGGCCTGCGCCGCGCTGCCGATATTGAAGTGCCGCGCATCGAACCGCACCACGGCGTGCAGACTCCTGCTGATTTGCCGCGTAATGCCCATGCCCGCGCCGTAACTCGTGTACGTGCCAAGCGTTTGCACCTGCGAGGTCATCTGGCTGTAGCTACCGTCCACACCAAAATTCCAATAGTGCAAGCCGGTAAAGCTATAGGAAGCCATTCCCATGCTGTTCTTGGACGTCAGATAAACCCCGTTGCCTGGAACCGTATTATTTGTGTAACTCAGCGAAAACGACGACAGGCGAAAATCCTCGCTCAGCCGCGCTTCAATGTCGGGCGCATAATTCAGGTGATGGGCGGACTGAATCACCGCGGATACGCCCAGCAGGGCCGCTACCGCCGGGTCCAGCGGTACTAACGCCAGGCTGGAACTTTCCAGACGCGCTCCGCCAATGCGCGCGGACAATTGCAGGTGCCGCGTGAATCGCGTGCTGTAGTCGACGCCGATCGAGTTGATGTTCGTATCACCGAAGCCGCGGGTAAAGGCGAAACGCGTAAAGTGATAGTCCAGTCCAACGGTGGTATGCCGTGTGAGCCGGTACTCCATGTCCCCCCTGGCTGTCGCTCCGGTAAAGCCGTAAAGAGCTGTAGACTGCCTGCGCAACACATTCCCTTCCGCACCCAGGTTGAATGACAGCCGCGCCGACTTGTTGTAAGTCAAATCGCCTGAGGCACCGGCAAAGACAGCCCGGTTGTCGTAGATGTCATTCTGCGGCGCCTGCAGATAATTTGGATCCGCGGTGCCCAAGGCCGAAGTGAGGAAGTAATTCAGGCTATACAAGCCCACCTGGCTTCGCAACGTATACGTCACATGCGGGTTCGGTCTGTGCGTAAGAATCAGCGTGAGAAACTGATCGGTGCCATCGTAGTACGAAGCCTGGTTGTAGTGCCGGAAATCACCTTTGTAGTCCAAGCCCAGGGTGGTGTGCCGCCACACCCGGTACGTATACGCGCCCAGGTTCAATTGCACGCCATACAAGTCGGAGGAAGGTACCCCCCCCGTCGAGGTCGCCCCGAACGGGACAATGCCAGTGTCGTAACTGCCGCTCACGCCAATGTACGGACGGAACGCCAGAGCCGCCGCCGTCTGCATGGCAGGGGTTTCCCCGCGGCTCAAAATGGCCGGACCAGTGTACTCCTGGTCCGAAGTGGTCTGCTGCGTTTCAGCTTGGCCGGCCTGCTGCGTTTGCGGCTGTTGCGGCGCGGGCGGCGCGTTGTCAGATTGCGCCATCAGGCACAGGGTGCAGCCCAGACACAGAATTGTTCGAAAAAGAAGCAAACGTCCTCCCGGAAATGTCACAGCGACCTCAATCCTACACTCTGACGCGCTCGAAGCAGCGGTGTCAAGGGAAACGTGATAATTTCCACAGTACTAGTACAGCACAGAAGTAATTGAAACCACTGGGCTTGACATTACACAGCAGGCTGCGCCACGATCAGGAGGAGTGGCCGGAGGTCTATTTCGTGCATTCCCTGTTCTGGCTGGGAATTCGAGCATTCCTGATCGCTCTTGTGCTGACCCCCATCTGCCGTGATGTGTTCCGTTCGTACGGCGTGGTGGATCAGCCCGATGGCGCCCGTAAAGTCCACCGCTATCCCATTCCGCGCGTGGGTGGCATGGCTATCGCCATCTCTTATCTGCTGTCCTACATGATGGTTCGGCCGGAAACAGGCAGCCCGCTGGCGCAGCAGATCTCGCTGGTGTGGAGATTGCTCCCCGGTGCCGCCGTGGCATTCTCGGTTGGCTTGCTCGACGATTTGTTTGACCTGCGCCCCTGGATCAAACTCCTCGGACAATTGGCGGCGGCTGGCTTGGCCTGTTTGGGCGGCGTGCGGATCCTTTCGATCGGCGGCGCTCCCACCAATGCCTGGTGGAATATCCCTCTCACCATCCTCTGGGTGCTGGTCTGCATGAATGCGTTCAACCTGGTCGACGGGCTGGATGGCTTGGCGGCCGGCGCGGGACTCTTCGCTATTGTCACCGTCTTCGCCGCGGCCCTCATACAGCACAACATGATTCTAGCCGTGGCCACTTTCCCCCTGGCCGGCGCCCTGCTGGCGTTTCTGTGTTACAACTTCAATCCGGCGACCATTTTCCTGGGCGATTCCGGCAGCCTTTTGATCGGCTTTCTGCTGGGTTGCTATGCCGCCATCTGGACTAATAAATCCGCCACCCTGCTCGGCATGACCGCCCCCCTGATGGCGCTCTCTATTCCCTTGCTCGATGTAGCCCTGGCCATCGCAAGGCGCTTCCTCCGGCGCCAGCCGATCTTTACCGCCGACCGCGCTCACATCCACCACCGCCTGCTCGATCGCGGCTTCACGCCCCGCCGCGTGGTGCTGGTGCTCTATGGTCTCTGCGGACTCGCCGCCGCGCTCTCTCTGCTGCAAAGCGTGATGCACAGCTACACCGGAGCGTTCATCCTTCTGTTTGGTGTTTTTATTTTGCTGGGCATCCAGTATCTCGGTTACGCGGAATTCGATTTGGCCGGCCGGCTCCTGTTTGGCGGCGAATTCCAGCGTTCAGTGAGTGCCAAGCTGGACTTGCGCAAATTCCGTGTGGCCCTCTCTGCCGCGCAGGCTCCATCCGCCTGTTGGGATGTGATCCGCGAGACCTGCGGCAAGTTCGGATTTCAGCAGGTGCGCCTGCGCCTGGCCGGCGAGACCTTCGAATACTCGTCGGGTGAATCTGACCTCCCGAGTTGGACCGCGCGCGTACCACTCGCCAACGGTGACTACGCCGTGTTAGTGCGCCCCTTCGCCGCCCCCGAGTTGCCCATGGGAGTGGCGCCTTTCGTGGATGTGCTGCGGCAGGTGTTGACCGCCAGATTTCCCGAAATCGCGGCCAACGAACCGGCCCGGGCGATAAGCTCACTGTCTCAGCCTGCCTGAGGGGTCACTCCAATAAAAGACAAGGTAGGCCAAACCCACGCCGAAAGGGATCAGCCCCAGCAGAGCGATGCTCGTCGGCGGACCCGGCCTATGCGCGGCCTCATCCTTCTCCACCATCTGCCTGGCTTGGTCGATAGGGATGTTCAGCGACTGGCTGACGTTTCTCGCGTTCCACGCAATCACTTCGGCCGACTCCGGCCGCTGCGACGACCACGCCAGTCCCAACAGACAAACGAACAAGGCCGCCCCGCTGAAAGCCCAGAGCAACCCTCGCAGCAGGTAGACTCGCGGCGACCAGGGCGCCGGCGCCGGCGCCATGGGGATTGGCGTTCCTTTCTCCAAGGCGGCCAAGCGCTCCTGATGCTGCATCCGCTGGTTCTGGTAGCGCAGGTACAGCAGGACCAGAATTACCGCCAGGATACAAAACAGACCCAGGCAGGCCAAAACAACCGGTGGTTCCATCTTTCGTTCTCCTTGTTCTAGCCCGCAAAGGCGCGTGGGCGCCGCAAATCCTCGAAATAACTGCCCACGCGCCGTTTTGCGGGCTGTTACTTAATAGATTGAGACTCGCTCTTGATGCGCGAATGTTTCGAAACATCGGCCCGTAGCAATATGGTCTAAATAACAGTGATGGCGGAAGATTTCGAGCGGATCGTCCGCGAGTATCAGGACCGCATCTTTCGCCTCGCTTATTCCATGCTTGGAAATCGCGCCGCCGCGGAAGAGGCTGCTCAAGACGCCTTGGTGCGTATCTGGCGTGGGCTGCCCGGCTTCCGCGCCCGATCGTCGCTGGCGACCTGGATCTACGCTATCACGCGCAATACGTGTCTGACAGTCCTCCGCCGGCGCGATATGGCCGTCGGCTCCCTGGATGATCCCGCATCCCGGCGCGACGCGGAACGCCGCATGGCGCAGGGCTGGTCCGCGGCGACGCCGCCCGATGCCGAGGCCCTGCTCAACCGTCTGCCCGCCAAGTACCGCCAGGTGGTCGCGCTGTTCTACATGCAGGAGAAATCGTATGATGAAGTTGCGCGCATGCTCGGCATGCCAATCGGCACCGTAAAGACTTGTCTGTTCCGGGCACGCAAGTGCCTGGCCCTGGGATTGGCACGCGAGCGTGTCGGCAAGGGAGGAGTCTGATGGCTTGTCCGGAATTCAAGGATCTGCTCCGTGAGGGCGCCAACGGCCATGCCGCGCATTGCGAGAAGTGCCGGGCGCTGCTCGAAGCCGCGGCCGATGTCGACCGCGCTTTCGAATCCGCCTTTGCCGGCATAACTGCCCCCTCCGGACTGACCGCCGCGGCGCGCGCCCGCCTGGCGCGCGAGGTTCCCATACGTCCTCCGTCCCTGCTGCCTGAGGCGCTGGATTTCATCGGCTGGGCCGCGGTCCTGGCGTTGGCCGCCGCGCTGCTGCCGCACCTGATTTTGCGCCTGGCCGGCGCCGGATAGCCGCAAAGGGAAATAACATGCTGGCCCCGGACCGGCGATGCAGGCCGCCGCACCAAGTATTCAGCCCCAAACCAGAACCCAGCGCCCAGAACCCAGGACCTGGCACCCGCCGCGAGGCGCTGCCGGCTTAAAGCGACATCTCCATCAAGCTGTGCAGCACGATATACGCATCCAGCGCCGGAGACATGTGCTTGATGTAATACAAGTCGTATTCGAGCGCCTCCCGCACGTCTCGTAGCCGCTCACCGTAATCGCAGTTGAGCTGGCTCCAGCCCAGAATGCCCGGCCGCACCGCATGCCGCTGCCCGTAGTAAGGCATATGATCCATCAGCACCGGAATGAATTCCGGCCGGTGCGCGCGCGGCCCCACCAGCGCCATCTCGCCGCGAATCACATTCAGCAGTTGCGGCAGCCCGTCCAGATGCAGGCGCCGAAGCCACCGGCCCAACCGCGTGACTCTCCCATCCGCGCGCCGGCAGCGGAACCGCAGCAGCGTAAAGGGAACCATGTTGAGTCCCCATCGCGGCTGCGCCTCCAGGATCGGCCCGGCGGAAGTAAGCTTGATCGCCACCGCAATCGGCAGCGCCAGCACGGCCAGCAACACCAGGCCGGCCAGAGCCGCCACGTTGGAATAGATGGCCTGCAGCGCGACCGCGCCCCGGCGCGCTCCCAATTCATCGGAAAAGATCAGTTGCGAGGGCAGTAACTCCGCCACGCACACGCGCTCCGAAGTAGCTTCGTACAACTCGGCCACGTGCTGGATTTCAATACCCTCGAATTGCAGGCCCAGCAACTCCTGGAAAGGCAGCCCCTGGCGGCGTTCGGCGACTCCAATCACGATGCGGTCCGGGCGGACCTCCGCCGCCAGCCGCGAGAGTTCCGCCGCCGGCCCCAGCACCGGCGCGCCGTTTACCAGCGTGCCGGCCGGCCGCGTATCGTCAACATAGCCCGCCAGCATCAGTCCCAGTTCGGGATGCGCCGCCAGGTTCCGGCCCGTCTCCACCGCGGTCGCGCTCGCCCCGTAGAACAGCACCCGCGTGCCGCCGAAGCGTTTCCAAAGCACCGCGCCATAAAACAGCCGCCACGCCAGCAGGACGGCCAGCGTCAGTGCGCTGCCGGGCAGCATGATGGAGGGCGACAGCACCAGGTCCGGCCGCCGCAGATAGCTCAGCAGCGATTCCAGCAGGAACGTCACTCCCATCGTCAGGCAGAGCTGCTGCGCCAGCAGCAGCTTGGAGCGCACCCCCACTTGCGCGTACAGCTTGTTCATCTGCAACCCGGCCACGACGCCGGCCGCCACGATGGCGATCTGCAGCAGGCCGTTGTCATACAGCAGAAACACCGTGGGATCGACACCGCTCGCCCAATACGAGGTCAGAATGTAGCAGGCAAAAATCAGGATGGCATCCGGCGCCAGCAGGCTGAGAGTGCGCGCGGAGAAAAGGGTCCTCAGGAACGAGAACATCGCCTTTACGCATAGTACACTGGCAGCGAAGGCCATGAGCGAGTTGAAGTGGAAACCCGGGCAAGCCGTGGAGCTCAGCGTGTTGGACAACGGGGCAGCCAGCGCCGGTCAGGCCCGCATCCTGGAAGTGTCCGGCAAGCGTATGCGGCTGGCCAGCGAGCTCGCGGTGGCAGGCGCCGCCGCTGTCCGTCTGGACTGGGACGGACAACTGCTGCTCGGCCAGGTGCTCGAGACCGGGCCGGGCGAATTCTGGATCGAGATCCAGCACATGCTGCTGGATACCGCCGGGCTGCGCTGGCAAGGCTGGCGCGGATAGCCGATGCCCGCCAAAGCCCAGTGGCTGCTGCGCATTCCCGAGATCCTCGAAGAGCTGTCGGCGTTGGACGTGCCAGTGGTGGATCGCGCCGTCTGCGAGCATCTGTTCGGGCTGCGCCGCCGCCGCG
>Ga0335081_10010350_pt1 | contig 15071 bp, 11 predicted proteins | sample Lox_Sample_35_FD_206713 | JGI IMG/M metagenome (GOLD analysis project Ga0335081, IMG submission 206713) | Soil microbial communities from Loxahatchee National Wildlife Refuge, Florida, United States - Lox_Sample_3.5 | ecosystem: Environmental > Terrestrial > Soil > Wetlands | place: USA...
AAGCAGCGGAATGCAAGTAACAGCAGCCTCAACAAAGGACATTAAGATCGTGAGTGATGGAAACATAGATTATGTTCCTACACTTGCAACAATAATAAGGAAACAGCCTATGACCGCCTATGAAACGTTATTCGAAATCAAGTTAGATAATGGTTTACCGCTAGGTCACAAACCAGGTCAATTTGTAGAAGTTTCCGTTTTTGGAATCGGTGAAGCTCCAATTTCTATTTCTTCGCCTCCAACAAAGAAGGACACGTTTGAAGTATGCATCCGTAAATTAGGCAGCGTCACATCCAAGATACATACTCTTAACGTCGGCGACAAAGTTGGAGTAAGGGGACCATTTGGAAATGGATTTGACCCAGAATTTTTGAAAAACAAAGACTTACTTTTCGTAGCAGGCGGCCTTGGACTGGCACCTTTGCGGTCACTGTTCAACTATGTTCTTGATAACCGAAAAGATTACGGCCAAGTTACTCTGTTGTACGGGTGCAAAGAACCAAAGGAACTACTTTTCGCTGATGAACTCATCGCTCTTGGTAACCGAAACGACGTTGAATACAAACCCACAGTCAACATGTGCCCTGAAAATGAAAATTGGTCAGGCAATTTAGGCGTAATTACTACTCTGATTCCGCAAGTTAACATTGATCCTGAAAAAACTTATGCTGTAATTTGCGGTCCACCAATCATGTACAAGTTCGTCATCGCTGACTTAAAAAAGAGAAACCTCCCAGACGACCATATAATAATCTCTTTAGAGCGAAGAATGAAATGCGGAGTTGGAAAATGCGGTCACTGCCAAATTAACCAAGTTTACGTTTGTAAAGATGGACCGGTGTTTAATTATTCAAAGATTAGAGGAATTCCGGAGGCGCTTTAAATGAAACCAAAAGTAGCATTCTTTGATTTCGCGGGTTGCGAAGGCGACCAATTGCAAATCGCCAATTTGGAAGAAGATATACTTGGTCTTCTTGACCAAGTAGAAGTGGTAAGCTTTAGGGAAGTCATGAAAGAGCACAGCGATAACTATGATATAGCTTTCGTTGAAGGATCCTGTACAAGACTGCAAGACGAAGACAGATTAAGACAAATCAGAAAGAACGCCAAAGTTGTAGTTGCAATCGGTTCATGCGCAGCAATCGGCGGCATAAACTCGCTAAGAAACTACAAAGAATTAGATGATGTTAAAAAAACAGTTTATGGAGACAGCGCAAAACTCTTTGACGCTTATGCTGCGAGGGCGATTGATGCAGTAATCCCTGTTGACGCCTACGTTTATGGATGCCCAATGACCAAAGATGAGTTCCTTCATGTCGTTAAGGCGCTGTTACTTGGAAAGAAACCGGATATACCCACATACCCTGTTTGCGTTGAATGCAAAAAGAACGAAAATGTTTGTGCTTTTGAAAGAGGTCAATTCTGCGTAGGACCAGTCACGCGTGCAGGCTGCAACTCTTGCTGTGTAAACGAAGGAACGATTTGTTGGGGATGCAGAGGTCTTGTTGATAATCCAAATGAGAATTCTGAAAAAGAAGTCTTAATCAAAAATGGTTTGACTGTGAATGACGCGATTAGTAAGTTTAGTTTATATTTTGGTTGGCAGGAGAGGAAAAAATGAAAGAGCGTGAACTAAATCTAGAAGTGCATCATGTTACCCGTGTTGAAGGACATGGTAACATCTATGTGAACGTACGAGATGGAATAATTGAAAAATGTGAGTGGGCTATTCCGGAAGCGCCCAGATTCTTTGAAGCCATGGTTGTGGGCCGCTCATATAGCGAGTTACATCATGTTACGTCCAGAATCTGCGGAATCTGCTCAATAGGACACACACTTGCATCGCTTAAGGCGACTGAGGCAGCCATGGGAATAAAAATAAGTGACCAAGACCTAAAACTTAGAAAACTAGCGCTTCACGGAGAAAACCTACAAAGTCACATTTTGCATTTAGGATTCCTCGTACTGCCTGATTTGTTAGGAGTAGGCTCAGTTATCCCGCTTGCATCCTCAAACCCGAAAGAAGTAAAAACAGTTCTACGCTTACACAGATTAGCCAATGAAATGTCAGATTTGCTCTGCGGAAGAACGACACACCCGCAAAGGCTAATCCCTGGCGGGTTCTCAAAAATTCCGTCAATCAAAGAATTAACAGCTGTTAGAGAGAAACTTAAAGGATCTATTCCAGACGTTCAAGCAGTCGCAGGATTGATCAAGAGTTTGGCGCCTAAACTGCCTGATTTCGTTCGAGAAACAGAGTTCATTGGATTAACCAGCCCCGATGAGTACGCGTTATATGATGGAAAAATTGGCTCAACTGATACCAGCGGAGCTCCAGTAAATGAATATTTAGCATTCACGAACGAATACATTGTACCTATATCCACTGCCAAACGAGCAAAACACGCCCGTGAATCCTACATGGTTGGAGCACTTGCGCGATTCAACCTAAACTATGACAAGCTTTCACCAATGGCTAAAGAAACAGCTGAATTGTTCGACTTCAAACCCGTATGCCATAACCCATTCATGAACAATATCGCGCAGCTAGTAGAGGTTGTTAACAGCTTAGAAGACTCAATTAGATTGATCAATGAAATAGAAGCTGCAGGCTTAAAGAGCCAACCAGAATACAATAACCCAGAAATTAAAGTTAAAGCTGGCCGTGGAGTCGGAGCCGTTGAAGTCCCAAGAGGAATATTGTTCCATGACTACACCTATAACGACAAAGGATATTGCACAAAAGCTAACTGCATAATCCCAACGAATCAAAATCACGGAAACATCGAATTAGATATGCAATCGCTTCTTCCTAAGATTCTCGATAAATCTGATAAAGAAATTGAGTTAACTTTGGAAATGTTAGTTAGAGCTTATGATCCATGCATTTCCTGCTCCACGCACGCGATTAAAGTTCATTTTGTATAAGAACCCTAAGCGGACATTTACGTCTGCTTTTTTTATTAATTTAAAGAAAGTTAAGAATATTTTTGATAAGTTATGCCGGCGTTAGCTCTTGCTGTGCTTTGGCTTCTTTCTTGTTTTCTTCTCGAATCGCTGTTATTATCTGCTTAGGTTGTTCATGTGGAGGTTCAGGCAACTTTACTACTGGACTTGTAACGGGGCATCTTATATCAATGTCTTCGTTTTTCAAGTTAAGTGACGCTTTGACAGTACCGTCGCTTAAGTATTCAATGGTGAAACCCATTTTCTTTGTAAGGCTCAAAGCTCTATAGTTGTCGGGCAGCATGATTGCATACACGTTTTCAACGCCTTTTTCTTTTGCAATATCAAGCACGTAATCAACCATTTTAGTACCTAAACCTAAACCTTGCCAATAATCACTTACGATAAAAGCCATTTCGCTGCTTCTTCCATCAGATTCAAGGCTAACGCGAGCGACACCGAGTATTTTCCTTTTACCTTTTTCATCCATTTCGGATACAATGGCGACTTCTCGGTCATAATCGACGTTGCAATAGCGGACTCGGACTTCATGTGGGGTATCTTTGAGCATTTGGAAGAATCGGTAGCGTATTGATTCTTCGGAGAAGCTTTGGAACATTTCCAGCCACATAGGTTCATCTTCTGGTTTTATGGGACGAAGAAGAACTTCTTGACCGTTTTTTAGTTGCCAAAGCTTTTCGTCTTTTTTGGGGTAAGGACTAATAACCATGTGCTCATGTGGCTCAAATTTATGACAAACTGCATCTTTGTCAATTACAATACGAGCATCAAGTATGCACGCTTCTTTCTCGCTGATTAATAATGGGTTGATATCAATTTCTTTTATTTGTGGGAAATCAACTAGCAATTGAGAGAAAAGTAGCAGAGTTTCGTCGAGTTTCTTAAGGTCAACTGCTGGTGAACCACGATATCCCTTTAGTAAACGATAGACTTTTGTCTCTTCCATCATCCGGTGAATTAGAGTTGTATTTAATGGTGGAAGACCGATTGCGTAATCTTTGAAAAGTTCAACTCCAACACCGCCCATGCCGAACAGTATTACTGGTCCGAAAACAGGGTCGGTTTTTCCGCCTATAATTATTTCTTGGCCTTTCTTCTCGATCATAGGTTGGACGGTGACGCCGATTATTTGGGCGTTTGGGTTGTATGCTGTGGCTCTTTGGATTAGTACTTCGAAGGCTTCGCGGACTTCGTTTGGTGAACTAATGTTTAGGATTACTCCACCTGCGTCAGTTTTATGGATGATTTGGGGTGATAGAATCTTTAGTACGACTGGGAAGCCCATTTCTTGGGCAAACGTAACTGCTTCTTCGACGTTGTTGGCGGCTGCAGTTCTTACGATTGGAAAATTATAGTATTTGAGTATTTTTTTAGCTTCATCCTCAGTTAAGACTTCTCGCCCTTCAAACGCTGCGTTTCTCAATATTACCATGATTGGACGTTTTGGTGGTGAAGCGTCGACTGGCAACTCTTCAGGGGTTTCGTATAAAAGATCGATGTTGCGTTGGTATTCATACATTGACATGTAGGTCTTGATTGCTTGTTCAGGAGTTGAATATGTTGGAATGTTATTTGCGTTTAGAATGGTGTTTGCTTCAAGCACTGCGCCGTAACCCATAAAAGAGGTCAAAATTGTTTTATTTTGGTAACTTTTGTTACGTACAAGCTCAACAATGTTTTTGGCAATTTCAACCGACTCTGAAACTGCTTGTTGAGTAAAAATAATTAAAATTCCATCGATGTTTTCGTCGTTGAGACAAGCTTCTAAGGCAGCTTTGTAGCGTTCAGATTTTGCGTCACCTAAGACATCAATTGGGTTACCGTGGCTCCAGAAAGGAGGCAGGACAGCGTTAAGGGCGTCAAGCGATTTTTGGCTCAACTTAGCCAATTTGCCGTTTTGAGCAATTAAGGAGTCCGTTGCCATTACTCCAGGTCCACCTGCGTTAGTTATTATAGCAAGTCTAGGACCTTTCGGCAGAGGTTGTGTTCCTAAGACCTCAGCTGAATTAAATAGGTCAGCGATTTCGTTGACTCGAACGATTCCAGCTCGTTTGAAGGCTGCGTCGTAAATGTCATCTTCTCCTGAAAGCGAACCTGTGTGAGATGCTGCTGCTTTTGCGCTTTCCGCGAATTTTCCCGACTTAACCACAATTATTGGTTTGGTTCTTGCAAAGTGTCTTGCAGCACTCATGAATTTGCGTGCTTCAGTTATGCCTTCAACATACATCAATATGCTTTTGGTTTTTGGATCGGAACCAAAATAATCAATCAGATCGCCAAAGTCTACGTCAATCATGGATCCGACTGAAACAAAATTGCTAAAGCCAATGTTTTCATGGGTTGCCCAGTCAAGAATTGCAGAGCCTAAAGCGCCGCTTTGGGATAGAAACGCAACATTACCTGGTTTAGGCATTTTGTCCAAAAAAGTAGCATTAAGGTTAACTCTGGGTCGAATCATACCAATGCAGTTTGGACCAATTACTCGGATTCCATATTTTTTAGCGATTTCAAAAATTTTGTCTTCTAAAGCTTTTCCTGCAGAACCGGTTTCTTTGAAACCTGCAGAAACAATTATAACGCCTTTTACCTTTGCTCGTCCACATTCCTCCATAACGTCAGGAACGGTTTTGGCAGGAGTGGCTATCATAACTAAATCAACAGGCTCTTGAATCTCGTCAACTGATTTGTAAGTTTTAACTCCCAAAATCTCAGGCTTTCGGATGTTTACGAAGTAAACTTTGCCAGCGAAACCCATTTGGGTGAAGTTTTTAACAATTGCGTACCCAACTGAACCTTCCGAATCGCTGGCCCCGACTATAGCCACACTTTGGGGGTCGAAAATCTTGTCAAGATTTAATGTTCCCATTCTCGATCTAACCTTTGAGTTATTGCTCCAATATAACGGACGTAAATTAAGTTTACCATCCCTTTTAATTATTTTATGGAGCTCAACTTCACAAAAACGCCATTGCTACTTGCACTATTGAAATCTTTGAAACAGCGCTTGAAAGTTAGCTTACTGGAAATACTTTTTGATTTCATCAAGCGAAAGAACTGCAACGCCTCTTGCAATTAACATCTGCTCAGCTTTTTCAACATTACTTGGACGTAATATTAACGCGACATTGCCGTCTACATGGATTGCTGACGAATAAGCATATTCTATATTAATACCTCCTTCTCCTAAGATTTTAGTAATTTTTGATAGCGTTTCTTGAGCAGAAATGAAAATCGCTGTCACTTCTGTGTTCTTTTTTGATTTGGCTAAGTTAAATTCTGCATCTTCCAAGAATTTAGAAGCTTTCTGGGGTTCTTCTGTTATCAATCGCACTAAACCAAACTCGCCTGCATCAGCAATTGACAATGCGAAAACTTTCAGTTTATTTTCGTCAAGCTTTGACATAACATCAAAAAGCGAGCCCGGATGGTTGTCTAGAAATACACTTACTTGAGTTATAGGCATTCGCGACACCAGTACTTCAATGGTTTCAAATAATATTTAACTTTAACCCATCGACTTTGTTTTGAAAGAAAATAGATTTTTCCTTACTTCTTTAAACAGGCATTCTGAAATTTTTCCGTTTAATCCTTTTTGTACCAAATGGAACATTAATACCATATTTTGTGACGTAAAAGTCATAAAATTTAATAAGTTTCAGCATCCTGTCAATGGTAAAACCAAAAAGTGAAAACAGTAATGATTAATCCACCAAATTCGAGTGTTCAACACAAAGGTACCAAAACCAAATGTCCGGACTGCGATTCAGACCTCAACATTCCCTCTGACATTGAAAAAGGAGAAGTGTTGAGCTGCCCTGGTTGTGGACTTGAACTCGAAGTTAAAAAAATTGCCAACGGAGGTGAATGTATAGATCTTCAAGAATTAACTATTGAAGGTGAAGATTGGGGCGAATAAGAGCATTCCCCGAAGTGTCAATTATTTTTAATATTATTTTCTTATTTTTTTGAAAAAACAATCTCGTTTTCTAAGGATTAAGAATGCATGATCTACTGTAGTCGGTTGGATTATGTTTTCGTTTCCGATAAGTTAAAAAATTAAAAATTTAGGACTTTATGGTAATGAAGGCGCTGCTTTTTGATAGGGGTGAATCTGCCTTAGTCAGGAAGAGGGTTTTTGAGTTCGAATGGGATTCAAGAGCTGGCCCGGTTTTGCTCATTAACATTGGAGATCATTCCGTAACAATAAATTATTCAAGCGTACAATTGAGGATTAACAATATTTTTTCTCATAAGTACTCTAAACTTTAGTTAATTATCCTCTCCATTTGAAAAGTGAATTGTATGAATAGTATTTTACCAAACTTTATATTTGCACTATGAATAATTTCTTGCTAATCGGAGATTTGTAATGTTGCTAAAGTGCACCGAAGTTTCAAAGCAGTTCGGAGGACTTCAAGCATTAAAAAAAGTGGATTTAACAGTAAACAGTAACGAAATAACCGGTCTCGTGGGGCCAAACGGCTCAGGCAAATCAACCCTTTTGAATGTTATTAGCGGAGTTTACAACCCGAATTCAGGTCAAATAGTTTTTTTGGATGAAGACATCACAAAATTGCCTCCGTACAAGATTTGTGCCAAAGGGATATCGAAAACTTCTCAGACTGTCCAGTCTTTTCCTGAAATGACAGCTGTCGAAAATGTTTTGACAAGTGTACTTTTCAATGAGAAAAAATCAAAAGACAAAATTGGTGCCCTGCCAAAGGCTCAGGAACTTTTAGGTTTTGTTGGGTTGGCCAAAGAAAAATTTGATGTTCATGCAAAAAATCTGAATGTAGTTGAGTTACGACGTATTCAGCTTGCTAAGGCTTTAGCAACTAGTCCTAAACTCTTACTTTTAGATGAGTTACTTACAGGCCTGACTCCTGCTGAATCAGATGAAGCTATCGCACTTATCAAACTGATTAATAAACAAGGAGTAAGCGTGCTCATAGTTGAGCATGTTATGAAAGTGATAATGGGATTATGCGATCGAGTGGTTGTCTTGAATCATGGCGAGAAAATTTGTGAGGGAACACCCAAGCAAGTCTGCAAAGATGAAAGCGTCGTGAAAGTCTACTTGGGCAAGAAGTTCACTTTCAGTGAGGACGAGTAAAATGCTAGAAGTCAACAATGTTTCATCGTCATATGGCATGGTGCAGATACTACGTGACGTAACTTTCAAAGTCGAAGAAAAAGAAATTCTAAGCATTATTGGACCTAACGGCGCCGGAAAAACAACACTTGTAAAGACTATCATGGGTTTTCTCCATCCGAAGAATGGAACAATCAAGTTTAAGGGCGAAAACATCGAGAAAATGCCAACTTATGAAATAGTCAAGAAAGGCTTGACCATGATTCCTGAAGGAAGAGAAATCTTTCCTCGCATGACAATTGAGGAAAATCTTATGCTGGGCGCTTACACGATAAAGGATAAAGCTAAGATTAAGGAATCGAAAGAAAACGTTTACGAGATTTTTCCTGTGCTGAGAAAGAAGGAAAAAGCATTAGCTCAAACACTTAGCGGCGGCGAGCAGCAAATGCTTGTTATTTGTCGAAGTTTAATGTGTAATCCTCAAATGCTTATTCTTGATGAGCCTTCGTTGGGGTTAGCTCCAATTATTGTTGAAAAAGTTTTAGATACTATACGCGTAATCAATGACGAAGGTGTAACAGTTGTACTTGTGGAACAGAACATTCATGACTCATTAAATGTGGCAGATCGAGGTTATGTTTTAGAGGAAGGCAGAATCGTTTTAGAAGGAAAAAGTAAGGAACTTTTATCTAATAGTCACATAAAAGAAGTGTATCTAGGCCTTTAGAAACGAGAGGGAAAAGCGTTGAACGGCAAATACTGGAACGAAAAAATCGAAACCATGCCTATTGAAGAATTAAAAAGGAATCAGCTAAGAAAACTAAAAGAACAAGTCAAACACTGCTATCAAAACAGCGGTTTTTACAAGAAAAAATTTGACAGCATAGGATTAAAGCCTGAAGACATACGTTCACTTGATGATCTTAAGAAGATCCCTTACACAGTAAAAAATGATTTACGAGATAATTATCCGTTCGGCATGGTCGCCGTTAAATCTGATGATATTTGTGAAATTCATGCTTCAAGTGGAACAACTGGAAACCCAATTGTTGGCGCCTACACAAAAAGCGACTTGGATGCGTGGCAAGAATTAATGGCAAGATCCATATACACAACAGGCGGAAGACAACAAGACGTAATACACATCGCGTATGGTTACGGTTTATTTACAGGCGGCATGGGTTTCCATTACGGTGCTCAAAAAGTTGGAACCAAAATTATTCCTGCAAGCGGCGGAATGACTCAACGCCAAATAAAACTCATGAAAGACCTCGACGCTACGATTTTGGCTTGTACTCCAAGCTTTGCAGTTTACTTAGCTGAAACTATGGAGCAAGAAGGGATTGACCCAAGAAAAGACCTCAAACTTAAAATTGGAATGTTCGGGGCAGAACCATGGTCAGACAAGATTAGAGAAAGAATCCAAGACGACCTAGGGATAAAAGCTTTTGATGTTTATGGATTAACTGAACTTTGCGGTCCAGGAGTTTCCATCGAATGTATTGAGCAAAATGGATTGCACATTGCTGAAGATCATTTTATTGTCGAAACAATCGACCCTGACAGCGGCGAAGTATTGCCTACGGGAGAAGAAGGCGAACTTGTCTTCACAACACTAAGTAAAACTGGTTTACCTATGCTTAGGTATAGAACAAGAGACATTTCTAAAGTAGAAGCCAATGCATGCAATTGTGGACGGACACATGCAAGAATGGCTCGTGTACACGGAAGATCAGACGACATGTTGATCATTCGTGGAGTAAACGTTTTCCCATCACAAATCGAGTTCGCTGTAATGTGTTTTTCAGAACTAGCCACTCAATATCTCATAGTTGTTGATAGGCCAGGAGCATTGGATACGTTTGTTGTTAAGGTTGAATTATCTGAAAAAGCCTCTAAAGATCCAAAGTTAGATAAGAACACGTTAAAGAATGAAATCCAAAAAAGAATTCACATCGTGACCGGAATATCAGCAGATGTAGAAATTGTTAAGCCAGGCGAGCTTCCGAGAACTGAAGGAAAAGCAAAAAGAGTTTTGGATTTGCGCAAAGGCAAAATGTAAAGGACTTGACATGACTTCCAAGATTTTACAAGATAAGCCAGCTAGTTTTGCTTTGTTAAACGGTGATGAAGCTGTGGCTAGAGGTGCTTTGGAAGCCACTGTTAAAGTTGCTTCCTCCTATCCTGGAACCCCAGCGACTGAAATTTTGGAAACCATCGCTGAATTTGCAAAAGAATTTGGAATTTATGCTGAATGGAGCACCAACGAGATTGTTGCAATGGAAGTTGCTGCAGGTGCTTCCATGACGGGTGTTCGCTCTATAGTATCTATGAAGCATGTTGGACTAAACGTTGCTGCGGACGCAGCCATGACCTTGGCTTACACGGGAATTGAAGGTGGCATGGTGATTGCGGTCTGCGACGATCCAGCATTACACAGTAGTCAAAACGAGCAGGACACGAGATACTTTGCCCTTCACTCAAAGTTGCCGTTGCTTGATGCTGGCAGCCCTCAGGAAGCCCTGGATATGGCAAAAGAAGGCTTTGAGATAAGCGAAAAACTGCATTTGCCAGTCATATTACGTTTAACAACAAGAGTAGCTCACGGGAAAGCCAAAGTGAAACTGGGCCGAATGCAAAAACTGAGCAGGAAGCCGAAATTTGACAAGCAAAGTTCAAAATGGGTTATGGTGCCCTCAAACGCTATTCGACAACATAGAGTTTTAGAAGTCAAGATGGCTGAAGCAAAAACACTAGTTAACCATTCAAGATTCAATTTTATTGAAGATAATTCAAGTGAAATTGGAATAGTAGGAAGCGGAGTAGGTTACTATTATGCGAGATCAGTTCTTGACATAAAAAAGTTTTCGTGGCTAAAGTTAGGATTTGTTTACCCTTTTCCCACCGAAATGGCTAGAAGATTTTCGCTTAAAGTTAAGAAAATGATTGTAATTGAAGAGCTAAGACCCTATCTCGAGGAAAATATCCAACGATTAGGTTTGCATGCCCTAGGAAAAAACGATTTAGGCTTGGAGGAAATTGGCGAGCTTACGCCCGATAGTGTACGCCAAGTCCTTTCTAATTTACATTTGACCTCCAAAGGGGAAAATCAGGAGATTTTGGATTTACCTCCAAGGCCGCCGGCACTTTGCCCAGGATGTCCTCACCGAGCTTTCTATTATTCGCTTAATATGGTCAACCAGCATGTGCAATGCGACAGCGAAAAATGTGTTGGCTGCGACATATGCGAATATGTTTGCTCTTTTGAAAAAGAAAAAGTATTCAATCCGCTAAAATCTAGAATCCGTTCAGTTAGAATCGGTCAAACCTTCAATACTGCAGTAACATGCAAATCATGCAAAGAAGCACCATGCATTGTCGCCTGCCAAGAAAAAGCTATTATGCGAAATGAAAAAACAGGTGCCATTTTGGTTGATGACCAAAAATGCAACGGATGCGGCTGGTGCATAGAAAGCTGCCAACACGGCGCAATCACAATTCATCCAAACACTCATAAAGTTTTGATTTGCGACACATGCAATGGAGACCCAAAATGTATTCCCCTTTGCCCTGAAAGCGCATTGAGTTTAACTGGAAAATCAGATGATAAAATTGTCACCGGCGACATTGGTTGTTATACGCTTGGTGTTTTACCCCCTGTAACCACCGTTCAATCTTGCTTGTGCATGGGAGCTGGAATTTCTCAGGCTGCAGGGATGGTTCATGCTGGTGTAAAAGAGAAGGTTTTCGCAGTTATCGGCGATTCGACTTTTTTTCACGCTGGAATGCCTGGGCTTCTAAATATTGTGCACAATAAGGCTAATGTTTGTGTTATAATCCTGGATAACAGCACAGTTGCAATGACTGGACATCAGCCGACGCCAAGCTCTGGAAAAACTGCCATGGGTTTTGACGCAAAAATAATCAGAATCCAAGATGTCGCAAAAGGTCTTGGAATAGACAAAATCGACATCGTTGATCCTTACGACATTAAAGCCACAACAGAGGCAATAAGACAAGCTTTTGAACATAATGGACCATCGGTCATCGTCTCACAAAAACCATGCCCACTGTTAATCGAAAGAGGCACCCCTAGAGAAGTTTTAGAAAAATGCAACGGTTGTGGAGTATGCATAAAAGCTTTCGGCTGCCCAGCGATTTCACAATCAAAGTCACGAGCCGAGATAGATGCAACTCTTTGCTATGGATGCGGAGTCTGCGAAACAGTATGCCCCTTTGAAGCCATAAGGAGAAAAGAAAAATGAAACTCGACACAGTTTTTAGCGGGGTAGGAGGACAAGGGGTTGTAGTTTTAAGTGACATATACTGTGAAGCCGCAATGATTGACGGTTTTGATGTTGCGAAAGCGGAAATTCATGGCATGGCACAAAGAGGAGGCTCGATTGTTGCTTATGCAAGAATTGGCGACAAGGTTGAGTCTCCATTGATTGAAACTGGAAAAGCTGATGTCCTAGTTGGATTTGAAATGCTTGAAACGGCAAGAGCGGTGCCTACGCTGAAAAATAATGGCGACATAGTAGTTAACATGAAATATATTCCTCCAAGTTGCAGCGTTTCAGATATAAAACCTAAGAAAACTGAAGAATTGCTACAGATTCTAAAATCCAAAGGTAAGGTTCATGAAGTAGACGGCGCAGGCATAGCTGAAAAATTAGGAAACCTTCTGGTTGTAAATACTATTCTTCTTGGAGCTCTATCTGCTCTTCCGGATGTTCCAGTCAAACAAGAAGCTTTCCAACAAGCGATAGCAGGTAGAATAAAAGAAAAATACATTAACTTAAACCTCAAAGCGTTCGAACAAGGCAGAAAAAGCGTATTATGAGTTAATTTTATTAACAAACTGCTTTGATATAGCAAAGAAAAAGAGAGGAAAAACATTTGAATAAGAAAATAATTGCCCTGATAGTCGTTGTAATAATAATCATTGCAGCAGTTGCAACCATAGAATTAATGCAACCCTCAGCCTCACCTAACGCTCGAGCCATAAACATAGGTTTAGTTGCCCCAATATCAAAATCGCCAGTCGGCACAGACATGCAACGAGCAGCAACCTTGGCCGTGAACGAAATTAACCAAGCAGGCGGCGTCTACGTTTCAAGCTGGCACACTCATGTAAACATTACTTTAACATCTGTGGATACAATAGATGATGCGCCAGGAAACGCCGTAACTCCCGTAACGCAAGCAGTGACATCTGAAGGTGTTGATATGCTCATTGGCGGATATGGAAGCGCAGGAACTCTCGCTGACGAAGTCGTAGCTATCAATAACAAAGTACCTTTCATCATCACCGGTGCCTCGAATGCACTTGTCACCACAAGAGGACCCCAAGGCAACTATGGCGGTTTCGGTGCCAACGGAGCCAACAGTATTTCCGATGCAGAAGGAATGACCTATGTATTCCACTACTGCACTACAACATACGACTACACTAAAACAATAGTTGACTTTTTTGCTACTCAAATGAAACCAATGGTCGCACCAAGCAGAAATTTCAGCCTCGCAGTACTCTATCGAAATGACGCGTTCGGACAAGGTGTCGATGCGGCGGTTAAATATTGGATACAAAATGAAAGCCTTCCCATTAATCTCGTATCAGAGAGAAATTATGATCCTACTACTACGAACTACCAAACTGACTTAACCGCGGTTCAAGCAGCAAAGCCGGATGCTGTGGTTGTTGCAGATAACCCTGACAAAACCCCGTTAATAATCCAACAAGGATGGAACGACGTTGGACTGAAAACAGTTTACATTGCGATCGAAAATAATCAAGACCCAACATTCTATAATTTGCTAGGAAGCATCGGTAATGGACAACTTTTGGAGTCAAAAATGGATCCGTTTATGTCACCTTCATACATGCCAACCGTGCAGTCATATTCTCAGGAATTCTACCAGAAATATGGTGTTTACCCAGGAATGATGGGAGCAGACACATATGACGCATTCTATATTGCTAAAGCAGCAATCGAAAGTGCAGGAACTATAGACAAATCTTCAGTACGAACAGCAATTGAAAATACCAACCTAAACCAAATGCTCATTATGACACAAAACTGCAAAATACAGTTTAGTTCAGGCGTTGACTGGCATCAAATAAAGCCCGTAACCTTCATTGAACAACTCGTTTGGAATTCAACTTCGAACAAGCTAGAATCGCAAATAGTTTGGTCGCCGTCCCCAATAACCAACTTTACACCTTCAACGTTCAATCTGCCAGCAGGCTACAAAGCTGGAAGCTAAATAAGCTACTTCCAAGCTTTTCCTTTTTTATTTTTTAAATTCTTCAGAAGATTTGCCCTAATCAACATGAACTGTTCTTGGATAGAAATGAATAGAAGCCACAAATACTCCAATTGTTATAAACCTCTTTGCTTGACTTTGGCTTGCTGTCTGATATGTTTTAAATAGCTAATTGAGAATATTTGAGCCAATCGCCTGAAGTTGGGAGAATGAAGGAAAAAGGTTCGCTATGGACATATCTGCTGGAACAATCATTTTAACTTTAATCTGGGGAATCGCCGTTGGAAGCATTTACATGTTGCTTGCAACTGGACTAAACATTATTTTCGGCGTTATGAAGCTAGTGAACTTCGCACATGGGCAATTTCTTATGATAGGCGCTTTCTTAACTTGGACCATTTCGGTGGCTACTGGCTTAAACGCGTACGAAGGAATTCTTATTTCTATGGCAGCAGTTGCTGGACTCGGCGTTGTGGTTGAACGACTAACTTTTCGAAGGGTTCTTGGAACTGAGAAGCTGAATGAAATTTTCGTTAGCCTCGGCTTGATTTACATTTTTGAAAATGCTGCGTTGCTCGTATGGGGTGATTCGTCGCAGCGGATTGTTAGTCCTTTCAGCGGGTTGAGTTTGGACTTGACAGCTTTTTCCATCACATATGATCGCATAGTTGCTGTCTTTGTAGTGGTTGCTGTACTGGTTGTTTTCGGCTTGTTAATTTATAGAACAAAGATGGGATTAGCAATG
>Ga0335081_10010351_pt1 | contig 15070 bp, 15 predicted proteins | sample Lox_Sample_35_FD_206713 | JGI IMG/M metagenome (GOLD analysis project Ga0335081, IMG submission 206713) | Soil microbial communities from Loxahatchee National Wildlife Refuge, Florida, United States - Lox_Sample_3.5 | ecosystem: Environmental > Terrestrial > Soil > Wetlands | place: USA...
TCAATAGGGAGATCTCCCGTGGGATGATTGGGAGGCAATACCCTTTCCAAATCCTCTTTCTGAATCAATCCTTTCTCGACTAGATAGTATGCAATCCGAGGACCTATACTCTCCATAAACTCAACACCTTACAGTATTTTAATGGATACTTGAAGGCCCCCCCCTAGGGATACTTATTATCACTTTTGTTACCTCTTGGCAAATCTTTTTTGAAAGCGTTATTCTTCTATGACCTTTCCAGTCCGACAATGAAAAGAAAGAGTAAAGGCGGGCTTGAAAGCTTCCTTTCTATTGCAAACGGAGTCATATCATGCTAAGAAGAATCATGTCCAAAGCATCCCTCATCGGTTTTTTTATGCTATCTTGCCTCTTGCTTTCAACCCCTTCCTTTTGCTTTGAAAAGAAGGGCCAAGATTGCTCTAAATGTCATACCTTAAGCAGCGATGAAGCCAGAGAGCTCCTCAAGGGAGCGATCCCGGACGTCAGAATCATCCAGGTGAAATTGAGCCCTGCGCAGGGACTTTGGGAGATATATTTGGAGTCAAGGGGCAGAAAAGGATTGATCTATGTCGATTTTGCCAAGAAGCATTTCTTCACGGGATCGCTGATCTCCATAGGCGAAAGAAAGAATCTGACCCAGGAAAGGTTCACAGAGCTTAATAGGATCGACGTGTCGCAGATTCCCCTCGAGGACGCCCTCGTCCTGGGCGATCCAAAAGCGAAGATCAAGGTTATTTGCTTCAGCGACCCCGACTGACCGTACTGTGCAAAACTTCATCAGGAGATGAAGAAGGTTATTGAGGAGAGGAACGATATCGCGTTTTACATAAAGCTTTTTCCGCTGAGAATTCATCCGGCAGCCTATGAAAAATCGAAGGCCATCGTTTGTGAGCATTCCATAGCGCTTCTTGAGGAGGCCTTTGAAAAAAAGCCGCTGCCTAAGCCCAAATGCGAGACCCCGGTCATTGATGAAAATATAAGGCTGGCTGAAAAGCTGGGTATCTCGAGCGTGCCTGTTTTAATTCTGCCTGACGGTAGAGTCATCGAGGGATACAGAGACTCCAAAACCCTGATCAACCTGATTGGCAACTGACGGCTGATTCCCTTTCTTTACATTGTTTCTGAAGCCGCCATTTGCACCCCGTATCAGGTACAGGGTAACCTTCAACGGGAAAACAGTTGAAAAGACTGGATTCCCCCGTGTCAAGCACGGGGCAGGCTTATCAAGTCCGAAATGACAAACAAAGCCAATGGACTTTTTTAGCACAACACTAGCGAGACATCATTTCTAACGGGGTGAACCCTTATGGATGAAAATCTAAATGACATCATCGGCGGTCTTAGATCGTATCTTGGGTCTCTTAAAGAAATAGGCGTCTCATACCTACCCGGGTCACAAATCGACTCTGAAAAGACCGTTCCGTCCGAAAATCTAACTTTGGCAGATGTGCGAAAAGAGTTAGGGGATTGCAAGAGATGCAAACTTCACCACGCAAGGCGGACAATTGTGTTCGGGGAGGGCAATGAGAAGGCGGGCCTGATGCTCATCGGGGAAGCCCCCGGGTATGATGAAGATGTTCAGGGAAGACCCTTCGTGGGGAAGGCTGGCCAGTTACTAACGAAAATTCTTCAATCGATCAACCTTTCTCGGAAAGAGGTTTACATCGCCAACATCATTAAGTGTCGCCCCCCGCAAAATCGAAATCCGGAGTCTGACGAAATCCTGAGCTGCAATCCTTTTCTGGTGAAGCAGATCACTACGGTCCGGCCAAGAATCATTTGTGCTCTGGGGTCTTTTTCTGCTCAGACGCTGCTTAAGACCGACACCAAGATCACAGCTCTTCGCGGGAAGCTGTTTGATCTCGAAGGAATCACGGTAATTCCTACTTACCATCCCGCCTTCCTGCTGAGAAATCCTGAGCGGAAGCGAGACGTCTGGGAGGATATGAAAAAGATCGCCGAGCTGATGCAAACACGGTAAGTAACCCCTCTTCATAACTCCCCCTTCCCCCTCTTAATTTAAGAGGGGGAGAGTGGGGGGGTGTTAGATTGTGGGATAGAGGGCAATCTCATTTAATTTGTAAGGCAGAATTCAAATCGTACCCTTTCTCATTCAACACGTCGATGATCGCAGAAGCCATGTCTCTCATCAAAAACTCCCAAATGGAAAGCCTCTTTTTTGGATGGATCACATTCGGCCTTCCCGAGATCCCTACCATCTTGGCGGTGATGTCGATCGCATCCTGAAGATTTCCCATCTGGTCAACCAGGCCCAGGTTCTTCGCCTGTTCCCCCGTGAAAATTCGGCCGTCTGCGATCTCGGCTACCTTCGCCCGATCCAGTTTTCTGCCATCTGCTACGGCTTGGATGAATTGTTGATGGACGTTGTCGAGGACTTCTTGCATGATTTTTTTCTCTTCCGGGGTCATCTCGCGGAAAGGGGAGCCGATGTCTTTATGCTCTCCGCTTTTGAGGACCACTCCTTTGATTCCGATTTTCTTGAGGAGCTCTTCAAAATTGGAGAACTGCATGATCACACCGATCGAACCGGTGATCGTCCCGGGGTTTGCCACGATGAGATCGGAGGCACTGGCGATATAATAGCCTCCAGACGCAGCCACGGACCCCATGGAGGTGACCACTTTTTTCTTGGGCTTGATCCTCATGACTTCCCTGTAGATCTCTTGCGCCGGACCCACACCCCCTCCCGGTGAATCGATCCTCAAAATGATGGCCTTAACCTCTTTATCCTCGACATATTGTTGGAGCTCTTCAATGACTCCCGAAGATTGGGCGATCACGCCTTTCACTTCCACAATGGCGATCTTCTCTCCGAAAGCGAATCGGCTGGATTTCCCCCCCGAATAGCGTCCAATAAGTGAGAGAATACCAAAGAAAAAGATGAGAAGCCCTGCAATGACAGCCAGCCCAACTAAGATCCTTTTCCGTTTCATGCGTTCCTCCTGATTCATTCGAAAATGACCTCATTCGTGATTCGTCTTTGCATTTAAGAACCTAACCTTTCCCCGACACTGACCATCATCACCCACCACTGAATATCTTAAGAGGGTGATATTCGAATCGTCTCGAAAGGAGCCAGTTGGAAGATCCGAATGCGTTTCATCTTAACCAGTTCGAGAATGGCCAAGAGGGTAACGACCACGACTCGCCGCGTGGCCTGCTCGGGAAAGAGGCGATGGAAGGCTATGCTCCGATTTTCCCTCTCGAGCAGCGCCAGGATCTCCTGGATCTTATCCTCGACACTGACGTGCTCCAGGGCGACTTCATGGAAGGTCTCCACTCTGACCCTCTCCAGAACCTTCCGGAAAGCCTCAAGGAGCTCAAAGAGATTCACATCGATCTTTTCTTCCTCCGCTATCGGCTCGGGCTCCGCCGCTAACAGCCGAATGAAGACATCCCGGTCGAGCAAAGGCCTCTTCTCGAGTTCCACCGCCGCCTGTTTATACTTCTGATACTCCAAAAGCCTCCGGACCAGTTCCGCCCTTGGATCTTCCTCTTCCTCCTCTTCCCCCTCTGAAGACTTGGGAAGCAACATCCTCGATTTGATGTGAAGGAGCGTGGAGGCCATCAGGAGATACTCCCCCGCCATATCCAAGTTGAGGACCTTCATCAACCGAAGATACTCTAGATACTGCTCCGTGATCAAGGCAATGGGGATATTGAAGATATCCAGCTCGTTCTTCTGAATGAGATGGAGCAACAGATCAAGGGGACCTTCAAACCCCTCTAATCGAAAGGTATAATCGTCTCTTCCTTCTGGGTGTAAAGCGTTTTCAGCCATTATTCCATCCCTTGGGCCTTCGAGATAAACTCCATCTCATCCTGCCGCGTGAACACCTGCTTGTCCAATCTCGCCTTGAGCAGCCCCGCCAGAGCCCTTTTGATCAAAGGACCCGATTTCATTCCCATCTGAATCAAATCCTTTCCTCCTAAGAGGGGTTTCGTATCCTTCAGTTGCGTGAAATACATGGAAATATAACGGCGGGTCGCCACCTGGGTGGTCTTGGCCATCATAAAGAGTTTCGATTCGGTAGAAAGAGGATCAAGGATGTCATAAATTTCCGAGGGCTTGGGTTTTCGGTCTGTTTGGATCCAAGAAAGAATTTGGAGAAGCGTTTGATCCGCCTGGTCCTTTCCTTCCAGCACCTTTTTTCTAAGCTTCTCATTCATGGCCAATCTTTGACAGAGCGCTTCTCTCTCTCCCTCCTTCAAGGAATCGATGAGTCCGTAAAAATAGACCAGCCAGCGCTCGTATCGCTGCTCCAGGAAAAGAAGGTCGAACCAAGAGAGGACATGCCGGATCTGAGAAAATGAAAGAGATTGAAATCCCTCATCCGTTTCAGGGCGGGGAGAGGGTCTTCTTCCTGAAGGATGAGGATGATCTCAGAGAGAACTCTTCCCCCTGAGAGGCGGTCCAAAAATCCAACCTTGACGGCGTTTTTCATGAGATTCTGAGTATGTTTTCCGATCTGGAATCCAAAACGCTGTTCAAAACGGATTGCCCGAAAGACCCGGGTGGGGTCTTCGACAAACGAGAGATTATGGAGAACCCGGATCATTTTTTCCTTGATATCCTTCACCCCCCCGAAAAAGTCGATCAGCTCTCCGAACGATTTCGGGTTGAGCTGAATGGCCAGGGTATTAATGGTGAAGTCCCTCCGGTAGAGGTCCGTCTTGATCGAGGCCCTTTCCACGGTAGGAAGGGCTGCCGGAGAATCATAAAACTCCCAGCGGGCGGTTGCCACATCCACCTTCGACCCGTCAGGAAGAAGGATGATCGCCGTCCCGAATTTCTTGTGCGTTCGAATTCGGCAGGAGAACTTCTTTTCAAATGCTTCAGCCAGGCGGATACCATCCCCCTCCACCACAATGTCCACATCGAAATTTTCCACTTTCAATAAAAGATCCCTGACAAACCCGCCGACGGCATAGACAGAGTATGCCAGCTCATCCCCGACCTTGCCAAATTCCGTCAGCAGGTTGTAGAGGGGTTCAGGAAAACGTTCCCTCATCAGTTTGGAAAGCATCTTTTTGCGACCGTAGAGGGGCTGGCTCTCAAACGCCGAACTCCCCGTCTCCGATTTCAACATCTCCTCTTGGAGGATCCGCATAATTTCGGCGGCAGAAATCGTTCCCACCAATCGATCCTTTTCAATGACAGGAACAAGATTCTGGCTTTGTCCGATGATGATAGCCTGGACGCGGGAAAACGGAGTCTCAGGCGAGACGACTGAAAACTCGGTCGTCATGTATTCCTTCACCAGAAAGCTTTTCAAACCATGATACACCGCCTTCTCCACGACCTGCTTGGAGATCAAGCCAATGACTTTTCCATCCTGTATAACGGGAAGGACAACCAGATTATACCGGGTCATTATTTCCCCGGCTTCCTCCAGCGTTCGTTCCAACTCAATCGTCTTCACAGGGTAAACCATGACATCCCTGGCTACCTTTTTGGGTCTGACCATCTCCTTGAGCGCCTGGATCAACCGGTCATGGGCCTCTACGAGGGCCATCCCTTTCACCGTCGCGGAGGCTGCGGTGGGATGCCCCCCTCCTCCGAATTCGGCGGCAATTTCTGAGACGTTCACCTCTTCGAGGCGGCTCCTTCCGATCAAATAGATGCGGTCCTCCATCCTGACCAAAACGAAGAGGGCGTCCAGGTTTTCCATATCTTTCAATTTATGGACCAGGACGGCAATATCGCCCACATACCGATCCACAGAAGCCTGGGCAATGACGACGTCGATCCCGTGAAAGTTGTACCGGGTCGCGGATTGGATCAGATCATTCAACAGGAAGACCTGTTCTGCCGTCAGCTCCTTGGTGATCAGATTCGCCAGGACGCTGAGGTTCGCTCCCTTCCGGACCAAGTACCCCGCGGCTTTGAAATCCTCCTCTCTGGTCGAGGGAAAGGTTAAGTTCCCCGTATCTTCGTAAATCCCCAGCATCATCACCGTGGCTTCGTCGGCCGTGATCTCGATTCCCTTCTCCTGAAGGACATCGAGAAGAAGGGTCGCCGTCGCGCCTACCTCTGAGATCACCTCCAGGGACCCGTGAAGGTCTTCGGAGGAGGGAGGGTGATGGTCATAGATGTGAATGTCTAAACCGGGTTTGGACAGAAGCTCTGAAAACTTCCCGATCCGGCTGATTTGACGGGTGTCGACCAAGATCAGTCGTTCCACTTCCCGGAGGTCGATATTCTTGATCCGCTCCACTTCGAAGGCATAGAGGGCGGAATGGATGAAGAAATCACGTAGGCTTCTCTCTTGGGAGCCGGGAAAGACCAAGACCGCATGAGGATAAAGCTTCTTGGCGGCCAGCATGGAAGCCAGGGAATCGAAATCGGCATTGGTATGGGTGGTGATCACTTCCATAGATCAAATTCCAATTAGCAAATCCCAAATCCCAAATAAGCTCCAAAAACCAATTAAAAACCTTTCCGTTATTGGTCATTGGATTTTTTATCATTATTTGATTATTGGTGCTTGGAATTTGGTTATTCTTACGTTACCCTCTCGGGTGGTATTGTTTATGGATTTTTTTCAACCTCTCTCCGGCCACGTGCGTATAGATCTGGGTGGTCGAGATGTCCACATGACCGAGCATCATCTGGACGGAACGGAGATCCGCCCCCCTCTCTAAGAGATGGCTCGCAAAGGAGTGGCGAAGAAGGTGTGGGGTAATCTTTTTTCGAAGGCCGGCTTTTCGCGCATAATCTTTGAGGCTCTTCCAGAACCGCTGCCGGCTCATCGCCTTCCCCGAACGGTTGACAAAGAGCGATGCGCTCTCTTTCCCCTTCAACAGGGATACGCGGGCGGTCTTCAAGTAAGCGGCGATCCATTTCAGCGCCTCGCTTCCAAGCGGAATAATCCTCTCCTTCGAACCTTTTCCGTAGACGAGAACATATCCTCCTTCGAGGTTAACCTGATGCGTCGGAAGCTGGGTCAGCTCGGATACCCTCATCCCTGTGGCGTAGAGCGTCTCCAACATTGCCCTGTCTCTAATCCCGCGAGGAGTCTGAAGATCGGGCTGTTCGAGAATCTGCTCGATCTCCTTCAACGTCAAGATCTCGGGAAGCGTTCTGGCTACCTTGGGTGATTCCAATTCCTCGACGGGATTGGATTCCAGAATGCCTTCTTGAATCAAGAATCGAAAAAAGGTGCGAATGGCGACCAAGTCTCTCACAATGCTCTTTGCGTTAAGGTTCTTTCTTCTCAGGACGAGGAGAAAGCCCCTGATATGGAATTTGCCAATCTCACGGACCTCCTGGACCCCTTTTTCCCTCAGATGATTCAGGAATCGAGTCAACCCACGACTGTAGGCATCGATGGTATTCTTGGAAAGGCCCTTTTCAACGATGAGGTAATGAAGAAACCGTTCCAATAATTGATCCATGGTAATTTCCTAATTAGAAAGAAAATAAGTCTCAAGCCTGAAGAGCGCGCCAAGATGCCCGCCCCTTACCATATTAGGTCCAGTGCCCCCATCGTTAACACCCTTTCGTCCCCTAAATCTAACGCCCCCTCCGCTCTCCCCCTCTTAAACTAAGAGGGGGAAGGGGGAGTTATAAGGGGGGACAAGAAGGGGGTTAGCAATTCTCATGGCTCATGGGTGACATAGCCGTTTTGAAACATTACCAGGAAACTCAAACAAAAAGCAGAGGTGACCGTTGCCTCTGCTTTGTTGAATCAAATCATTGTTTGCAGCCTCTCCTTAGAGTCCTGTGTGACCGAACCCCCCTGCCTGTCTCTGGGTCGCCGGGAGGTCATCCACTTCTTCCAAATTGGCCCGGTGAACTTGAGAGATCACCATCTGAGCAATTCTCTCCCCATGACGGACGGTATAGGGCTCTTTTCCGAAATTGATCAGAACGACGCCGATCTCGCCACGATAATCGGAATCGATCGTTCCCGGCCCGTTGGCAAGGCCGATCCCGCTCTCAATGGCCAACCCGCTGCGGGGTCTGATCTGGCCCTCGAACCCTTCCGGGATGGCGACGGCAATGCCCGTGGGAATGATTTTTCTCTCGCCCGGCTCCAGCGTGATTTCCTTTTCGAGAGAGGCAGAGAGGTCCATTCCGGAGGCACCCGGGGTCATGTACTGCGGGAGGGACACGGGAGGGCTTTTTCTCAGACGTTTGAAATAAATCTTCATCTTTGAGGTTCCGGTTTGGAACAGACGGTAGCGCTTACTCGCCGTCCCAGCGGATCTTATCTACGTCATTTCCGTTCATCGGGCCCAGGACGGTCAAGCAAAAGAACCGCCCGTCGAAGATATCGCGTGCCAAACGCTGAATGGTCTCTTCCTCCACTTCATCGATCCCTTTGAGAATCGTTTCCACGGGGAGGTAGGTCTTGAAATAGATTTCATTTTTTGCCAGGCGGGTCATCAGATTATCAGAGCTCTCGAGGCTGAGGAGAAGGTTTCCTTTCAACTGCTCTTTTGCGGTTTTTAATTCTCCCTGTTTTAAAGGTTCGTCCTTGAGACGATTGAACTCCTTGAGAACGAGGTCGATAACCTCCCGAAAAGAACTCTCGCTGGTCGCAGCATAAACGACCATCAGCCCTGTATCGATGTAAGTGGGGAGATAAGAGTAAACAGAGTAAGCCAGGCCACGATTCTCGCGGATCTCTTGAAAGAGTCTTGAACTCATCCCCCCGCCCAGAATCGTGTTCAAAACGTACGAGCTGAACCGAAGGGAATGGTTGTACGGCAGGCCTTGCGTCCCCAGGCAAAAGTGAACCTGCTCCAGATCGCGCTTCCAGCTACGAGTCGTGGGGTTTGGATCGGGTTTGCTCCTTGCCCTCGCTTTGGCGGATTTTGGAATCTGACCGAATGTCTCGCCGATCAGATGAACCACGTCCTGGTGTTTTAAGTTCCCCGCAGCGCAGACGATAATCCGGTCGGGGGGGTAGTTCTCTTTAAAGAACCGATAAAGGCGATCCCGGTCGAAGGATTGCACAAGCTCTGAGCTTCCGTAGATCGGGAAACCCAGCGGATGGTCTCGCCAGCAGGCCCGGTTAAAAAGATCGTGGATGTAGTCGTCAGGGGTATCCTCCACCATTTTGATCTCCTGGAGGATCACCATCCTTTCCTTTTCGACATCCTTGACCTCCATGACCGAACGGAGAAAAATGTCTGAGAGAAGGTCGATGGCGAGAGCCAGATTCTTGTCGATCACCTTCGCATAAAAACAGGTGTACTCCCGGCCCGTAAAAGCGTTCAAGGTCCCGCCGACGGAATCGATCTCTTTTGCGATGTCAAACGCGGTCCTCTTTTCCGTCCCCTTGAAGAGGAGGTGTTCGATAAAATGGCAGATCCCGTTTTCATGGGGTTGTTCATCTCTCGACCCGGTGACCACCCACACGCCAATGGACACCGACCTGAGATAAGGAATTTCCTCCGTAATCACTCGGATGCCGTTATCGAGAACGGTCTTCTGGTACCCGGAACCCGTATCGATCCATGACGGGTTGACGGAAGCACGTATCTTTTTTGTCTGGGCCTCCATTCCTTTTCGTTCCCTTCGTTCGTCTTTACCCCGTTAGAAGGCCCGCTGCATGCCCTGTACGCGGTGCAGGGCATGCAGCGGGGATGGACATAAGGTTCCTTTGGGAGCCGATCACAGGGTTAAAGCCCCGTGTAAGCCATCCGGGTTGAAAGTCATAGACCTTCTACCGGGGTTTACTCTTTGCCGCCCGCGCTCTGCTTCGTCTCCTTCAACGCTGCCTTGCGACTCAGACGAATTCGACCCTGCGGGTCGATATCGATCACCTTGACAAGCACCTCGTCGCCTTCTTTTAGGACATCCGAGACCTCCTTCACGTGGCTCTCCGCCAACTGGGAGATATGGACGAGGCCGTCGGTTCCAGGAAAAAGCTCGACAATCGCGCCAAAGTTCAAAATCCGCACAACCTTTCCGGTATAAAGGGCGCCCACCTCGACCTCCTGGGTGAGCCTCTTGATCATATAGATGGCTTTCTCGATGGACTCATAATTCGGAGAGGCCAGCTTCACCAGTCCCGAATCCTCCACGTCCACCTTCACACCCGTCTGGTCGACAATGGCTCGAATGTTCTTTCCCCCCGGACCGATGACATCCCGGATCTTCTCCTGCTTCACCTGGAGGCTGACGATCCGCGGAGCATGCCGCGAGAGATCTTTTCGGGGCTCGGAGATGGTCTCATTCATCCTGCTCAGAATATGGAATCTGCCCTCTCTGGCTTGATCGAGAACCTTTCTCAAGATCTCTTTCGAGATGCCCTGAATCTTGATATCCATCTGGATGGCTGTCACCCCTTCGGAAGTTCCTGCCACCTTGAAATCCATATCCCCCAAATGGTCTTCGTCGCCCAGGATGTCTGAGAGGACGATACTTTCTCCATCTTCTACGATGAGTCCCATAGCGATGCCGGCAACGGGAGCTTTGATCGGAACTCCTGCGTCCATGAGCGAGAGGCTCGATCCGCACACCGTGGCCATGGAGGACGAACCGTTCGATTCGAGCACCTCCGAGACAATTCGAATGGTATAGGGGAATTTCTCATTGGAAGGAAGAACCGGAAGGATTGCCTTCTCGGCCAGGGCGCCATGTCCGATCTCTCTTCGGCTGGGCGACCTTAAAGGAGAGACCTCTCCGGTGCAAAAGGGGGGAAAATTGTAGTGGAGCATGAAGGATTTGTAAGTCTCCCCAGTCAGGGAATTAATCTTCTGCTCGTCCTCAGAGGTTCCGAAAGTGACCACCGCCAGAACCTGGGTTTCTCCCCGGGTGAAAAGGGCGGAGCCATGCGTTCTGGGCAGGATACCCACTTCGCAAGTAATGGGACGAATTTCTGAGAGGCCTCTTCCGTCGATTCTCTGTTTCTTTTCCGAAATCAATTTTCGGACCAGTTTGCGGTAGACCTCTTCGAGCGCGATCCTGGCCATCTTCTGCGAGGGCTCGTCTTCGGCCGGCAACCCCTGGAAAGTCGACTGAACGATCTCTTCCAGCCTTTCCATTCGTTTCCCTTTCTCTGTAATCTGAAAAGTCTCTCTTAGTTTCTCTTGAGCGATGGCGCTCACTTTTTCGAAAAGAGTCGTTTCCGGCCTTTGGAGTTCAAACTCCCGAGGGGTCACTCCTGCGGCCGATTTCATCTCTTCCTGGAGAGCGATGACCGGTTTCAGGGATCGATGGCCGAATAAAATGGCCTCCAGGATCTCTTCCTCTTTGACCTCCTTGGCGCTCCCTTCGACCATAATGATCGCATTCTCACTCCCTGCCACGAAGAGATCGATATCGCTCATCTCTAATTCTTCGTGGGTGGGGTTGAGGACGAACTCTCCATCAATCCGGCCCACTTTCGCTCCCGCAATCGGACCATCGAAAGGAATATCGGAGAGAGAGAGGGCACTGGAAGCCCCGATCATTCCCAAGATGGAAGGATCGTTGTCCTGGTCGGCAGAAAGGACGGTGGCGATGATCTGGACCTCATTCTGAAACCCTTTCGGGAAAAGAGGCCTCAGGGGCCGATCGATAAACCGTGAAATCAGGGTTTCATGATCAGTGGGTCTTCCTTCTCTTTTAAAGAAGCCTCCCGGGATCCTGCCGGCCGCATAAGTCATTTCCAAATAGTTCACCGTGAGAGGGATGAAGTCGAGGCCTTCTCGCTTCTTTTCGGATGCGACCGCCGTCACCAGGACGACCGTCTCCCCGTACTGAACCATCACCGAACCATTCGCCTGTTTTGCCACTTTTCCACTTTCGATGGAAAAGGACCTTCCTCCAAAATCGATCTGTCGTTTCAGACTCATAGAAATCTCTTTACTCCTTTTCGTTCAAGACGTGCCAGCACTATTTCCGCAGACCTAATTTATCGATGACCGTTCGATATCGATCTACTTTGTTTTCTTTAAGATAGTTGAGCAATCTCCGTCGCTGCCCGACCAGTTTGAGAAGACCCCTCCGAGAGTGATGGTCTCGTTTGTGCGTCTTAAAGTGCTCTGTCAAATATCGGATCCTTTCGCTCAAAAGAGCGATCTGAACCTCTGGAGAGCCTGTGTCCTTTTCGTGGCTTTTAAACTGTTCGATGATCTCTCTTTTCTTCTCCTGAACAAGTGCCATGAAATTCCTCCTTTTAACCTAAGCGTGATTTTCGCTATCGCCCTCTCCCCCCAGGGGTAAGGGGACCGGTGACGGCCGAAATACCCTTAATGGACGAAGGGCTACCCATTCCGGATTTGCCCGAGGGATATCCGTCCCTTTCACTTCCGATCTTAAGATGGCCACCAGCCCCTCGTCGGGAGAGGACATCTTGAGGCACTCGCCCTTTTCGAAGGCCGGGAGGGCCTGCGGAGAAAGATCCTGGACCATCATCTCTTTCCCAAAACGCACCATCTTGACCAATCGTTCGTCCCCGATCACCTCAGGCAGATCGGGCAGGGCCGCACTCAAAGAAATCAGCCAGGGGTGAAGGGCATCGGCAGTGGAAAGCTCGGTCAGCCTCTTCCAAGAAATCGCCTGTTCCAGAGTGAAAGGCCCGCTCCGAACCCTTCTAAGCTGAAGGAGATGAGCCCCGCATCCTAACTTCCTTCCGATATCTCTTCCCAGGGCGCGCACGTACGTCCCCTTCGAGCAGGAAAGGCTGAAACGGACAAGGGGCAGTTCAATTTCCTCCACCTGGATCCGGTAAATCTCCACCTCTCGTTCTTTGCGCTCGACCTCAATTCCTTTTCTGGCCAACCGATAGAGAGGTCTCCCTTGAACCTTCACCGCTGAAAACATAGGAGGGGTCTGAAGTATTTTCCCGCGAAAGGTGTGGATAAGAGCCGTAATCCCCGCCGCGGCAAGTCCCTCCCATTCCTGTCTCATGACCACCTGGCCAGTCCAATCATCGGTGGTGGTTTCCTCCCCCAATTGCAGGGTTACTTGATAGTCTTTTGGACCTTCGCTCAGGAACGGAACCAGCTTCGTCCCCTCATTCATGGCTACGGGTAAAACGCCAGTCGCAAAGGGATCAAGAGTCCCAATATGGCCTGCCCTCTCCACGCCAAATCGGCGCTTGACCTCCCTGACCACATCCAGGGAGGTAATCCCTTCGGGCTTATCCACGATGAGGAGACCGTCAATCCCCTTCCTCTTCTCCATGGGGTTCCTTTTCATGATGGATGCTGTGGATCAACTCCTCCATGTGAATCGCATACTCAATGGAAGGGTCGAATTGAAACGTAATGTCCGGCGTATATCTCAGTCGGATACGACGACCCAACTCTTTTCGAACATATCCTTTGGCGCTGTCCAGACCCTTCATGGAACTCTCCCTCTCTGCCTGGGTCCCGGCCACGCTATAATAGACTTTCGCAGACCGGCAATCTTGCGAAACGGTCACCCGGGTGATCGTGATAAAGCCGATACGTGGATCTTTGACCGATTTCACCAGCATTTGAGAGATTTCCTTCTGGATCAAATCCGCTACTTTGTCAGAACGTTTCCCTTCCATTCCACCCCTTAATAGTAACGTGCCCGTGTCCGTGTCTCGTGTCCGTAGGTTACCCCCCTCCTTCATCCCCCCCTAATTTAAAGGGGGTTACACCGTGATGATTTCGATTTCCGTATGCAGCATTTCAACCAGGTTCATCTGCTCGATGAAGTGGACCACCTTATCCAAGCTCGAATTGATATGCCGCCGGTCGTTCCCGACCGTGCAGAAGCCGATCTGCGCCCGTTGCCAGAGGTCATTATCTCCGACTTCCGAAATCGACACGTTAAAGCGATGTTTCACCCGATCAATCAATTTCCGGAGCACATGTCGTTTTTCTTTTAAAGAATGATTTTCCGGAATTCGAAGGTCGAGCTGGCAAATCCCGATCACCATCTTAAACTCCAAATACTAAACTCTAAATTCTGAACAAGTCCAAAATCTAAAAGTCAAAAGGTTATAGCGTTTTGAGTTTTGTGTTTTCGAAATTTGAGTTTATTTAGAGTTTAGCGTTTCGAGTTTAGAGTTTAATAGCTTTGTCTCTAATTTTGTCTTACGCGAGCCGGGTTTGAACTTCTTCAACCTCATAGGACTCGATGACATCCCCGAGCTTGATATCATTGAAATTCTCGATGGCAATCCCGCACTCGAGCCCCTGGCTGCAATCCTTCATGTCATCTTTGAATCGCTTCAGCGATGAAATCCGGCCGTCATAGACGACGACATTGTCCCGCAGCAGTCTGGCATGAGATCCCCTGACCACTTTGCCGTCGACCACAACGCTGCCCGCCACCGTTCCCACTTTTCGGATGTTGAAAACCTGGATCACCTGCGCCCTTCCGAGGATATGCTCCTTGTAAGTGGGTTCCAGTAATCCTTCGAGCGCATTCTTGATATCGGTGATCGCATCGTAGATGACAGAATAAGTCCGGATATCCACACGCTCTTCCTCGGCCAAAGACTGGGCCTTCACGCCCGGTCTCACATTAAACCCGATAATGATCGCATTGGAGGCCGAGGCCAAATTCACATCCGTCTCTGTAATCCCACCGACCGCATCGTGAAGAATATTGACTTTTACCTGATCCGTAGAAAGTTTTTTCAAAGCCTCGTTCACGGCCTCGATCGATCCCTGAACGTCCGCCTTAATGATGACGTTCAGCTCCTTCACTTCCCCTTTCTTAATCTTATCATAAAGTTCTTCGAGCGACACCTTGCTCAACTTCGAGAGTTCTTTTTCACGGATCTTTTCTTGCCGGTAGAGACTGATCTGTTTGGCCATCCTCTCTTCGGAAACGACAATGAACGTTTCCCCGGCCTCGGGCACATCGGTAAAACCTACCACTTCCACAGGGATAGAAGGAGGCGCCTCCACTATCTTCTGCCCCTTGTCGTTTAGCATGGCTCTGACCCTGCCGTAGTGAGAGCCTGCGAGGAAGGCATCTCCCGTCTTCAGGGTTCCCTCTTGAACCAGAAGGGTGGCCACAGGCCCCCTCCCCTTGTCCAATTTGGACTCAATGATGACCCCTCGAGCGGGTTTATCCGGATTGGCCCTTAACTCCAGCACCTCTGCCTGAAGAAGGATCAAATCG
>Ga0335081_10010352_pt1 | contig 15069 bp, 12 predicted proteins | sample Lox_Sample_35_FD_206713 | JGI IMG/M metagenome (GOLD analysis project Ga0335081, IMG submission 206713) | Soil microbial communities from Loxahatchee National Wildlife Refuge, Florida, United States - Lox_Sample_3.5 | ecosystem: Environmental > Terrestrial > Soil > Wetlands | place: USA...
GCAGCCTGCAACCTCGGCATCTTGCTGACCTCCCAGGGCCAGCTAGACGAGGCGCGGGCCGCCTACCAGCAGGCCATCGATTCCGGTGATCCTCAGGCCGCGCCGCTAGGGTGGTTCAACCTGGGCATCTTGCTCGCCCAGCAAGGCGATGCCGAAGGCGCCCGCGCGGCATTTCAGCAAGCCATTGACCGGGGCGATCTCCAGACCGCCGGCGAGGCCGCCGTCAACCTGGGCAACCTGCTCACCGCTCTGGGCGACACCGCGGCAGCCCAGGTGGCGTTCGGCCAGGCGGCGAGCTCGGGAAACCCCGACGCCATGGCGGTGGCGTCGTTCAACCTGGGGAATGCGCTCGCCGAGAAGGGCGATGTGCGCGGAGCCCGCGCCGCCTATCAGCAGGCGATGGCCTCGCCTCGCGCGGACCGGGCATCGGCGGCGGCCTTCAACCTCGGCAACATGCTCGCCAAGCACGACGATCCTGACGGGGCCCGCGCCGCCTACCAGAAGGCGATCGATTCCGGTCACGCCGAGAACGCCGCCAAGGCGGCCATGAACCTGGGGATTCTCCTGAACGGCCGGGGTGATGTCTCCGGGGCGCAAGCGGCATTCCGGCGCGCAGCGGAATCCGGCCACCCCGATCTGGCTCCGCGGGCAGCCATCGAACTCGCGGGGTATCTCGCGGAGCAAGGGAACATCAGGGCCGCGACGGCCGCCTTGCGGCAGGCGGCCGGCTCCGGTCACCCCGAGCACGCTCCGAGCGCGGCGTTCTACCTCGGCGGGCTGCTGGCCAAGAACCGGGACGCGGCCGGGGCGCGGAAGGCATACCAGCAGGCCATTGACTCCGGCCATGCCGTTTACGCCACGAAGGCCGCGGTCAGCCTGGGCCAGCTGCTGGCCCTGCAGGGCGACATCCGGCGAGCCCGGGCCGCGCTGCAGTACGCCATCGACTCCGGCGACGCCGACGCGGCCGCGAAGGCCAGGCAGATCCTCGGCCGGCTCACCTGACCGGAGCTGGCGGGCCGCGCCGGTCATCATGCCGAGTCGGCCCGGGCGCCCGGTGCCGCCGCGGGTGATGAGCCGACCCGGAGGGCCGCGAGCGCGCCGGGAGTGAGATCGTGCTCGGCGGCGTCGACCACCCCGAGGTCGGCGCGGGCGTGCAGTTCGGCCGCCTTGACGAGCAGTGCCACCACCGGTGATCCCGAGGCGGCGGCCCTGGCGGCGTCGGACAGGCTGCGCAACTCGGTGAGCAGGTGCATCCGCTGGCACCGCAGCACGCCGGCCAGCTTGCCCGGATCCCCGGCCTGGGCGGCGGCCACCACCTTGAGGAAGAAGTCATCGCGGTAGCCGCGGGTGCGCACGCTCGGCTCGTTCAGCCAGCGATCGAGTTCCTCGCGGCCCGCCGGGGTGATCCGGTGGACCAGCCGGTCCGGCTTGACCGGCTGCGGCTGGCGCTCGGAGTCGATCAGGCCGTCGCGGGCGAGGCGGTCGAGGACCTGGTAGAGGTGCCCGATGTTCAGCCCTCCCCACTGGCCGCCCACCGCCTGCTCGAAGCTGCTCTTGAGCTCGTACCCGTGCGCGGGCTTGGCCGCGAGCAGAGCCAGCACGGCATGGTGCAGAGGCATGGCAGCGCTCTCCTGACCGGTCGCGTAACGAACTGATCTCACCTTACATTGTCGCTAGGTAAGGCTCTTGCATTGTCACTAGGTAAGGGACAGAGTAGTCATGTGCTCCGGCCGGCGCCACGCGGCCGGGCAGACGCCAACCGGAGGGTGCCAGCGGTGCGCAGACTCGCCTGGTCACAGCTTCGGTTCCGGGCCGGCCGCGCGCTGGCGCTGCTGGCCGGGATGCTGGTCGCGACCACGGCGTTCACCGTGCTGACGGCCGCCGCCCGCACCGCGCAGATCCGCACCATCGGCACGGTGAACGCGCATTTCCAGCCGGCCTACGACATCCTGGTCCGCCCGGCGGGGGCGCGGAGCAGGCTGGAGTCGGCCACCGGCACCGTGCAGCCGGACTTCCTGTCCGGCATCTACGGCGGGATCACCATGGCGCAGTGGCACCAGATCCGGGAGATCGCCGGCGTGCAGGTGGCGGCGCCGATCGCGATGGTGGGATACGCGTTCATGCAAGCCCAGTTCCCGGTGCCGATACCCGCCGCCGATATCGCCCGGCCCGGCCGTCAGCTCTACCGGGTCAGCACGACCTGGGTGAGCGCGAACGGCGCCACCCGGATCCCGGAGCCCCCCTCGTACGTCTACGTCACACCGGATCGGGTCCGCTTCAGCTTGACGGACGGCTCGACTTCCGAGATCTTGCCGGGGGGCCCGACCGTGACCTCGTGCCCGGCATCCGGGGCGGCAGCCGGCCCGTTCAGCTTCGCCGCGCGGGCGGGTGCGTCGTGCTTCTCCAAGGTCAACTTCGACGGCACCCCGCCGGGAACCGTCAGCATCCCTGACCTGCACGGGCATCCGAGCCTCGTGGTCGGCTGGCAGTTCCCGATGCTGATCGCCGCGGTCGACCCGCAGGCCGAGGCGGAGCTCGACGGCCTGAATCACGCGCTGACCTCGGGCCGGTACCTGCCGGAGAACTACGGCAACGAGCCGCCCGCGAACGGTTTCGCCAAGGGCGGCGCGTTCCCGGTGCTGGCCACCGCGGACAGCGGCATCGGCGAGTACGCGTCGACCCAGGTCCAGGAGCTGGCCGCCCCCGCCGCGCCGCCGGTGCTCGACACGGCCACGATGGCCAGGGACGCCACGATGGCCGGCCGCACGGTGCTCAGCACGACGACGACCGCCCGGCAGGCGTACCAGTTCCTGCTGTCCCTGCTGAGGGGAACCGTGCTGACCCACGCGAACAGCATTCTCGATGCGTACTGGTCCGCCGGCCCGGTGAGCTACCGGCGCGGCGGCGACGGCGACCTGGTCCCCGTCCCGGTCCGCAACCCGGCCTCGGTGTGGAGTTCCGACCGCGGCTTCATCCTGCCCCCGATGGACAATGCCGGCAGCCAGTACCGGGCGCTGCGGCAGCACGCGCGGGCCATCGCCAAAATGTCGACCGTGCCGTTGCCGGTCCTGGCCGGGACCTTCAGCCAGAGCGGGATCGAGGCCTTCGACCCGCTGTCCCGGGTGCCGCTGGGACCGTACCAGCCCGCGACGGCCGGGCCGGCCAACGCAGCCAGCCGGACGGCGCTGGGCGGCGAGAACCTGCTGCCCAGCCTCAACCTGGGCGGCCTGGTGGGCCAGCCGGTGCAGCTCATCACCACGATGGCGGCCCTGCCCGCGCTGGAAAACAGCAACTACGCCGGCGGCGCGCAGCTCGCCCGCGCCCCGATCAGCGTGGTCCGGGTCCGCGTCGCCGGCGTCACCGGCCCGGACCCGGCCTCCCTCAACCGGATCAAGACGGTCGCCGAGCAGATCGAGCTCCGCACCCGCCTGACCGTGGATATCGTGGCCGGATCCTCCCCGGCGCCGACCACGATCGCGGTCCCGGCTGACCAGTTCGGCACGCCCCCGCTGCTGCTCACCGAGGGCTGGGTCAAGAAGGGCGTCGCGATCAGCATCCTCAGAGCGGTCGACCGCAGCAGCGTCACGCTGTTCGTGCTGATCCTCGTGGTCTGCGCGCTGTTCGTGGCCAACTCCGCGACGGCCGCGGTGCGGGGCCGCCGGACCGAGCTGGGGGTGCTGGCCGCCCTGGGCTGGACCCGGCCCCGGCTGTTCGCCACCGTGCTCGGCGAGGTGGCGCTGATCGGCCTGGCCGCGGGCGTCCTGGGCGCGCTGCTGTCCCCGCCGCTGGCCGCGGCACTCGGGCTGCACGCCTCCGCGGCCCGCGCGGCGCTGGCCGTCCCGGTCGCGATGGCGCTGGCGCTGGCGGCCGGCGCGGTGCCCGCCTGGCTGGCCGCCCGCGCCGAGCCGGTGGCCGCGGTCCGGCCGCCGGTGCTGGCGGTGCGCCGCGCCCGCCAGCCGTCCGGGATCACCGGCCTGGCCGTGGTGAACGTGCTCCGCACGCCCGGGCGCACGGTCATCGGGGCGGTCAGCCTCGGCGTCGGGGTGACCGCGCTCACCCTGCTCATCGCGGTCACGCTGGCGTTCCGCGGCGCCGTCGTCGGCACCCTGCTCGGCGACGTGGTGACGGTCCAGGTCCGGGGCGTGGACTACGTCGCGGTCGCGGCGACCGTCATCCTGGGCGTGCTGGCGGTGGCCGACGCCCTGCTGATCAGCATCACCGAACGGGCGCCCGAGCTCGCGACGCTCCGCGCGTTCGGCTGGCCCGAGGCGGCGCTGCGCCGCATGGTCATCACCGAGGGCGCGCTGACCGGGCTGGCCGGCTCGGTCGCCGGCGCCGCGCTCGGCCTGGCCGGCGCCGCCCTCTTCGCCCGGCAGCTTCCGCCGCTGCTGCTGGCGGCCGCGGGCGCGGCTGCCGTGGCCGGAGTGCTGGTGACTGTCGTGGCCGCGCTCCTTCCCGCGCACCTGCTCCGACGGCTGCCCGCCGCCCGGCTACTCGCCCAGGAGTGACGCCATGACCGGTCCGGACCAGGCCCGCGGGGCCATCGAGCTTCGCGGGGTCAGCAAGCACTACGGGACCGGTGACGGCCAGCAGGTGACGGCCGCCGGCAACGTCAGCCTGACCATCGAGCCCGGCGCGCTCGTCGCGCTGACCGGCGCCTCGGGATCGGGCAAGTCGACGCTGCTGCACCTGATCGGCGCGATCGAGTGCCCGGACTCCGGCACGATCACCAGCGCAGGCACCGAGGTGACCGCGCTACGCGGCGCGGCGCTCGCGGCCTACCGCCGCACGGTCGGGTTCGTGTTCCAGCGCTACAACCTGCTCCCGGCGCTCACCGCCCTGGACAACGTGATCGCCCCGGTGCTCCCGTACCGGACCGGCTGGGACAAGCCCGGCCGCGGCCGCCGTCTCCTGGCGGAGGTCGGCCTCGCCGGGCGGGAGCGGTCGCTGCCGTCACGGATGTCAGGCGGCGAGCAGCAGCGGGTCGCCATCGCCCGGGCCCTGGTCAACACGCCGCATCTGCTGCTGGCCGACGAGCCGACCGGCAACCTGGACTCGCAGACCGCCGCCGGAATCCTCGACCTGCTGGCCAGGCTGCGCCGCGAGAGCCAGATGACGGTCATCATCGCCACCCATGACCCGCAGATCGCCGCCCGCTGTGACCGGATGATCAGGCTCAGGGACGGCGCCGTCATCGACGACATCGAGATCGCCGCCGGCTATCCCGTCGATGAGACCATCCGGAGGGTCGGCCAGCTCGGCTGAGCGGCCTGCGGCCGGCTCCCGCCCGGGCGGAGCGGAGAGCGTCTACCAGGCACGTGGCGTTCAATATCCGTCAGCTGACCGATGTCTTTCCCTGCAAATTGCAGCAGCATTTTCACGCAGCGGGCACCGGGCCCTGCAGGCCGAGGAAGCGATGGACGCAATGACACCGACCGGAATAATGCCGACTCGCCTGACCGAACGCGACGAACCGGCCCGTCCGGCCGAACTGCGCCACCGCCGCGTCCAGCTGACCAGGGAACCCGCCGCGGCGGCCGAAGCCCGCGGCGAGGTCCGCGCGGTCATCCGGGCCTGGCAGGTCCCCGTCGATCCCGACATCGCGGTCCTGCTCACCAGCGACCTGGTGACCGATGCCATCATGCACGGGGACGGGGAGGCCGTCACGCTGGCCATCAGGTGCTTCCGCGGTCATCTGCGCGTCGGCGTCTACGACACGCCGCGTTCCCTGCCGGCAGCGGGCGAACCGGCCGTCACGGAGGCCGGACGCGGGCTGGTGCTGGTCGCCGCCCTGTCGACCGAATGGGGCTCGTTCCGGACCTTTGCGGGCAAGGCCAGGTACTTCACGCTCGCGTTCCAGCCCGGCCGGTCCCGGGCGGCGATCGCGCATCCGCAGGGACCATACGTGCGTACTGTGAGGCGGGGCCCGCTGCGGCTCACCGTTCCCGCTGGTTGCACATCCGGGAAATACACCGACCAGTGAAGGGGTAACGTGAGCAGCACTACGCTCATGAGTCCGCACGAACGGCCGAGTTCGGGTTCTTGCTGGATAAAGAGCTCTCTGAGTTACGCTAACGGCAACTGCGTCGAGGTGGCGAGCCTGCCCGGCGGCGAGATCGGCGTCCGCAACAGCAGGGACTCCGCAGGGCCGGTCCTGAAGTTCACGCCGGGCGAGTGGCATGCTTTCCTCGGCGGCGTGCGAAACGGGGAATTCGGCAGTTTCGGCCGGTAGGGCCTTACTGCTCGCTGGCGGTCATCGACTGGCCGCGGCTGAACACCGGGTCGTCGCACACGCCGCAGCCGACCACCAGGGCCCGCCGCCCAGGTCCCGCGACAGCGCGTTGCGCCGCGGCTGCCGCCCACTTCGTTAGGTGCGGGCTGGCGTGCCCGCGACGGTGACCGTCACCTGGTGATCACCGACTGTGGCGGTGCCGCTCAGGACCGTGCTCGCGCAGCAGCTGCGCGGTGTCCGCCGGGCAGCATCCAGGGTGAGGCGCCGCGCCGCCGAACCTGTCGAATTCCCCGAGCCGCGCGCCGCCGAGGAAAGCATCCCACTCGCCCGGCGTGAACTTCAGGACAGGCCCACCGGGGTCCCTGCTGTTGCGGACGCCGACAGAGCTGCCGGGCAGTTCCGCTACCTCGACGCAGTTGCCGTTGGAGAAGCTCAGGGAGCTCTTGACCCAGACCGGGTTCATCTGCTCACTCCTTGTCATCCGGCTACGACGTAAAGTTCGATTCATACGAAAAGTTAGTATATGAATCGAAATCTTGTTTTACCAGGGCCCTAACCGGTGATGTGACGTGCCGGGGGTGAGGAAGGCAGCGGCAGCGCGGCCGGCGCCAGGCGGGCCAGGGCCTGGCGCGTCGCGGCGGTGGTCACGCTGAGCCGGCGGCAGGACCTGCCGGAGCGCCTGTGGATCCGCGGGCCGCGACGGAAGGCTGGAGGACGAGATCCTCCGGCGTGGTCGCCGTCAAGAGCCGGCAGCATGTCGATGGCCGTCGGCGAGACGCCGGGCAGCACCTGGGAACAGGTGAGACAGTGACACGATGTAGCCGCCGGCGTGCCCGCGGGGCAGGGGAAGGCCGGCCGGGGGCTAGTGCCGCCCGTTGATAACAGCAAGAAGCGTGCAAGCGGCCCATGCTGCCGCGGCCAGGGGATAAGACCCCGAAGCCTGGGGGAGCGGTCGTGGGACCGGGCCAGTCCAGCGCAAACCGGGCCGGTCGACGCCGTCGTGCGGAGCGAAACAGGCGACCAGACCGGTCAGGAATCGAGAAGCGAGGGTCACGGAGCCGCACCTAGCATGATCGCCATGGGCATCGCCATTGACCGGACCTTCCTCCCGGGCGGCGACCCGGACACCCCCCTGGCGATTTCCGGGCTTTCCGTTCGTCTCCAAGCCCGTCGCCTTCAAGAGCCCGGCAATCCCGCCGGGCCGATGTGACCCACGACTTCAGGAGTGACCATGACCGGCTCTTCCACCGAAGGAATCAAGACCGTGCTGCATCCCGTGTCCGACCTCGCGGCGGCCAAGGCGGTGTACACCGCGCTGCTCGGCATGCCGCCGCAGACCGACTCGGCCTTCTACGTGGGCTACGACGCCGAGGGCCAGCAGATCGGGCTGGTGCCGGGCGGTGCGCAGCAGGGCATGACCTCGCCGGTGGCCTACTGGCACGTGCCGGACATCGAGGCGAAGCTGGCCGAGGTGACCGCGGCGGGCGCCGCCGTGAAGGAGTCCCCGCGCGACGTCGGCGGCGGCCGCCTGGTGGCCACCTTCACCGACCCCGATGGCAACGTGCTCGGGCTGATTCAGGACAAATGAGCGCCGAGCCCCTGGTTCCGGCCAGATGACGTCGGCACAGACCGCGCAGGCGGCCTGGCCTGACAGATCGGAGACACGATGAGCATGGTCACGAGGACGGACACGCAGTCGCCTGCGCCGCAGGTTGCCGACAGTCACGATCTGATCCGCGTGCACGGCGCGCGCGTGAACAACCTCAAGGACCTCAGTATCGAGCTCCCGAAGCGCCGGCTGACGGTGTTCACCGGTGTCTCCGGCTCGGGCAAGAGCTCCCTGGTGTTCGACACGATCGCCGCGGAGTCGCAGCGGCTGATCAACGAGACCTACAGCGCCTTCGTGCAGGGCTTCATGCCGACGCTGGCCCGGCCCGAGGTCGACGTGCTCGAGGGGCTGACGACCGCGATCATCGTCGACCAGCAGCGGATGGGTGCCGACGTCCGCTCCACCGTCGGCACCGTCACCGACGCCAACGCGATGCTGCGCATCCTGTTCAGCCGGCTCGGGCGGCCGCACATCGGCTCGCCCCAGGCGTTCTCCTTCAACGTGGCCTCGATCAGCGGGGCGGGTGCGGTCACGCTCGAGCGCGGCGGGCAGACCGTGAAGGAACGTCGCAGCTTCAGCATCACGGGCGGCATGTGCCCGCGCTGTGAGGGGCGGGGCACCGTCACCGACATCGACCTGTCTCAGCTCTACGACGACAGCAAGTCGCTCAACGAGGGCGCGCTCACCGTCCCCGGCTACACCGGGGGAGGCTGGAACTCCCGGCTTTACAGCGAGTCGGGCTTCGTCGACGCGGACAAGCCGATCCGCACGTACACCGAGAAGGAACTGCACGACTTCCTGCACCACGAGCCGGTCCGGATGAAGATCGCGGGCATCAACATGACCTACGAGGGGCTGATACCGCGGATCCAGAAGTCGATGCTGTCCAAGGACAAGGAGGGGATGCAGCCGCACGTCCGGGCGTTCGTGGAGCGTGCGGTGACCTTCACCGCGTGCCCGGAGTGCGACGGGACCAGGCTTAGCGAGGCGGCCCGCTCCTCGCGGATCGCGGGCATCAACATCGCCGAGGCGTGCGCCATGCAAATCAGCGACCTGGCCGAATGGGCCGAAGGCCTCGACGAGCCGTCGGTAGCACCGCTGCTGGCGGTGCTGCAGCAGACCCTGGACTCGTTCGTCGAGATCGGGCTCGGCTACCTCAGCCTCGACCGCCCGTCGGGCACGCTCTCGGGCGGGGAGGCGCAGCGCACCAAGATGGTCCGCCACCTCGGCTCCTCGCTCACCGACGTCACCTACGTCTTCGACGAGCCCACCATCGGCCTGCACCCCCATGACATCCAGCGGATGAACGACCTCCTGCTGCGGTTGCGCGACAAGGGCAACACGGTGCTCGTGGTGGAACACAAGCCAGAGGTGATCGCGATCGCCGACCACGTCGTCGACCTCGGCCCCGGCGCTGGCACTGCCGGCGGCGAGGTGGTTTTCGAGGGCACCGTCGACGGGCTGCGGGCCAGCGGCACGCTGACCGGGCGGCACCTGGACGACCGGGCCTGTCTGAAGCCGTCGGCGCGGGCACCGTCGGGAGTACTGGAGGTGCGTGGCGCCAGCACCCACAACCTGCAGGACGTCGACGTCGACATACCGCTCGGCGTGCTGGCGGTGGTGACCGGCGTGGCAGGATCGGGAAAGAGCTCACTGCTCCGCGGCTCGGTGTCTGGCCGGGAGGGAGTGGTGTCCGTCGACCAGGGCGCGATCCGCGGCTCCCGGCGGAGCAACCCGGCGACGTACACCGGACTGCTCGATCCGATCCGCACGGCGTTCGCGAAGGCCAACGGCGTGAAGCCGGCGCTGTTCAGTGCCAACTCCGAGGGCGCCTGCCCCAACTGCAACGGCGCCGGCGTCATCTACACCGACCTGGCGATGATGGCTGGCGTCGCCACCACCTGCGAGGAGTGCGAGGGGAAGCGATTCGAGGCGTCGGTGCTGGAATACCACCTCGGCGGCCGGGACATCAGCGAGGTGCTCGCGATGCCGGTGACCGAGGCCAGGGAGTTCTTCGGCACCGGCGAGGCGCGCACGCCCGCCGCGCGCAAGATCCTCGACTGGCTGGCCGACGTCGGGCTCGGCTACCTCAGCCTCGGCCAGCCGCTCACCACGCTGTCCGGCGGCGAGCGGCAGCGGCTCAAGCTGGCCACCCACATGGGGGAGAAGGCCGGCGTCTACGTCCTCGACGAGCCGACCACCGGCCTGCACCTGGCCGACGTCGAGCAGCTGCTCGGCCTGCTGGACCGGCTGGTCGACTCCGGCAAGTCGGTCATCGTCATCGAGCATCACCAGGCGGTCATGGCGCATGCCGACTGGATCATCGACCTCGGCCCGGGCGCCGGCCACGACGGCGGCCGGATCGTCTTCGAGGGCACGCCCGCCGATCTCGTCGCCGCCCGCTCCACCCTCACCGGCGAGCACCTCGCGGCCTATGTCCGCACCTGACGAGGGCCTCGCGGAAGTCGTCGGCGGGGTACTCCAGGGAGGTGAGCCGGGCGGTCTCGCGGCGGAAGAACAGGGCAATTTGAGGAGGCCTGCCCGGACTGCCTGGTCACGCTCCGGGCGCGCCCGCCAGGGCCCCTAGGATGGCTGAATGCCTGTCTTGGGCACCAAGCTGCACGTCCCCGCGATGCGACGGCGGCTCGTCCCTCGCCCTCGGCTCACCGATCGCCTTCGAGCCGAGCCAACGTCGATGCCGCGGCTCGTCCTGGTGTCCGCGCCAGCCGGGTTCGGCAAGACGACCGTGATCGCGCAGTGGCTGGGATCCAGTGAGCGCGGCGACGGGGAGAGCGAGCCGGCCGGGCAGTCGCCGCGCGTGGCGTGGCTGTCGCTCGATGCCGAGGACAGCGAGCTGCGCCGGTTCGTCACTCACCTTGTCGCGGCCATCCAGACGAGCAGCCCGCAGGTGGGTACGGAGGCGCTGGCGCTGCTGGAGAGCGACCGGGCCCTTCCGGCCGAGGCCGTGCTGGTCAGCCTGGTCAACGATCTCGACGAGCTCGCCGGGCCGACCGTGCTGGCCCTCGACGACTACCACGTCATCGACGCGCCGGACATCCACGAGTCCGTGACGTTCCTGCTCGGCCACCTCCCGCCCCAGGTCACCATGGCCATCACCACGCGCGCGGACCCGCCGCTGCCGTTGGCCCGGCTGCGCGGCCGCGGCGAGCTCCTCGAGCTGCGGGTCGCGGACCTGCGCTTCACCGCCGGCGAGGCGGACGCATTCCTCAATCAGGTCATGGGCCTCGACCTCGATCCCGCGCACGTCGCCGCCCTCGAGCAGCGCACCGAGGGATGGGCCGCCGGGTTGCAGCTGGCCGCTCTCTCGGCCCGCGGCCACGCCGGCGCCGGGGACTCCGTGGCCGGATTCGTCGACGCGTTCACCGGCAGCCACCGCTTCGTCCTGGACTACCTGGTCGAGGAGGTGCTCAGCAGCCAGCCCGACGACGTTCGCGGGTTCCTTCTCGACACCTCGGTGCTCCAGCAGCTGACCGGCACGCTGTGCGACGCGCTCACCGGCCGCGACGACGGCCGCCAGATGCTGGAGACCCTCGAGCGCGGGAACCTGTTCGTCGTCTCCCTCGATGACCAGCGGCAGTGGTACCGCTACCACCACCTGTTCGCTGACGCACTGCGCGCCCGGCTCCTCGCCCGGCACCCGGACCGGGTGCCCGGGCTGCACCGGGCCGCCAGCCGCTGGCACGCCGGACACGGCATGCTCGCCGACGCTGTCATCCACGCGATCGCCGGCGGCGACTCCGAACGCGCGGCCGACCTCGTCGAGCTCGCGCTGCCGGACCTCCGCAAGCATCGGCACGACCGCACGCTACGGGACTGGCTGCGCGCCCTGCCAGACGACGTCGTCCGGGGGCATCCTCTGCTGGCCGCCTTCCTGGCCTGGGCGAGGCTATCCGAGGGCGACCTCGACGGGGCCCAGGTGTGGCTCGATGACGCCGAAAGGGCGTTGCAGGCCGTTCGCTCGGCTGAGATACCGGGCCTCCCTGGTTCGCTGGCGCAGGCGGCCCGCGCCCGGAACGAGGAGCTGCGAACCCTCCCGGCCACGATCGCGCTGTATCGTGCCTCGGTCGCTCAGGCCCGTGGCGACGTCGACGGCACCGTCGCGCACGCCCGCCACGCGCTGGAGCTGGCCGGGCCGGACGACCATCTCGCCCGCGGGGGCGCGGCCGGCTTCCTCGGCCTGGCCGCGTGGGCCGCCGGCGACCCCGGCACCGCCGCGGACACGTTCGGCACGGCGGTCGCGAGCCTGCATGCGGCCGGCAACGTCGCGGACGAACTCGGCGCGACCGTCGTGCTGGCCAGCATGTGGCTGACCCGCGGCCAGCCAGCGGAGGCGCGACGGCTGTACGAGCGGGCGCTGGCAGCGGCCGAACGGCATGAGGGATCATCGCTGTCCACGACCGGTGACCTGCACGTCGGCCTGGCCGACGTGCTCCGGGAGCAGGGTGACCTCGACGCGGCCGCGGACCACCTCGAGGTGGCCCGGGAGCTCGGTGACCGGGCATCGCTGCTGGAGAACCGTCACCGCTGGTACACGGCCATGGCGGGGGTGCTGCGGGCGCGAGGCGACCTCGACGGCGCCGTGCGGATGCTCGACGACGCCGAACCTCTGTACCTGCCTGGCTTCTTCCCGGACGTGCGCCCCATCCCGGCCTCGAGGGCGCGGATCCGCATCGCCCAGGGCCGCCTCGCGGACGCGTGGGACTGGGCGCGCGAGCACCAGGTGACCGCCGCCGATCCGCCGGCCTTCCTGGCCGAGTTCAACCAGCTCACCCTGGCGCGCCTGCTCATCGCGCAATACCGGGCCGACCGGGACCAGAGCGGCATCGAGCAGGCCCGCGCCCTGCTCGATCGCATCGTCGACGCCGCCCAAGCAGCCGGGCGTGCGGGCAGTCTCGTCGAGGCCCGGCTGGTCCGGGCGCTGGCCCGGCACGTCACCGGCGGCACCGATGCCGCGATCCCGGATCTCGCCGCGGCCCTGGCCGACGGCGTCCCGGCCGGCTACGTCCGGCTCTTCCTCGACGAAGGACCGCCGATGGAAGAGCTGCTCCGCGCGGCCGGGCCCCGGCCCGAGCCCGCCGGGTACGCCGCCATCGTGCTGCGCGCGGCCGGACGCGGCCCGGCCGCCGCGACGCTGGCAGCCGCGGCCCCCGCCGGCGACGAGGGCCTGAGCGACCGCGAGCTCGAGGTGCTCCGGCTGCTGGCGACCGAACTCACCGGGCCGGAGATCGCCCGTCACCTGTTCGTGTCGGTCAACACGCTGCGCACCCACACCAAGCACATCTTCACCAAGCTGGACGTGAACACCCGCCGGGCCGCGGTCCGCCGCGGCACCGAACTCGGCCTCCTGTAGCCCGGCGGGCGAATCACCACCCGGGTCACATCACATGGTGATGCGGGGTCACCACGTCGGTCCATAGCGTCCATGACGTGGCCGGACATCCCGCCCGGCGCACGATCCCCGGACCAAGGAGCCCGCCATGACCGTCACCACGACCAGCCTCACCCGGGCCGCCGGCATCTCCGCCGCCGCCGCCGGACTGCTCTTCATCGCCGTCCAGATCAACCACCCGCCGATGGACGTCTCCTCGGTCACCACGACCGAGTGGGTCGTGCGCCAGACCGCGAAGACGGTCATGGCCGCGGCCGCGCTGGCCGGCATCACCGGCATGTACCTGCGTCAGGTCCGCCAGACCGGGATCCTCGGGCTCGTCGGCTACCTGGTGTTCAGTGCCGGCTACCTGGTCATGATGGGCATCGAGTTCGCCGGCGGCTACGTGCTTCCGGCCCTGGCCCACACCGCGCCCGGCTACGTCAACGACGTCCTCGCCGCGGGCATCGGCGAGACGGTCAAGGGCAACATCGGCGCGATGCAGACGGCCTTCGCCCTCATGGGCGTCGGGTACCTGGCGGGCGGTGTCCTGTTCGGCCTCGCGCTGTTCCGCGCCCGCATCCTGGCCCGCTGGGCTTCCGGGCTCCTCGTCCTCGGCACCCTCGCCACGCTCGCCCTGCACGTGCTGCCGCACTCGTTCGAGAGGCCGCTCGCGGTCCCGACCGGCGTCGCCCTGATCGGCCTGGGCATCTCCCTCTGGCGCGACCAGCGGAAGACCGCCGCCGTCACCGCCAGCGACCTGGCCCCCGCCCGCGCCGACGCCGTAGTCCGATGACCAGCCCGCAGCAGGCCGGCCGGCCCAGCTCCCAGCGGAGCTGGCCGGTTCCGGCCGCCGCTACCCCTGCGGGAGCGCCGTCATGACCACCAGCAGGGCCCTGACCTACGAGTTCCGGATCGAGGGTCACCTCGATGACCACTGGTCCGCCTGGCTGGGCGAGCTCACCATCACCCGGCACCATGACGGCACCTCGACGCTGACCGGGCCGGTCGCAGACCAGGCTCAGCTCCACGGCGTGCTTGCCCGGCTGCGCGACATCGGCGCCACATTGCTGTCGCTCAGCGTCCTCAAGGCCCCCCATACGGGGTGTCGGTAAGGAAGCTGCCACCAGGCGCAAACGAGCGCGTGGTCGGTGATCAGTGGGCGTGAGCGGGGCATAGCAGGCCGGGATGGGTTTGCCAGCCGTGCTGGCGTAGCCAGTTCAGCGCCGGCCCGGCGGGGTGGTCGCCCGGGTCGGGGGGCTGGCCGGTGATCAACGGCCCGTCGCCACAATCGGCGCAGGCAGCGTCGATGACGTGGCCGTGGGGTTGGCAGCTCACGCAGTGGCGGGCCTCGGTGATGGCCTCGCCATCGAGATGCAGCCACATGACCGCCATCTCCGCGCGGTGCGCGCGGATCTCCATCCGGCCGGCGGGTGGGTGTCCGCAACTGGGACACGCCCATCGGCCGGCCTGCGTGGCCGGGGACCGCCCGTGGAACTCGCCGGGGGCGGGCGCCGCCGCGGTGACGGGTTCGGGCCCGCGGGCTGGCAGGTGGCGGTAGAGGGTGGAGCGGGTCAACCCGGTCGCGGCGGTGATCTCGGCGATGGTGCGCCCGTCGGCGCGTAGCTGGGTGGCGTGCACGAGCTGGGACTCGGTGACCACCGATGGCCGGCCGACGCGACGGCCCTTGGCGGTGGCCACCGCCCGCGCGTGCGCGGCCCGTTCCAGGGTATAGGTGCGCTCCATCTGGGCGAACAGCGCCAGCAGCACCACCGCCAGCTGCGCCATCGGATCCTCGGGGCTGGCCGAGTCAACGCGGATCGGATCGGCGAGATTGCG
>Ga0335081_10010353_pt1 | contig 15069 bp, 21 predicted proteins | sample Lox_Sample_35_FD_206713 | JGI IMG/M metagenome (GOLD analysis project Ga0335081, IMG submission 206713) | Soil microbial communities from Loxahatchee National Wildlife Refuge, Florida, United States - Lox_Sample_3.5 | ecosystem: Environmental > Terrestrial > Soil > Wetlands | place: USA...
CGAACAGGCTGATGCTGCGGATTCCCACTGCATCTGGACGATATTCCAACAGTTTCGTAAGCAGTTCATCGTCGGAACGCCCATCCAGCGATGTTTCAAGGATTTGGATCTGCGCGTCCGGATGGTCTCGTTGCGCACTGCTGGCGACGTACATGAGCCCGACTGGAGGAATGTGTACCTCGGGGGTTACCAGGCCACCCACCCACCGTCGCTGATCATTCGCCTCGATCAACAAGATTCGACGGCTCTTCGACAGTCTTTCCAGTACGTCTTTTGGTGGTTTCCGCGCTGACGAATCGATGGTGTACAGCACGCCCCCTCCCCTTGAATTTGTAAGGTTGCCAGCCCTTCGAAGACCCACCCGACCCGTTGACGAAGGGTATCAGATACCATTTTCAGCGACAACATTTTCTTGCCAGGTTCCGCCTCAGCAGAACGGCAGATCATGGTTTTTTGTGGCATTGTTTTGAGATCCTTAGGTATCCTCAACCACGCTCCGCTCACGGTTGAAAAACCACGCGGGACTAGGGATTGGGGCCCGGCTGGAAGGTTATCGCCGCTAGCATTGCACTTGCGAACTGCCCATTTCAAAACACGATGAGAAGCCGGTCGTCCTGGACGATAGAGAACTACTCCTACCGCGAGTGTTCGCACCCGAAACGAGAATTCGGCTTTGCTGTTTCTTTGCACAACCATTCTTGCCATTCCATAGAAAAGTTGGCGGCCCTGAACCAGGTAGTGAAGATGCCCTTCATGCGCCCTTTGAGTGGAGTGCTTCAGAGAGCATTCGGCCTGGGCGAAGTCTCTGACTTGAATTACGCAGACATAACTTACAACCCGCCGTACACCCCCGAAGACGTTTATCAGATAGAGTCCTCCGCTGCCGGGCTTTGGGGATTTGACGGCGTGCACCTGGCGATCACCGATCACGACGAATTCGAGGGCAACGTCGCTTTGCTGCGGAGCCGGCCCGACCTTAACGGCCGCGTCGCCATCAGCGAGGAGTTGTCACTATGGTATCAGGGGCACTTGTTTCACTTGGGGCTCAGCGGTTTGCCCGAAAACGATATCGGGGAAACACACGATCGGATTCAATCGGCCGCCCGAGGCGGACGCCACGACGAACTATTTGAAACGCTTTCCGCCAGCGGCTGCCTGGTCGTCCTCAATCACCCGCTGGTCGCTTGGGAACCGGGATCGGGAACGATTCCCCTTACAGATCTCCTCACTCGCTACGGCTGGGCGATTCACGCTCTGGAAATAAACGGAATGCGGCGACGCGAAGAGAACGACCGCGTTCTGGAACTCGCCCGCCAATGGCGCAAACCCGTAGTGGGCGGAGGCGATAGCCATCTCCTGGTATCTAGCTCCATCGTTTCTCTGTCGCAGACGGCAACTTTCAAGGACTTTATCGCCGAAGTGAAGGATGGGAAAGCCGTGCCATTCATCACGCCCGATTATTTTGCTCCACTCAAATGGAAGCTTTTCCTCCGTGTAGTGTTCTTCATGTCCCGCTACCGGCAGATTGCCAGCTATAAGGGACAACCGGTAGCCGATATGCTCGAAAGCCGCAGAGTGTTGCTTGATCCAGTCGGAATGGCCAGCCGCACCTTTCTCGCGCTGGTTTCCGGACTTGGATGGGCTCGGTGAACGGGTTTCACCAAGAGCGAAATCGCGATTGCTGAATCAGTGCTCCCGATCCGCATGCTGCGGGTTCCAGCGTCGGTGCGCTGGCATCCTCACGTGGACCAGCCAACGCGAACTTGAATCCACGCGCTTTCAGCTCATCGATGACCCGAGGCAAAGCTTCCAGCATGACATCCGCTCCACGCGCCAAATGATCGTGCAGCAGAATGATGTCCCCACTTGCCGCTTGCCTCAGGATCCGTCGGGCCAGAACACCAGAATTCCTCGTCAGGGTATCGCGGCTGCGGATGCTCCACGAAACATACTCTAGCCCGGCGTCCTGCAAACAGGACTGCAGCAGCGCGTGCCGCATGCCCACAGGCGAGCGAAACAATTGCGGACGGAAACCGCAAATTTGGCGCACGCTTTCCGCGCCGCGCTCGATCTCTCTCCGCAAAGCTGCCGGAGTAAGAAAACAGAATAGAGGGTAGTGCGACCAGGTGTGGTTGGCGATCAGATGTCCCTCGTCCCAGGCGCGCCGCACGATTTCGGGATACTGGTCGGCGCGCTTGCCGACCACAAAAAAGGTCGCCTTCACGCCCTTCTCTCGAAGTAAATCGAGTAACTTCGGCGTGTCCACCGGGTTGGGCCCATCGTCAAAGGTCAGGGCAATGCAACCCTCACCTTCCACGCGGCTGCGGTTGGTAACCATCCATTGGTTGCGCGGATGAAACAGCAAGTACAGCGTGAACAACGTACCCACTGCGTACAGTGAAGCCGCCAGAACAAGCCGCGAGAGGGTAAAAGGATACAGAAGGGCTAGCGATGCGTTCGTCGCAAGAAACAACAACCAGAAAATTGCCGACCTCGCCATATCGGTAGTCCCATGGCCAGGAGGCTACGGGACTTGGAGTGGATTCTAACATTTGGGGCAGTGCGTCGGAAAAACCAGCAACCCGCTAGGAGCCTCGGTCTGAAGTGCGGTGGCGACCCAATGCCGCAGCGCCGCACTTGGGTGAACAGGGCAAACGTACCCCTGTCTGCAGAAGCAATCTGGGAATAATCTTGACAGTCTTACAGCTAGGCATTAGATTTTCGCATTCCTTCTGAGCAAATCGGGAATTACATCTGGAGGACATACTGCGATGACACGCCAATATTCGGCCTCCCTCCTGGTTGTGGTGATGCTGTTCGCGTGTTTGCCGATTTCTGCTCAGAACCTTGTTTCTCGTAAGCTCTTGCCTCCGGCCTCCGCCCTGCGAACGAGAACTGCAACCGCGCATTTTGCACTGGGAATGGGAGACGACTCGTCACAGACTTCGACCAAGCCCCGCCGACACTGGAGCAAAGGGGGAAAGATCATGACAATCATCGGTGCGGGCTTGATTGGTGCGGGCACGGCAGCGCTTATCCACGGCCAGGATACGCAGGTAGCCTGCAACAACGGCACCTGCGTGGACGTCGCTTGGAAGGCCACAGGAGCAATCTGGATGGGTGGCGGGGCCGCGTTGGTGATCATCGGCGCCACTCGGCGCACAGAGGACTAAGCGCGCGAGGGTGATGCCACGATCTTGTTTCTCTGTGTTCGGTCCGCCAAAGAGCGCTACTTGGCTTTGAGGAAAATAGGGATGACTGTCATGATGAACAATTCCATGCGTCGGCAATCTGGAGTTTTCCTTCTGTTAGTTTGTTGCTTGCCGCAAGCGCTTCGCGCCCAGTTGTCCAAGGAGGATCACCGGGCAGCCCAGCAAATGATATCGGGCACCTTGTATCTGCGATTGCAAGCCCCGCAAAAGTACGGTGTGGGGAAATGGGCGCCGTATTCGGAGTCGATGCTGGAGGCCTCTCCAGCCGGAGTCAGCGCGGACCGCAAGCTAGCCGAACCGCTCAAGTCCATCTCCAGAAATGCCTATCATCTCAAGCAGGAAGAAGTCTATTGGGGATACGTGGCGAACACTCCCTTGAACCATTGCAAGCTGGTATGGGAGAAAGGCAGGAATGTGGTCTGGTGTGAGCGAGTCAACCCCAACACCGATGTCTCGGTTGACTTTATCAACGTCACAACACTGGACGATTTCACCAAGGCCTTTAACCTGACTTTCTCGAAGGTGCCGCTGCAGGATGAGCACCCGGAGTGGCCCTCCGATGTGCGGGCGGGAATTGCCGCCGGTAAACTCGTGGTCGGCATGACCGTCGAACAAGCCAGAATCGTGGTCGGCGCCCCACTCAGCGTCACCGCGGGCGAAGACAACGGAGCAAAGACGGAAACATGGACGCTTCGCCAGGATCCAGGTCTAGTTCTCGGATGGAATAAAAAGCACGGGGCAGGGACTCGAGCCGCCAAGCAAACAGGCTTTCCGACCAGCATAACGTTCCACGACGGAAAGCTGTTATCGATCAAGGCGTAGGCACAAAGCGCAACTCGATCCAGCCGCCGGCGCGGATCACTAGGTCTCGGATTTTCTTGTCAACAGGTCAGGAAGGTATACGCTCGCTTACTTCCTCTTGTCTGGCGTCTGGCCCGTGACTTCCACCTGCACCTTCGTGCCCACCTCATCCAGCGCAGCTTTCAGGTAATTCTTCAGACCCCAATCGTTGCCGTAATAGGGTCTCACGGGAATCACTGCAATTTCAGAGCTGGTTTTTGGATCGATGAAATGTATGGAAAGAATCAGGTGATAGTTGTTGTAGTCGACCCGCACATCGGAAAACTTGATGTAGAGGTCATTCCCTTCCGCGTTTTCATCGCCCTTATCTTTGGCGCAGACAATGGTCCGGCCCGGCACTAAGTTTCTTGAAAATGAGGAATTCAAGGAACCAATAATGTCAGCCCAGTCAGTTTTGTTCTCATAACCATAGAGAGCCCAGTCTTCTGCACCCAAATCGACCCATCCAACAAAGATGTGGTTCATCTTGCTCATGTCAACGGTCGATTCTTTATTCAGGTAGCGCGGCACCTTGTGACGGGCCGCCAAAGAGGGGAGCGCGAAAAAAACACACAGCAACAGCAGCGCAGCAGTCGTCCGCTGTTTCATTGAATGCTCCTTCGTGGTTGTTACAGCTCACAATGTGCCGGGGAATTGGCCTGCAGCACAGAAGTTTGCCATGGCTACTCGGAAAACCGGTGAGCTGGCGAAACTGAAGTTCCTAACTCCTTACCTATTTTGTGCCGGCAAACGCCTTCTGCAATTCTTCGCCTACCTTGTCCAGTTCCTTGATCAAGCAACCCTCAAGACCGCACATATGCGCACCATAGACCTTGAGTGGAAGGGATCCAATTTCTGCGTTGGTTTTCAAATCGATGAAATGCACCGCGATGTGAAGGCGATATTTGTGGTCATATGCCACGTCAGAGAACTTGACGTACACATCGTTGCCGGCTGAGCTTTCATCGCCCTTGGCTTTGGCTGCGGTCATCGTCCGTCCGGACAAAGCTTTGGATTGGCAGTATTCTTGAAATGCGGTGTTCGCGTGATTGATCACCGCCTGATACTCCTCCCGGGTGGAATAACCTTGGTGATGGTAGTCGTCCGAGGTTATGTCGACCCATCCGAGAAAAACGCGGTTCATGCCCTTCAGGTCCACAGGGGCTGCCTTTTGCTTGGCCACTAGGAGCATCGGCAGAGCTGCGATGAGCAGCCAGATTGCGATAACGATGGTGCGTTTCATACGATGATTTCCTTCTCCTTACTATTATTGTGGGCGCTACAGATCAGTTTCAGAAATCTTGCTGGTTGAGACAATCGCCGACATCGACACGTTTTCGCATCGGCAACCCTTTGAGACTCCTCGATGCAGCAGCGCATTTCGGAGGTCATGTAACGCCCCGCCGAATTGTATCACTCTGAAAAGGCACTCCCTCTCCCAAGGTTCAAAACTCAGGACGGAATGCATTGGACGTCAAGTCGCCAAGCATCTTGTGCCACGGATGAGTGTCGTTCTGCTCGACTTCCGCGACCATCGTGCGCATCTTCTCCAGCACCGGCGGCGCGGCGTCGTCGTATACATCCCCCTGCAACAGCTTCAACACGTCCAGTCGATACTTCGGATCATTGATGAAGTAGGTGAACAGCACGTTCAGGCGGTAGTACACCGTGATGAAGTCGTACCAGTTCTTGGTTCCCATCCGGATTGTGTTTTCGAAGGCGGAGAAACTCTGCCGCGAAAAGTCGTTCTCCTCCAGAGCACCGAGGATGTCTCTGTGCGCGAAGCGCGAGCTATTGAGCGCGATGCTGACTCCCGTGGAAAAGATCGGGTCGACAAAGCGCCCCGCATCGCCGACCAGCACAAACCGGTCGCCACACAACTGCTTCATCGCGTAGCTGTAATCGCCCTCATCCCGGAACGGACGGATGCGGTCCGCCTTGCGCAGAGTTTCCTCCACCCTTGGGCGCGAGGCAACCGAGTCCCAGAAAAACTTTTCCCGATCGCTTTTCGATTTCGCAAAATTCTTCTTCTGCGTAACCACGCCCAGGCTAGTGACGGTATCAGTAATCGGAATCTGCCAGATCCAGGTGTTCGAAATGGGCAGGAAGTGGATGAAGATGTAATCGCGCTGGTCGTCTTTCTTAGCGAAGACCTTGCGATCGTAGTTGTCGAACCAGGTGTGGATCGCATACTGGTCGAATACCGGATCCTGCACCTTGAGCTTAAGCTGGTTGCCCAGGAACGTGTTCCTGCCGCTGGCGTCCACTACCATTCTTGCGCTCACGCCCATTTGTTTCCCGTTCTTCCCCATCGCGAAACGCACCACCGGCTCCTTGGGACCGAAATCGACCGCGCTGACCTTTACGCCTTCGTAAACAGCCGCTCCCAGTCGATTGGCGTGCTGCAATAGCATGAGGTCGAACTTGCCGCGGTCCACATGGTAGGTGTAATTCTTGTCGACTCCCGCCTGGTCACGCTCGTCGAAGCGAATGTCAGCATGGCAATCGGCCGCCAAACCTTCCCATCCAAGTTGGTAGGGAACTTTCTGCTTGTCGTCCGCTGTCCACACCGCACCAAACTTGTGCGGAAACTTTGCTTCTTCCATTTGCGGAAGAAAATCGAGTTCCTTGAAGACGCGGGTCGAAGACGGGACCAACGACTCGCCGACATGCGGGCGCGGGAAGAGTTCGCGCTCAAAGACGACGGCATTGACTCCGGCCTTCGCCAGATAGGCTCCCATGGAGGATCCGGCCGGACCTCCACCAATAATCGCGACATCGAAATCTGGCTTAGTAATAACCAACGCTTTGTGCTCGCATCCTCGATGGAGATGGCGAACCATGCCACGTTCATCGTCACGGCGTCGACCTTCGTTTCACGCACGCCATGGTTTTAGCGCTCTTTCGCGCCATAAGAGGACCCGGCTTGCAGCAACGAGTCGATCGTTTAAGGAGTTGTCCAGCGAAGGGGAATCAGTTCCCACGATACAGCCACCCACTATGAACCGGGCTCCGGAAAGGTGTCAAGAGAACGACTACACATCAGTCGCCAAGTTCCGGAGCGATTTCAATCCCCACATCGAGAGCATTTTCGCGAAAGCGAATTCCGGGGAGGTCGACGCTTGGACTTGTAAATTCAGCGAAAGCGGTGAAGGTCGGAAATACTATCGCTGATTCGGCCGGACACCAAAACCTCGGCCAGTATTGTCCAAGGTGGGTCCTTAACACGTTTTGAGCGCTTGAAAACACTTACTGGACGACAATTGCTTCAGCGACTGCTATAATCTTGATAACGCTTTTGCCACGGTTTGCTCGTCACGCGGTGGTCACTTCTTTGGACCAGATTCATCTCCGCCTTTCCTGCCCGCCGTTTATTTGCGTTAAATCAAAAAGAAAATGTGAGCGGCACATCTCTCGACGTGTGTCGGAGTGTAGGTGACAAGCTACCGCTCCAGAAAGAAACAACTTCGAATGACCAAGTTTTCAGAACTGCCCTTGTGTTCTGCTCTACAGCACAAGCTTGCGGCAGCTCAATTCACCAACCTCACACCCATCCAAGAAGGCGCGATTCCGCCTGCTCTCCAAGGCCGCGACGTCATCGGGACTGCCCAGACGGGCACTGGTAAGACACTGGCTTTTCTCGTTCCTCTAGTTGAGACCCTGAACCAGGAACCAGCGCGTCACACAGTCGCTCTCGTGTTGCTGCCAACGCGGGAACTAGCGATGCAGGTTCATGATCAATATGAGCAATTGCGCACGAAGAACATGACCAGAGCTGCGCTGATCATCGGTGGCGTCTCGGAGAAGGCACAAATCCAAAGCCTGCGGGCTGGATCGCAATTGGTGATTGCCACTCCCGGACGATTGCAGGATCTCATGACCCGCAAGTTTGCTGACTTGCACCAAGTGAAAATACTCGTACTCGACGAAGCCGATCGCATGCTGGACATGGGATTCCTGCCGGCGATCCGACGGATCTTGTCGACGCTTCCCAGGCAGCGCCAGACGCTGTGTTTTTCGGCCACGATGGAGCAATCGGTTGCGAGCCTCGTACATGAGTACATGCGAAATCCGGTTCGCGTCGCTTTGGGTTCGGTGCTCAAGCCAGCCGAAAGCGTGCAACTCCAGGCGTATGAAGTGCGGCCGGGAGAGAAACTCGAAGTTCTCCGGCAATTGCTCTATGCGGAAAAGGGCCAAACTTTGATCTTCACGCGCACCAAGCGAGGCACCGAGAGACTGGCGAAAGACCTGATGCGCGACGGCTTTGCGGCTGCCATGATTCATGGCGATCGCTCGCAATCGCAACGGAACGGAGCGTTAAGTGGGTTTCAGGAAGGCCGTTTCCAGGTGCTGGTTGCGACCGACATCGCAGCGCGCGGGTTGCACGTGGATGAAGTAGCCCATGTCATTAACTACGACGTACCGAAGATGGCCGAGGACTTCATCCATCGAGTCGGCCGGACAGGCCGAGCGGGGCTGCAGGGTCGCGCCTCTACCTTGGCGGCAGGAGCCGAGGTGCTGGAACTGCGCCAGATCGAACGCACTCTGAAGTTAAAGATGGAGCGTCTGCAGACTGACGCTGCGCTGGCAGGTCCACCGAGGCGCATGATTCAAAACACCCTAACTTCGCGCACCTTGACCGCGCTGCCGGGAGAAGTGTTTGTGTAGATCGCAGGTTCTATTTGCCGATCAACTCAATGGAAATACTCACCAGTTGACCATCGTAGGCGGCGAACAGGGCGCTCACTCGTGCAACCGCCTATTTTTCGACAACTGTTGTCGCTTGTTTGACTGAAAATGTCGTGTGCATCGCTGTTCGCTTACAATTCTGAGGTGAGCAGTCAGTCCCAAGAAGAGAGAGAGAGAACCGTCAGAAAAAAAGCGCTGGTATCAATTCTCCAAGACTCACGTGTTGTCTTTGCTAGGCTGGTATTGCTTGGTTTTTTTTGGTCTACCGGTTCGACATCAGCATACATCATCCACTTGGACACCCGATGACTAACAGAAATGCCGCATTCTGGGGTTTGGTGCTGATCCTCATCGTGGCTCTCTACCTAAAATTGACAGATCGAGCCTGAATTTGATTCCGTGGGCAAAGCCAAGCCGCATGATCAATCGATGTAACATCACCATTTTCGCGCAAAATCCCCAGTCAGATGCCGATGGGCGTGCGATCTTGGAACCTTCCAAGACTTCGACACGAATAACATCGGACCAGCACTTACGAAGAAACTGCACGACAACTCACTCACTTTTCGCGACGCGCGTCGCTCCCAAACGAGCCTTCTTTTCGTATCTTTTTACGCGCGCGCTTCCGTGCCAATGCTTGTTTCACGCGGCGCCGTTCGCCAGGCTTCAAGTAATACGAGTGACGTTTCACTTCTCGGATGATGTCTTCGGACTGAACCTTACGTTTGAAGCGCCGAAGCGCATTCTCTAAAGATTCGCCCTCTTGCAATCGAATTTCTGCCATCCCACCCTCCCTGCCAAATTACAACCGGAGCCATAAATCCATTGCACATTGCGGGCTTAGCCCGGGGCCACAAGCCCGCGTCATTCTGGATTTGAGCGGCGCGGCCGAAGCCACGCCCTTCAAATACGACTTACTCGCCGACGTGGTCGCCCGAGCCGGAGTGCTCTGTGTCTGTATCTTCTGTGCCCAGGTTGAACAGCGCTGCCTGCTCTGCAGCATGTCTGCGCAGTTCGTCCATCTCGTCGACGCTGCCTGCGACAGGCTCTTCTTGTTTGCGCTGATTCCTGCGCTCTGCCTTGTCCCGCTGTCTTTGTTGCCGCGTTTGTTCTTTCTGCCGCTTTGTGAATGTCGATCGGCCTCTTGGCATACGCACCCCCTTGGGATCTTTTGTTCCTCGCCGACAGGCATTTGCAGCCTGGACTCGCTCGGTCCGCGAAAAAACTACCAGCGCGGTTCGCGCGGCTGACGGGGATGGCCGCGATAGTCGTCGCGTCCACGGCCGCCTCCCCCGCCGCCAAAACGATGCGCTCCGCCGCGCGGACGTTCCGCCTTGGGTTTGGCCTCGTTGATGGTCAGCGTTCGTCCGCCTAGATCGGTGCCGTTGAGCGCGGCGATGGCTTTGTCGGCCTCACTGGCATTCGTCATTTCCACGAAGCCGAAACCGCGGGAGCGCCCAGTATCCCGGTCGGTTACGAGTGTGACCTTTTCTACCGGGCCGTGGGCTTCGAAAAGATTTCGCAACTCGGCTTCGGTCGTGCTATGAGGCAGATTTCCAACGTATAGGTTCTTCATCGCAATTCCTCTTTCAGTAAATCATCCAGGCTGGTGGGTGTTGCAGCTGACCTTGCTAGTCGTCCTTCAGAATCTCGAGGCGGAGGGGGCAGTGCGCGCATCGCGTGCGTACGCGCAATGGAGGCGGAACGGACTGCGGAAATTCGCCTCGAAGCTTCCAGAATACCCCAGCGGCGAGTCGATTCCCCAGCTGCGCCAGGAATAGCGCTTTTGTCACTACCGATGGCGCCCGGTTGGCTTTCCATCGCGAGTTCCTGTTCCGTGTTGAGCAAATCTGAAAGATATTCAGGCTGTCCCACAAGGAAGGCCAGCCGTTGCGGGGGAGTGGCGCCGCGAAGGTCGTCACAAAACCTGTCTCGTTGGCCGCGTCCCTTTTCCATATTAATTAACACCAGGTCGTACAGCGCAGGTCTCCACCATGCGCGCGCTTCCGCGATGTCAGCGGCGCTGTCCACATCCATCCCAACCTTCCGCAGGACCTCGGCGCGCAAATCGCGCCTCGCGTGCGAAGTGTCGATCAGCAGCACCCGCTTCCTTTTGACTGTATCTGGAAGCGGAGCGGAAACCGGTAACGCCAGCAGCGGAGTGTTCATTCCGACACCGGCCGCGGCTTGCGGGATGAGCCATCCGACTTCAGTTCCGCAACGCGCCCCTTCAGCAGTTCGCGGGTTCGCAACCGTCGAGCGATCTTCTGCTTGCGCGCCCGGTGATATCTCGACTTGTCGCCATTGAGTGCAGACATCAAGAACTCCTCTTCGTTGGAGCTGGTATTCGACCAGCGGGTGATCACAATTTTCCTTGCGTGCTGGAGGCTACTTTGTACTCGGCATCCAGAGCGGCAGCCACGGCGTGAAAAACGTTCGATGTTGTGACACCGATTGAGCTGTTCCGAGAAAATCGGTGATGTAAAGATGAGCGCCTCTCGATCTCTCAATCGCGAAGGCGGCAGGTGCCCTAATGAAGTGTCTTCGAGGTTAAGGTGTGTTTATTATACGCGTTTTGCGCTCGTTTTACCGAGATATCGAAATCCCCAGCCACGGCCCAAGCACCCATTGTCGTCTTTTCGTTTGCCATTCGTGCGTTTTGCACGTACGATTACTTTCGTGCGTTAGACCGAATCGGTCGTGAGCAGTTCTCGCCTCATCAGCAAGCTACCTGCCCAGTTTCTTCCGAATCCCTCCAGCGTAACTATCACAAAGGAACAAGAGTACTAACAACATGGAACAAGGAACAGTAAAGTGGTTCAATGACGCCAAAGGCTACGGTTTCATTAGCCGCCAAAGTGGCGAAGACGTTTTCGTGCATTTCTCCGCCATTCAGGCGGGAGGCTTTAGGAGCCTGCAGGAGGGCCAGGCGGTACAATTCGATGTCACCAAGGGACCAAAAGGCTGGCAAGCGGAAAACGTGCAGGTGCTCTAAAAGCGCCACCACCTGGAGAGGCGTGATCGAGAAGAGATCGCCTCTTTCGCTTTTGTAGCGAAATTGGGATTTTGTGAACCAACTTGAGACAGGAACTGTGATCAATATTTTCGTGCGCGACCTGGATTCGACCACCAGCGGAGCACAATTGAAGGGTCATTTCGCGGCTTACGGGTCAGTGGAAACCGTCACTGTCGTGACGGACCGTGACACCAACGGACCTCGCGGTATGGCATTCGTCGAAATGACGCACCCGGCGGAAGCCAAGGCCGCGATCAAATCTTTGAATGGATTTGTTCTGAATGATCGAGCGATGCAAATAAACGAAGCCCGCCCGAAGTCGGAGCATGACTCTACTCGCGAATCGTCGCGAGAGCACAGGCGCCATAGAATCTGAGGGCAAGCACGGCCCATCGTGGGCACGGCACTCGGTCTTCTTCCAGTTAGCGTCTTATGGATTCTCTTTGACACGCGACGAACTTAGCGCTTCATACGCGATCATCCGGCATAACATTCGGACGTACCGGTCCGCCGGAGTGATCGAAGTGGTCAAAGGCAAGCAACTTGCTGAGTCGACTCTGCAGAAGCTCGAAGCCTGCCAAGACTCTTCAGATCACCACGAGGGCTGGCGTTACTTCCTCGAGAGAACCGAGCAGAAGCCCGGAATTGATCCCGCTGAGGCTACTCAGCGGCGGCAACAGGAATTGGAAGTACGAGAATCGAAAGCAATGCGGGAAACGAAAGATTCGGTCTTCCCTCCGCAGACCTAGCGATCGCCGCGTATCGAAAGGCGGTTTCCACCACGTCCGCTCAAACGCTTGCGTTTCGGTTCATCGCTTCAGCGGTTACTCGAGCCAGACGCTCGGCAATGATCCCGTAAACCGATGAGTTATAAACAAGCCCGATATGCGTTCCTGAGACTGAAAAGTCTGCTTCAGGGCGATCTGTTTTGCAGTACCGCCAGTCAACCACTCCATCGCCCTCGCTGTAAATCGCGGTTTCTTCTACTGCAACGGGCATTGAGTGCCGCAAAGAATCCAGAAAATCACATGTGCAATGCCCGGTATAGCATTCTGGAAGCACATCGCTGCCGTGCTTTACAAGAATGCGGCGTCGAACCATCTTGGCGGCATGAAGGATGCTGGAGTGGGCGACCGTCCCCCGGAACGGCGCCCCCAATGTGATGACGGAAGCAATGTCCGCCGGCCGTTGGGCCGCAATCGCACGGGCGATGATGCCCCCCAGGCTGTGGCCGATCAGATGAACCCTGCGTCCGGATTGGGCCAGGGCCTTCTCAATGGTTTCATTCAGTTGTTGCCGGATCAGGAGATTCGGACACTCGCTGTTGAAACCAATTCCTGAAAAGAAGGGTTCGTATCCGATGCGCGCCAACCACTGATGTAACGGGGCCAGAGAAGCATCAGGGCAAAGAAAACCCGGGATGAGAACCACAGCCGAATTGTCGCCATGCGGTATGCCAAAACCGTAGTACAAAGGTGCGGCATGCAATAGAACCAGTTCGGCCGCAAACAGCAGTTCGCTCAAAATAGGAAGATCGGCTTCCTTATACTCGTCAGTGCGAATCGGGGAATTGCTTGGCCTGTGGATGGTGTTCGTTCTTCCCATTCGATGGTCGCTTCAATGTACGCGAGGCTGCGGAGTTTCACAATGAAGATTAGTCTGTAGAGACTCGCCTTTGGCGGGGAGATAGGACTTTCAGCCCAAGGTATGGCTCATCGTGCAACACCGGTGCAGTTGAATCCGCAAACACTTGCAGCGTTCGATGCTTATATTCATCACGCCGAAACCGAAGCAAAACAGACACTGCACGAGAGCGGCCTGTTTCTTTGGTCTGAACTCAATTCAGAACGAGCCCAGCAGGTCTGTACAGGGCAAGTCGTAGCGCAATTCTGGTCTGGCCGAGGACCGGTCAAGGTGCCGAGTGGTTTGATCCACGACTGGATCGCTGCCACCTTCATTCCTGAATCGACGATCCAAGAAATATTTGGACTGATCCAGGATTACGATAACCACAAGAACATCTACCAACCTGAGGTCTTGGACTCGAAGCTTATCAGTCGTCACGATAACGATTTCCAAATCTATCTGCGGCTTCTGAAAAAGAAAATCATTACTGTGGTTCTCGATACAGATCATGAAGTGCATTATCGCCTGGTGGATCCAATGCGCTGGGTGTGCTGCTCGCACACCACGCGCATAGCAGAAGTGGAAAATGCCGGAAGCCGGGACGAGCGGGTCTTACTGCCTGATACTGGTTACGGTTTCCTGTGGCGCCTGTGTTCCTATTGGCGATTCGAGCAGCGTATTGCCGGCGTAGTCGTCGAGTGTCGAGCCATATCGCTGACGCGTAACGTGCCCGTCGGACTGGGATGGGCGATTGAACCGATCATCCAAACACTCCCCAAGGAGTCGCTCATCCACACACTTGAAGCTACGCGCCAAGCGCTGCATGCGGGTCCAAGATAGTCCCTGTCTGGCGAATGCGTTCGCGGGGACGGAGACGTGGTGACAGATGAGATGTGTCAGGCACAGGGGAGGGTCACGAAACTGGCCTTCCCTGTCAGCCAGCAAAACGGATCGCAAGTGGATCGCAAGATCAGCTAAGTCCTTCAGATATGGTGAGCGCGGAAGGAATCGAACCTTCAACCTACTGATTAAGAGACACGCCAAGCCACAATTTCAGGTTTCAATTAACTCGCGATCAACCATTAACTTACACAAGTCTTGCGCGCACAGAGAGCCATTCGTAAGTGCTTGAAATGCTGTCGAAGTTTAGTGACGTACAGCCACAACCACAGCCACAATATTGAACGCCCGATCAGCGATATTTTAGCAATGTTCCCGCGCTATCGGCGCTTCTCAGGGCTGCGCTCCTTAGCTCTAATATTGGGATTTCGCGATGCCCAGACGCCGAATTTTGTTCTGGAGGGTCGTGCGTTTCAACCCCAGCCGCTCGGCGGCTCCGCCCTTGCCTGCAATTCGGCCCGCCGCGGCTCGCAGCGCGTCGATGATTACGCTGGATTCCGCTTGTCTAAACGTCGATGGCGAGCTGACAGCCACGACTGTCTCGGAAGAGGAGGGGAGCCCCGCCATCTGCACCTCTAGCTCCTCACCGCGGGTTACAACCACAGCCCGTTCGATGAAGTTGGCCAGTTCGCGAATGTTGCCTTTCCAGGGGCAGTTCGACAACATGTCCATGCCTTGCCTTGATATCGATCTAATCTGCTTTCGCATACGTGCAGCGAATTTTGAAACGAAGAAACTTACGAGTAATGGAATGTCCTCGCGTCGCTCCCGCAGGGGAGGAATCTC
>Ga0335081_10010354_pt1 | contig 15069 bp, 18 predicted proteins | sample Lox_Sample_35_FD_206713 | JGI IMG/M metagenome (GOLD analysis project Ga0335081, IMG submission 206713) | Soil microbial communities from Loxahatchee National Wildlife Refuge, Florida, United States - Lox_Sample_3.5 | ecosystem: Environmental > Terrestrial > Soil > Wetlands | place: USA...
CAAGTGCGCACTGCGCCAAATAAGATTCAGGTCAAGATCCGCAATTCAAATAGATTCATCCATTCCGATTCACATGCAATGAACCGCCATTCAATTGACCCTGGTCTTGATTCCAAATTCGGAAGCAACCTAGCATTCAAGGCCCTTGCATAACATTGAATTCAATCCATCGTACAGTGCATCCCATCCATCACCAATTTCCATGTTCAGTGATTCCCCGATGACTCATGTGACGGCCCATGGCCCCCATGGGCGGGCCTCCCAAACACAAAGTCGTAAGCAAGGTACACGGCAAACAGCCCAACACCAAGTCCGAGTCCTGGGAACGAATGTTTAGGCCGGAATCGCTCCCATGTGGAGAAGATGCCTTGATATCGCCAGGCGTCTCTATGCACCGTCAGCATCAAATTGACGGGATGTGATTTCTGGCAGAGTGGGCATGGGGATTGCGAAAGTACCTTCTGCCCCAGGGGTCTCCTGGTGTGACTGGCATGGCGAAGGGTGTTGATTGATGGCTAGGGAACGTTACGGGACAAGAATTGGGCCTGGGCGGAATTGAAATTTGCATGGCGTCGGCTGATGTGCAGTCCCACGCAATCACGAAAGGTAACCACGGAAGACGCAAACGGGACGCACCGTCCCCTAAAGACGAGGCAGAGACAAAAGGCCAGCCTTATCTTCAGCACAGACACCAGGACGTCAACAATTACCTAAGTGACAACCCCAGGAACTTGCGGGAATTCCCCCCACCCTTGCGCTCCCTCCCTTCTCTCTTTTTCAGGACAGTCAACGACGATTTCGCCTATCGAATCAGATTACCCAACCGGGCCCACAATAACCCCAGCCGCCCCATTAACCCAGCCAGGAAAGACTCCGCCGCCGCCGCGCAATCCGCCAAACTGACCCGAAGGAGACAGGAAGCGCGCAAAAGAGAGAAAACACATCAACTCTCGATGATGCGCAACACAAATCCCCTCCACCAGCACCCCGCCACCGCTGGAGGAGTAGGCGTGGCACCTTCTCCAGGGGGACTGCCCGCCGTTGCCGGTGGTGTTGTTACGCAGCAGCACTTGACGTATGGGAATCATGTTGGACGCGGGCAGGGGGCCGGGTCAGGGGCGGATCAGATTAGGGATGTTTGGGCAGGGAATTTGGAGGCTGAGTTTTCGCAGCTTCGGACATTGATTACTCAGTATCCTTATGTTTCGATGGTATGTGACCCTTATTAACACTTTTCAATGTTTCATTTTTTGGGGTGGTTATGTCTTTGTGGACTGACTTTGGGGAGGACACGGAGTTTCCCGGGGTGGTGGCCCGACCGATTGGACAGTTTAAAACATCGAATGAATATCATTATCAAACGTTACGATGTAACGTCGATCTCCTCAAGATGATACAAGTCGGCTTGACGCTGTCAGACGAAAATGGAAATTTCCCCCCGGGAGGAGGAACATGGCAATTCAACTTCAAGTTCGATCTCAAGTGCCTTCCCCGTGGACCCCCTGTTATACCTCTTGCCTGTCCCCATTTTGCCTGAGGTTTATTGTTGACTGCTCTAACTTTGTGTCAAGTTCCGATACGTACGCTCAAGACTCGATCGATATGCTGTCCAATTCTGCTGGAATTGATTTTTCGCGGATTATGGATAACGGCATTGAACAGACTGAATTCGGCGAATTGTTGATCACATCAGGCCTCGTCCTCCTGGAAGAAGTCACCTGGATAACTTTTACTGGGTACCCATCGCAACTTCCCCCTTCTTTGCCTCCTTCTCCTCCGTCTATATTCAGCCAATCTCATCCGGCTACAGGGGCTACGATCTAGGCTACCTCCTAAAGACCATGACAAGTGTCCCCCTTCCTCCCGTCGACACGGAATTCTTCGATTTACTATCGACCTTTTTCCCCAGCGTATACGACGCGCGGATATGTAGTGAACGATATATTCATTCGCAGCGAAAGGGATTACAGGATATTGCCGATGAATTAAATATTAAGAGGCAGGGAAACGCACATCAAGCGGGCAGTGATTCACTGTTGACGAGTCGTGTGTTTTTTGAGATTAAAAAGAATCATTCTGGTGGTTTGCAACCTGATTTGCGGTACTAACACCCTTTCTCTCTCCCTATTGCACCCTCCTCTCAAATCCTACCCGCACTCCACTTCCGGCATTGTTTCCATTGACTGACTTTGGGATAGCGGCACTATCCACGGGTTAAATGATTATTCGAATCGGGTGTCTCCACCCGATCAATCCCCGTACATCCCCGAGTTAGCTCCCAACAGAACAACTTCCAACGCAACTCCTAATCCTCCATCCGCCTCCGCCACTGCAACAACCACCGCAACAAGTGTCAACGCAACTGCCCCCGCATTCACCCCCCGAGGCGGCGCCAAAGAAGTCTTTCAATTCGGCAAGATGGGCGGCATATAGATCTGCGCATTTGAATCATAATTATGTTTGCTCATGGGATGGAGATTTTCTGGAGTGTAGAATAGGGTTTTCCCTTTTGTATCTTGTTTGTCAAGTTGGAGTTTTGGGTGGGGAGCATGTTGTTTGTGTGTTTGGCCTTTGGCGTTACTTGGATGTCATAAGCCCTTCATTGTCATTATACTAGCTAGGCTAACGAGATTGTCTCCCACTCTCAAGGTATTCCAGGTCTTCGGTGTGACGCGTCTTGTGCGTCTTGCAAAAGCAATCCCCTAGTGGGAAACGGTAAGACAGAAGAAAAAAGGAGAAAAGAATATTGGACAACACGATCCTGATAGCTAGTCTCTTGCCATGATAGCCAGTGGCTGTTGCGAGTCGAAAATGAGATTGGTGGTACTACGCCACCCTCGACTACATCTCACCCCCGTCCGTAATTATCGTGGGGTATATATATCGAGAGATAGTCTGGCCGGGATAGTAAGCCCGCGAGTCTTCCAACTTTGGGTGTGAGAATTAGGCTGAGGGGGGTGAGGTTATCATGGCGCCTTCGTTTCCGTATATTTCCCGCTTATTGAGCAGTGAAACTGGCAACGCAATTTCTTCAGTGCGTGGCCGACATCCTGAGCCCTGCGAGACTCGCTCCTCTCACCTGCAGTTTTGAACATTTCTTATGCCGGCTGTTGCCTACTTTGAATTGTTGAAATGTGTCTCGGAAGGAGTGACAAATGTCGAGGCAAAGGTGAAGATATGCCTCCCGATCGGCACCAGGGCCTACCGTTGAGTGGCGGGTCGTGGGGTGGCTATAGCTTCTTCGGCACGCAATAGATTTGCTCGGTCTATTCAGGTTACTATTGACTCTAGATCATTGTTCAGGTTGGAGTCCCATGGCGTCAGATTTCCAGCGCGTGTGACTGCGAAATAAGTCACTCGTGACGAATGATGATACCTGCCATACATGGCTTATTTTACTCGATCCCTTTCTCTCTCTCCTTTTTTTTCTTTCAGGTTTTATTTATCGTTCCGCCAGGTTTGAAAACCACACCACATCTAGTCTTCGAATGAGTGAAATGATTCAATTATGGTGAAGATGTCTTCAGATCTTCCAGCCGCTGACGTGATCGTACGTTTCAGTGATATCACCCCATTGATCTTTTCTGTGTGCATCATCACGCAGCCATGTCAGGCCGTTGGCTGGCAGACCTCGTAGCCCTCGCGGTGGCAACGCGCAGCGTCCTCGTGAAGAGCGCCTCCATCCAATTGCACAATGTTTGCCGTGCCGCAGTAACCTCCTCCCTCACAAACGCCGTCCAACGCAATTTCCGCAGGACGCCGCTGCCCACCACCGTGCGTCCTCCTCCCCCGCCATCAGCTCCCTTCCCGGGGGAAGAGGACGTCCTCCTCGAGGGAAAAGATCAAGATTTCTTCTACGGCCGGTCCGACTCGCACTCTTCCCCGCCAAATCCAGACCCCTCCCATGAATTCAAAGTCCCCCAATCCGAGGCCGCGCCGACGGGGACACCATCGACTGAGCATTCAAAGCGATACCATCCTAAAACCGCATCGACATCGAAGTCATCGAAGCCTACAAATCCAATCCAAGACCAATTCACCAGGAAATACCACACGCAGCATAAACCTCTCCCCTCCTCCCCCGCCAGCGACACCACCGACAAATCCCTCTTGAGAAAGGACATCGATGAAGAAGTCTACTACGAAACGAAGGCCCGCACAAAACGTAACAAGGAATACGAACCCGATCATGTCCCCACTGAAGCCGCCTCCCCGCCCTCCCCACATGACCCACTCCACGACGGATTGAATAGTGAATATTACTATAGTCCGGAGGCTGATGCTGAACCCGCAGCAGCAAAGAAGTCGGTGCCCCTCCCCAGCCTGCCATTGGTCTGACGTCTGTAGAGGTACAAAATGAGTCCGTCGACAGTACCGTCAAGTCAATTGGGTCGACTTTTGCATTATGGCGGGTTAGCAGCGGGTCTTGGTTTAGGCGCATTAAATGAATCTTTTCGGCGGGCTACGTCTTCTTCTACGGCAGAGGGGGAATCACCTTCATTTATGTTCAGTCCGGCAAATATGGAGCGGTTGGTGCGGAAGTTATCAAGAATGCGTGGGGCAGCGTTGAAGTTGGGACAAATGATTAGTATACAGGGTATCGGTCACTCTGTTCTTCCCCTTGCCCAAGGGGCTACTTTTGTGGAATAGCTGGGTTTACTGGGGTTGTAGATTCAAGTTTACTTCCTCAACCGATTCACGAAGTTCTTTTGCGGGTGCAGGATAGTGCAGATTACATGCCCCATCGACAACTGCAGCAAATCATGACCAACGAATTCGGTCCCTCATGGCGTGAGATGTTTGCCGAATTCGAGGATGTGCCTCTGGCCGCGGCTAGTATTGGCCAGGTTCATGCTGCGAGGATGAAAGATGGCCGTCATGTGGCTGTAAAAATCCAATACCCCGGCATTGCGGACTCCATCGACTCGGATCTCAATAATTTATCAATGTTACTGACGGCTTCGCGACTTCTTCCCAAGGGACTTTTTCTGGAGAAGACAATTGAGGTTGCCAGGACGGAACTTGCGTGGGAATGCAATTATATCCGAGAAGCAGAATGTATTAAACGTTTCAGGGAATTGTTAGCACCGTACCCGGAATACGTTGTTCCAAAAGTCATTGGTGAAGCAGGTGGAAAGAACGTGTTGACAATGGAGAGAATGTGGGGTGTCCCTATTGGCAAACGGTTCGGGGAGTTTTCTCAAGACATCAGGGATTGGGTGGGCACACAAATTCTCAGGCTGTGTTTATTGGAGATCAAGGAGTTCAAGTATATGCAGACCGATCCCAATTGGACCAATTTCCTCTATAACCCGAGGACGCAGAAGGTACCTCCTTCCTAACCACTCTGTCCTCATTATAGCTTGAGTTACTTGACTTTGGCGCATCGAGGGAATTTAGCAAAGACTTCACGGACGATTACCTTGTCGTCCTAAAAGCAGCGGCAAACCTCGACCGCGAACAATGCCGTATCACCTCCGTCCGTCTCGGCTACCTTACCGGCCGTGAATCCGAGGTCCCGCCAAAATGCCCAAATCTTTGGAAGTTCTTGTGCTGATCGTAGATGATGTTGAACGCGCATATCGATTCGATTTTGACGTTGGCCGAACCATTTTGTATCCACGCACCGGAGTTCTATGATTTTTCACGACAGGATGTTACTTTGCGGGTCAAGGCTTTGATTCCGACCATGTTGAGACACCGATTGACGCCGCCTCCGAAGGAGACGTATTCTTTGCATCGTAAGTTGAGCGGGGCATTTTTGTTGTGTGCGAGATTGGGTGCGAGAGTTAAATGTAAGGAATTATTTGAATCAGTGGTGTTGAAAGAATAGAAGAAAATTTATAGATACCGTGATAAAGTGTCTATAAGTATCAACGATTTAAGGTCGAACACCGATGATAACCATGATTGGGATTTTGAAAACAGTCAAGAAGATTGTGGACATTTTTGGTGTGGAAAGGTCCCTGAAAGAGGAGGATATGGAACCTCTTTCTTCCGTTGTTGAGGATGGCCTTCAACGTCTCAGCTTTTGTTTCCACAAAGCCATCGACAGTCTTCTTAAAATCCTCTCTTTTCCAAAATCCCAATTGTCGTTATCATCGGCATCCGAGGTAGCAGTATTTTTGTATGAAGCGAGCTCCTTGATCTTCTTTGTTTCTGTTATTGCCTTATGTTTTTAACCACAGGCACCGGAAGGCTCACTACTAGTCTGGTGGTTCGGCCTTCAGTGTTGGGGGCTGTCTTTGCCTTGGGTTTCACCCTGCTGGTGTGGAACGCTGAATTGCACCTTGCGTTTTAGATTTTGCGGGGTCCGTGCTGGAATTCGTAAACACACAGTGTCAGCAAGCACGGACCCTGTGTCAAAATTTGCAGGCACCCGCCCCCTTCTCTCTCCAATAAAGGGGCCCCCAAAGCCCATATTGATTGACTGCCTGCACCCCCAGATCCCTAGGGCCACGCCCAAACCCGCCCAAAAAGCCGCTCCATTTGTACGGGTTCAAAAGCTTGGCTCTCCGTGTAGACGGCGAAGATGGGCAGCTTAGACGACACACTTACAACGACCGGGTTTGCACCAACTACAAAGATTACGATCAGAGAACGAAAGGACGACTCGGAACGGACGGACGACGACACATTTCTCAGTGTGAACGGCCATCAACCGTTAGCGGATGTTACGAATCGACAGTCCTTGTCAAGGCCTGTGACGAATGCTTCAAAAACGTCTGACGCTTCGCGATTGGAGGGGAAGAAAGACGATGAAACGAGGTCAGGGGTGGGTGTTATCAGCATGGATTCCAATGTTGGGGCGGCAACGGCGAGTCGAACGAGTCTTTCGAGGGGGTCAGAAATGAATGAGACGAACGAGGAGGAAGACCAGGACACCGAAGTCGATCATAGCTACGAAGAAAAACACGATCAGGGACCGAGAATGGGAGCATTGACGGACATCAGCATGTCATCCGATAGACGTGAAACCGCGGCCAAACGACATTCGACATCGTCGTCCACCGTCGATGCCACAAGCCGAGTCCCCGTCGTTGGTCAACATCTTCGTCGATCCTCCTCCTCTTCTACCTCTTCCACCTCATCTATCTCCGCCAACCAGCGCTCCCGCGACGACTCGGCGGCGCTGCCTCGCCCCCGCCGCCAGTCCTCCAGCATCGACCAAGCCGCGCCGTCCAACTCCAACACTGACCCCACAACCGTCAACAGCGACACCGCCTCCCAAGGCCGTCCCCAAAGTGCAACAGAATTCCAAAAATTCCGCGACCACCTCCACCACTCTGCCCCCACAACCATCCTGGAAGCCCTGGCCCCCTCCCTCCCTGTCGAACCCCTCCTCCATCCAAACCCACATCACCCCGGAACTAAGACCGAAATCCTCCGGATAGAACGCGTGTACACGCCCATTGCCCTGCCTACGAAGACAAGGGTGAGCGAGATTGTGCAGTATGATGTTTTGATTCCGCGGTTTAGTCCTAATTATCCGCGGATATTGGGCGAGTATGGGATTGGAGAGGAGGAATGGGGAAGGTTTATTGGACGGGTAAATCGGTTTTGTATGGAGGCTTTTGATCCGTTTCGATGGAGTAATTTGGTGATAAATGCCATTGCTCTGTTGACGCTTTGGATGTCTGAATGGATTATGCCGAATCTTGCAAAGAGGGTAAAGTCTATGGAAAGAAGAGTGTTGACTTTAGAAATTGATGGAGTTGGAAAAGTTTATTGATGAAGTTAATCGAGGGCCTTGGAGGGAGAAGGGTGTTCAAGTCATTTCGCCGAGGAGAACTGCCTATCTGAACGTACATCTGCCGCGTGACATTAAAATGACTGACCTATAGATTGACATTGAAGTTCAAACCTCTCGTCTCAGTCAGACGAATAACGCAGATGACAATGTATTGCCCCTGGTCATGCTCTCCCTTATCCCTAGGAATTTGGACAAGGAACTTGGGAACGAGGAACCCCAGCAAGCGATCCAACGTCCTCCGGAATACGACCCGCAACTGGCGGCGCAAATAGCCGAACGAGTCTCATGGAGGAACGAAATCATCGCACTTCTGTTTAATAGAGTATTTTTATTTGGGAGCGAAGGGCTTGGGGATTCTAATGTTCTTGGATTCATGATACCGGTTGTCTTTTGGAAAATGGGTGTCTGCAATAAGTGGTAGTTATATGCGACCCTTTCTTTTCTACATTCGAGATTATATATTTAAATTGATTGCTCATACGGGATTCTATTGACCAATTCTTGATGATCGACATCATCCCTGGCACCTACTCTCGACCATGCTGCGACCACTTCAGTTCGCAAGGCCATTCCGACTCCTCTTACTCCGCCCTCCCCCCCGTCGACCCTTCTCCGCATCCCTCGTCTATCGAGCCGAAGACATCACAGACCCCTTCCAATCCGTCCTCGAAGACGTCCAATCACCCCTCGAAATAACCTCCGTCCTCCGTTCAGGCCAAGGTTTCAAAATCCGTACCCTTACCAATCCCAACGATCCGCTTACCGTTCACGGCAACGTCCTCCTCCTCGATGGCGAGTATTTCCTCTGGCGGCCGCAGTTATCGTGTACGGAAACGGGGGTATTGGATATAGCTCCCGAGGCATTCGGGATGTTGGATGTTGTTGCCCCGAAGCCAGGTTTCTCTTCCCCTCAATTGCCTATTCTTTGGGTATGCGATTCAGGTTGACGGCAGAGATGCTTGTTTTGGGGACGGGGGAGAAGATAATGCCTGTACAAAGGGCACGGGAGACGTTGGCGAAGATGGGGATTCAACTTGACCTTCAAGACACGGTAGATCAAGTGTAGATGGTTTACTAACGATAGAAAAACGCTGCTAGTACGTTCAATTTACTTCAGGCGGAAGGAAGGAGCGTGGCTGCAGCCTTGCTTACAGAGGAAACCATGAAAAGCCTTGGTCGAAAATAGATACCCTCCCTCCGGAAAGAGTACATATCACAGGCGATTATAGAGGTTAATGAAATCCATGTACAAACAAGATGAGAACGAGAGACTTGAAATTGGCAACTGGAAGCATACTACTACATAACTAGTGTGTTCATTTCTTTTCTGTGATTTGTGAGAAACCATCACGCACGCCCTTCCAGAAGAACAGCCCTAGTAGCATGTTCAACACCAATCCCAATATCCCCGCCAGTCTTCATCCTAACCCCACTCTTGCAAAGTCCCAGTTGTTTATCCGTCCAAATGGGTTCGACAACTTTGGCATCGACAACACCTACCCCAGCACGGCCACCAAGCGCCGCCCACTCAGAAACAGTAGGCACATCCAATTCCCTCCAAACACGCTTCATGCTCTCCCCCAATTGAGCAATCAATTCATCCGTATGTCCCGGGGTCGGAGTAAAGCGAAGTCTTTCCTCGCCCACGGCAACAGTAGGATAATTAATCGCTTGAACGTACACCCCCTCGTCGTGCAAAAGTTTATCGCTGACCGTTTTCGCGAGAGCCGCGTTGCCAATGAGAACAGGGACTATGTGAGATGGGCCAGGAACAACGGGAATATCCAATTCAGAGAGTAATTGTTTCGTTTTACGCACGGCAAGTTGTTGAGCAATTCGATCCGAGAGCGTTTGCTTTTGATACTCGACTGCCGCCGTTGCACCAGCCATCACATGCGGAGGCAACGACGTCGTAAAAATAAACCCCGGGGCAAGTGAACGAACGGTGTCGACGAGATTCCGCGATCCAGCGATGTATCCGCCGACATTCCCATATGCTTTTCCTAGGGTTCCTGTAATGATATCGACGCGGTCCATTACACTGCGTTTGTCCACTGATCTTCCCCAATCGAGGTGTTCTGCGACACCAGCACCACGTTGGCCATACATTCCCACTGCATGGACTTCATCCAGAAAGGTAATCGCCCCGTATTTCTCCGCCAGATCGCAGATTTTTTCGATGGGGGAGATGGAACCACACATACTATACACGGACTCGAACGCGATGATTTTGGGTTGTTCCAATGGCAGACTGGCGAGTTTGGCCTCTAAATCCACGAGATCATTGTGTTTAAAAATCATTTTCGGGGCGCGCGAGTGTCTAATCCCTGCGATCATGGAGGCATGATTGGATTCGTCCGAGAGAAAAATGCAGTTGGGGATTTTAGAGCCGAGGGTAGAGAGAGTAGCGTCGTTGGCCACGTAGCAAGAAGAAAAGACAAGGGCTGAATCCTTTTTATGCAGGTCTGCCACGCTTGCTTCAAGGCGTTCCGCATGTTGATTGTGCCCGGCGATCTAAACAGCTGTTAATACGAGTAAAATTTGCTGGGAGGTTGAGTTTAGTTCGGGGGGAGATACATTACGAGTTCCACCTGCTCCGCAGCCATAGCGGTCGACGGTGCGGTGAATGGCGTTGATGACGACGGGGTGACGGGACATGCCCAAGTAATCGTTTGCGCCCCAGACACAAACTCGTTCAGCAGGATTTTTTGTGTGCGCATTGGGAAATTCTCCAGCGAGCTATGCGTCAGAAACCCTCATTCATTTGATGAGTGAGCAGCACCCTATTGATATTGTTGAAGTAGCGGTAGGATTTATCATTGCGCTTTTTATCGAGTTCATTCGCGTAAAAAGCTTCGTAGTCAAATTTCTTGGGGTCTTCAAAGACCAATCCGTGAGCTCTCCTAGCAGCCTCGGCATGAGGACAAGTCCCTACATCCCCCCGTGTCAATCACATGCCACTTTTCTTGGGAATCTTCTGACTAGGAGATACCTTTGGAGAGGTCGGTTACGCCAGCAGCCCTATGAACCTCCTCGAGAGAAATACTCTCGGCATTGCGCGGGGAAGAAGCCTTGACAGACACAGGCTCTGTTTTAGTGACGTAGTTCCTTTTTGCTTGCTGGACGGCGAGGGCCTTGCCGATGACGGGACAGTGGCTTGCTGCGGTTTGCAAGCCAGAGACCTTGTAGCCACGTTTGGTGGTGTGGAAGGAGGTGGCTAGCATACGCAGCGTGGCAGGAGAATTGCGCTGCAAAAAGGGGCAGACTTGCTTGCCTTGACGGAGAAGCGATTCCATGACAGACAGAATTCAATCGGTTTGGTGGGGTGAGGGGGGAGTTGCGGGGCTACGAGTTTGGCGATGGTCGTGTGGGCTTGCTGGTTTAAGAGTTGTGCCTGAGTGATGGATGGCTTTTTTGTTGTGGAGGGGCCGAGGCAGAGGGGGCGCCTTTTGTCGAAATTTTCCGCCTGGTCCGAATCCGCCAATGGCGGCCGTGCAAGTGGGATCATTCCGCAATGCAATGACACACCTTTGCCCTTGCCTAATGCCTGACTTATGCCCTAAAAGAGCTAAATAAACCCTCCTCCATAGCCGGCCTCGGAGTTCCGTTCCGCTCACACGCCCAGTGCGGCGGCATCTCAACATGAGCAAAGTTGCTTCATGCGAATCTGGTTTCCTGCTTTCAAATTATCTGGCGTCAATTGAAAGAATCTACCTCGAAAGAGTCTGTCTCAAGAACCCACAATCATAGGGTTCCTTGATTACAAAAGCGTTTTAACCTTCATCGTAAGACGGTTGCGATTAGAATATGGGGACCCTTTTATTTTATTTTATTTTATTTTTTTTTAAAAAACGATTTTCGAACCGTAGATCGGCTTGCGACCATGTCAAGTCTCCGATGCCTCTCGGCTCTCAATCGGCAAGTATGGCGGAAGGAAGCCTTTCGAACGTGGCAGATGTCATTGAGTGAGCAGCCTCGACATACTCAGAGACGACAAATGGCCTGGCTCGCGTCTTTTTTCGAACGCGCCCAACGGAACCAAGCACCAGCAACCATGCAGGACACCGCGGTTACAGCCGACCTTGAGCCCACCAACGAGCCCAAGTCTTCGCCCGCGAAATCGGCAGAAGAAGTCCTTCAGAGTACCCTAGAAGATCAAAAAGCCATTACGACAGCCCACGAAAACAAACCCCCTGAACCGCCAAAAATAGCCCTCACAAAAGCAGTCCAAAAACAACTCGACGAATGGCATGAAACTGACCCCATCAACTTGGCTCCTCCAGAAGGCTTCCAAGACCCTCTAGGCCATCTTTCGGATGACGACCAAATTTCCTACCTCCAGAATCCCCCACCCGAGTACTTCGAGACCCTCGGACGTCGAGCGTCCGAACGCGAAGAATACGAAAAAAACTTGTACCTGTCGAATCCTGTACAATATTGGCCGTTAGCTTACTCCGCCGAACCCGATTATTCTACAGAGACAATCAAACCCTGGGTGCCTTGGTCGAAAAAAAAACGAAGCGAAGTTATGGAAAAATTCCACCGCTACGACAAACGCATCCAAGCTCGTTACCGCACGATATACAAACATTTTGATGGTCAGGTGGCCCGACAGGCAGCCAAAAAACGCCTCTTGGCAAAACTCCAGTCAAATATTCGATCAAGCGCCAAAACGAAAAAAGAAAAGAACCGGGCCATGGCCAAATTACCCCCGCCAAAGGAAGTTTTTCAAGTCATGATTCGACGAGATGTCATTCGTTCAAGGAACAATGCGCTTTTGGAGGCACAAAAGACCGCATTCGAAGAATTAACGCGGTTTGTTGATATTACTGAAGAGGGGGAGATTTTGACTGTGCAGGCAAAGTGGAAAAGGCAGAAGGAGAAGGAGGCGAGGGTGAATAAGGAGGAGTATAAGTTGTGGTCAAATATGGGTCAGCGACGAAAGGCTGACAGTGTGGATTGGAGTGCCATACATAGTGAGATATAGGCTCAAAATAAGAAAGTTCGATTTTCCTGTTGCTGGCAAGTCGACTGCCCGTGCTTTAATCGTGGTTCCGGCTGAGAATATGCAACCGTTAGATTGAGATGGTGTGCAGGGTTAGGTGTTGATGCAGGATTTGATTGACGCGGCCCGTTCCCACCGGATGGAGAGACATTCACTGTGATGATCTCGTTAAGGTTCGTCCAGTGACAGAAGGACGGGCTTCACTTCGGTCTAGTTGACTTTGGTTCTGCTTTTGACGCGATGTCGTCCTTCTTCCAAAAGCTGCATGGCATCTCTCCATCTTCCGCCGTCAAAACAAAGACCCGTCCTCCACAGCCATCCTCACGACCCAAACAAACGAACGCGGAGACCTCCGTACGGCCCACAATAACAAAACAAACACTTCAAACACCAGGTCTTGCGGCAAATAAGCCTGTCTTGCCAACTGAGAAGCCGAATAGGCCTGCCTCAGGACCTATCCCAATAACGGTAATATCCCGCCCTCGACCCGAGAATGTTCCGCCAATGCGACGGACGCAGAGTTCCTCGGCTCCTCACACACCAACAACAAGGAAACGGCGGCCATCTCCTCTTTCCACCGAACGGATCGCAAAGACTCACGATGCATCCCGCGTGGCTTCTTTAGCGACACCACCATCAGCGGACATGAAACGTCGACGAACGGCGTCTCCAGCGTATCGCATCCCTCGTTCTTCTTCGGACGACGAAACCGACTTTTCGGAGCCTGTTGTCCTTTTTCGAAGCGAGACCCCTGATGTTGTGCATTCTCATCCTGTCGAACGGGCCATGTTGAATCCTCGTGCTGGGGAGGATGTCGATTTTATGCATGCCAAGGACTTAGTTTGTGTCGTTGACAAGGATTCGTTTTTTCCGGAGACGGAGGACAATCCTGCATTAGAAGTCGTCGTGAAATTACCTTTTGCTGAAGAAAAGTATCTGCTGCGTTTGTGTTGCTGATGTGGAGATTCAAACTATTACGACCGAAAAAGGTGGATGAATATCACCCTACCGGCGACATTGTCGATACAGTATCTCATCTCCTAGAACATTTCCTCCCTCCGGACGTCCTTCCCGAAGATACGACACGACAAGACTACATTTATAGGATAAGTAAGTCTATCAAATCAACCACTCCACAACACGCCCTCCCCCTCCTCAAACCGATCAACTCCAAAGTCATCTCCCTCCGTCCCTTTAAGAGCCACATCGAAGCCATGTCATTCATGCCCCGTGACCTCCTCCAACGAATATGCATGCAATGCTACACTAGACAAGTATCACCACACCTCGATGGTCTCCGAAAATACACCGCATTTTCCTCCCATGTATATGGCGAACTGCTTTTCCCGTTTCTCTCCAAAATCTTTACAACTCAAGGTCTCTGCCCCGGCAAAACTTTCGTCGATTTAGGCTCTGGCGTCGGGAATTGTATTATTCAGGCAGCGGGGGAAACTGGGTGTACTGCCATCGGCGTTGAGATCATGGACCACGCAGCCCATCTGGCCACCGCACAAATCCGCGAATTCGAAGCGAGAATGCGAGCCTGGGGCCTCTCGCACGGCCCTATCGAGTTTCATCACGGGGATATGATTACGTTGCCAGTCGTCCCGCAAATCCTGGCAAACGCAGATGTTGTCCTATGTAATAATTATGCGTTTACGGCTGAATTGAATGATGCCTTATTACGACTGTTTCTCGATTTACCCGAGGGCGCAAGGGTGATTAGTTTGAAGAGTTTTGTGCCTGTGGGGAAGGATGGACGGGCGCGTGGGGCACGGGGTGGTGTGGGGGAAATGCTTAGGGTTGAAACAGCTACTTTCAGGGCTGGGAGTGTGAGTTGGATGCCTGGTGGTGGGGAATATTTCATTAACACTGTTCATCGTGGGTGATTTTGTGACCGGAATTTGTCGCCTCAACGGTGGTTTTCATGATTTTTTGGTCTTACGGAGGGTGGGCCGGGTGTAAAATTAGCAATGCATACAAATTGATTGTTGACTATTGTGGGGTTTCGGTGTCGCATTAGAATTAGCTTAATGCCAGGCAGTTATTGATTCTTCAATCCCACTCTTCTACGTCCACGATGCAGGATCGGTTCTCTTGCAACCAAACACACTGATTCTCATATGTCTGATGTTCTTCAACAACTACAATGGCTACTTTGTTGAGATGCAGTTGTGGGAATGCATCTATCAGCACCAGCTAAAGACAAGGACGGCATATCTGAAGGTATTATTACGATCCCAGGGCACAGTTTACAGGTCCCATGTAGCGGTCATTTCGGTGTGCTTGCCTGTCCATTCTATTCCAAAAA
>Ga0335081_10010356_pt1 | contig 15068 bp, 12 predicted proteins | sample Lox_Sample_35_FD_206713 | JGI IMG/M metagenome (GOLD analysis project Ga0335081, IMG submission 206713) | Soil microbial communities from Loxahatchee National Wildlife Refuge, Florida, United States - Lox_Sample_3.5 | ecosystem: Environmental > Terrestrial > Soil > Wetlands | place: USA...
CGCGGCCCGCGCCTCCTGCTCGGCGGCGTCCTTCGCCTCCCGTGCCTCGGCCAGCTGCGCCTCAGCCTGCCGCGCGGCCCAGCGCGCCTGCCATGTGTCAGCTTCGGCCTGCTCGGCGCGGGCCTGAAGCCCGGCCCGGGCCTGCTCGGCCGCCGCGATCTGCGCTTCGAGTCCGGCCCGAAGCTCGGCCTGGTCCTGCTCGGCGTCCCGGCGGGCCTGCGCCACCTGCTCCTGCGCGGCCCGGCGCACCCGGTCCAGTTCCGCCCGGGCCGAGTCGGCCGCCTCCCGCGCCTCGGCCTGCCCGGCCTGGTCGGCCCGTGCCTGCGCGGTCACCGTCTCCTGCTCGGCGGCGTCCTGCGCCCCCCGTGCCTCGGCCAGCCGCGCCTCGGCCAGCCGCGCCTCGGCCAGCCGCGCCTCGGCTTCCGCCGTCGCGGCCCGCGCTTCCCGCACCTCTGCTTCGGCCTGCTCGGCGCGGGCCTGAAGCCCGGCCCGGGCCTCCTCGGCCGCCGCAAGCTGCGCTTCGAGTCCGGCCCGAAGCTCGGCCTGGTCCTGCTCGGCGTCCCGGCGGGCCTGTGTCACCTGCTCCTGCGCGGCCTGGCGCACCCGGTTCAGCTCAGCCCGAGCCGACTCGGCCGCCTCCCGTGCCCGTGCCGCATCCTGCCCGGCCTCGTCAGCCCGGGACGCGGCCTCGGCCGTGCGCGACTCCGCCTCGGCTGCCCGGGATTCCGCGCCGCGCACCGCCTCGTCCTGCTCCTGCCGCGCCGCGGTGACCTGGTCCCGCACGGCCTGCTCGGCCTGGGCGGCCTGTGCCTTCGCGTCCTCCCGCGCGGTCACCGCCTCCTGCTCGGCGGCAGCCTTCGCCGACAGCGCCTCGCCCAGCCGCGCCTCGGCCTCCGCCGCGGCCGCCCGCGCCTCCCGGGCATCAGCCTCGGCCCGCCGGGGACGACGCCAGAACGCGAATCCCGGCTGACCCGGATCCCTCGGGTCGGCTGACCCGCCGCCTTGCCGGGCCGGCACCTAGCGCCACCCGAACCCGGTCAGCGCCAGATGCGGTTCCCCGGTCACCTGGTGCGGCAGCCCGCAGTACCCCTGCTCTGCTACCCCAGCCTCCCCCGGACGCGGCTCATTCTTACAGCCCGGATAGGCGCACCTGAAAACTTCCTCACCGGCCTTGACCATCGGCAGGCTCCATTCCGCTCACCAGGACAGCGTAATCGGGCCACCCCGGGCGGCCGCAAACCTGGCGTATCCCGGGAACCGCATCCCGTGCTTCTCCGCCGCGTCAACCACAGCCGTGCCGACGAATTGTGTGCTGCCGCCTCCACGACGTCCGGCAATGGCTCCCCGCTAATGAGAGCTCCCGCTGTGCCTGCGCCCTCAGCGGGTGCGCAGCTCATCACCGGGTGCCCTGGCGCACGAGTCCGCCGCCGGTCTTCTGCGCGGGTGAACGGGCTCACGGAGAGCGGTTTGCGGAAGGCGGGATCGCTGGCCGGCGCAAGGCCAGGGGCCGCATGGTTCACCGGGCCTCGTGCGGATCGTGGTACGTGCCGGCAGCGGGCGTTGCCCGGCCCGGTGAGCCGGCGGTGCCGCTGGGAACGGGGCAGGCTCGCGCGAGCTGGGTGACGTGGCCGGGGGTGAGTTCGGCGAGGGTGGCGACGCCGAGGAGCTTCATGGTGCGCTCGATCTGGTCGCGCAGGATCGCGATCATGCGGTCCACGCCCTGGCGCCCGCCGGCCATGAGGCCGTAGAGGTAGGCGCGGCCGACCAGGGTGAACTTCGCGCCGAGGGCGATCGAGGCGACGATGTCGGCGCCGGAGGTGATGCCCGTGTCGATCGCGATCTCGACGTCCTTGCCGACCTCGCGCACGACCTCGGGCAGCAGCAGGAACGGCACCGGGGCGCGGTCGAGCTGCCGGCCGCCGTGGTTGGACAGCACGATGCCGGTGACGCCGAGGTCGGTGAGCTTCCTGGCGTCCGCGACGGTCTGGACGCCCTTGACGACGATCTTGCCCGGCCACAGCGAGCGGATGACGTCGAGGTCTTCGAAGCTGATCGTCGGGTCCATCGCGGCGTCGAGCAGCTCGCCGACGGTGCCGCCGGTGGAGGTCAGCGAGGCGAACTCGAGCTTGGGCGTGGTCAGGAAGTCGATCCACCACCGCGGCCGCGGGACTGCATTGGCGATGGTGCGGAGGGTTAGCTGCGGCGGGATGGAGAACCCGTTGCGCTTGTCCCGCAGCCGCGCGCCCGCCACCGGGGCGTCGACGGTGAAGAACAGGGTGTCGAAGCCTGCGGCGGCGGCCCGGCGGGTGAGCCCGTAGGAGATCTCCCGGTCCCGCATGACATACAGCTGGAACCAGTTGCGGCCGGCCGGGTTGGCGGCCTTGACGCCCTCGATCGAGGTGGTGCCGAGGGTCGAGAGGCAGAACGGGATGCCGGCCGCTCCCGCCGCGGCGGCACCCGCGATCTCGCCCTCGGTCTGCATCAGCCGGGTGAAGCCGGTCGGGGCGATGCCGAACGGCAGGGCCGAGGGGCCGCCGAAGATCTCGCAGCTGGTGTCGGCCTCGGCGGCGCCGCGCAGGATCGAGGGGCGGAACTCGATGTCCCGGAACGCCTGCCGGGCGCGGGCCAGCGAGATCTCCTCCTCGGCGGCGCCTTCGGTGTAGTCGAAGGCGGCCTTCGGGGTACGGCGCCTGGCGATGGCGCGCAGGTCATAGATCGTCAGCGCTGCCTCCAGACGGCGCTTCTTCGCGTCCAGCTCGGGCTTCTTGAACCGCACGAGCTCGAAGATCTCGGCTGGCCGGGGGAGCTGACGTTGGACCATGGTTACCCTCTCTCGGTTCGTGGCGGCCAGGGGAAGACGCGGGGTCCCGGGATCGCCGTGCCGGACGCCGCCCGCGCCGGGCTGGACAGGCATGCTGCCAGCCTGACCCTGTTATAACGTTTCAGCACACGTCGTGGTGACGAACAGCATCTTCGCGGGCCCGGATAACATCGCGCACGGTGCGGCCAGGGCCGGCCGGGCCTGCCAGGTACGGCCAGCAGCGCCATGCCCCGCCGGACGGGCAGCTGCTGCGCTACAGCAGGAACGGGATGAGCATCTTGGTCCTGCTTCTGTACTCCGGGTACGCCTGGGGGAAGGTGGCCGTGAGGTTCCGCTCCTCGATGATCCCGCAGTAGTAGAAGTACGCGACCAGCACCGCGACGACGATCAGGCCGAGCAGGTTGTCAACCAGCGCGGTCCCCAGCATCGCCATCAGCAGCCCGGAGTAGATCGGGTGGCGGACGAACCGGTAGGGCCCTGAGGTGATCAGCTCCGGCTCGGCCCGCTGGGTCATCGGCATCCCCCAGTTGCGGCCGAGGTTCAGCCGGGCCCAGACCGCCAGCGCGATGCCGCACGCGAACAACAGCGCCCCTATCACCGCGAGGATCACGCTGTGCACAGCCGGGCTGCCGCCGCGCAGCACGCCGGCGATCAGGAAGACCCCGACCACGCTGACGCCGGTCAGCCGTGTCCGCCACCCGCTCGTGACGCTCTGCTTGCTGCGGGCGGCTGACGCGAGCCAGTAGATCCAGAAGACGATCCAGGCATAACCGATGGCGAGCTCGAGCGGGCGCATGCTGCTTCTCCGGCTTCTGACCGCGGTTGCTGGGCGGACGTCGATCACCGTATGCCCGGTTCCGGCCGCTGTCATCGGCTCCTGGGTTGAGCCGGGGTTGATCTGGGGTTGATCCGGGTTCTCCGCCCACCGGCTTATGCCTGTCGGCTAGTTCGGACTCGACCGCACTCAGGTGGGCCAACATGGGCACGCAAGCGGTAGAGCCAGGCCGGGCCAGGGCCAGAGACGCCTGGAGATCGCGCAAGTCCAGGCCATGACCCCTCACTCGCCAGGCGCGTGGGCAGCAGCCCCACGTGGAGGGTAGTTTGCCATGCCGACACGGGATGATCACAGCAGCGGAACGACCGGGGCAGGCGGCGAGAACCCTCGAGAACCCTTGATCGACCGGCAGTCGACCCCGTCACCCTCCACCCCCGCAGCGAACCGCCCGGGGTGGCATCACGCCGCCCCCCGCGTTCCTGCCACGATCACCATCGCCAGCGGGCCCACGGGGATCTCGATCGGTGTCCCGGCCTTGTTGGTAGCGGTCGAGATCGGGACCACGGTACCCGGATCGCGCGGCGTATTCAGGCACGCCACATAGGCCGTATCCCCGCCCGGGGCGATCCCGATCCCGACCGGCTCGCCCTCGAGCCTGATCGGCCGGCCGGGCACGCCGGTGGCGGTGGAGATCGGCGTCACCGTGCCCGAAGGCCCGGAGTAATCCTGCGTGACGTACACCGTCTTGCCGTCAGGGGTGATGGCGGCGCTGACCAGGTAGCCGCGGACCTTGATCGGCCTGGCCGCCGTGCTGGTGGCCACCGAGATCGGGGTCACGGTGCCCTCGGAAGCGTCGACCGCGTAGGCGGTCCTGCTGTCCGGCGAGAACACGATGCCGGTGATCGTCCCCCCTGTCCTGATCAGCGGACCGGCCACGTCGGTCGCGGTGGAGATCGGGGTCATCCCGTTGAGCCCCAGGGCGTAGACCATCCGGCCGTTCGGCGTGATCGCGATCCTCAGCAGATTCTGCCCGACCTTAATCGGCCGGCCGGGCACGCCGGTGGCGGTGGAGATCGGCGTCACCGTGCCGGGCACGCCCGGGGGGTAGTCCGACAGGACGTAGGCCGTCCGGCCGTCCGGGGTGATGGCGATCCCGACCGGCTCGCCCCCTATCCTGATCGGCCGGCCGGGCACCCCGGTGGCAGTGGAGATCGGCGTCACGGTGCCGGCCCCCGAGTTCGCCACGTACGCGGTAGACCCGTCGGGCGTGATCGCGATGGCGTACGGTCCGGCGCCGGTCATGATCCGCGGGCCCGCCATGTTGGTCGCGGTCGAGATCGGCGTCACCCAGCTCATCTCCGCGTCGGCGACGTACAGCGTCTTGCCGTCCGGCGTGGCCGCGAGCACTGCCTGATCCTGGCCCTCCACGTTGTCGCCGATCGGCACCCCCGCCGTCCGGGTGGCGGTCCAGACCGGCGTGATCTGGCCCTTGCTGGCCACGTAGATCGTGGCTGCCCCGCCGGTCGCGGGCCTCATCGAGGCGCTCCGGATGGCCGGCACGGTGACGCCCGCGACGCCCGCCACTACCAGGCACGCGACGACCCCGGACACCCGGCGACGCAGGCGGCGCCTGATCCCGGCCTCCAGCGCCTGGTAAGCGAGCGGCCCGATCGGCGGCTCGCAGGCGACGGCCCGGTCGAGCAGCGCCCGCAGCCCGGGCTCATCCACAACAGGCTCATCCATGCCAGACGTCCCTCTCCTCGCACGGCTGATCGAGCAGAGCGGATCCGAGGACGGCCCGAAGCTTGTCCAGTCCCCGCGCGCTCTGGCTCTTCACGTTGCCGGTTGAGCAGCCGAGCAGGTCCGCGACCTGCTCCACGCTCAGGTCGGCCCAGTAGCGCATCACCACCACCACCCGCGTCCTGGGCGGCAGCGTGGCCAGCGCGTCGAGCACCACCATCCGCACCTCGGGCGCCGCGACGGCGGCCAGGTCGGGACGCTCGGGCAGCCAGCCGGTCAGCAGTTCCCGGCCGCGCCGCCGCCGCCGGTCGGACAGGAAGGCGTTCACCAGGGTCCGGCTGGCGTACCCGTACACCGCGTCCTGCCTGCTGATCCGCCGCCATGACACGAACATCCTGGCCAGCGTGGTCTGGGTCAGGTCCTCGGCCGTGTGCCAGTCGCCGCAGAGCAGGAACGCGGTCCGCCGCAGCCGCGGCGCGGCACCGACCGCGAACTCGGTGAATTCTTCCGCCGTACTCACCCGGCCTCCGCTCGCCGCCAGACCCGACGTCTACTAGATGCCAGATTCCCCAGATAGGTTGCACGCCGACCCCGCCCGAACGGTACCCGCCTTGCCCCCCGTGCTCGGAGCAGCCGAAGATCTCGTCTACGTCGCGGTCGGCGATCGGGAACCGCCGGGTCGGTGTAGCGGTCTTACGTAGCGTGATCAGCCCAGGTGTTCACGGCCGCGCCCATCGCCGCCGTTAGGCTCGCTTATCGCGAACCTCCCTCTCCCCGTCAACGGCGTGCCGAATTGGCGGATCGGCGTGGGGAGAGCGCTGGTAGATGACGCGCAGAAACGGGAAGGCTGCCGGGACGGGCGCATGATCGATCAGGTCTACCTGGGTCAGCCCCGCTGCGCTGAACCCGTCGAGTTCACTGCGGCGCACCGGCCAGGGCCTTTCCGGGCCGTCCGGTTCATCCTCGCCGTCGGCCCGGCAGCGGACGAACAGCAGCCCGTCCCGTGCGACCGCTCCCGCGATCGCGGCGATCGCGGCCGGGCGGTCCGCCCGGGGCAGCGATTGGATGGTATTGATCTCGACGACCAGGCCGAACTGGCCGCGCCACTCATCCGGCGGGTTCAGCACGTCGGCGATCCGGTAACGGACCGGCGACCGCGGGAATCGCTCCCGGCAACGGGCGATCGCTGTCGGCGAGACATCGAAGGCGACCGTGTCCAGCCCCGATGTGGGCAGCGCCAGCCAGCTGACGTCGGTATCTGCCAGCCCTGGCGCCGCGATCGTCTGGGCTGCCGGATACAGCGGCGTCTCGGGCTCGTTCAACCCGCTCGCCCTGCGTAACGGCTGACGGGCGAGGCCCGGGACCGGGCGCTGCGCACCTGATGACGCGCTTCCTCCCGGGCAGGACCCCTGCCCGGGAGGAAGCATGGTTTCGCTGATGCGGCGGGTCAGGGCACCGTGCAGCAGCAGGTTCAGGTTCCCTGCTCCGGCCGGGCCGCGGTGCACCGCGCGCAGCACCTGCTCGTCGCGGCGCGGGCCCAGGCCGGACCTGGCCGCGATCCGCCGCGCCACGATGTCGGTCACGAGCCCGGCGGTCTGCTCGGTGTCCTCGCAGCGGCCGGCATCGGGTGGCCGCGGCGGCTGCGCCGTGCTAGCCGCGACCAGGGCGCCTGGCCGCGAGCCACACGACGAGGAAGACGGCCATCGCGATGCCCCAGTATGCGCTCTGCGGTCACGGTTGCGCAGATCGGAGCATTCGGTGCCGCTGCACGGAGGGGTAAGGTCTTGCTGGTGGACGGTATCCATGACCTGGGTGGCATGCAGGGCTTGGGGTCGGTCGATCATTCGCCGGCGGAACCGGTCTTTCATCATCGGTGGGAGGCGGTGGCCCGGGCGCTGCTGGCGGTTGTGGCTGGCGCGGTCGAGGCGAGCGGCGGGGAGTTCCGGCATTCGATCGAGCGGATGGAGCCGGGTCACTACCTGACGTCGAGCTATTACGAGCACTGGCTCACCGCGGCGGCCACCTTGGCCGTTGAGCATGGGCTGGTGACGGGCTCCGAGCTTGAGGCACGCGCGGGCGGGCGGTTCCCGCTGAGCGGCCCGGTGCTGGCGGCGCCCGCGGCAGATGCCGGGCCGGATGTCGGCACGCCGCGCTTCGGCGTTGGCGACCAGGTCCGGGTGCGGGAGTGGCATCCGCCCGGGCACACCCGCTGCCCTGGGTATGTGCGGGGCAAGGCCGGGACGGTGGTGCGGTTGGATGGCATCTATTCGGTGCCCGATATCGAGGCCCACGGCACCGCCCGGCGCCGCGAGCCGACGTATTCGGTCCGGTTCGACGCCGCGGAGTTGTGGGGTGACGGCCAGCGCGGTGCGTGTGTGCACGTCGACCTGTGGGATAGCTACCTGGAGCCATCATGAGTAACAGCCCGCACCACCAGGCTCCGATGTCGCCGGTTGAGCGGCGGGTTGCGGCGCTTGAGGCGTTGCTGACCGAACGAGGGCTGGTGCCCGAGGGGTTCATCGAGCAGATCACCCGCCGGTATGAGTCGGAGACCGGTCCGATGAACGGGGCGAAGGTGGTGGCCCGGGCGTGGCTGGACCCGCGGTACAAGCAGCGGCTGCTGGCTGACGGCACCGCCGCGATCGCTGAGCTCGGCTTCGGCGGGCCCGAGGGCGATCACATGGTGGTCGTGGAGAACACCGCTGCCGTCCACAACGTGATCGTGTGCACGCTGTGCTCTTGCTATCCGTGGCCGGTGCTGGGGCTTCCACCCGCCTGGTACAAGGACCCGCCCTACCGCGCGCGGATGGTCCGCGAGCCCCGGGCCTTGCTGGCCGAGATGGGCTGCCCGCTGCCCGAGGAGGTGGAGATCCGGGTATGGGACTCCTCCGCCGAGGCCCGCTATCTCGTCTTGCCCGGGCGCCCGCCCGCGACCGGGGGCATGACCGAGGCTGAGCTGGCCGCGTTGGTGACCCGGGACTCGATGATCGGCGTGGCCCGGCTGTGACCACCCCGCTGAGCCTGTCCGGGCTGGACCTGCCCCGCCGCAACGGCGAGCTGGCCTTCGACGCGCCTTGGCAGAGCACCGCGTTCGCGCTGGCGGCGGCGGTCATCGAGCACGCCTTCGGCGGCGACCGGGAACCGTTCCGGCAGCAGCTCATCAAGGCCGTCGCCGCCGAACCTGACCGCCCCTACTGGGAGAGCTGGACCGCCGCGCTCGAAGCGCTCGTGCCCACCCTGCCCGAACGATCCACGCCCTGACGAAACGTGACCGGGCGTGCCGCAGCGCAACGTGCCGGATCCGCCGATCTGGCGGGCGCAGCAGCTTGTGCGGTCTGCGGTGTCTGCATGCATAGCTGGTCGATCTGACGTCCCCTGATGTGGGGGGGTGGCTTCCGTGAAGGCATATGTGTTAGCCGAGATCAGAATCTGTGACTAGTGTGGCTGAAGACCTCGCCCTTGGCGAAGGCGAGCGACGGCGCGGATGGGCGGGGCGGTTTCCCGCTTCACCGGACTGGTGAACGCGTACAGCACCTTCCTGTGGTAGCCGCCGGGTGCCAGGTTGCCGAGAATACGAGTAATTACTTAACCTTAGCGTATGGCTAAATCCCCCGGGAAGCTCGGCGCGTCGTATTTCCAGGACCCGCATTCGCTGCACGCACAGCTGCGTGAGGAAGGGCCCGTCGTCCGTGTGGAGATGCCGGAAGGCTTCCCGGCCTGGCTGGTGACCCGGTACGCGGACGTGCGCGCGGCACTGGCCGATCAGCGGCTGTGCAAGGACTGGCGCAAGCTGGCGGCTCACTATGCCGCCAGTGCGGCCGGTGACCCCGCCGGCGAGCCGGCCGAGGCGTCGCCGGAGAACATGCTGTCGGTGCACATGCTCAACATGGACCCGCCCGACCACGAGCGGCTGCGGCGGCTGGTCACGAAGGCGTTCACCGCCCGCCGCGTTGAGGGCCTGCGGCCACGTGTCGCGCAGATCACCGGCTCGCTGCTCGACGACCTCGCCGCGCGCGACGAGGACGCGGTCGACCTGCTGGAGTCATTCGCGTTCCCGCTCCCGGTCACCGTGATCAGTGAGCTGCTCGGCGTCCCCGCCGCTGACCGGGACAAGTTCCGCGCCTGGTCCGACGCGGTCGTCTCGTCGGTCGCCCGGCCGGAGCAGATGCGCACGGCCGCCGCCGAGATGATCGCGTACTTCACCGCTCAGGCCGAGGCCAGGCGCCGTTCCCCCGGCGCGTCCGACGACTTGCTCGCCGCGCTGGTCCAGGCCCGGGACGAGGAGGACCGGCTGAGCACGGGCGAGCTGATCAGCATGGTGTTCCTGCTGCTCGTGGCGGGGCACGAGACGACCGTCAACCTGATCGCCAGCGGCACGCTGGCGCTGCTGCTCGACCCGGCCGCGCACGCCCGGCTGCGTGCCGACCGGGCGCTGCTGCCGGTGGCGGTGGAGGAGATGCTGCGCTACACCAGCCCGGTGAACCACGCGACGTTGCGGTTCACCACCGAGCCGACGACGCTGGCCGGCGTGGACATCCCGGCCGGGCAGATCGTGATCGCGGGACTGAGCTCGGCGAACCGGGATGCTACCCGGTTCACCGAGCCCGATGCGTTCGACTTGGACAGGGACAGCGGCGGGCACGTGGCATTCGGCCATGGCATCCACTACTGCCTGGGTGCGCCGCTGGCCCGGCTGGAGGCACAGATCGCGTTCGGCGGGCTGCTGGACAGGTTCCCCGGCATGACCCTGGCCGTGCCGCCGGCGGACCTGCGCTGGCGACCGAGCACGCTCATCCGCGGGCTGGAGAGGCTCCCGGTCCGGCTCTATGGTGCGGGTTAGCTCCCACCGGCCCGCGCACCGCCGCCCGTCCGAGCTCAATAACGTGTGCGAGCTACCGGGAGGGGTCCTTACCATCCAGGCATGGAGCTTCGCGAAGAACTTCCGGGCGAGAAGGAGTTTGTGCGGAAGATCCACCTGCGGGCGTTCGGTGACCACGGCCTTGTCGTGGCCGGCCTGGTCGATACCTGCGAGAGACCATCACGCCGAAGGATGGTCTCTCGCTGGTTGCCGGGCACGACGGACAGATCGTCGGGCACGTCATGTTCACCCGCAGTCCCGCCGGCTGCTGGCGCCGGCCTGCGATCATGGGCCGGTGCTTTCACGATGCGCGGAGTGGGCGGTGGCCGGCACGCTGGCCGGCTGGGCGGCCGCCCGGCTGGCGGGCGCTGATCGCCTGCGGTTCGCCGAAGCGCAGGCGGTGCCGTTGCTGTCGTTCACCCCGCAGGCAGCCGCGGGAGCGTGGATCAGCGCGCTGCTGCTGCGCGGCACGGGCCCGGCCGCCGTGACCGCGGCGGCCGCGGCTGCCCTGACCGCTGCGGCCGGCCCTCGCGCGGTCCCGTGCCGCCAGCCGGGCGCGACCGGGCCCGTGCTGCGGGTCCTGACGGCGAACCTGCTCGCCGGCCGGGCCTCGGCCGAGGCGGTGACCGGCCTGGTCCGCCGTAGCCACGCGGACGTGCTGTTCGTGCAGGAACTCACCAGCCAGGCGGCCGTTGGGCTGGAGCGGGCCGGACTGGGCGGCCTGCTCCCGTACCGGGTGATCCAGCCGGCGCCGCACCGCACCGGGGGCAGCATCTACGCCCGCTACCCGCTGCGCGGCGGGCCGCTCGCCGCGCCGTCGCCCGCCGCCCGGTGCGCCGCCCGGCTTGAGCTCCCCTCCGGGCAGTCCGCGGAGCTGGCCTGCATCCACGCGGCGCCGCCGAAGCCTCCCTGGTCCCCGGCCGCTGCGGCCCGGTGGCGCAGCCAGCTGGCCGCGCTGCCCGCGCCCGGTGAGGGCCCGTGCATCCTGGCCGGGGACTTCAACGCCACCCTCGATCACGCGCAGTTCCGCCAGCTCCTGCGCCGCGGCTGGACGGACGCGGCCAGCGCGGCCGGCCACGGGCTATCCGCTACCTGGGGACCACGGCCCGGCCGGCGCCCGGCCCTGCTCGCCATCGACCACGTCCTGACCGGCCGGGGCTGCGCGGTCCTGGCCACATCGGCCTGCCGGCTGGCCGGCACCGACCACCGCGCACTGTATGCCGAAATCCGGCTCCCCGCGCCCCGCAGCCGACCGGGCCAGGCATAGCCGGCCACCACAGCAACCACCCGGGCACCCGCCAGCAAGGCTCCTAGCCCCAGGCCCCTGGCAGCGCCACCGCCTCAGAGCCGGCCGCCGGACCGGACAAACGGGAACCTCACCCGCCGGCCCCCGCTCCGGCAGCGCGCGTGAACCGCCCGATCTGGGCGGTTGACCAGCGCATGAGGGCGGCAGGCTGACGCGCACAGATTGGCCATTCTGTCTGTCGCGCCTGCGGGCGCTGAAGATCACCGACTTGGTTCCTGGCATCCGGCAGGCCAGCTCGGGACTGTCCTATTTCCGGGCTCTTCGGCGCGGCGTGATATCTGTCGCCGCAGGTGAAAGGGCATCTCCCGGTCACCGCCGACGGTAGTTCCACCGTTCGTCGGACACTCTCGCCAGCTCACGTGCCAGGTGCGCCATACTCAGACGGGGACTTTCGGCGCACTGGGGTAGAGGTCCCCTGGCGTGGACTGTCTGGGACTGTTGCTGGCTCCTGCGCCTGCCTAGGCTGTGGAGTAATGGCCGAGACGGATTTGATCCGCACGCCTGACCAGCGGTTGCGGGTTTTTGTGAGTTCTACGTTGCAGGAACTGGCTGCTGAGCGGCAGGCAGTGCGGGACGCGGTGACCCGTGTGCGGCTGGTGCCGGTGATGTTCGAGCTGGGTGCCCGGCCGCATCCGCCGCGGCAGGTGTACCGCTCATACCTGGCGCAGAGCCAGGTGTTCGTGGGTGTGTACTGGCAGAGCTACGGCTGGGTCGCGCCGGGCGAGCAGGTATCGGGGCTGGAGGATGAGTACTTGCTGTCGGCGGGGCTGCCCCGGCTGATATATGTGAAGGCGCCGGCGCCGGAGCGTGAGTCGCGGCTAGCGGAGATGCTGGCCCGGATCAGGGACGACGGTGACGTTTCCTACCAGCACTTCTCTGATCCAGCCGAGCTGCAGCGGCTGGTCGAGAACGATCTGGCCGTGTTGCTGAGCGAGCGGTTTGAGATGGCGTCATCGCGGGACGGTCCCGCCGGGGAGGCGTCGCCGGCAGGGGCGGTGCCGGTGCCGCTGACGTCACTTGTGGGCCGCGGCCATGACACCGCGGCGGTGGGCGGCCTGGTGCGTGGCGAGGGCGTGCGCCTAGTGACCCTCACCGGCCCGGGCGGAGTCGGGAAGAGCAGGCTCGCGGTGGAGGCGGCGCAGCGGCTGGGTCCGGCCTTCGCGGACGGGGTGCGCTTCGTGGAGCTTGCCTCGGTCCCGGCGGCCGGGCTGGTGGCGTCCGCGATCGCTGCCGCGCTGGGGTTGAACACGTCGGGCGGCAAGCTGATCACCGACCTGAAGTCGTACCTCCGCGCCCGGCGGCTGGTGCTGGTGCTGGACAACTTCGAGCAGGTGATGGGGGCCGCTCCGCTGGTGGCTGAGCTGCTGGGCGCCGCTCCCGGTGTGGTGGCGCTGGTGACCAGCCGGATGGTGCTGCGGCTCAGCGGTGAGCATGAGTTTCCCGTGCCGCCGCTCCCGGTGCCGCAGATCGGGGCTGGCCAGGATGTCGCAGACGCGCGCCGGTACGCCTCGGTTCGCTTGTTCGTGGAGCGGGCGCACGCCGCGTCCCGGGATTTCGAGCTGACCAGCGGGAACGCCCGGGCCGTCGCCGAGATCTGCCGACGGCTGGACGGGCTGCCGCTGGCCATCGAGCTGGCCGCCGCCAGGGTCAGGCTGCTGCCACCACAAGCCCTGCTGGCCCGGCTCGACGACAGGATGGGGCTGCTGACCGGCGGGGCACGCGACTTGCCCGAACGGCAGCGGACACTGCGAAGCACCCTGGACTGGAGCTTCGACCTGCTGTCTGCGGGCGAACAGGCGCTGTTCGCCCGCCTGGGGGTGTTTGCAGGAACCTTCGACCTGCCCGCCGCAGAGGCCGTCTGCGGCGCCGCCACTGCACCGGCGGGCCCGGGCCGGGCCGGGCACATCATGGACACGCTGGGCTCGCTGGTGGACAGCAGCCTGGTGCGGCCCCAGACCCGCAACGGCGAGCCGCGCTTCGCGCTGCTGGAGACCATCCGGGAGTACGCGCTGGAACGCCTGCGCGACGGCGCTGACTGGCAGGAGGCGCACGACAGGCACGCCGCCTACTTCCTGGCGCTCGCCGAGCCGGCTCCAGCCGAGCTGCAAGGTCCCGGGCAGCTGGCGTGGCTGGACCGGCTGGAGACCGAGCACGGCAACCTCGGCGCCGCGATGTCCTGGCTGATCGACCAGGACCAGCCGGGACCGGCGATACATCTGTCCTGGGCGACATGGAGGTTCTGGTGGCTGCACGGTCACTCCGCGGAACTCGCCTCCTCCGGTGACATCCTGGCCAAGAGCGAACACCTGCCCCCGCGGCAGCGTGCCCTGGCGCTGAGCGGAACCGGCTTCGGGCTCTTCGCCGGCGGAGACCAGGCCAGGGCACAGCCGCTGTTCGAGCAGAGCCTGCCGCTGTACCACCAGGCGGGGGACACGCTGGGCGCCGCCCTGACGGCGGGTGTCCTGGGTCACCTCCTGGCATTGCAGCACCAGTACGCACCTGCCAGCGAGCTGCTCGAACAGACCCTCGCGTCGCTACGGGAGGCAGGCAACGATGGGCTCGCTGGACCCGAGCGACTACAGCACCTGCTGGACGTCGCCCTGGCGTGCAACTTCCTCGGCCAGATCCGGCTCAGCCAGGGAGATCACGACCGCGCAGCGCAGCTGTTCACCGACGGCCTGAACGCGGCCCGCAGCGCGCCGGACCGGTTCACCATCCTGGTCTCGCTCTACGACCTGGCACTTAGCAGCCAGGCACAGGGCGATCTGACCGGCGCAGCGGGACACCTGCAGAAGGGGCTGTCGCTCGCCGCCGAGGCTCAGGACGAGACAAGTGTCGCCTACTACCTCGAGGCGCTGGCCGCGGTCACCAGGCTGCAGGACAACCCGGAACGCGCCGTGTGCCTGCTCGCCGCCGCGAGCGCGCTACTGCAAGCCAAAGGCAGCGGCTGGCTGCACGCGCTCGTACCGCGTGCCCCGCACGACGACGGTATCCTGGCCGCGTTGCGCAACCGCATGGGAAACGCGGCATTCGAGCAGGCCTGGACGCAGGGCCGGTCCCTGGCAGGCAGCCGCGCCGTGGAGTACGCACTGGAGGAGCCACAACCTGACCCCACCCAGCCAGAGGGCCCGCCGGCAGCCGGCAGCATCGGTGTCCTCAGCTGAGCCAGAAACCCGGTCGCCCAGCCCGAGATCCACGGGAGAAGCCTGGACAGGCATCGGAAGCCCAAACGAGTAGCCTGACCGGACTTCGTCCGTCTCCGAAATGGCAGATCTGCGCTCGCCAGCGCGTTGAGGCCGGAGCAAAGGAAGCGGTACAGGCCGGAATACGCCGGGGAGGGAGCCGTTATTTGTGGCGCCGCAGCCACGCGGCCCGGGCGTCGGCGGCGTCGGCGGTGTCCAGGCACTGTTGGACCAGTTCGCGGGAGCGGGCGTACGCGGTAGTGAAGTCGGTGTCAAAGGACGATCGGGCCAGCTCCTTGATGGCCCGGGCAGCGGCCTGGGGGACGCGCTTGTAGCGCTCCACCAGGGCGGCGGCGTGCTCGGCGAACCGGTCGGCGGGCACGACG
>Ga0335081_10010359_pt1 | contig 15065 bp, 12 predicted proteins | sample Lox_Sample_35_FD_206713 | JGI IMG/M metagenome (GOLD analysis project Ga0335081, IMG submission 206713) | Soil microbial communities from Loxahatchee National Wildlife Refuge, Florida, United States - Lox_Sample_3.5 | ecosystem: Environmental > Terrestrial > Soil > Wetlands | place: USA...
CCTGCTGCACCGCGGCGAGTCGTACCCCGCCACCCGGTCGGCGTTCCTGAACCTGGAGATCCTCGACCGCCAGGCCGACTGGAGCCGGCTGCGCGAGGCGATCGACCGGGCCAGCCGGGCGGTCATCAGGATGCGGCAGAAGGTGGTGGTCCCGCCGCTCCCGGCCACGGCGGCGCGGTGGGTGGTCGATCCGGACTTCGACCTGAACTACCACCTGCGCCGGATCGCGCTGCCCGCCCCGGGCACGCTGCGTCAGCTCCTCGACTTCGCCGAGGTCACGCTGCAGTCGCCGCTGGATACCTCGCGCGCCCTGTGGGAGGGGGTGTACGTCGAGGGCCTGGAGGGCGGGCGGGCCGCGCTGCTGCTCAAGCTCAGCCACGCGATCACCGACGGCCTGGGCGGGATCGCCCTGTTCGAGCAGATCTACGACACCGAACGGGACGCGGAGCCGCGACCCATGCCGCCGGTGCCGGTGCCGCGCGACCTGAGCGGCGACGACCTGCTGCGCCGGGGCCTGCGGCGGCTGCCCGAGACGACATGGTCCGCCGGGCGCCGCTGGCTGGGCCTGGCTACGGCCGGCGCCGTCCGCCTGGTCACGCAGCCCGTCTCGATGATGTCGGAGGCCTTGCGCTTCGCCGACTCGACGCGCCGGGTGCTCGGCCCGCCGCCCGCCGAACCGTCACCGCTGCTGCGCCGCCGCAGCCTGATGACGCGCACCTACGTGCTCGAGCTGCCGCTCGCCGACCTGCGCGCGGCGGCCAAGACGGTGGGATGTTCGGTCAACGACGCCTACCTGGCGGCGCTGTGCGGCGGCCTGGGCCGATACCACGAGGTGCTGGGCGTACCGATCGATGCCCTTCCGCTGGCTATTCCGGTGAGCCTGCGCCACGCAGACGACCCAGCCGCGGGCAACAGGTGGGCCGGCGTCACCATCGCCGCGCCGGTTGGGGAACAGGATCCGGCGGAACGGATGAAACAGGTACGCCAGCAGGTGATCGCGCGCCGCAGCGAGCCGGCCATCGACGTGATCGCCCAGCTCGCGCCGGTCCTCACCCTGCTCCCCGACGAAACGCTGCTCGGGGTCGTCGAGCGGGTCGCCCGGCAGGACGTTCAGGCCAGCAACGTGCCCGGCTACACCGAGGAGACGTTCCTGGCCGGGGCGCGGGTGGAGCGGCAGTACGGGCTCGGGCCGCTGCCGCATGTGGGCATGATGGTGGTGCTCATCTCCCGGGCGGGCATGTGCACCGTGACGTTCCGCTACGACATGGCCTCGTTCGCCGCCTCTGACCAGCTCGAGAAGTGCCTCCAGCTGGGCTTCGACGAGGTGGTCGAGCTGGGGCGGACCTCATGAGCGCGCCGCCGCGCAGGGCCGGGACGCGGCCGCTGCGGCTGCCCGGTTCGGTGGCCGAGGTGGACGCGAGCCCGGTGGGGCCGAAGGTCGGCGCGTTCTTCGACCTGGACGGGACGCTGGTGGCCGGGTTCACGGTCGCGGCCATCACCAGGGACCGGCTGCGCCGCCGGGAGGTCGGGGCGGGCGAGTTCCTGCACATGCTGCAGCTCGCGGTGGAGTACCGGCTCGGCCGGAGCCAGTTCGAGAACGTGATCGAGGGCGCGGTGCGCTCGGCCAAGGGGCGGCTGGCCGAGGACGTCGAGGAGGAGGGCGAGCGGATCTTCCAGCAGTCCATCGCCGACCTGATCTACCCGGAGATGCGCGACCTGGTCCGCGCCCACCAGCGCCGCGGGCACACCGTGGTGCTCAGCTCGTCGGCGCTGACCATGCAGGCCGAGCCGGTGGCCCGTTACCTGGGCATCGACCACGTGGTGTGTAACCAGTTCGTCGTGGACGAGGCGGGCATCCTGACCGGCGAGATCGTGCGGCCGGTGGTGTGGGGCACGTCCAAGGCCACCAGCGTGCAGCGGTTCGCCGCCGAGCACGGGGTCGACCTGCGGTTGAGCTACTTCTACGCGGACGGCGACGAGGACCTCGCCCTCATGCACCTGGTGGGCAACCCGCGGCCGGTCAACCCCGGGCCGGCCCTGACCAAGGTGGCCGAGCGCCGCGGCTGGCCCGTCCTGCGGCTCAGCAGCCGGGGCAGCGGCGGCCCGCTGGACCGGGTCCGCAACCTGGCCGCGATCGGCTCGCTGGGCCCGATCGCGACCGGCGCGCTGAGCCTCGCCGTACTGACCTGGAACAAGCGCACCGGCCTGAACTTCCTGACCCGGACCTGGCCGGAGACGGTGCTCGCGCTGAATGGCGTCAAGCTGAACGTCACCGGTACGGAGAACCTCACCGCGCAGCGGCCCGCCGTCTTCCTGTTCAACCACCGCAACAACTTCGACATCTTCATGGTGGCCGCGCTGGTCAAGGACAACTGGACCGGGATAGCCAAGAAGGAGCTCGAGACCAACCCGCTGGTCGGCCCGCTCGGGAAGCTGCTCGATGCCGCGTTCATCGACCGGGCCGACACGGCCGCCGCGGTGGCCGCCCTCAAGCCCGTCGAGGAGGCCGCGCGCAAGGGGCTGTCCATCGTGGTCGCCCCGGAGGGGACCCGGCTGGACACCCGGTCCGTCGGCCCGTTCAAGAAGGGCGCGTTCCGGATCGCGATGGCCACCGGCCTGCCGGTCGTCCCCATCGTCATCAGGAATTCGGACGCGGTGGCGGGGCGCAACTCCACCACGCTGCACCCGGGTACCGTCGACATCGCGGTGCTGCCGCCGGTCAGCACCGCGGACTGGACGCTGCAGGACCTGCGCGAGCGGATCGAGCAGGTCCGGTCGTGGTACGTGGACCTGCTGGCCGACTGGCCGCGGGAGGGCTCGGGCCCGCCGCCGCAGGCGGCAGGGCCAGCAGAGCCGCCGCAGGCGGCAGGGCCAGCAGAGCCGCCGCAGGCGGCAGGGCCAGCAGAGCCGCCGCAGGCGGCAGGGCCAGCAGAGCCGCCGCAGGCGGCAGGGCCGGCCGGGTCGTCCCCCCCGGAACCGGCAGCGCCGCGGGCCGGGCTCGACGGCCAGGGCGCGTCATCGTGACCGCCGGATCCGACCTCACCGGGCTGCTGGCCGACAAGGACGGCACGGTCCTGCTCACCCAGGCGTCCACCCCGACCGAGGCCCGGCTGATCCGGGAGCGGATCGCCGCCTCGGGAGGGACCGGCCGGCCGCCGGTCAGCCTCGGCTCGCCGGGCGACGGGGTTGCGCCGCTCCCCCGGTCGCTGCTGGACGGTGACCAGGATCTGCGGCTGGTCCCGGTCCGGGTGGCCTGGCTGCCTGAGGAGCACGCGGGTCGCCGCGCGGCCCGGTTGCACGACCTCCTGCCCGGCCACGACCCGTACCATCCGACCGAACGCCAGCAGCAGCGGATCCTGGCCCGCCAGCCGGGCCGGGCCACCGTGCTCGTCGGCGAGCCCGCGACCGTGGCCTCGCTGCGGCAGCGCTGGACCGACGTGACCGGCGGCGAGGACCCGGACGACTTCGGAGGCTACGTCGCCCGCCGCGCCACGCTCGCGCTCGACCGGGCCGAGTACAAGCTGCTCGGCCCCAGGTACAAGACGCCGAGCCTGGTGAAGGACGAGATCTTGTCCTCCCGCCGGTTCCGGGCCGGGCTGCGCGCGGTCCGGCGCGGGGCCGACGAGGCGCCGCCGTCGCTGGACGAGGCCGACCAGGTCCTCGGCGAGCTCGCCGCGGGCTGGGACCGCCGGCTCATTGACATCATGCCGACCGTGGGCCGGCTGATCTTCCAGCGGGGCTTCGAGTCGCAGATCGACTACGACAAGGCCCAGGTCGAACGGCTGCGCGCGGCGACGGAGCGGAACCCGGGCATCTTCCTGTGGTCGCACCGGTCGAACCTGGACAGCCTGGTGCTCACCGCGGCCCTGCAGGAGCAGGGCCTGCCGCCGGCGCACCTGTTCGCCGGGGCCAACATGTCGTTCGGGCCGATGGGCGCGATCCTGCGGCGGGCCGGGGTGATCTTCATCCGCCGCTCGACCGGGGACGACCCGCTGTACAAGTACGTGCTGCGGGAGTACGTCGGCTACGTGCTTGAGAAGCGGTTCAACCTGTCCTGGTCGATCGAGGGCACCCGCTCACGCACCGGGAAGGCGCTCCCGCCGCGGCTCGGCCTGCTGTCCTACGCGGCCGACGCCTACCTGCAGGGCCGCGTCGACGACATCATGCTGCTGCCGGTGTCGATCACCTTCGACCAGCTGCACGAGATCGCCGAGTACGCCGAGTACGCCCGCGGCGGGACCAAGAAACCGGAAGGTTTCGGCTGGCTCTACAGCTTCGTCAAGGCGCAGGGCGCCCGGCACTACGGCAAGGTCTACGTGCGGTTCGACGAGCCGCTGGCGCTGAGCTCGTTCCTCGGACCCGTCGGCGGTCCGGTGGCGCTCGACCCGGCGGCGCGGCGGCTGGCGCTGCAGAAGACCGCCTTCGAGGTGGCGTGGCGGATCAACCAGGGCATGCCGGTCACCGCGACGGCCCTGGTCACCACGGTACTGCTGGCCATGCAGGGGGCGGCATTGACGTTCGGCCAGATCCGGCTGGGGCTGGCCGACGGGATGGACTATCTGGAGAGCCGTTCGGTGCCGCGGACGGCGAGCGCCCGGGCGCTGTCCGGCGCCGAGCCGGTGCGGGCCACGCTGGACGCGCTGCGCCAGGGCGGGGTGGTGACGTTCGTCGACGAGGGCCGCGAGCCGGTCTGGCTGATCGGCCCCGACCAGCAGCTCGCCGCGACCTTCTACCGGAATTCCCTGGTTCACTTCCTGCTCGACACGGCGCTGTGCGAGCTGGCCGTGCTGCGGGCGCGGGACGCGGACGGCGACCCGGTCGAGGCGTTCTGGGCCGAGATCGCGCGGCTGCGCGACCTGCTGAAGTTCGAGTTCTACTTCCGGGAGCGCGACGAGCACCGGCGCCAGGTGCGCGAGGAGATGAACCGGCACGACCCGGCCTGGGAAGACCGGCTGCGGTCGGACGCCTTCGGGTTGCTCGCCGAGATGCGGCCGCTGGTGTCACACGTCATCGTCCGGCCCTTCGTCGAGGCCTACCGGATCGTCGCCGACGTGCTGGCCAACGACGAGACGCCGGCCGACGCGTCGGCCGCCGAGATCACCCGCCGGGCGCTCGGCCTCGGCCGCCAGTACGTGGCCCAGCGCCGGCTGCGCAGCTCGGAGTCGGTCTCGGTGCTGCTGTTCGGCACGGGACTGCTGGTGGCCAGGAACCGGGGGCTGTTCGAGCCTGGCGCGGACCTGGCCGGGCGGCGGGCGAGCTTCCTGGCCGAGCTGCGCGACCTGATCCGCAGGCTCGACCAGATCGAGGACATCGCCATACGGCGCTACATCAGGGACGCCGTCAACGCCGTGCCGGCAGATTGAGAGCCCGCTGATTGAGGGCGTTCCCGCCCGGCTAGGTTGGCCCCCATGGGTGTGCTGCTGCTCGTCCGGCACGGTCAGGCCTCGCTCGGGACGGCGGACTACGACCGGCTCTCCGACATCGGCCGACGCCAGGCGCAGGTCACCGGCGCCCGGCTGGCCGGAACCGACCTGGTCGTCGACAGGGTGGTGTCCGGCGCCCTGACCCGCCAGCAAGATACCGCCCAGGCCGTGCGGGCCGCGCTCGGCTGGCCCGGGTCGCGGCTGGGAGTCGACGACCGGCTCGACGAGTACGACCATGTCGGGGTCATGGCCCGGCACACGCCGGAGATCACCTTCGCCACGGCCGCGGCGAGTGGCGAGGCCGGGCGGGCGCTGCAGTCCACGCTGGAGGAGGCGATCGGCCGCTGGATCTCCGGCGAGGCGGGCTACGCCGAAACCCACGACGCGTTCATCGGCCGGGTCCTGGACGCGGTCTGCGACCTGGCCGCCGCGCCCGGCGTGACCGTCGCGGTGACCTCGGGCGGGGTCATCGCCGCCTACTGCGTCCGGGCGCTCGGGCTGCCCGACGAACGCTGGCCCGGCCTGGCCAGGCTGATCGTCAACGCCAGCATCACCAAGGTCATCACCGGCCACACCGGAACGAACCTGGTGACGTTCAACGACCACGCCCACCTCGAATCCGAACGCGCCCTGATCACCTACCGGTGACGCGGGTCAGGCCTGGACGGCCGCGCGGGTCAGGCCTGGACGGCCGCGCGGGTCAGGCCTGGACGGCCGCGCGGGTCAGGCCTGGACGGCCGCGCGGGTCAGGCCTGGACGGCCGCGCGGATCAGGCCTGGACGGCCGCGCCGCAGGCGACCAGATCCGCCGCGTCGGCCAAGCCCCACGCAGTGAGCGCCTCGGTGGTGTGCTGGCCGGGCGCGGGCGCCGGTTCGGTCAGCTCGCCCGGGGTCCGGGAGAAGCGCGGCGCGGGCGCGGGCTCGACGAAGCCGTCCCGGTCGACATAGGTCCCGCGCGCGGTCAGGTGCGGGTCGGCGGCGGCTTCGCGCAGCGAGAGCACGGGCTCCACGCAGGCCTCGGTACTGTCGAAGGTGGCCGACCACTCGTCCCGGGTCCGTTCGGAAAATTTGGTGGCGAAGAGGGCGCGCAGCTCGGGCCAGTTCCGCGGGTCGGCGCGGTCGGGGGCGCCGGTCAGGCCGAGCCCGGCCAGCAGCGCGGCGTAGAACCGTGGCTCGAGCGCGCCGACGGCCATCCACTTGCCGTCCGCGGTCTGGTACACGTCGTACCAGGGCACGCCGCCGTCCAGCAGGTTCACCCCGCGCTCGTCCCGCCAGTGGCCCTGGGCCATGAACATCAGCGGCATGGCCAGCAGCGACGCCACCCCGTCCACGATGGCGGCGTCCACCACCTGTCCCCGGCCCGAGCTGGCCCGCTCGACCAGGGCCGCGCAGATGCCGTAGGCCATCAGCATCCCGCCGCCGCCGAAGTCGCCGAGCAGGTTCGCCGGGAACTGCGGCGGACCGCCCGCCCGACCCAGGGCGTGCAGCGCGCCGGTGCGGGCGATGTAGCCGATGTCGTGCCCGACCGTGGCGGCCAGCGGGCCGTCCTGCCCCCAGCCCGTCATCCGGGCGTAGACCAGCCGCGGGTTACGGGCCAGGCAGACCTCGGGGCCCACGCCGAGGCGCTCGGTCACCCCCGGCCGCAGGCCCTCGAGCAGGACGTCGGCGGTGTCGGCCAGCCGGAGCAGCGCGTCCACCGCACGCTGGTGCTTCAGGTCGAGCACGACGGACTGGCGGCCGCGGTTCATCAGGTCACGTCCCGGCCGGGACGGCGCGCCGCCGGGCCGGTCGACGCGCAACACGGTCGCGCCCTGATCGGCCAGCAGCATGGCGCAGAACGGCCCGGGCCCGATACCCGCCAGCTCGAGCACCCGCAGGCCGGCCAGCGGCCCGCGGCGGGTTCGTTCCGGCACCGTCATGTCCTACCTCCGTGGCTGGAGTCGTCTAACCCAGTACACTATTTGATACATCGTCGCCGCCGGGAGGTACCGTGCCCAGTCTGGCCGGCCGGGAAGCGGCCCTGGGCGCTCAGCCTTACGTCGGGCAGCTGGTCCGGGCACCCAAGACCGCCGAGCTCATCGCGACCCTGTACCGTCGCCAGATCGTCCGCGGCGAGCTGAAGCCGGGCGACACGCTGCCATCGGAGCAGCAGCTCATGGCGCAGTTCGGGGTGTCCAGGCCGACGCTGCGCGAGGCGTTCCGCATCCTGGAGGCGGAGAACCTGATCAGCGTCAAGCGCGGGTCCCGCGGCGGGGCCCGGGTGACCCAGCCCAGCCTGTCCGTGGCGGCCAGGTACGTGGGCCTGCTGCTGCAGGTGCAGGGCACCACGATCGCCGACGTCTACGAGGCGCGCATGGTGCTCGAGCCGGCCTGCGCCCGGCTGCTGGCCCGGCACCGGACCAGTCAGGACCTCGCCGACCTGAACGCGTGCATCGAAGAACTGCGCGGCCTGGTCGAGGCGGGGCAGCACAAGGTTCCAGAACCCACCCACTGGTCCAGCCTGGCCTACCGCTTCCACGAGCTGATCATGCAGCGCTCCGGCAGCAACACGCTGGCCGTGCAGGGCGGGGTGCTGCAGGACATCGTGGCGACCCACCTCACCCTGGCCCTGTCCCGCCACGCCGCGGAAAACGAGACGCTCGACGACTTCCGCCTGAGCCTGCGCAGCTACGAGAAGCTCGTGGCGCTGGTCGAGAAGCGCGACGGCGCGGGCGCCGAGCGGCACTGGCGCGCGCACATGGAAGCGGCCGGCCAGCGCCTGCTCGGCGAGGACCTGCAGCACCGGCCGGTCGTCGACCTGTTCGCCTAGATCGTAAACCTTCCGGACCGAACGGACCGGGCGCGTGCCCCGGCTCGTCCCGGGGCGTACCAGGTACTATCAGTAAGTTAATTACGACAGGAGGCTCGATGAAGATCGCGGGAAGCGCCGCCCTGGTCACCGGCGGCGCGTCTGGTCTCGGACTCGCCACGGTCAGGAAGCTGCACGACGCCGGCGCGTCGGTGGTCATCCTCGACCTGCCCAGCTCCAACGGTACGGCCATCGCCAAGGAACTCGGCGCCCGGGCCGCATTCTCGGCCGGCGACGTGACCAGCCCGGACGACGTCGAGGCCGCGCTCGACGCGGCGACCGCGCTGGCCGGAGGCCCGCCGCGCATCCTGGTCAACTGCGCGGGCATCGGCAACGCCGCGTGGACCGCGGGCCGGGACGGCCCGTTCCCGCTGGACGCGTTCACCCGGGTGATCCAGGTCAACCTCATCGGGACCTTCAACGCGATCCGGCTGACCGCGTACCGGATGAGCCAGGCGGCCGAGGAAGACGGCGAGCGCGGCGCGATCGTGAACACCGCGTCGGTGGCCGCGTTCGATGGCCAGATCGGTCAGGCCGCCTACTCCGCGTCCAAGGGCGGCATCGTCGGCATGACGCTGCCGATCGCCCGTGACCTCGCCCGGCTGAAGATCCGGGTGGTGACGATCGCGCCCGGCCTGTTCGAGACGCCGCTGCTCGGCAACCTGTCCGCCGAGCAGATCAAGTCGCTCGGGGACCAGGTGCCCCACCCGTCGCGGCTGGGCAGTCCCGCCGAGTACGCCGCGCTGGCGGCGCACATCGTCGAGAACCCCATGCTCAACGGCGAGACCATCCGGCTGGACGGCGCGATCAGGATGGCTCCGCGCTAGCGGGCGCCGGCAGCCGCCTGCGGGGCCGGAGCAAGAGGCCGTCAGAGATCGAGGCGGTCCTTTCCCGCGCGCATTCCGGCCAGGAGCCGCTCCACGCCCTCCCGGGATAGCGAGCGCTGCCATTCGCCGAGCGTGCCGCGCATGACGAAGCCTCCCGCCGCGGGTTCCACCGACGTGAGCATGCCGCCCCCGGGCAGCACCGGCAGGTCCACGGTGAAGGTCGGCGACCATAGCGCCAGGCGCAGGTCACCCAGGCGCAGGGCGCGCGGGCGGATGTGGACGGACCGTCCGCCGCCACCCGCCTGGACCTCGAGCCGGGCCCACGGCGCGCCTATGACGCCGACCTGAGGCACGCCGTCGACCAGGACCAGCTCGAGCTGGGACGAGACGGTAGCCAGCCAGCGGGACGCGGCCGCCGCCGACATGAACGCCTCGCAGAGCACCGGCGCGGCCACCAGGGTCGGCCGCGACCCCGGTCGCAGGTGCACGTTCCTGACCTCGATGTCCATTCGCTCGAACTGGTAGCCACCCCACTCGACGTCCCGGGCCAGGATGCGGACCAGGCCGTACTGGCCGATGATCTTGGCCAGGTCCGAGCCTTCCATCGTGATGTCCGCCAGGACCATGGTCAGGTCCCCCTCGGGGAACCGGAATGTCCGCTTCTTTCCGATCAGCCAGGTCCCCGCGGCGTCCACCAGCATGCCGAACGGATCGCCGGGCAGGGTTCCCGGCTGCGGCAGGCCAAGCGACGCGGCGGCAGCCGAGGACGCGGAGAGCAGCCCGGCCACGCTCCGCCTCCACTCGTCCACCCGGGAACGGTCGAACGGCCACCAGTCAGCCATGGCCACATGCTGACATAGCGCGGCGGGCCGGGCAACGAACCGGGCGGGTTTGCCGGCTCAGCCCGGCTCTCGTTCGTGACCGGCCTCGATGCGCAGGCCGCGGTACGCCGCGGACGCGGGGATCTCCCCGGCCAGGACCCGGTACACCTCCCGGCAGACGGGCATCTCCACGCCATAGCGCTCGGCCAGTTCGTGCACGGTGAAGGCGGTGCCGACGCCCTCCGCCACGGTCCTGGCCGACCCGGTTATCTCCGCCAGCGTCTCGCCCGCGCCGAGTCGCTCGCCGAGCGTCCGGTTGCGGCTCAGCGGGCTCATGCAGGTGGCGATGAGGTCACCCATGCCGGCCAGGCCGGCGAAGGTCGCCGCCTCGCCGCCCATGGCCACGCCGAGCCGGGTGAGTTCGGCCAGGCCGCGGCTGATCACCGCCGCGCGGGTGTTGTCGCCCACGCCGAGACCCTGGGCGATGCCGGTCGCGATGGCCACTACGTTCTTCATCGCCCCGCCGAGCTCGCAGCCGACCACGTCGTGGTTGGTATAGATCCGGAAGAGCCCGCGCCGCATGACGGATTGCAGCGCCCGGGCCACCGCGAGGTCCTTGGTCGCGATGACGCTGGCCGCGGCCTGCCCGGCCATGATCTCCTTGGCCAGGTTCGGCCCGGTCAGGGCGGCGGGCGGGTGGCCGGGCAGCTCGTCCCGGATGAGCTGGGTCATCCGCAACAGCGTGCCGCGCTCGAAGCCCTTGGCCAGGCTGACCACCGGTATCCACGGCCGCAGGTACGGCCCTACGTCGGCGAGAATCGCCCGGAACCCGTGCGTCGGCACGCCGACGACCAGCAGGTCGGTGTCGTGCACGGCCTTTTCCAGGTCCGCCGTGGCCTTCAGGTTGGACGGCAGCGCGAACCCGGGCAGGTAGCGCGAGTTGGCGTCGCGCTCGTAGATCTCCCTGGCCAGTTCGGGATCGCGCGCCCAGACGGTGCAATCGTGGTGGCCGGCCAGCAAGGACGCGACGGTCGTGCCCCATGACCCGGCCCCGAGAACTGCGATGCGCATACTTGAGTCTTAGCTAGTGAGCCCCGCCGCCGTCCAGTCCTTCCGGGGTGCGCATGCAGCGGCATCGGGCACAATGGGGGCCGTGCTCAGCGGGCCGCGTTCACCGGGCTGCGTTCAGCGGGCTGCGTTCAGCCGAGGGAGGCGGGGATGACGGGACGGGATTTGTCCGGACGCCGGATCATGGTGCTCGGCGGCACCGGCGCCCTCGGGCACGCGGTCACCGGGCGGCTCCGGGACGACGGTGCGTTGGTGCTTGTCGCCGACGCCAGGCCGCCGCGCGAGGAGACCCGGCACGAGAACGTGGACTACATCACCGTGGACGTGCTGGACGAGGTCAGCGTGGCGGCGGCGTTCGCGATGTCCCCGCCGCCGGGGGCCGTCGTGAACCTGATCGGCGGGTACACCCCGCCACAGCCGCTGGCCGGGCTCGATGTCGCCGTGCTGCGCCAGCAACTCGAGCTGAACCTGGTATCCGCCGCGATCATCACCAAGCACGCCATGCCGGTCCTGGCCGCGCAGGACGGCGGCGCGATCGTGCACGTGTCCAGCCGGGTGGCGGTGGAGAAGGGCGAGAACGGCTTCGCCTACAGCGTGAGCAAGCTCGGGGTGGTACGCCTGGTCGAGGCGGCAGCCGCGGAGGGCCGCGAGCAGGGGGTGCGGGTCAACTGCATCATGCCGAGCATCATCGACACGCCGGCCAACCGGGCGGCGATGCCCGCCGCCCGGCACCACCGGTGGCCGAAGCCCGCCCAGCTGGCCGCCGTCCTGGCCTTCCTCGTCTCCGACGACGCCACGCTGATCTCCGGGGCGGCCATCCCCGTCTACGGCCTGGCTTAGTCCCGGGCGGCTGCGGCTTTGGCGGCCGACCTGGGGGGACCCGGTAGCCTGGTGCCCTCTGAGCAGACGGGAGCCCGGCGAGCATGGATCACCGCGCCGAGGCCTGGTACCGCCGGCGGACCTCACACTGGCGGGACTGGCCCCTCGGGCAGTTGCTGGCGAACAAGCAGCGCGACGGCACCCGGATCAGCGTGGTGATACCGGCCAGGAACGAGGAGCGGACCGTCGCGGGCGTGGTGGCCCCGCTTCACCGGGCCCTGGTTTCTGAGGCGCCGCTGGTGGACGAGCTCGTGGTCATCGATTCCGACTCCACCGACGCGACCGCCCAGGCGGCCGCAGAGGCCGGCGCGACCGTGCACCGGGCCAGGGACATTGCGCCCGGGCTCGGGGCTTACCGGGGCAAGGGCGAGGCGCTATGGAAGTCGCTGCTGGTCACCCGCGGCGATGTGCTGGTCTTCGTGGACGCCGACCTGACCCAGTGGGGCCCGCACTTCGTCACCGGCCTGCTCGGGCCGCTGCTCGGCCAGCCGGACGTGCAGCTGGTCAAGGGGTTCTACGCGCGGGTGCGGACGGAGGCGGATGGTTCGGTCTCGACCGAGGGCGGGCGGGTCACCGAACTGGTCGCGCGGCCGGTGCTGAGCCTGTGGTGGCCGCATCTGGCCGGCGTGGTGCAGCCGCTGGCCGGGGAGTGGGCGGCCCGCCGGAGCCTGATGGAGTCGCTGAGCATCCCCGTCGGCTACGGCGTGGAGCTGGCCACGCTACTCGACACCGCGTCCCGGCATGGCCTGAACGCGCTGGCGCAGGTCGATCTGGGTTCACGCGCCCACAGGCACCAGGCCAACCACGACCTGGCGGTGATGGCGGCCGAGTTGCTCGCCGTGGCGGCCAGGCGCCGCAGCGGACCGTGCCGGCTGATGCCCGGCTTCGCGCTCGAGCAGTTCGAGCGCGAAGAAGCGAAGGTGCGCCGGCGGTCCCGGGCGGTGCCCACGGAGGAGCGGCCGCCCGCGAGTGGCGTGCGGGCTGACGGCAGCCCCGGAGCCGGCGGCCGCCTCCGGGCCGACGGCCGGCCCGAGCTGATCTGTACCGCCGAATGAGCGGGGCGGACGGCGCGGGGGAACAGCTGGACCTGCGACTCGGCCGTCGGGTCTTCCGGCCGGACCAGCTGCTGGTCATGGCGATCGTCAACCGGACCCCGGACTCGTTTTACCGGCCCGGCATGACCTGGGACCCGGCGGCCGCGCTGGAACGCGTGCACACGGTGGTGGCCGAGGGCGCGGACATCGTCGACATCGGCGGCGTGCCCGCTCGGCCCGGCGACGACGTGGACGTGCGCGAGGAGATCCGGCGGACCGTCCCGTTTATCGCCGCGGTCCGCGACGCCTATCCCGAGCTCGTCATCAGCGTGGACACCTGGCGGCACGAGGTGGGTCGCGAGGCCTGCGCGGCCGGCGCCGACGTGCTCAACGACAGCTGGGGCGGCTGGGACGCGCGGCTGGCCGAGGTGGCGGCGGAGTTCGGCGCGGGCATCGTCTGCTCGCACGCGGGAGGCCTGCCGCCGCGCACCCGCCCGTTCCGGGTAGCGTACGACGACGTGGTACAGGACGTGCTGGCGGGCACGCTCGCGCTGGCGGCCCGCGCCGTGGCGGCGGGGGTCGAGCGGGAGCGGATCCTCATCGACCCGGCCCACGACTTCGGCAAGAACACGTGGCACTCGCTCGAGGTCACCCGGCGGCTGGCCGAGCTGGTCGGCACCGGCTGGCCGGTGCTCGTCTCGATGTCGAACAAGGACTTCATCGGCGAGACCCTGGACGTCGCAGTGGATGAGCGCCTGGCCGGCACGCTGGCCGCCACCGCGGTCAGCGCGTGGCTCGGAGCCCGCGTGTTCCGGGCGCACCACGTACGCGAGACCCGCCACGTGCTGAACACGGTCTCGGTGATCCGCGGCGACGCCCCGCCCGCGCGCGTGGTCCGAGGGCTGGCCTAGCCGGTGAGCAGCATCGCGCCGACGAGGCCGCACCGGTGATCACCGCCGCGGCACTGTGCCCGTCTCCCCCGCTGCTGCATCCGGCCCTCACCGGGCGCGAGGCGGTCCTCCCCGAGCTGCGCGCGGCCTGCGCCCAGGCGGTCTCGTGGCTGCTTCGGGACGATCCGGGCGAGATCGTGGTCGTCGGGCCCGCCGCCGCGACCGCCGAATGGGACGCGGCCGGTCGGCTGGGCCCGGCGGCCTTCGCCCCCGTACCTGGCCGAACGGACCCGGCTTTCGCCTCCGCGACCGAGTCTGGCCATCCGGGCGCCCGGCTTCGCTCGCTGCCGCTGTCGCTCGGCCTCGGCGCCATGCTCCTGGACCAGGCGGGGTATCACGGGCGGCGCCGGCTGCTCGCGACGGGCCAAGATGAGCCTGCGTCGGCGTGCGCGGGACTCGGGGCCTCGCTCAGCCCGGCGTCGCCGTCGGCGTCCGGCCAGACGGCGCTGCTGGTGATGGGCGACGGCAGCGCCCGCCGGAGCCTCAGGGCGCCCGGCTACCTGGACCCGCGGGCGGCGGCCTTCGACGCCGAGGTGGAGCGGGCGGTCCGGACCGGCGACCTCGGCGCGCTGCTCCGGCTCGACCAGGCCCTGGCCCGCGACCTCATGGCGACCGGCCGCCCCGCCTGGCAGGTGCTGGCCGGCGCCATGGGGGAGCTAGCCCCGGTGGCCGAGGTGCTCTACTGCGGGGATCCGTTCGGGGTGGCGTATCTGGTCGCCTGCCTGCAGCCCCAGGGCGCCCGCTCATCATGACTCCGGTCTGCGGCCCGCCCGTCCCGGACAACCCATCAGCCTCATAGATCCCGTCAGCCCCGTCAGGTCCCACCCAGCTCTCCGGGGCGGGCCGGATCCGCTTCGGCGCCCGCCTGGAAACGACATGGGTGGACCATTGATGTCGCCCCAGCAGCATCGATGGTCCACCGATGCTGTTTGCCCGGCCTGGGCGAGGGGCGGGAAAGGCGGAGGCGGCGCGCAGATGGGGCGGGTGAGACAGCTGCGCGGCGGGTCGTGTGCGATCCGCCGCGCAGTCTGCCCTGACCGGCCGGTTGCCCGGCCTAACTGTCCGAAGCTGGCCGGGCGGGCTGGTCAGGACACCCGGTCTCATCCCGCTTACTATAGCAGGCGCCGATGCTTGACTTACCAAGCGCGCGAGGCGACCGACAGTGGGGCGTGCGGGAGGCGCGGGCGGCGGGGCGGGGCGGGGGGCGGAAACCCTG
>Ga0335081_10010360_pt1 | contig 15064 bp, 10 predicted proteins | sample Lox_Sample_35_FD_206713 | JGI IMG/M metagenome (GOLD analysis project Ga0335081, IMG submission 206713) | Soil microbial communities from Loxahatchee National Wildlife Refuge, Florida, United States - Lox_Sample_3.5 | ecosystem: Environmental > Terrestrial > Soil > Wetlands | place: USA...
AGTAGTCCTGGTGGAGAGACTTCCCTCCATCGGAGGCCGGATGCTCCAGCTTTCCGAAACCTTTCCTACGCTCGATTGTGCCCAGTGCACCCTCACTCCGAAAACGGTGGAGACGGGTCAACATCCCCATATCAAACTCCTCACCTATTCAGAGGTAGATCGGGTGGAAGGGAAGGCCGGAAATTTCTCGGTGACGGTTCGGAGGAAAGCGGGCTATGTCGATTGGGAGAAATGCACGGGCTGCGGCCTTTGCCAGCAAAAATGCCCCTCCAAAAACCCATCTGAATTTGATCGGGGGATGGGGATGGGGAAGGCCATCTATACTCTGTCGCCCCAGGCCGTTCCCAACAAGCCCGTCATCAACACTTCCCAGTGTCGCTACTTTAAGGAAAAGAAGTGCCGTGTGTGCGAAAAGCTCTGTCCGGTCGGAGCGATTGACTATGAGCAGCAGGACCGTTTTGTCGAAGAGAGAGTGGGAGCGATTATTACTGCGGTGGGATTTGACCTGATCCCCAAAGAAAGTTTTGGGGAATATGGATATGGTGAGGTTCCGGATGTGATCGACGGCTTGGCATTTGAAAGGCTCAATTCCGCATCCGGGCCGACCACGGGTGAGATTCGGAGGCCTTCCGACGGAAAAGTTCCGAAAGAAGTTGTCTTTATTCAGTGCACGGGATCAAGAGACCCTGAACGCTATATGCCTTACTGCTCTCGGGTTTGCTGTATGTATACGGCCAAACATGCCCGGCTCTATAAACATAAGGTCCATGATGGACAGGCTTATATTTTCTACATGGATATCCGCTCAACGGGAAGAGGGTACGAGGAGTTCATCCAGCAAGGGATGGAGGAAGAAGGGATCCTCTATTTGAGGGGCAGGGTTTCGCGGATCTTCCGAGACGGAGAAAAGGTGATCGTCTGGGGAGCCGATACCCTGACAGGGAAAAAGGTCGAGGTCTCCGCGGATATGGTGGTTCTAGCAACGGCGATCGTTTCCCAAAAGGATGCGAAAACTCTCGCCGACAAGCTGGGCATCAAGGCAGATGAGCATGGATTCCTAACAGAAGCCCAGAGAAAATTGCGGCCCGTCGAGACGGATGTCGAAGGAATCTATATTGCAGGCTGTGCGCAGGGGCCGAAAGACATTGCCGATGCAGTGGCCCATGCCAATGCCGCCGCAAGCAAAGTCCAGGGGTTGTTTGCAAGACATTAAGACCGTGTCATCATGTCCGTGTCCGGTTTCCGCGAAAATCATCTTTTACGGACACGGTCACGGATGTCGGATAACGTTTTTATGAAGAAACTCGGAGTTTTTATCTGTCATTGCGGGGTCAATATTGCCGGGACCGTGGATGTGAAGTCGGTTGCTGGAAAGATCGGCAAGACCGAAGATGTCGCCCACAGTACGGATTACATCTATATGTGTTCCGAGCCGGGGCAGCAGATCATCCGGCAGGCGGTTCGCGAGAAGGGGCTGGGGGGAGTCGTCGTGGCCTGTTGCTCGCCCAATATGCACGAAAATACCTTTCGAAAGGCGGTCAAGTCTCAAGGGATGAATCCTTATCTCTGTGAGATTGCCAATATCCGTGAACAGTGTAGCTGGGTCCATCAGAAGGAGAAGGAAGAGGCCACCCGAAAGGCAGAAGAGATCATCCGAGCTACCCTCGAGAAGGTGAGAAGGAATGAGTCGCTGGAGGCCATCGCCGTGGCTATCAACAGAAGAGTGCTGGTGATCGGCGGGGGGATTGCCGGAATGACTGCCTCGCTCGATCTGGCCGAAGGGGGCTACGAGGTCATTCTCCTCGAAAGGGAGCCTGCCCTGGGAGGTCATATGGCCCAGTTGTCAAGAACTTTTCCGGATCTTGATCCGGCGTTCAGTGGCTTGCTCTCGAAAGCATTGGAGGTCGAAAAACATCCGAAGATCCAGCTCCACCGTTATTCCGAATTGGAAGATGTAAAAGGCTACGTGGGGAATTTCGACCTGGTGATTCGGCAAAAGGCGACCTCCGTGGACGAAAGCAGGTGCACAGGGTGCGGCCTGTGCAGAGAAAATTGTCCTGTGGAATATGCCTCAGAATTTGAGAGAGGATTGGGGATACGGAAAGCCATCGATACACTCTATCCCGGGAGCGTCCCCAACAAGGTTGTGATCAATCGCGAGCATTGCCGCTATTTCCTGGACGGCAGTTGCCGTCGGTGCGAAGAAGTCTGCCCAGAAAAGGCCATCGATTTCCAGCACCAAGATCAGAGAATCTCGGAAAAGGTGGGCGCAATTGTGGTAGCCACGGGATACGAGCTCTATCCCAAAGAGCAATTGGGAGAGTACGGATACGGTGAGATTCCGGATGTGATCGATGGACTTGCCTTTGAGCGGATGCTTTCAGCCGATGGTCCCACGAAGGGGAGAATCCTCCGGCCCTCGGACGGGAAAGTACCCAAGGAGATGGTCTTTATTCAATGTGTCGCTTCAAGGGATCCGGATAGGTACGTGCCATACTGCTCCCGGATCTGCTGCATGTACACGGCCAAGCATGCAAGGATCTACAAAGAACAGGTTCCGGACGGACAGCCTTACATCTTTTATATGGATATCCGCTCGGACTGCAAAGGCTATGAGGAATTCCTTCAAAAGACCGTTGAGGAGAAGGGACTTCTCTATCTCAGGGGCCGGGTCTCCAGGGTTTTCCAAGACGATGGGAAAGTGAGGGTCTTAGGGGTTGATACGTTGACGGGGAAAATGGTCGAAGTTGCGGCCGATATGGTCGTCCTGGCAACAGCCATTGTCCCGAGCAACGGAGTGAAAGAGCTGGCAGCCAAATTGAGGGCGACCGTGGATCGACATGGCTTTTTGACGGAGGCCCACATTAAACTTTACCCGGTGGAAAGCTCAACGAAGGGAATCTACCTTGCCGGCTGCGGCCAGAGTCCGAAGGATATTTCGGACACCGTCTCTCAGGCTTCGGCGACGGCGAGCAAGATTCAGGCGCTGCTTTCCACGGACACGCTTCTTCAGGACCCATTGATTGCCTTTGTCGATGAAGGAATCTGCAGTGGGTGCGGGATCTGCGTGGAAATCTGCCCCTACGAAGCGAGGGAGATGGACCCTCATCGTGGAGTTTCCATCGTTCACAGCGCCCTCTGCCAGGGATGCGGGGCTTGCATCGCCTCGTGCCCTAACTTTGCGTGTGAGCTGAGAAATAATGCTTCTAACCAGATATTGAAAATGGTAGATACGTTTGTTACATAGTGTAAGCCGTTGGGCCCCCTCCCTGTGGAGGATAGGCTTTGTATCTCTTATAATTAGAGAGGAGAAAAAATTGGAGAAAACGAGCGGCGTGGAGAAAGTGGATTCTTCTTTTTTGAAAGAGGTCGAGAAGAAGAGCGGGGAAAATCTTAGTCTCTGCTATCAGTGCCTTAAATGCACCGCCGGGTGTCCGACCGCGCCCTATATGGACTTTCGGCCCAACAATATCATTCGGATGGTCCAGATGGGGATGAAAGAAGAAGTCATGGGAAGCAGCGCCATGTGGCTATGCGTTTACTGTCAGACCTGTGGGACCCGCTGTCCGAATGAGATCCACATCGGAATCCTTATGGATACGCTAAGAGAGATGGCCATGGAGGAGGGCTTCCATGCAAAAGAGAAGAATATTCATCTTTTCCATGAAGCTTTCATCCATAGCGTCGGAAGAGGAGGAAGAGCTCACGAGGTGACCATGCTGATGGAGTATATGCTCAAGAGCAGAGATTTAATGATGGATTCTCTTTTTCCGGGCATGATCCTCTTCTTGAAGGGTAAATTTCCCCTGCTGCCAAGCTTGATCAAGGAGAAGGAAGAGATCAAGAAGATTTTTGACAGGTGTACAAAAGAAAAATAAAGAAATGTGGGAATATTGGAATAATGGGGAGAGCAGCTTCTATAATCCCTACATTCACCCTAACAGAGAAAGTCATTCCTGCGAAAGCAGGAATCCAGGAAAAGCTGGATTCCGGGTCAAGCCCGGAATGATAAATCGGGGAGTACTTCTACGGGCAAGTACAATTTTAATTTGCACCTGAACCCGTTTTTTCATCATTCCATCATCCATTTTGGAGGGTTAAATGAGATTCTCATACTTCCCTGGTTGTACGGATCACTCTTCGTCGTTAGAGTATGGGTTATCGACCCACGAGGTCTTTAAGACTCTCGGGGTGGAATTAGTGGAAATCGAAGACTGGAACTGCTGCGGCGCTGCGGCGACTCATAGTCTCAACCGTCTCCTTTCTCTCTGCCTTCCCGCCAGGAATATCTCTAAGGCACAGTTTGCGCAGGCAGGCCCACTGGTGGTTCCCTGTGCCGGGTGTTTCAGCTATCTGAAAAGGGCAGAGCATGTCCTTAAGAACGACGAAGCGGGGCGAAAGGAAATTGAAGAGATCGTTGGGTTCACCTATCAGCCCTCCCTCGAGATTTTGGCTTTAATGGATGTTATCCTGAACCGAATTGGGTTGGAGAAAGTTCAGGAGAAGGTGAAAAAGCCTTTAAAGGGACTGAAGGTCGCCTGTTATTACGGATGCGCTCTGGTTCGGCATCCTAAAATTACTCAACTGGATGATCCGGAGAATCCTCAATATCTGGACCGGGTGATGAGAAGTCTTGGTGCGGAGCCGGTCGAATGGTCTTATAAAACCGATTGTTGCGGCGCAGACTTGGCGATGACGTACGCCAAAGTGGTCAAGAAAATGGTCGGGAAAATTGTCTCGATGGCCAAGGAAGCAGGAGCTCAATGTATCGCCACCTCTTGCGGCCTTTGCCAGATGAACCTGGAGATGAGGCAGGACATCGGTCTTCCGGTTTTTTACTTTACGGAATTGATGGGAGTTGCCTTTGACGTGGAAAAGAGAGAAAACTGGTGGAAGAGGCATTTGATCTCCCCCAAAGGGCTGTTAAAATCATGCGAACTTTTGTGAATTACGGAACTAAACGTGTTAGCCAGCGGGGCGGCTCGTTCCCAATAAATGGGGGCACTACGGTTCTCGAGGGTTTTCATAAGCGGATTTCATATCTCAAAACAGGGGTTAAGAATGGCACAGGAAAAAACGAGAGGGAATAAAGGGTCGGCATTGGTAGTCGGTGGAGGTATTGCCGGCATGCAATCTGCGCTTCTGTTGGCAGAGATGGGGACAAAGGTTTTTCTGTTAGAGCGGGGACCGGCGATCGGGGGTTATTTCCCCTTGTTGGACAAGACCTTTCCCACCAACTCCTGCGGGGTCTGTTTCATGAGTCCCACGCCTCCCGCCTACTGTCCAATTTACGAATGTCATCTTCATGACAATATCGAACTGTTGCCCTATTCAGAGGTGTCGAAGGTCGAGGGAAAAGAGGGAGATTTTAATGTCTCTATCGTTCGGAAACCCCGAATGGTCGATCCCAACCGTTGTACTCTCTGTGATGCCTGCGTAAAAGTTTGCCCGGTGGAAGTCGAAAGAGAATTTGGCGGGGGCTTGGAGAAACGAAAAGCGATCTATCTTCCCTTCCCTCAGGCGATTCCTCATAGCTTCGTGATCGATCCAAAGACCTGTACCCGGTGCGGAGAATGTGTGAAGGTCTGCGGTCCAGGGGCCATCGATCTTGACATGAAAGAGGAACAAGAGAAGATCGAGGTCGGAGCCATTATCCTGGGATTCGGGTTTGAGCCGTTCATCGCCCAGAGAAAAGGGGAGTATGGTTTTGGCCGGTATGAGAACGTGCTGACGAGCATTCAGTTCGAGAGATTGCTGTCCACATCCAGCCCAACGCAAGGATTGCCTGTCCGGGTCTCCGATGGGAAAAAGATGGAGAAGATCGCCTTTATCCAGTGCGTCGGATCCAGGGATCCTTCCTGTGGTCAGAATCACTGCTCCACCATCTGCTGCATGTACGCCACGAAGCAGGCCATGATTGCGAAAGACAGATCCCCCAGTCTTGGAGTGACTTTCTTCTACATGGACATTCGACCCATGGGGAAGGATTACGAGCGATATTATGAAAGGGCGAAGACAGATTACGGGATTGAGTATACACGGAGTGCCGTCTCTTCGATTAAAGAAGTTCAGCAGACGAAGAACCTTCTTATTACTTATGTGAAAGAAGACGGGACTTTTGAGGAGAGGGAGTTCGATGCGGTCGTCCTTTCTGTTGGCTTCACCCCGCCTCAGAGCATCAAGGATCTGGCGGGAAGAATGGGCCTTCAACTGAATCAGCAGGGGTTCTGTCAGACGGACGAATTTAACCCGGCCCGGACCTCTGTCAATGGGATTTTCGTTGGAGGAGCATTCCGGGGTCCCAGAGATATACCGGAAACCGTGGTAGAGGGATCGAGTGCTGCGGCATCCGCAGCATCCCTTCTCGTCTCCAGTCGTTCTCGTCAAGCTGCCAAGGAGTACCCTGCAGAAGGGGCTTTGGGAGACGAGGTTCCTAAGGTAGGGGTTTTCCTCTGCCATTGCGGAGAAGCATTGAAGAAAAGCCTCTCGATTCCTGATCTCGTCAACGGGATAAAGCAGTTGAGAGAGGTGGTCCATGTGGAAGAGGTGAGTTTGGCTTGCCTTCCGGAGGATTTGGACCTCATCAAGAAGAGAATCGGAGAACAGGGGCTTAACCGGGTCGTCCTTGCGGGTTGCTCCCATCGGGAGATTCGAGGCGCCATGGAAGAGATGGCAAAAGGGATGGGTTTTAATCCCTACCTCATCGAATATGCCAACATCCGGGAGCAGTGCGCTTTCGTTCACGAAGGCTACCCAAAGGTCGCAACAGAAAAAGCGATGGCTCTGATCAGGGCAGGGGTCGAGAGGGCCAGGCGATCTCAACCCATTCGGATAGGGAGACAGAATGTTGATAAGAAGGGACTGGTCGTGGGGGGAGGTCTCGCGGGCATGACGGCATCTCTCCGACTGGCCCAACAGGGATATGAAGTCTATTTGATCGAGAAAGCGAAAGAGCTGGGAGGAAACCTAAGAGAATCCTTCTATACGCTGAAAGGATCTGATCCTCAAGAGCTTCTGAATAAAGTGGTTGAACAAGTCAAGAGCAACGGCTCGATTCATCTCTATTCCGAGGCAGAGGTTCTCGGGTTTGAAAAGAAGAATGGACATTATCTAACAAAGATCCGCCATCAGAGTGAAGAGAAAGTCTTCGACCACGGGGCATTGATTCTTGCCACCGGAGGAAAAGAGGTGACGCCCAAGGAATACCTCTATGGGGAAGACTCGCGGGTGATGACTCAGAGGCAACTGGAGAAGATAATCCATTTAAACGATAAGGGATTGAAAGATCTCCATTCGGTGGTGATGATTCAGTGCGTCGGCTCGAGGGATGAGGAACATCCTTATTGCAGCCGTGTCTGCTGTGGCCATGCGGTGAAAAATGCCCTGAAGCTCAAGGGAAACAATCCTGATATGAATATCTACGTGCTCTACCGCGATGTGAGGACTTATGGGTTTTATGAAATCTATTACCACGAGGCAAGAGCGAAGGGCGTCATCTTCATTCGATACGCTTTGGAGAATAAGCCGAAGGTCACCGTGCAAGGGGAAGGTCTTCAAGTATCGCTGTTCGATCCGGCAATGAACGGTCCCGTCACCCTTTCGGCCGGCCGAGTCGTCCTCAGCACCGGAATGGAGCCGAATGACCATCGGGAGCTGGCGAAGATATTTGATGTGGAGCTCAATCCGGATGGGTTTTTTATGGAGGCGAATCCCAAATCCGCCCCTCTTGATTCCGTGGACCGTGGAAAATTCTTCTGCGGCCTCTGCCATTCGCCCAATTTTATCGAAGACGTGATTTCCCAGGGGAATGCGGCAGCTGCCAGGGCAGGGGCGCTTTTATCAAAAGAAGCGGTGGAGGAGAAGCCTTATCAAGCCTATGTGGTCAAAAGGCTCTGCTGCGGATGCGGTCTCTGCGTGGAAACCTGTCCTTATGGAGCCAGGGTTCTGAACGAGGAAGAAGGTAAGGCAGAAGTGATCGGATCGCTCTGCCAGGGCTGCGGCTCCTGCGTTATCGCGTGTCGGAATGGAGCCTCTCAGCAGCGAAATTTCGAGAAGGATTTGAACCTAGCCGCCCTGGACGCGGTAATTGACTGAAAATGGTGATGGTGGTTGCCACGGTGTTTTGTCTCCCCAACACTGGCACCATCCACCGACACCCAAAATAGGAGGAGTGAGATGGAATTTGAACCGAGGATTGTTGCCTTTTTATGCCACTGGTGTACCTATACCGGAGCAGATCTTGCCGGGACCACCCGACAACAATATCCTCCCAATGTCCGCGTTGTCCATTTGATGTGCTCGGGGGCGGTTGACTCCATTTATGTGCTCAAGGCTTTAATTGACGGGGCGGATGGTGTCTTGATCGGAGGTTGCCACCCCGGAGACTGTCATTATCAGTCGGGGAATTTTAAGGCCCGAAGAAGAGTAGCCATCCTCAAAGGCATCCTTCAGCAAATAGGCTATACCGAGAATCGTATCTGGCTCAAATGGATCAGCGCCAGCGAGGGAAAACTCTTTGCTGACACGGTGACGAAAATGGTTGAGGACCTAAAGAAGATGGGTCCAAATCCGATGAAACAGCTTTGGAATGCATAACCCCCCTTCCTCCCCCCTTAACTTAGGGGGGGAGTAGAGGGGGGGTTACAAAGCGGGAGATAGGGAGAAAAAGAATCACGGACACAAACCACTCCCACTATCACTGGTTTTATAAACGGAAAGGAGACTTACCTAACATGTCGAAGAAGGCAACGGTTAAAGTGACAGAGGGGAAAACGGAGGAAGCCATCGTCGGCTTTCTTAAATCTCTCTTAGAAAAAGGAGTCGTAGAGGCCATCATGATTCCGAAGGCCCTCCCTTCGCAGGACGGATTCGCGCAAACGCTCATCCGAAATCCGGAAAAATTGAATGGGGTGGCTGTCCTTTCGCCTACGATGCCAGTCCAGTCTGCGAGAGTAATTTCCACTCTCACCGTCAAGAATCTGGAGAAGAAAGTTGCCGCGGTGCTAAAGGCATGTGAGATACGGGCCGTTGTCGAGTTGGCAAAGTTCCTCCAAGTGAAGATGGATCACCTATGCCTCATCGGCATCGATTGTCCCGGAACCCTTGAAGTGCCGGATTATGCAAAGATGGTGCAGGAGGGAAAAGGAGGGGAGGCACTGACGAAAGCGTTGCTCAAAGGCACGGAAAAAGGCGAGAATTCCCCGTCCTCCGGATATGCTTTCAGGACAGCTTGTCAGATGTGTGAATACCCGGTTCCCCAGGCGGATATCGTTCTTAGACTGTTTGGCTATAAGACGGATCAGGAGATAGGCATTGAAGTCGGGGATAAATTAGAAAAGGAGATCGGAGAGAAGGGGATCCTTTCTTATTCAGAAAACGAACCGGCATCGAGGGGTGAAGTGATCAACAAAGTGGTCGCCGAGAGGACAAAGAAGCGGGACGCACTTTTTCAGGAATTCAAGGGTATCGTCAAGGATCTTCAGGGTTTCTTAGACCGATTTTCCACCTGTGTTCGGTGTCACAATTGCATGGTGGCCTGCCCGATCTGCTACTGCAAAGAGTGTGTTTTCAGGACGGCGGTCTTCGAGCATGATGGAGAGCAATTCCTAAGGTGGGCGGATCGAAAGGATGGAATTCGAATGCCGACCGACACTCTTATTTTTCACCTCATCCGGATGTCTCACATGGTGACCTCCTGTGTCGGGTGCGGTCTTTGTGACAGCGCCTGTCCGAGCCGATTGCCGGTGTCAACGCTCTTCCGGAGTGTGGGAGAGAGAATACAGAAAATGTTCCAATATATTCCGGGAAGGAGTGTAGACGAGACCCCCCCAGTGGCAAGTTTTAAAGAGGATGAACTGAAGATTGAGTCAGGAGCTTTATAGCAATTCGCAATGTCAAATGTCAAAGTTCAAACGTCAAATCAAATCCAAAGCTCAAATGTCAAAGAATTTTGCCTGCCTGCCGCAGGCAGGGATTTTGAACTTTGATATTTCTTTGACATTTGGATTTTGAAATTTGAAATTGAAAAATGCTGACTTAAATACTGACGAGCAATAAGTAGGAGTCGTCCATGGAAGGTAAAACGAAGGAGAGCAAAGAGCTGGTTCCCATCTTCATCATGGGGAAGCGATATGAAGTTCCTTCCTCCGTCACCATTCAAAAAGCGTTGGAGTATGCGGGATACCAACTCATCCGCGGCTGCGGTTGTAGGGGAGGAATATGCGGCGCCTGCGGAACCGTCTACCGGTTCCCGGGAAGCTATAAGATTGAAGTGGGTTTGGCCTGCCAGACCGTTGTTCAACCCAACATGTATCTGACGCAGATTCCTTTCTTCCCGGCCACCAAAAACGTCTATGACATAGAGAAGATAAAACCGACGATCGAAACGCTGGTCAAGGCTTACCCTGAGCTCCTGCGCTGTCTGCAATGTAACACCTGCACTAAATCCTGTCCGATGGATATAGAGGTCATGGACTACATGGCGGCCGCGATGAGAGGGGATGTGGCACGGTTGGCAGAGCTTTCTTTTGACTGTGTCATGTGCGGTCTTTGCACATCACGATGCCCGGCGGAGATCTGCCAATACAATATTGCGATTTTAGGAAGGCGGCTCTACGGCAAGTACATTGCTCTCAAAGCAGAGCATCTGGCGTCGATGGTTAAGGAAGTTGAGAGTGGGAAATATGAGCAGATGCTCAAGGGATTAATGGGTGCCAGCGAGGATGAATTGAAAAATCTTTATAACAAAAGGGAAATCGAGCCTGAACAGGCTGATGAGAATTGGGTTCCAAAGGATAAAACGTATCTATAAAACGCATGGTACATAGGATAGGAAATATTGAAGCACCAAATCCCAAGCACCAAGTTTCAAATAAATTCCAATTATCCAATTTCGAAATAGGTACTGTTTGGTCATTTTAAGTTGGAATTTGGAGCTTATTTGGGATTTGGAATTTGCGATTTGGGATTTCAGAGGCTATTGCCCTATGCCTGAAGTAAATTGGAGAAATCATGCCCTACACAAGCGAATTGAAAGAATTAATCAAGAAGGTGGAGGCGACACGGCCTGCCAGAATTGAAAAGAAGAGAAGAGGGGAGGAATTTCCACTTCTTACTCTGAAAGAGAGAGAGGAGCGGCTGAAAAAGTACCACCCCGATTTTAAGGAAGGTTCGAGGAAGGAGATTCGTGTCGGCCCGAGTAAGGGCTACGCTATATCTCCGGAGATCGTCGATCTTCTTGAAGCAAAGAGTCGTGTCAACCCCGATGTCATTGATTTGAATAAGGTGGCGTATGAGACGGATATCTTAATCCTGGGGGGAGGAGGCGCGGGGACGGCAGCGGCTTTGACGGCCCAAGAAAATGGCGCCAGGGTATTGATCGCGACGAAATTGCGGCATGGAGACGCCAATACGATGATGGCCGAGGGTGGTATTCAAGCAGCCACCAAGGGAACAAAGGACTCTCCTTATTACCATTACCTCGATGTCGTGGGAGGAGGCCATTTCAAGAATCCTCCAGATCTGGTTTATACGCTTGTCACGGAGGCCCCGAAGGTTCTGGCCTGGTTAGAAAGTTTAGGTTGTATGTTCACAAAATTTCCGGATGGGAGATTTCAGTCCATGCACGGTGGCGGGACCTGTCGGAAGCGAATGCATTACGCAGCCGATATTACGGGCGCCGAGATCATGAGAACCCTGAGAGATGAAGCAAGAAACAGGGCCGGGGATATCAAGGTGCTGGAATTTTCTCCTGCGGTAGAGTTGATTCTGAATGAACATGGCCACTGTGCGGGCGCAGTTCTTTACAATCTCGAAACGGAGGAATACTTCGTCGTCAAGGCAAAAGCAGTGGTCCTGGCGACAGGTGGTTCAGGAAGACTCCACATTCGAGGATTCATGACCACCAACCATTACGGTGCCACCGGAGATGGTCTAATTCTCGGTTATCGAGCGGGTGTGAAATTATGTTTCCTCCATGCCGTACAGTACCATCCGACCGGCGCAGTCTTTCCGGAGCAGGCAGAAGGTCTCCTCATCACAGAGAAAGTGAGAGGGGCAGGAGCTAATGTTCTTAATATCGATGGAGAGCAATTCGTCAACGAACGAGAGCCAAGGGATATAGAATCGTCTTGCTTCATTCGGGAGTGCACCGAAATTGGGAAGGGAATTCCGACGTCTACCGGAAAAGTAGGCATCTGGCTCGACTCGCCGATGATCGATATCCTAATGGGGGAAGGTGCCGTAAAGAGAGAATTTCCGGGGAAGTTTATTCTATTCAAACGATACGGGATCGATATTTCAAGGGAGCCCATGTTGGTTTATCCAACCCTTCATTACCAAAATGGAGGTTTGGAATATAACAGCCGCTGCGAAACATCCGTCCCGGGTTTCTTCTCTGCCGGCGAGGTTTCGGGCGGGGTTCACGGCGAGAACCGCTTGATGGGAAACTCTCTTCTTGATGTCTGTGTCTTCGGTAGGATTGCAGGAGTCAGCGCGTCGCTTTACGCAAAAGAGAAAGTAAAAGAAGGCAAATTGACCTTAGATCATGTCCGGAGATATCAGAAAGAATTAGAGAAGGCGGGAATCGTCACGGATCGAGTCGCTCCGATGCTTCTTCCCGATTACTCCAACCCCAAAGTCCGTGAACGCCAACTGACCGCTCATTACGTAGGTACGATCCGTTAAGCCTTACCACGTTTTTCAATGAGGAAATATCGGGCTAGGTTTTCGACCGAGTCTTTTAGCTTTCTTCTAATCCTCCTTTTGAATATTTCTTTTCTCATTACCTACCATTTTCCCCTTTTTTAGGCTGAAGGAATTCGTTATAATAAAACCGTTTATTTTAGTAAGGGGAGGAAACCCAATGAAGATTCATGAATACCAGGCCAAAGAAATTCTAAAAAGTTATGGCGTTCCTGTTTCTAAGGGTGGAGTGGCGGAGACTCCGGAGGAAGCAAGGAAGGTAGCTGACGGGATTGGAGGAAAAACAATCGTTGTGAAAGCACAGATTCACGCTGGCGGAAGGGGAAAAGGAGGAGGCATTAAAGTCGTCAGCCATCCTGAAGAGGCCGAGAAAGCTGCCAAGGAGATCATTGGGATGACATTGGTTACTCATCAAACTGGACCGGCAGGTAGGCTCGTCCGCAAAGTCCTGGTCGAAGAAGGTATGGAGATTCAAAAAGAGCTTTATTTGGGAGTTGTGATCGATCGATCAAAAGCCCGTCCCGTGATCATGGCCAGCCGGGAAGGGGGCGTGGAGATTGAAAAAGTAGCAGCAGAGTCTCCGGAGAAGATTGTAAAGGAATGGGTGGATCCCACCGCTGGCCTGAGGCCCTTTCAGGCGAATAAGATCGGGTTTGGGCTCGGGCTCGAACCTAATCAAGCAGGGAAGATGAGAAACATCATTGCCGGTCTTTACAAGGCCTTTTATGAGAAGGATTGTTTGCTGGCCGAAATCAATCCTCTTGTCCTGACGAGAGGAGGGGAATTTGTTGCCCTGGATGCCAAGATGAATTTCGATGACAACGGTCTTTTTCGACATAAGGAGATTGCTGCGCTAAGGGATATCAATGAAGAGGCTCCTCTGGAGGTGGAAGCTTCCAAATATAATCTGAATTACATCAAATTGGATGGAAACGTGGGTTGCATGGTAAACGGAGCAGGTCTTGCCATGGCTACGATGGATATTATCAAAGTGGTGGGGGCAGAACCTGCTAATTTTCTTGATGTGGGAGGGGGAGCCACGGCTGAAATGGTGAAGCATGGGTTCGAGATCCTTATGTCCGACCCAGAGGTAAAGGTAGTGTTCATCAATATTTTTGGGGGAATCCTCCGATGCGACATACTGGCAGAGGGTGTGACAGAAGCGGTCCGAGAAGTGAAGGTCAATGTCCCTATCGTGGTGAGGCTGGAAGGGACGAACGTGGAGGAGGGAAGGCGGATATTAAATGAATCAGGCCTCAATTTCACTGTCGCTATAGATATGAAAGAGGGGGCTAAGAAGGTAGCTGAAGCACTGAGGCGATAATGCGGATTGCGGAATGCCGAATGCGGAATAGGGAATTTCAGATTTCTGTGGGTAACCTAGACTGCTTTTGCTACGCAATCCGAACTCCGAAATCCGAATTCGATAGGGGGTTCTATGAGCATCTTAGTAGATAAGAAAACGAGAGTGCTAGTTCAGGGGATCACAGGAAACGAGGGAATGTTTCATACCCGACAGATGGTCGAGTATGGAACAAAAGTGGTGGCAGGTGTGACCCCGGGCAAAGGCGGGCAGAAAATCGACGGGATTCCGGTTTTCAATACCGTATCGGAGGCGGTCAAAAATACCAACGCCAATGCCTCTGCCATCTTCGTTCCTCCCCCTTTTGCTGCAGATGCGATTTTGGAAGCCGCTGACGCGGCGATTTCCCTCATCGTCTGCCTTACAGAAGGGATCCCTACGCTCGACATGGTGATGGTGCGCGAATATCTCAAGGGGAGAAAGTCAAAATTAATCGGTCCGAATACCCCAGGAATTATTTCCCCCGGAAAATGTAAAATCGGCGTCATGGCAGGTTATATCCATAAACCGGGGAAAATTGGAATCATCTCTCGAAGCGGGACACTTACCTACGAAGTCGTGGATCAGCTGACCAAGAAAGGGATTGGACAATCAACCTGCGTGGGCATTGGAGGAGACCAAATCATCGGGCTGAACTTTGTTGACCTGCTGGCGATGTATCAAGAAGATCCGGGGACCGAGGCAATGATCCTGATTGGCGAAATCGGCGGAACGGCAGAAGAGGAGGCAGCCCAATTTATCAAGAAGTCTGTTCGAAAGCCTGTATTGGCTTTCATTGCTGGATTGACGGCTCCTCCGGGGAGGAGAATGGGGCACGCCGGCGCGATTATTGCGGGCGGAAAGGGAACCGCAAAGGAGAAGATGGAGGCGCTGGCAAAAGCCGGTGTAAAGGTGGTTAGGAATCCGGCATTGGTCGGCGAAGAGTTCGTAAGGATTATAGGAAAAAGGAGAAAATCGTAGTTTCAGGCGGTGGAGTTTTTTGATCGGAGCCGGCAAAAG
>Ga0335081_10010361_pt1 | contig 15062 bp, 6 predicted proteins | sample Lox_Sample_35_FD_206713 | JGI IMG/M metagenome (GOLD analysis project Ga0335081, IMG submission 206713) | Soil microbial communities from Loxahatchee National Wildlife Refuge, Florida, United States - Lox_Sample_3.5 | ecosystem: Environmental > Terrestrial > Soil > Wetlands | place: USA: Florida...
CAAGCGGCCGACGGTCTCGCCACGCCAGTAGATGTTCGCGGAACGAGCGGGGTGCTCGTAGGCGCGCGCGGAGGCAGGGCGGGTTTCGGCGCCGGGCAGGAGACATTCGGTGGCGCGCTTGAGTTCGTACAGGCCGGCGGCGCCGTCGCCCTGGCGGTCGTAGATCGCGGCGACGAGGCGGGGGATTTCCTGGGGAAGACCGGCGGACCACGAAGGACGATGGTCCGCGCCACTGGCTTTGTGGATCTCCAGGCCGATCTCGAAGAGGCGGAAGCTCTCGCGGTGCTTGGCGTTCTTAACGATGTTCTTCCAGATGCCGGGAAGAAGCGAGGTGCGCATCAGAACCTGGTCTGATGCGATGGGGTTGGCAACGCGCAGGTGAGCGGCGGGATCGAAACCGAAAGCGCGCACCGATTCCTCGCTGAGGAAGGAGTAGTTGTAGACCTCGGTGAAGCCCTGGTCGACGAAGATGTCGCGCGCCTCGTGCTGGAACTTGCGCTCCGGATTACCGGGAGGCACGGACGATGGAACCAGCGGCGCAGCGGGTGTGATGGAGTCGTAGCCCACCATACGGCCAACTTCCTCGACCAGGTCATCCTTGACGGAGATGTCCTTGGTGGCGCGCCAGGAAGGCACGGAGACGGAGAAGACGCGCGGCCGCGATTCGGTCACGCCGAATTCCAGGCTCTCGAGGATACGCCGGACTTCGGCGGGAGCGACGGCGCGGCCGAGTTTGCGCTCGAGCCAATCGAGGGGAAGGGCGATGGGCGGCGGCGGTGGAATTTCTTTTTTTTGATCGGCCAGTCCGCCCACCAGGCGGATGCCGGGCGAGACTTCTTGCAGCAATTCGATAGCGCGAGCGAGGCCGCGAACGGTGTTGGCGGGATCTTGCGCCTTCTCGAATCGCATCGAAGCGTCGGTGCGCAGCTTGATGGCCGCGGACGTTTTGCGGATGGAGGAGGCCTGGAAATTGGCGCTCTCCAGAACCACGCGGGTGGTCTTTTCGCTGATGGCGCTGTCGCCGCCGCCGATCACGCCGCCCAGCGCGATGGGGCCGGCGGCGTCGGCGATCACGAGATTGGAGGAATCCAGAGTGTGGTGCTCATCGTTCAGGGCGCGGAAGGGCTCGCCGGGCCGGGCGGGCCGGATGAAGATGGCGCCGCCTTTGAGGAGATCGGCGTCGAAGGCGTGCATGGGCTGCGCCAACTCAGCCATCACGTAGTTCGTCATGTCGACGATGTTGTTGATGGGGTTGAGGCCGATGGCGGTGAGGCGGCACTGCAGCCAATACGGCGACGGCCGGATGGAAACGTTCTCGAAGACCAGGGCGCTGTAACGCGGGCAGAGATTGTGATCCTCGATCTGGATGGCGATGGCGGCGGGCCCGGACGGCAACAGATCGTAACGCACGGGATCTTTGAGCCGGTGGCCGAGAATGGCGGCAACTTCGCGCGCCATGCCGAAGTGGCCCCACAGATCGGGGCGGTGGGTGATGGACTTGTTGTCGATCTCGATGACGCTATCGGCCGCGCAACCGGCCAGGGCCGTCGCGTCCAACTCGATGATGCCGGAGTGATCCTTGTTGATGCCGAGCTCGGCGGCGCTGGCCAACATGCCGTCGCTCTCGACGCCGCTGATGACCTTGATGCCCACGGGGACGTAGGCGGTGAGCAGGCCGGGGCGGCAGTTGGGCGCGCCGCACACCACGGTCCGCTGGCCGTAATGGCCCGCGTCGACGACGGCCTTGAGGTTGTGGCCGCCGGGGATGGGCTCGACCGATTCGACGCGCGCGGCGCAGGCGCGGTCGAGCAGGTCGCCGGTGACCTCGATGCCTTCGCACTCGGCGGTCTTCATGGTGATGAGCCGCTCGAGGGCTCCGGGCGGCTGATCGAGGTCCGGGACGAATTCGCGAATCCAGTTGTAAGAGAATTTCAAAATAGCCTCGAAGAGATTCTAAGAGCCGCGGATGAGCGCGAATGAACGCGGATAAGAATCAGAACCGCTGTGCGTCTAGCTATGTTCATCCGCAGCCAAAACTCAGAACTGGTCCAGAAATCTCAGGTCGCCGCCTTGTAAGTAGCGGATGTCGTCGATGCCGTAGCGCATCATGGCCAGGCGGGTCAGACCCAGGCCGAAGGCAAAACCGTTCCACTCTTCGGGGTCGATGCGGCTCATGCGCAGGACGTTGGGGTTCACCAGGCCGCACGGCAAGAGCTCGACCCAGCCGCTCTGCTTGCAGACGGCGCAGCCGGGGCCGCCGCAGATCAGGCACTGGATGTCCAGCTCGAAACCGGGCTCGACGAAGGGAAAATAGCCGGGACGCAGGCGCACCGTCACGTCGCGGTGGAAAATGGCGGCAAGCAGCGTCTTCATGAAATAGAGCAGGTGCGCGACGGAGACGTCGCGGTCGACCATCATGCCTTCCAGTTGATAGAAGGTGTGCTCGTGAGAGGCGTCGACGCTTTCGTTGCGGAAGGCGCGGCCGGGGGCGATCATGCGCAGCGGCGGGCCGAGCCGTTCCATGCCGCGCACCTGTACGGGCGAAGTGTGGGTGCGGAGGAGATTGCCGCCTTCGAGCCAGAACGTATCCTGCATGTCGCGCGCGGGATGATCGGCGGGAATGTTCAGCGCGTCGAAGTTGTAATACTCGGTCTCCACTTCGGGGCCATCGAGCACAGCGAAGCCGAGCGAGCTGAAAAGCTCTTCGAGTTCGCGCTGGATGCGAGTGATGGGATGCAGGTGGCCGCGGCGGGGACCGGGGGCGGGAAGGGTGAGATCGAGCCACTCGGCATCGAGGCGGGTGCGCAGTTGGGCTTCGTTGAGCTGCTGCGTCTTGGCGGCAAGCGCGGCTTCGATGGCCTGCCTGGCGGTGTTGAGCAGTTTACCGATGCGGGCGCGTTCCTCGGGGGCGAGCGTGCCCATCTCTTTGCCGATTTGGGCCAGCGGACCTTTGCGGCCGAGCGCCTCAACGCGGGCCGCTTCCAGGTCGTCCGCAGTGGCGGCTGCGGCGATGCGGGCGAGTGAGCGAGACTCCACTTCCTGGATGGATTGGTCGAGCATGAAGTGTGAAAGGTCTTATTTTAGCAGGGGAGTGGGAGTGGGCTTGCGGGGGCGCGAGGTGGGTGGGCGAGGTTGGCTTTCAGCTTGTTGCGAGGCGTGAGACGCCGGACGGAAGCCCGGCAGCAGGCCGAAAGCCTGTCCCAAAAGGGCTCGCCCGGAACGAAACCAATCCCATTATCGGACAGTATTGGAAGTGAGCGGGACTTAGGGTACAGGGTGTTCTGGTGAACACACCACTCCCGGTAGCCGGGCTCTCAGGAGGCGCCGGAACAGTAGGGAACCGGCCTTTCCGGAATGGCGAGCGCAGGCCGCAGACCGCCGCTGTAGCCGCCCGCCGTTACTTTGGGGGCTCCACGGAGCTGTATTTATAGTGGACGTAGTTTATATCAGCGTGTCCGGGGGTCGGACCATAAGAGAAGATGCCGAACCGTGCGCCTTTCCAGGATGCAAACTTCAGCACCATCTTCTGCCCCGTATCGGACCAGGTCTTGCCATCCAGGCTGTACGAGAGGGTCGCCTGATCCCCGCGGTATTCGCCACGGATCCAGACATGGTGGCAGCCTTCGATTGAGGCGCCTGTAGCGCCCGGCCATACGACGCGGCAAGCGCCGGCGCTCTTTTCGGCTGCCGCCCAACTGAAGGTTGTCCCGCTGACGAAAGTCAGGCCGGCCCGTTGGCCTTCAGACAACCCGGAAAGAGCGAGTTTGACCTCAACGGCGCCGAAATCATCCCACAGCTTCTGCGTAAGCGTGTTGTGAGCGTGGGCAAGGTCTTCAGCGGGTAGAGCAGTGAGCCGCAACCCACGGCGGCGGTCGAGCGACCAGGATCCGTCCACGGGATTGTGATTCCACTGCCAGACCGGATTCAGTGTTTCAGCTTTGAAGTCGTCATTGGTTTCGGGCCGGCTAGGGGAACCAGTGTGCGGCACGACGGGTTTTCTCCAGGTCTCAACGGGCTTGCCGTGGTCGCCGAACTCAGGCCAATCGTCGGCGCCCCACTTCACAGGTTCGAGGTAGCATAAGCGCCCCAGCCACCCGGTTGATTTGAACCCGATGAACCATGCGTCGCCGTTTGGCAACTCCACGATTCCGCCCTGGTGCGGACCATCGGACAGGACGATTCTGCGCTCGTAGGGTCCGTAGAGATTCGTGGACCGCTCCACGGTCTGCCACCCCGTCGATACCCCGCCCTCGGGGTGCGAGATGTAATAGTATCGGTTGCGTTTGAACAGCTTGGGGCCCTCAGCCACCGGACCCTTGTAGACCGTAATCCCATCATCGAGGAGTTGCGTGCCGTCGGCGCTCATCTTGTGGAGAATGAGCGGACCGGCACCCCTCAGGCTATGGATGAGGTACGCCTGTCCATCATCATCCCAGAAGGGGCACGGGTCCTCCCACCCAACGACCGCCTTCACTGTAACGGGACCGGACCACAACGAGGCAGGGTCTTTGGTGTGCCACAGGAACAGGCCGTCCTTCGGCGTGCACACGTACAGATAGAACTCGCCGTTGTGGTATCGCAATGAGGGGGCCCATGTGCCTTCCGCATAGCCCTCCATTTGGTCGTATTTCGGGCTCATCGGAAGGCGATGGAAAACCTGGCCGATGATACTCCAATTCACGAGGTCTCTGGAATGGAGCACCTGGATTCCGACAAAGTGAAAATCGGACGCCACGAGGTAGAAATCGTCGCCCACCCGGATGACATCCGGGTCGGAGTAGTCCGCTTTGAGGATGGGATTGCGGTAGCGCCCGTCGCCCAGGTCGCCCCACGTGACGGTGTTCTTGTTCGCGCCATAGCCGAGCCAGCTCACGCTCAATCCCGCCACGAGCAGGACGAGCGCCAGGACAGATCTGCTCATTAGATCAGGTGGTCCCTTCGTTCGACTCGTCGCTGCGAGTCTTCGAATGCGGACCTTTCCTCCCCACCTACCATCGCGGATAGACCGGGATTCGTCAAGTGCGAAACACCAAACGTTGTCGCTGGCGGAGGCCGCCAAGCCCCTTCGCGCCGGCCTGCTCGTTCTAAAGGGCGATCCGTTGATTCGGCTGCAAAGTCACTTCCCGAGGCGCCCGCTGCACCAACCGGATCACAGGTCTCTGCTGCTGCTCGCTGATGCCGAGCAACGACTGCGGTACGCCAGCTTTGTCCGTGACGAGCCTGCAAACTCCGGATTCGATGCGGCCGAGTGGCTTACCCGCCAGCCAAAGCTCCGCAGACTGCTCGTCGTATCGCATCTCGGCGGTCTGGCCTGCATCGGTTCGCACACGGAATCGTGCTGACTCCGCCGCCGGGTGCCCCGGCCGCACATTCCAGTGCAGCGAATCGTGCTCTTCGCGCACTCCGGCGAGCCGCCAGGTGTAATCCATCATGACCAGCGCGGCCGGCGAATATGCCGGCGCGTCTTCGCGAGTAAATACGCCATTCAGCGGATCCATTTGTTGCCGGAAGGTCATGTCACGCTGAATCGCCTCGCACCAGCGATCCATCATGGAGCCGAACTCCGCAGAGCGCCCGTAGTGATCGAACCAGCGGCCTGCTCGCAGCGCCGTGAGAGCCTGGGAAGCGCCACCCCAGCTGTTGCGCGGAATCGGACGGACAAAAAGCGGATCATCAAGTGCAACCGATGGCAGCGGATAGGGAGTCCAGAACGCCCTCGCGTTGTGGATCTGCCGCGTCCACAGGTCGTCGAAAAGCGCCTGGTCCGGAATGTGCTCGCCGCACATACGGCTGAGGATGTCACACCGGATCTTGACGAAATGATTCTGCGCATCCAGGTCGTAGAATGCGGCATCCTCCGGCACGTACAATCGCGAAAGGATCAGGCTGCGAATCTTCTGCGCACTTTCTGTCCACCGGTCCGCCTCCGCGCTATTCCCCATCGCTTTCGCCATCGCCGACAAGGCGATCCGCCCTCCGTACACCGTTGCGGACAGGTCGGGACAAAGCCGCGGCAGGGTCTCAATGGGATAATGCCGCTTGGCATCCTTTTCCGGGCACTGCGGCGGAATCCCCGCCCACCGCGGGCTGTTGTCGTGTCCGGTGTCGTAGGTACAGAAGCCTTCGACCAGGCCCATCCCGCGCGTATTCCGATGGCGCATCAGCCAGTCATCCCAGGCGGAACAGGCACGATAGGCCGTGTGCAGCAGTTCGTCATCGCCGGTCGCCTGCGCGAGTTCCCATGCCGTCGCGGCGATCGGCACCACCATCTGAATCTGTCCGAAGCCCGTCTCGGATACCTTGTTGTTTGCGGGGAACTGGCCGTCTGGACGCTGCAGCTCGAAGAACGTGAGATGGCCGTTGCGTGCAACGTCCGGCCGGAATTTCCGATAAACCAGACCTTCGTGCGGTCCGCACTCCAGCCAGACACCCGCATAATTCGCGCCTTCAATCAGCACCGGCTTGGCGAACCGCGGCAATACCCGCACATTGGCGGCGAGAACGTCCAACGCACGATCGTAAGCGGCCTGCCAGCGCTCGTTCGCTGTCCGGAACTCCGGCGCTTCTGCGTCCGATCCAGGGACCGCGAGAGCGGACCCAGCCGTCACACCAACCACAACTCGTGCGCCGTGTTTCAAAAACACGCGTCGATTCATTTCAGTTTCCAGTGCGTAAAGTCATCCGCATGCTGCAACAGTCTCTGTGCCCGCGCTCCTTCCAGGCGCTCAGTGGGTACGTTCGACCATGATAATGTTGCTTCCGTTCTGGTCGTACTGCGCGAGCAGCAACTGGCGCCCGTCCGGCGAGACCGCCAGGCCGGGAATGGTGGCATCCGGCGGCTTGGGCAGCAGTGCAATCTGCCGGATGGCGCCGCTGGTCAGGTCCAGGTATTCCATGCGAGGCCCGGCCGGGGGCGTTGCGGTCGCGAAGTAGATTCCGTCCCGCGCCACTCTCCAGCAACGCCAATAGCCCACCTGGTCGCGGTCGGTTACGGGAACCTCTTCGCCTCCTGCGGTGGGCACCCGCCAAATTCCCGGGACTTCGCGGCCCTTCACGTACAAGAGAAATCGGCCGTCAGCGCTCTCGAACCCTTCAAAGCCGCCACGGCGCGTCACTTGAATAGCCTGGCCCCCTTGGGCAGGTATTTTCCAGATCTGCAAGTTGCCGCTGCGTGTCGACGCGAAGTAGACCCACCCTCCGTCGTGCGACCAACTGGGGGCCACATCGCCTGTAGTTGCGTCGGTAACTCTATGCAACTGGCCACCATCGGCATCCACCATCCAGACGCTGGGATTGCCAACCTTAGCTGGATCATTGGCGCGGGTGTCGAAGACGATTCGCCGCCCGTCCGGAGACCAACGCGGGCTTCCCGTTACATACGCTCCTCCATCGAACAACAGCCGCGGATTGGCCCCGTCGCTGTCGCTCACCCAGATACCGAAGCTCCCATTCCGCCCCGAGGTGAAGGCGATGCGGCGGCCATCGGGCGAATAGTCCGGGTCGGAATCACGGAAGGTGGAAGCGATCAGAGGCGCCTTGGATATTACGCGGCCGGCAGCGTCCAGGGTGAATCTCCAGATGTTCATGTCGTCCAGCCGGCGCGTGTACGCCAGGCGGCCTCCGTCGCGCGAAACCGCCGGGCTGATGACATCCTCGCCGAACGCGCTCACGCGCTCCGGAGTCCCGCCGTGTATGCCAATCCGCCACAGCGAGTTGAAACTCCCGCCCCGGCGCGAGGAGAAGATGATTTCGCGGCTGTCAAAGGTCCAAGCCAAGCCTTCGATTGTGAGGCCATCGAACGTGAGCCGCTTGGGCTTGCCACCCGGCAGATCGAGCACATAGAGATCGGTGGCGGAAAAGCTGACGGCCCGCGCGAATGCCAGCCACTTGCCGTCCGGGGAGAAGGCCGGGTAGTAATCGCCCGTGGTTGCCGCCGGAGGGAAGGTCAGTTGCCGGCGCGTCGAGCCTTCCACCGGCAGCAGGAAAATGCTCGATGGCTCGGCGGGAGCCGCTTTATCGACGATGGCCAGAGTCTTGCTGTCCTGGGAGAAGTAAGCGCTGTTCCCGCTGCCCAGATCGAAATACGGGAAAACGTCGGCCAGCTTGCGCTCCGCTCCTCCAAGCACCGATGTCAAATACCAGGCGCGGCTTTCCGGGGTGGAACGCAGAAAGGCAACGCTCCTGCCGTCGGGCGACCAGGCGGGACGTGAGTCGGAACCCGGGTCGTGGGTCAACTGGAGCAGCGCTTCGCTGCCGATCGCTTTCACGTAGACATGGGAGTTTCCGCCCAGCGGGCCATCCCAGACAAAAGCGATCTGGTTGCCATCAGGGGAAAATGCTACCTCGTTCTGGCGTCCAGGAAAGCTGGTGAGCGGTACGGCCTTCGACGGAGCTGCAGCCGTCCTCGATCGATTCCCGTGCGGCAGGAACGCGTAGGTCGCCGCCGCAACCACCAAGAATACGAGCAGCACAACCAACCATCGGTAGCTGGAGACCACCCGTCCGAATCGCCCGGCCTGGGTGCGCACGGCATTTGCTGGTGCCAGTGGAACAAGAGGCGCCACAGGGGCGCGCGCAGGCTTGGAGTCCGATTGGGCCTGCGTTTGTTCTTCGATCGCCGCCACGTCCGCGACTCGGACCTGGGCGGCGAATCGATACCCCCGCTTGGGGACGGTGTCGATGTAGTGATGGCCTTCGTCCTCCCCCAGCGCTTTGCGAAGGATAGAAACGGTTTTCGCCAGGGTCGCTTCCTCGACGCATGTTCCTGGCCAGACCAGCCGGAGCAGCTCCTCCTTGTCGACGATCCGGCCCTGACTCTCCACCAGCACGACCAACGTTTCAAATGCCTTCGGGGTGATTGCAATATAGCCGCCATCCCTCAGCAGCATTCTCGCGTTGAGATCGAGCCGAAAGGAGCCGAAATCATACAAATGCCCTTCCCGCGCAAGCATACGATCCGTCAATGACTCCGTGATGATGTGATCGCAACTTCGTCAGTCTTTTTTCCAATCGCCGTCAAGACTTCCTCGCCGCGGTAATCCTAGAATACCTCTTTACCGGTACTACCTCGATGTTCCCGAGTTTGGAGACATGCTAGGATCGGCGCGCCTTATCTCGATTGTGCTCTCGGCGTCCGCCCTGTTCGCCGGCGAAGTGCGTTTCCCGTTTCATAGCACGGACGGGAAGTCCCAGAGCATTGCTCTTGATCGCTTTCAGATTGACGGGCGCCTGCCTCAAGAGGAGCCCCGAGTCCAGCAACTGGCTCCAGGAGTTGCGGAGGTAACCCTGGCGGCTTCTGCTCCCGGCGAATGGTCGTTTGCCGTAGCTGATGACAGTAGCTATTTTGGATTCGGAGAGCGTTTCGACCGCCTGAATCACGCGCACACCATTATCAAAAACGCGTCGCGCGACCTCGCACACGACAAAGGAAGCCTGACTTACCAGCCCATCCCCTTCTACATGAGCCAGCGCGGATACGGTCTCTGGCTGGATACTGCCAGCGAAGCCACCTTCGACCTGAACGTGACCGAGCCTTCCCATATCCTGGTGAAGTTCTTCGGCAAGAAACTGCGGGTGGTGCTGTTCGAGGGACCGCGTTTCCCGACAATTCTCCAACGGTTTACCGCGCTGGCGGGCCGCCAGAAACTCCCGCCCTACTGGGCCTTCGCCCCATGGAAATCGCGCGACTATCATCGCGACACGCGGGACGTCTATGAAGACGCCGACCGGTATCGTGAACTCGGCCTGCCGGCTTCGGTCCTGCTGATCGATAGTCCTTGGGCAACGAATTACAACACGTACGAGTTCAATCCGAAACAGTTCGAGGACGCGCGGGCGATGATCGCCCACGTGCATGGGAAGGGCTATAAGCTTGTTCTCTGGCACACCCCTTGGATCAACCGGGAGACCGCTCCGCCATATGAGGAAGGGTTTGCGGCCAAGCTGGCACCTAGCCCGGCGGCCAATTTCGCGGAAGCCGAGCGGCGGGGTTACTTTCTTCATCGGCCCGACGGCTCCACTTACATCGGCCAGTGGTGGAAAGGGACCGGCGCGCTCATCGATTTCACGAATACCGCGGCGAGGCGGTGGTGGCAGGGCCAGTTATCGAAAGTGATTGCGCTGGGCGCGGACGGGTTCAAAGACGACGATGGCGAGGGCGACTTTCTGGGGGACGTGGTCTTCGCGGACGGCGAAGACCCGCGCATGATGCGAAACCGCTACGCCGTGGAGTACAACCGCGCAGTAGCGGAAGCCTTGCAGGAATACAAGGGCGCCGACTGGGTGCTGTTCCAGCGCAGCGGTACGGTCGGCTCGCAGATGTTGCCCTTGTTCTGGGGCGGCGACAACGACGCGAGTTTCTCGCCGAATAATGGGCTGCCGACGGTGGTCACTGCGGGATTGAACGCCGGCCTCAGCGGAATTTCCCTCTGGATGAGCGACTTGGGCGGCTACAACAAATCCGCGCGCACGGCAGACGACAATGTGCTCTTTGCGCGATGGACGGAGTATTCCGCATTCTCTCCCGGGATGGAAGTGATGAGCGGCATGAACCTGGGCCCGTGGGATTACGGCGAAGCGGCGCTGCGCATCTTTCGCATGTATTCCGTGTTGCACATGAGCCTGTTTCCCTATCGCTACGCGGCTGCGCAGGAGAGCGCACAGAACGGCCTGCCGTTGATGCGCGCGCTGGTGCTCATGCACCAGGACGAGAAGGACGCACAGGAAGCCGCCGACGAGTACTACCTCGGCTCGGACCTGTTGGTTGCGCCCGTGCTGACTCCCCTCGCTCAGCGTTCCGTGTATCTGCCGGAAGGCGCATGGATCGATTATTGGACGGGCCGTTGCCTCGCTGGACGCCAAACGATCACGGTGGAGGCTCCGCTCGACCGCATTCCGCTCTTCTTGCAGGAGGGCACGATTCTGCCCAAAATCCCGGAGGACGTGATGACGCTGGTTCCGCGCAGCGGTTTCGCGGATCGTGAGATTCAGACCCTCGACGACCGCCGCGTGTACGAAATCTATCCCGGCCGCGAGGCCCGCTCCATCACCGATTTCGAAGGCCGCCGGCTGACGTACGAGCCGCAATCGCGCACACTGGCAATTACTGGCGCTCCAGCACGCCTCATCGTCCGGTGGAAATTCGCCCACCCTGCTAAGATTACCCTGAATGGCCGGGCGCTCGACCATCTCACGCCAATGGCCGACGGGATTTCAGTTGAGTTTCAGCACCGCGAAACAAGCACGCTCGCCTGGCAATAGGATGACAGCGGACGCTGGCCCAATTGCCGGCCCCCAGATGCGTGCTTGCCTACGCTAGAACAGGATCCTCAACGCCACTTGCCCGATCCGCTCGGAACCGGCGCCGGTGATGCTGCCAAACCCGCCCGAGCTGATGGTAGCAACCGGGTCGTTGAAGTTCGCGCGGTTCAAGACGTTGAAGAACTCGCCGCGTAATTGCAGGCTGAAGCGTTCCTTGAACGAGATGCTGCGGAACAGCCCTACATCCCAGGTGGCCATTCCAGGACCGCTGAACGCGCCCTTTCCAAGGTTACCGAAGCTCGCAAGGTACGGCGAAGCGGTGGCAGCCGTGGGTGGTTGCTGGAAGGAACCGGGGATCAGATAGTTCACGCACGGCGCCGATGCCCCGCAGGCTCCCGGACCAATGGCCGGACCGGCCAGCACGGCCCGATCGCCGCCAATGCCGGTCTGCGAACGGTCCTGTCCCGATTTCACCGTCACCGGATCTCCGGTCTGCGCCTGGAAGACCCCGTTCATCTGCCAGTCTCCCAACAGGTATCGGACCAGGTTCCCCGCCGAGCGAGGAGTGGGCAGTTGCCACACGTAGGAAATCACGAACCGGTGCTTCCGGTCGAAGTCCGCGCGCCCATAGTCCAACGCATCAGCCTTCCCGAAATACCAAGGGTAGACGGTGCCCGAAGCGTTCGGTCCCGGCCCCGTCACGCTCTGGCCGTAAGGGAGGTTGTCCAGGGCTTTCGCCCAGGTGTAGTTCGCCAGAATCGTGAACCCCCGCGACATACGTTTTTCGAAACCGGTCTGGAACGAGTTGTAATTGCCATTCACCGCCTGGCTGTCCAGGGTAATGCCCGAAAACGATTTGAAAGTCCTCCGCGCGTCGGTCGAGAGCGTGCTGCCGGGCGTGTACACCGCCGGGTTCAACTGTAGGCTCGTAGCCAGGTGGCTGGTGTGCGAGCCGACATACGAGACATGCACCATCCAGTCCTTCGCCACCTGCCGTTCCACGGTCAGGTTCCAGTTGTAGATCGCCGGAACCTTGTTGTTGCCCGATGGATCAAGGCTCACCACCACTACCGGCAGGGGGAAAGCCACGTTCTTTGGAATCGGAACCGGCGTTGGGAACGGATTTGTGATCCCTTGGTACGGATTGCTGAACGGACCCTGCGGAGTTGTGATGCTGACGGTCGGGCTGAACGGTGTGTTAGTCGTTACCGCATTCATGAAGCCGGCCATCATGCGCGAGTCGTAAAAAACGCCAGCGCCGCCGCGCACGCTGGTCTTGCCGTCTCCCGTCGCGTCCCAGGCGAAGCCCAGGCGCGGTTCAAAGTCCCGGTAGTTGGAATTCACCCCGTATTCCGGCATGCCGGCGTCTCCTGGGAACAACAGGCCCGGAGGGGCGTTTGTATAAACGCTCGAAACCGTGCCGGCATAGTAGGCTGCGGGATTGAATTGCGTGATACGGTGCTTGAGTTCCTTCCAGGGAAAGAACGGCTCCCACCGCAGCCCGTAGTTGAGCGTGAGCCTCCTGCTGATGCGATAGCTGTCAGCCGCATACAAACCCAGAAACTGGTTGCGGTTATTGAAGAACTGCCCGGAACCTTGCGTCAGGGTTCGCAGATAACCGAGCATGAAGCTGGCGATGGCGTTGTTGGTGGTATCGGCGGTGAAGGTGAAAGCGCCTGGCTCCTGGTATTGGCTGTCGATGTCCATGCGGCTGATCTCGGCGTGGACACCAAAGCCCATCGTGTGGTCTCCCTTCGTCCAATGGAGGTCGTTGTTCAGAGACCAGTTGTTGCGTGTGAAACGGGCCTTCGGATTATCGCCGATCGAGAAGAATCCGCTGACGTTAATGCTCTGTAGGGCCTTGTCCGGTGGCTGCCAGATATTCACGCCAAAGTCGGCCACTGACGGCGAACCCGCGGGCGCGCCTCGCTGGTCGGCCTCGCGCGCATAGTTCAGGGTAAAGACGTTGACTATAGTAGGACCAAAGGTGTGGGTTTCGGAGACCAGCCCGTTCTGTACCAAGTTCTTGGCCTCATCCGCGAAGGTCAGCAGGTTGGTTGTGTCCAGAATTCCCACGTTGAAGAACCGGTCTCTATAGTAGCGGCCCGTCAGGCGGTCTTTGGAGCCCATCTGGTGGTCGACGCGCGCCACTTCTTCGTTGTAGTTCTGCCTCACCGGCTTCTGGTAGAAAACCAAGCCGTTGCCGGTTCCCACGGGCAAATCCTTCAAGAACGCCACCGAAGCCTGATCGAAGCGGTACGTTGGTATTGTGTTGCTCGGGAACGGCGCTAACGGCGAAGACTTGGGATCGTAGATCGTGCTGGTAAAGATCCCCTGCTCATTGGCTTGCGTCGGAACATATGCGCTTTGGGCCCCCTGCATGTTCCGCAAGATGGTGCCTTGGTATCCAAAAAAGAAAAACGTCTTGTCCCGCCCATTGTACAGGCCGGGGATGATTACAGGCGCTCCTATGGTGCCGCCGAACTGGTTGCGCTTCAACGGATCGGCCACCTTGGCGAAAAAGTTCCGGGCGTCCATTTCGCGGTTTCGCAAGTATTCAAAGGCGTCGCCGTGCAGTTCGTTCGTCCCGGACTTGGTGACCACGTTGACCACACCCCCGGCATTCTGGCCGTACTGAGCACCGTAATTGCTGGTCTCGACGCTGAATTCCTGCAGCGCATCGGGGAACGGGAACGGAAGATTGACGTTGGTGTATTCATCGACATTGTTGCCCCCGTCCAGCATGTAATTGGTGACGTTGGCGCGCGATCCATTGGCTGAAACTGTGACTACCACCGGAAACGTCTTGGTTTGTCCCTGGTCCGCCGAGTCGTTGGGAGCGGCGATGACACCACCGACCAGAACCGTTAGCTGGGCAGCATTGCGGCCGTTCAAAGGCAGATCTTCCACGCGGCGCGTATCCACAACCTGCCCGAGCGTGCTGGTCGCGGTGTCTACCAGAACCGCATCGGCGCTGATCGTGACCTTCTCTGCGGAAGCACCTAACTGCATCGCCGCATTGACAGTAACGGCTTCGTCCGCCCGGAGGGTGATGCCCGACTGGGTGAAAGTCTTGAACCCGGCGGCGGTGACAGCGAGGTCATACCGGGTCGGGCGCAGAGCGGGAACGGTGTACAACCCGTCCTGGCTGGTGACAGTGCTGGTTTGCAGACCGGTGGCGGTTTCAGTAACAACGACCCGGGCGCCGGGGACGCCCAAGCCTTGCGGGTCCGTCACCGCACCAACGATCTTTCCGAATCCTTGGCCAAGTAGGGCTACACCCATCCAGATGACGAGTAAACACGCCGCGGGCACCTGGGCGAATCGAACTCGGAGCCACCTCGAACTTGGAAGCATGCCAACCTCCTTCAACAGAGAGAAAGACTCGAACCCCGTTCTGGAACCTGTGCGGATCGATTGAAGCACACCCCTACCCTGCAAGTCTTTTCCAAATCTGGAAAAAATCTTGACGAACTTGTGACGCTGGCAACACCGCAAGCAAGTTTGCCCGCAATTGCGCGGAAATGCTACGATGCCGGTGCGGAGAGGGTCAAGATCACAATGCTTAAGACGCGGCAACTAGGACGGCAAGGCCTCACGGTATCTTCGCTCGGGCTCGGCTGCCTGGGAATGAGCCAGTCCTACGGCGCCGCCGACGAAGCGGAGTCGGTCGCCACTCTGCACCGGGCCATCGAACTCGGGGTGACGCTGTTCGACACCGCCGAGATGTACGGCCCATTCCGGAATGAGGAACTCCTCGGCCGCGAACTCAAGGATATCCGCCGTAAACTCGTGATCGCCAC
>Ga0335081_10010362_pt1 | contig 15062 bp, 14 predicted proteins | sample Lox_Sample_35_FD_206713 | JGI IMG/M metagenome (GOLD analysis project Ga0335081, IMG submission 206713) | Soil microbial communities from Loxahatchee National Wildlife Refuge, Florida, United States - Lox_Sample_3.5 | ecosystem: Environmental > Terrestrial > Soil > Wetlands | place: USA...
CAGAAGACTCTTTCGCCAACATGAAGCGGTTTGGCGACGCGCATAAATTTCCGTTTCCCTATCTCCATGACGAAAGCCAGTCGGTCGCCCGAGCCTATGGGGCGGTCTGCACGCCGGATTACTTCGGATATGATAAGGACCGCCGGCTAAAGTACCGCGGCCGCCTCGACGAAGGCCGCACAGAGCCGCCGCCCAAAGGCGCGCGGCGGGAGCTGGTCGAAGCCATGCAAGCGATCGCCGCGACAGGCCGGGCGCCCGCCGGGCAAATCCCGTCAATCGGCTGCTCGATCAAATGGAAGGCGGCTTGACCTCGTTCCGGCTGAGGCTCCAGGTCCCGCCGCCCGCCGCCGCGAGATAAAGAAATACAAAGCAATAGAGGGCCGCAAGTTCACCCTGGTTCAGAATGGGAAAAAAGCTTTTCGGCGCATGCGCCAAGAAATAGGCAACCGCCATCTCGCCGGAGAGAAGAAAAGCAACGGGGCGGGTGAAAAGGCCGAGGAGAAGGCAAAGACCTCCGGCGAGTTCCAGAACGCCGGCGACACCGACGAGCGAGAAGAGCTTAAGAGTGTCGAACATCGCGACATGCGGGAAGCCGAGGAGCTTTGCGGTGCCGTGCTGCAGGATTAGAAGGGCTGCGGCGATCCGCAACAGCGCGAGGAGCCGCGGCTGCCAGCTCGCGGCGACTTGAGGTAAATCCATCGTGAAGAGTCCTCTGGTCTTGCGACTCGAAATGCGGGCATCCCTCCCCATATAGGCTTTGCCCCCAAACTTGGAATTAGCCAATGCATTTCCTCGCCATCGCAATCATTACCGCCATTGTCCTCTCAGGGGCGCTTGGCCTCTATTTACTATACCGTCAGGCCGCAACGGTCGCCGCGAACCAAGAGCACGTTCCCGATGGATTTGCCGGCGCAATCAGCGCAGAGGAACACCGGCGGTCGGCGGCTTATACGCTTGCCCGCACGCGGCTCGCCGTTGCGGAAACCGCCGTCGACACCGTGGCCGCCGTCATCTGGCTGACCTTATTGCTCGGACCTCTTTACAATATTGTGGCGCAGTGGATTGCACCCGGCCTGTCGCGAAGCGTTGCCGTTGTTGTTTTGTTTGCAGTGCTCGAACGCCTCCTTGATCTGCCTTTTTCGATTTTCAGCACTTTTTCCCTTGAAGCGAGGTTCGGTTTCAACCGCGCCACATTCGCTATGTTCGTGATGGACCGCATGAAGGGCGCGGCGCTGTCCCTGGCCCTTGGGGTGCCCCTGCTTTACGGCTTGTTTTTTCTGCTCGGCCAACTCCCGGACACCTGGTGGCTCATCGGTTGGGCGGGGCTCATGATCTTGATGATCGCCATGACGGTGATCTACCCGGCTTGGATCGCGCCCATATTCAATAAATTCACGCCGATGCCACAGGGGCAGTTGAAAACGCGCATCGAGGCCTTGCTCGCCAAATGCGGCTTCGAGTCCAAAGGACTCTATGTGATGGATGCTTCCCGGCGCTCGACGCATGGAAACGCCTATTTTACCGGGTTTGGAAAAGCCAAGCGCATCGTTTTCTTCGACACTCTTTTACAAAACCATACGCCCGAGGAAATTCTCTCAATTCTCGCCCATGAGCTTGGCCACTATAAGCTTGGCCATATTGGTCAGCGGATCGCCGAGACGGCGGTGCTCAGCTTCATCGGTTTCGCCGTCTTTTCCTGGGCTTTCGCCGGCGGATTGACGGGCGTGTTCGGGCTTCCTGCCGACCCCGGTCTGGTTTTGATCGTCATTTTGACCGCGTTTGGCCCGATCCTCCATTTGCTTTCGCCCCTCACGAGCTTTCTGTCGCGCCGCGCCGAATATCAAGCCGACGGTTTTGCAAAGGCGATGGCTGGCGCCGCACCGATGATCAGCGCCTTGACGAAACTCTCGCGCGACAATCTTTCAACGCTGACGCCCGACCGGCTTTATGCCTTGTTCTATTATTCCCACCCGCCGGTGCCGGCCCGGATCGCGCGCCTGAAAGGGGCTTGATGTAGCCTCCCGATTGCCCGTTCAGATCAAGGAGGCGCAGGGCTCCGACAGGATCGGCAGGTGCAGACCGTGGAAAGGTGCCAAAAATGAAATGGATTCTTTTAGTCCTTTGCTTTGCATTTTGGATTGCTGGCTTGCCCGCCTACGCTCAACAAGTGTACTTTACGCCTAATGGTGTGCCCTATTGGTCTAACCCTGGGTACGTCAACGCCCCATCTTATCCGGGTCCTTCCCCCTATCCCTATCTTCCGGGTCAGCTTCCCCCCGGATCAGCTCCATTCGCTTTATTCTACACGCCAGTGTGTCATTATGCGCCGGATACGTGGGGATGGCGCCAGGAGTGCTTTTGATGCTCATGGATCAATCGCAAAAGCTCATCCTAAGGAATTTCGCAAAAGTGGGCTCAATCCCAGCTCGCAGCGCGGTAATCTAATCGGATGACACAACGGCGTCATCGAGCCGGGCCATCTTGATGACATTATCCTGAGTCACTAGCGGAGGCGTGGCGGTTGGAACTCCCTGCTGCCGCATGCGTTCTTCGTTATTGCCAAGCTTCGCGCAACGCTCCTCCCCTAGGTTCAAATGCCTTAGGGAAAGGCGTTTTGTGGCTAAAGCCCGGGGTCGAGTACTTGCGTCAAATCTTGTGTGCGTTCGGGCCCGTTTAGATGAGTCCGCTTTTGTTCGGTTCTGGGATCTGTGGTGTCCGCCCGCTGGGGAAGGCAGCGCTGCTTCTTTTCGCCGGCACAATGCTGGCGACCTGCTCTACCGCGCCGCCGCTTGGCGTCAATGAGCCTCCGGACGCGGTGGACCACGTCCGTTCGCTTGACCTACAGCCACATTTTCCCGATGCAACGGGAACCGTCAGCACGGCGTTAGGCGCAGAGCGGCCGCAGGTTTATTACGGCGGTTCCGGCACCGCCGTTACCGTTGACGTGGATTCCAGCGCGCCCGGAGCCGGCCATGGCACCAGCGGCGCAGCCGGACCCGGCGGCAGCGAAGGGGTCACTCTGAATTTCGAGGATACTCCCGTGAGCGCCGTGGCCAAGGTGATCTTGGGCGAGTATCTGGGGGTTGGCTATGCGATTGATCCGCGCGTCCAGGGAACCATAAGCCTTTCATCGGGACGTCCGGTTCCGAAATCGGAGCTCATTTTCGTTCTCGAAAGCGCCTTGCGCACGACCAATTCCGCCTTGGTGCATGATTCCGGGGGCTACCGGATCGTTCCGGCCGATGACGCACTCGGCAGCGGCCGCGTCGAGCGGGCAGACGCAGACCATCCTGCGGGGGCCGGCTACGGGCTGTCCGTGGTTCCCTTGCAGCACGTCTCAGTCCAAACGATCACCAAGCTCCTAGAGAGCTTCGCGACCAAGCCTGGCTCGATCCGCGCCGACCCCTCTAAGAATCTGATGCTCGTCGTTGGCAATGGAAACGAACGCCGGACGGCCGTCGAGACCATCCTGAGCTTCGATGAGGATTGGATGCGTGGCCAATCGGTCGGAATTTTCCCAGTCCATAACACGACGCCGGAGCCCTTGATCACAGAGCTCGAAAAAATCCTCGATTCTGGGGAAGAAGGCCTCAGCCAGCACCTCGTCAAGCTGCAGGCCATCTCCCGCATGAACGCGGTCCTCGTCGTCGCACGCAAACCCGAATTGCTGCACGCTGCCGAAAAATGGATCAGCCGCCTCGATAACTCGGCGGTGGCGAGCACCGGCGTCAAAGTCTACCGGGTCCGCTACGGCGATTGCCGCCAGATCGCCAAGCTGCTCAATGATTTGTTCATTGGCGGGGGCGGCAGTCTAGTGGAGTCTCCCCTCAATCAGATTGCTCCTGGCTCGGCGGCGACGGCGATGACCGCCGGATTTGGCGGCACGGGCGCTGGCGGCGGCGGAGGCTTTGGGGGCGGCGGCGGCGCGGGCGGAGGCTTGGGCGGCGGCGGGGGTCTGGGCGCCGGCGGGGGCTTGGGCGCTGGCCAGTCCCAATCGCAACAGAGTCCGTTTGGAGCCCTTTCCACGGGCGGCGGCCAGCCCGGAGCGGGAGGAGCCGGGGCAGCCGAAACGGGTGGTCCCGGCGGCGCGGGCAGCGCCTTAGGCGGCGGGGGTGGCGGAGGGCGGGCGCTTTTGCCTGGGGTCCGGATCCTGCCGGACATTCCTAACAATTCGGTCGTGATCTATGCCAATGCGGAACAGTACCGGGTTATCGAAAAAGCGCTCAATCAGCTCGACCGGCCGCAAGCGCAGGTCGCCGTTGACATGACCATCGCCGAAGTCAACCTCAACAACACCCTCCAATACGGCGTTCAATTCTTTTTGGGCAGTCTCAATACCCTCAATTCGTTTTCGAACGGCGTCCAGGCGATCAACTCCTCGACGACTGTGCCACCGAGCACGCCCGCATTTGCGAATGGTACACCCGGCTTCAATTTTATGATTGGCTCCAAACTGACGCCGCATGTCATCCTCAGTGCCTTGAATCAATATACGACGACAAAGATCCTCGCAAATCCCTCTCTGGTTGTTATTGACAATCAGGTGGGACACTTTCTCGTCGGCGAGCAAGTGCCGGTCACGACAGGAAGCGCGAATATACTGAACGCGGCCTCTACTGCATCCAATACCGTTTTCAATTCCGTTACTTACCAGAACACGGGCATTATTTTGCATATCCAGCCCCGCGTCCACGCCAATGGCAATGTCAATCTCGATATCGACCAGGAGATTAGCGCGGAAGTTCAAGGCTCCAGCTCATGCACCGGCGGGACGCCATGTCCGTCGTTCACTGACCGCCACGTCAAAAGCTCGATCGTTGTGCCGAACGGCCAGACCGTCCTGCTTGCCGGCCTTATTCAGGAGGAGCAGGACAAGTTGCGTGCTGGGATTCCTATTCTCGATCAAATTCCCGTCCTCGGTGAAGCCTTTGCCAATAACAACAACAATGCTGTCGCCCGCACGGAGCTGATCATTTTCATAAGGCCGTCCGTCATCCGCGATGGCATGGACGCTTCCAATGTCGCAGAAGAGCTCCGCGCAAAGTTAAGGGGCGACAAAATTGGCACAGCGCGTCCAGCGGGAGCCGTGACACCTTATCCCATTGGGCTCGTCCAATGAGCTGGACGCGGCTTCGCGAGTCCGCCTCCTCTGGACGGTTTCCCTCACCAATTGCACCCGGCGGCGAGGAAAGGGGGAACGTCTTGGGCGTCCCCTGGCCTATGAGGGCGAAGTTTCTCGCTCATGGAGCGTTTGCAGTTGGTGTTTGCTCCGTAGCGACTGTCAGTCTTGTTGCTGCGCCTGGCCTCTGCGGCCTCTTTGGAGCGGGTCTGGGGTTTTTGATGCTTGCGATCGCAGTGGCCGACGCCCAAACCTTCCTTATTCCCAATCGGCTCACGCTTTCCGCCTTCCTCCTAGCCTTGGCGGCCTCGTCGGCCAAGGGGGTCGACGAGATAGCCGGGGACGTCGCCCTCACGGTGGTGCGTGGAATCCTTCTCGCTCTTGCGTTTCTGGCCCTGCGAGAAGTTTACTATCGGCTGCGCCAGCGCGACGGGATTGGCCTTGGCGATGTCAAGCTCGCCGCGGTCGCAGGCGCCTGGCTCGACTGGACCCTCATTCCGGCTGCCATCGAAATTGCCGCCGTCCTGGCGCTGACCGCCTATTTCACGAACCAGTGTCTCCTTCGGCAGCCGATGCGGGCGAGCGCAAAACTGCCCTTTGGGCTTTTTTTCGCGCCGGCGATCTGGCTTTGCTGGCTCATCGGCGCGTTGTTTTTGCAAGATTAGGAGCGGGGCATGGAGACTATCAGCATCGCGCCAGAGCGGTGTGCACCTGCTGCGGACCTCCGCGAACGGGCGCAAAAACCTCGGCAGCGGCTTGTCTTGGCCGTCTCCGGCATGCTTATCTGTGTGGGGCTTTTCGTAAATCCCGCGAGCGCGGACCCTTTGCGCACCGCCATCCGCGCCTTCGCGGCGCATGATTACGTGACGGCAGCCCGGATTTTCACCGATCTCGCGCCGCGCGGCAACCCAACGGCGCAAACCTATCTTGGCTATATGTACGCCAACGGCATAGGAGTGCCTCAAGATTTTGTCGTGGCAGCGGGATGGTACCGCTGCGCCAGCCAGCAGGGTGTTCCACGGGCCCAGTACCAGCTCGGGCTCATGTATGACAACGCCCAGGGCGTACCGCAGGACTATGTGAAGGCCTATGCCCTGCTCAATCTCGCTGTCGCCGGGGCCGTCGGTCCTGAGCGTCAACCATGGGTCAGGATACGCGATGCGGTCGCTTCAAAGTTGAGCCTCGTTGAGCAAAGCCAGGCGCAACAAATGTCGTTTGGAGGGGTGCCGCAAGAGCCCTGTTTGCCCATCGGCACGGGCGTCAAGCTTTTGCCACCTCCGATCGTTGTGCCGTGATCGCTTCCAAAGTGGTTGGTTCGCTGCCTGCATCGCTTTGTATTTTCGCATGATCCCAACAAAAGAGTCTGCAACTTTCCCGAAGATCATGCTCTATGGCGTGAGAGCTTCCGCCCCACCGGCGGGCGGATAGCCCTGGAGAGGAGATCATGGCTGGCAGTGTCACGGTGACGGCGCCCGCCCGCCTTCACCTTGGATTTCTCGATCTGAACGGCGGTCTCGGCCGCCGCTTTGGAAGCCTTGGCCTTGCGATCGGACGCCCCGCGACGCGCTTGACGCTGCGACGTGCGGCGGCGCTTTCAACCGACGGGCCAGAGGCTGAGCGCGCATCGGCGTATCTTGCCCGCCTCGCCGCGCACTTTGGTCTCGCCACCACCTATGCTTTGACCATTCATGAAGCCATTCCAGCTCATGCCGGGCTGGGCTCGGGCACCCAGCTCGCGCTGGCTGTGGCAGCCGCCCTGCGGCGCCTTGAAGGCCTGCCCCCGGATCATGCCCATGATGCGCTTCTGTTGCGCCGAGGCGCCCGGTCAGGTATCGGCCTTGGCGTATTCGAACGGGGAGGTTTCATTGTCGATGGCGGCCACGGGCCACGAACCGCGACGCCGCCCGTCATCGCACGCATGGACTTCCCTCGACAGTGGCGGGTGCTCATCGTCCTCGACCCGCGGACCGAAGGCGTGCATGGTGGCGAGGAACATGCTGCCTTCGCGCGGCTGGCGAATTTCGAAGCGGCCTTGGCCGCCGAAATCTGCCGTCTCGTTCTTATCAAGGCATTGCCGGCCCTGGCTGAACAGGATATCGGTGCCTTCGGCGACGCAATCGCGCGTCTCCAGGAGATCGCCGGGAACTATTTCGCACCCGCGCAAGGCGGCGCCCCCTATGCGAGCGCCGCAGTGGGGCGGGTCATGAGTGAACTGCGGCGGCATGGGGCGAAAGGAACCGGCCAATCGTCCTGGGGACCGACAGGCTTTGCTTTCGCCGCCGACGCGAAGGAGGCGCGGCGTTTGTGCGATCTCGCCGGGCCGACCGCCACCGAGTTAGGACTAGATCTCGCTGTTTGTAACGGAGTTAATCACGGCGCCCTCATCGAGGGGGAGTCCTTTGCCACCATCAAATAGCAGGTAAGTAGCAGCAGTTAGGATAGGGGAAATTTCGTGGCCAAGAATATATTGCACATGCTGAGCCCGCTCCGTCACATGAGCCCTTTCGACGTGAATATGGCGCTTGATGCGGGATATGACGCGGTTGTTCCATATATTGACGTCAAGCTAGAAGAAGTCATGCCGTTGGTGCAGGACGCCATGTTTTCCCGGTCACCGAGAGATGCTGTCCATACGGCTGTTTTCATCGGCGGCAAGGATGCCGTCCTCGCTCTCGACATGCTGGAGCAGGTGCGCAAGACACTTTTGAAGCCATTTGAAATCTCGGCTTTCGCCGATCCCGCTGGTTCGTTCACAACCGCCGCCGCGATGGTCGCTTGCGTGGAGAAGATCCTGAAGCAGAAGGGTAAGGCTCTCGCCGATGCGCGGATTGTGATTTTTGGCGCGACTGGTCCTGTTGGCTACACCTGTGGTGTGATCGCGGCGCTTGAGGGTGCCGACGTCACGCTCACTGCGCGCGAGCACAATAAGGTCCAAGCCAAGGCCGATGAGATCAAGCAAAGATTTGGTCTCACTGTCCATGCCGCCCAGGCAAAGTCGCCGGAGGAAATTTCCGCAGCGTTGGCCGGCAAGGATGTCGCGCTTTGCTGTGCGGCCGCGGGCGTGCAGGTTCTCTCGGCTTCGATGCTCGCGGCGGCCAAATCGTTGGTCGTCTCCGCCGATGTCAACGCGGTGCCCCCCGCTGGGATCGAAGGGCTTGATCTTCACGCGAATGGCGTCGAGCTGGCCGGCGGCAGTCTCGGGATCGGACCGCTTGCGATTGGCGACGTGAAATACAAGACGGAATCTGGACTGTTCCAGCGGATGGCATCTTCCTCCAAGGCCATCAGCCTCGATTTTCGCGATGCTTTCAGTCTCGCGCGTGAGATCGCCTGAAGCTGGCGCCGCGATCCTGATCGCGGCATCCTCCGGCCGGGCCTTGGCGGATGCGGCGCGCCGCGCGGGGTTCCGGCCGCTCGCCGTGGATTTTTTCGACGATTTGGATACGCGCGCCGTCTGCGCCGCGAACCGCTTGATCGAAGACGGTCTTGACCTCGGCTTTACCGAGGCAAATCTTGTTCCCGCGCTCGAAGACCTCTCCAAGGACGAGGCACCTTGCGGCTTCGTTTATGGCGCCGGATTCGAGGATCGCCCCGAACTTCTCGAAGTGATCGCAGAGCGTTTTGCGCTTCTTGGCAACTCTCCAGAGACGTTGCGCGGCGTGAAGGATCCCGTGCGGCTCTCTGAGCTTTGCGCCGTTCTTGGCATTCCGCATCCGAAAATCAACATGGAACAGCCCAGCGACCCTCAGAATTGGCTTGTTAAAAGCGCCGGCGGTGCGGGAGGCAGCCATGTCGCACCGGCGGGGGAAGTTCGAGAGCCGGGCGAGAAAATCTATTTCCAGCAGATCGCGGCAGGCGCCCCCGTGTCGATCCTTTTTGCCGCCGACGGCGCCAGGATGCAGCTTGTGGGCCTTAGCCATCAATGGACGGCACCGGCGCCGGGGCAACCGTTTCGTTTTGGTGGCAGTGTCCGCCCGGTGGATCTTGCTCCGGGCATGGAACACCGGTTGCGCTCGGCCGCAGAGAGCATTACCGAGGCATCCGGACTCCGAGGCCTCAACAGCATCGACTTTGTTGTCGAAGGCGACGAATATGCGCTCATAGAAATCAACCCGAGGCCCGGTGCAACGCTCGATATATTCGACGATCACGGCGGCGCTCTCTTCCGCGCCCATCTCGAGTCCTGCTGCGGCCGTCTGCCCTCGCACCCGCTTGCATTTAGCGGTGCCGCGGCCGCGGCGATCGCCTATGCACGTCGAGAAATCCCCTCGGTGCCCGAGTTTGACTGGCCCAATTGGACAGCGGACCGGCAAAAAGCCAAAAGCCATTTGCGGGCGCATGATCCCTTGTGCACGATAAAGGCGCGCGGGATAGAGCCATCCGACGCCCTCGCGCTACTCGCCGAGCGAACCGATTGGGTTCTCGGCCGGCTGGAACAACCTCAAAACGAAATAACACACATGCGGAAGGAAGCAGCACATTGAGCAACAGCGAACTCAGCATCAATACGCTGGCCGGGCAGATCGTCGACCGGATGACCGCGAATCCCGCCAAATTGCGGATCACGGTTTCGAAGGGCAACATGGGCGAGACGATCATCGACGCGGGCAAGAACGCGCGGGGGGGAATCGAAGCGGGCCTCGCGATTGCCGAAATCTGCCTCGGCGGCCTGGGAAGCGTCGGCCTTGCGCCGACCGGCGCCAATCCGAAATGGCCTTTCGAGCTTTGCGTGCGCACGGCCGATCCGGTCACTGCCTGCCTCGCCAGCCAATATGCGGGCTGGGCGCTTTCCCATGGCGAAGGCAAATCGGCATTCTTCGCGCTTGGGTCAGGTCCCGGCCGGGCGCTTTCGCGCAAGGAGCCGTTGTTTTCGGAATTGGAGTATCGCGACAAAGCGTCCCGCGCGATTCTTGTGCTTGAATCCGATCGGGCTCCGCCGCGCGAAATCACCGCAAAAGTCGCGCATGACTGTGGCGTTTCGCCGGAAAGCGTCACTTTCATCTTCGCGCCAACGCAAAGTCTGGCGGGCGGCGTGCAGGTTGTCGCACGCGTGCTGGAAGTCGCCCTGCACAAAGCGCATGAACTCAAATTTCCGCTGGAGCGCATTGTCGATGGCATTGCTTCGGCGCCGCTTTCACCGCCCCATCCTGATTTTGTCCAAGCTATGGGACGCACCAATGATGCAATCATCTATGGCGGAAAGGCGCATCTTTTTGTGACCGGGCCCGCGGCGGATGCAAAGGCGCTCGCGGAAAAACTTCCGAGCACGACATCGCGGGATTATGGCCGTCCCTTCGCCGAGGTGTTCAAGGCCTATAAGGGCGATTTCTATCAAATCGACCCGTCGCTGTTCAGCCCGGCACGCGCCATTGTGACGGCGGTCGAAACCGGCGAGACATTCCACGCGGGCGGGATCGATCAAGCATTGCTAGATGTCTCTTTTGGATAGGCAGCCGGCGGCCCGGAAGGCCTTCAGCGGTCCCAAGATCGCTCTGGCCGTCGATATTTACGACTGGCATGCGCGCGATCTCGTGGCGGCCTTCGCGCGCGCGGGTGCGCTTGCCATCCCGGTGCGCCTATCCCAATGCGGTTTCGACACACGGCGTCCAAGCGGTCTCGTCATTCCGGGCTTCGGCGCGGATTTGCCGGATGCTTTGTTCGTACGTGCGGTGGGATCTGGCACCTTCGAGAGCGTGACGCTGCGCCTTGACGTGCTGCACAGTCTTGGCGCCATCGGCGTGCCGGTCCTGAACTCGGCGCGGGCCGTTGAAATATGCGTCGACAAGGCAGCATCGAGCTTCGTGCTTGCACGCCATGGGATTCCGACGCCTCCGACGTGGACCGTGCAGTCCGAACAGGCGGCGCGCCAAATCGTGCGGCGCGAGGCCCGGTGCAGCCCGCTTGTTCTAAAACCTTTGTTTGGCGCACAAGGATACGGCCTGAAACTGATCCGGCGTGAGGAAGACCTGCCGCCCTTCGAAGCCGTCGAAGGCGTTTATTATCTCCAAAGGTTTATCGCGGTCGAACGCAAAGGGTTTCGTGACATCCGCCTCTTCGTATCACAAGGCCGCGTCATCGCCGCGATGACCCGCCACGCGGCACACTGGATCACCAATATCAAGCTTGGCGCACGCCCGGAATGGTGCGAGCCGGACGCGGCGATGACGGATCTTGCCTTGCGTGCAGCCGCAGCGGTCGGCGCGGATTTCGCTGGCGTCGATATGATCCGCGATGCGGCGGATGCCTTGCACGTTCTTGAAGTCAACAGCATGCCTGGATGGCGCGGCTTACAGAAAGTCGCACCCTTTTCCATCGCCGACCGGCTCGCTGCCGACGTCTTGGCGCGAATAGCATGGACGGGCTGCAAGGCCGTCCTGTGAACGAGATCGCCGAGGCTTTCATTGCCGCATGCCGCGACGAGATTGAGGCACCCAAACCAGGCAATGTCCATGTGTTCGCTGACGGACACGGCATGACCGCGGCCGATTTTCTGCTGAGCGCCGAGGCCGCCGCGCCGGCCTTGTGCACGCCCTCAGCTCCGGTCGGTGTGCGTATCCTTGCGGCCGTCGAATCCACTTTCGCGGCGGTCGGCATGAATACCAATCTCGGCATTATTCTCTTATGTGCGCCGCTCGCCGCCGCCGCGGAGACCGGCGAGGAGCTTCATGGTGCAGTGCGCAAGATTCTTGCCGGATTGACCCTCGCCGATGCCACCTCGGCGTTCCGAGCCATCCTTCGCGCCTCGCCGGCAGGGTTAGGCACGACGTCCCGCCACGACGTCCATAAGGATCCTCATGTGACGTTTTTGGAGGCGATGCGAGAAGCCGCGGGGCGGGACCGGATCGCATTTCAGTATGCCTCTGATTTCATGGACATATTTCAGACAGGACTTTCCGCCTTGGAAAATGCGCGGAGGAGAGGCTGGACCGCACCTTGGCCTGTCGTCAGTATTTACCTCACATTTCTCGCAAGTTTCCCGGACAGTCATATCGCTCGCAAATTTGGGCTGGATGCGGCCGCACGAGTCCAGAACGAGGCCCGCGACGTGCAAGAGCGCTATATAAATGCCGCAAATCCGGAGCAGGCTTTCCGCGATCTTCTCAGCTTCGACCGGCATCTCAAGGTATCGGGATTCAATCCCGGAACAAGTGCGGATCTCACCGTCGCGACTGTTTTCGCAGACCGGATCACTCGGATCTTGATCAAGCGGCGCAATTTTGGTTGAGTGCCCCGGCAGCGGAAAGCTCCGCTGCCATTCCCACCCGGCTAAGTGTCCGGCGTTGACAACAGAGTTGTTCGTCGGGCATGTGTCGAACTCTTCCGACGCAAATCGGAGCAGATTTCTCTCCTGGGAGGAAATTTCAACTATGGGGGTTTTTAGCATGGCGAAGATAAACAAGCTCCGCGTCGGCGAATCGCTCGTCGGGGACGGTAACGAAGTCGCTCACATCGACCTCATCATCGGCCCGCGCGGCAGCCCGGCTGAAACGGCGTTTGCCAATGCGCTCGTCAATAACAAGGATGGTTTCACTACCTTGCTCGCGGTAGTTGCTCCTAATCTTCTTGTTAAGCCGGCCACTGTTTTGTTCAACAAGGTCACGATCAAGAATGCCACTCAGGCGGTGCAAATGTTCGGTCCGGCCCAGCATGGCGTTGCCAAGGCCGTCGCCGACAGCGTTGCTTCGGGCGTGATTCCGGTGGCTGAAGCCGACAATCTTTTCATCTCCGTCGGCGTGTTCATCCATTGGGACGCCAAGGACAATCAGAAGATTCAAGACTTCAACTATCAGGCCACGAAAGAGGCAATCGCGCGCGCGGTTAATGGCGAGCCGACCCCCGCCTATGTCGTCGCTCAGCGCAACGTCGCAAAGCATCCCTTCGCGCCGAACTAAGCAACCAGCGAAAGCAGAAGGCATAAAGGGGGCCCTCGGCCCCTTTTATTTTATGTTCGGTTCGGCAAGATCGGCGCCGGTCAAGCGGCCATCATGGAGCGCCGAGGCCACAAGCACGCCGTTCATGCCTGCTTGAACGAGCCGCCTTAAATCAAAGGCACCGCGAAGCCCACCCGCCGCATAGAGGATGACATTCGGCGCGTGGCGTCTGACTTCCCAAAGACGATCCATGTCCGGCCCGGCGTCACTGCCGACTCGCGCAAGCGTCATAACGATGACACGCTTGGGCCAGAGGCGCGGCCTATTGTAAAGCTCCTCGGGGCCAATAAGACCATCACCTCGATAATCGAGCGACAGAATGACGCGCTCGATTCCCGCCAACGCCTCAAGCGCGCTTGGATTTTGCAAGGACTCACTGCCGAGGATGAGATGGGTATCTTCATGACGAGCGAGCCAGGACCGCGCCTCCCGGGCATCGCGCAGGCCAGCATCGACCCAAAAGACAAGGCCAGGGAAAGCCGCGCTAAGCGCATCGACAGTTTCCTCATGACTGCCACGCGATTCGATCCGGTCGAGATCGGCGACATATATTGTGCGAAAGGGATGGACCGCCAAAAGCCCGGCGACGATGTCAAGCGGCGCACTCGTCCGCGCGAGCTTCGTTACGATCGGCGCATAGGACTCGCGCAGACCCTGACGGGCGCGGACCACCGCGCCGCCTTTCAAATCAATGACCGGAATGACCTCGATCGAAGGCGCTGGCATTTATTTTACCCAAAGCTCCCATGAACTTCCTATAATAACCAATTATGCAACATCGGATCATCGGATGGGATGTCGGCGGTGCGCATCTGAAAGCTGCCTGCGCGGAAGATGGCATCATCACCGAGGCGGTGCTGATCCCTTCTCCACTGTGGCTTGGCGTTGGTGAACTCGATCGCGCCTTTTCCGAAGCCGAGGCGGCGATCGGCCGAGCGCCCGTCAATGCGATCACAATGACCGGGGAACTCTGCGATGCCTTCGCAAACCGCGAAGAGGGCGTCATCGGCTTGGCGGCGATCATGACGCGGCTGCTCGGCACGAAACGCGTAGTGTTTTACGCTGGCCGCTCCGGCTTTGTCGAGGAACCAGAAGTTGCGGCCAACGCAGCGCGCATCGCCTCTGCCAATTGGCACGCCAGCGCGGCGCTGACCGGCCTGCACGCGCGCTCGGCACTCTTCATCGATATGGGATCGACGACGACAGATATCATTCCCATTTCGAAAGGCGAGCCCGCGAACGCCGGCTCGACCGACGCGGAGCGGCTTTTGCATGGCGAGCTTGTCTATAGCGGCCTCTCGCGGAGCTTCCTCATGGCCGGTCCAAAGCAAGTGCCCTTCGCGGGCCAATGGACACCCTTGATGAACGAATGGTTTGCCACCACGGCGGATGTTTATCGCATCCTCGGGCAATTGCCGGAAGGGGCCGACAAGATGGAGACGGCCGATGGGCGTGAAAAGACGAAAGCGGCGTCCTGTGCGCGGCTTGCCCGCATGATTGGCCAAGACAGCGTCGCCGCTGACGAGGCGGCTTGGGAAGGGCTCGCGCGTTTCTTCGCGGAAGCGCAATTGCGCGAAATCATGGATGCGGCGGCGCTGATTTTGTCGCGCGGTCTCATCCCCGCAAATGCTCCGCTCGTTGGCGCGGGCGTCGGGCGCGGTGTGGTCCGCAAACTCGCCGAAAGGCTTGAGCGGCACTTCCTTGCTTTTGACGATCTGATCAAGGCGCGCCCGGAAGCGCGGAAACGGGCTTGCGACTGCGCTCCGGCGGCGGCTGTCGCACTTCTCGCGGCCGCTCAATTTCCTGCGTAGAATGCGTCACGCTTTTGCATGAGCCAGGACCAAGCCTCGCGTTCGCGCGGGCCGGCCGTTTTCTCGATCGCGATGGACAGATAGGCGGTCTCCTGCTCGACCTTTTCGCGCGGCAGCATGTGGAGGCGGGTCAGGAGGATGGCGCATTCGAGAACGGCATTGGCTGCCCGATTGAATCCTTCGAAGGGCGCATGCTGCGCC
>Ga0335081_10010363_pt1 | contig 15061 bp, 13 predicted proteins | sample Lox_Sample_35_FD_206713 | JGI IMG/M metagenome (GOLD analysis project Ga0335081, IMG submission 206713) | Soil microbial communities from Loxahatchee National Wildlife Refuge, Florida, United States - Lox_Sample_3.5 | ecosystem: Environmental > Terrestrial > Soil > Wetlands | place: USA...
TTATTCTCCTTAGATGTTATTTCTTTTGTCTCGTATAAACAGCAAGGGCCGTGCCAGATTAAATTTTTTGAATGTAAGACCTTTATATACCTATAGTATTGTCGAATCATCTATAGTCATGTGGTAATGTATATGCAGCTTCGAAGAAAAAATGTGGATAAGAAGTATCCAGTTATGATATCCAGTTGAATAAAAAATATCCAGATTGATATGAAGCACAAGATTAATGAGAAAGGGCGGAAATTCTGGGCAGGTGTCTCACCGTGGTTTATCATCGGAGCCGTTGTCATGATTGTGCCCGTCTTTGTTGTATTGACCCTTGCGAGTATAAACAAAGAAAAAGAATACACTACCCAGCTTTTGGTTGAGAAGGGAGCAGCATTGATAAGATCTTTTGAAGCGGGTGCGAGAACTGGCATAGGAATGCGATGGAGCAGTTTTCAACTGCAGAAACTGTTGATTGAAACAGCGCAGCAGCCGGACATCGACCATCTCATTGTAACTGATGTAGAGGGCGTGATCGTGGCAGACAGCGATCCCTCGATGATTGGGGAAAAGTACGGGACAGATCTTGATCTCGCACGCCTTGCTGCTTTAAAGCAAGTGGAATGGAGGCAGGTTCCCAATCCTGAAGGAGCTGATACATTTGAAGTATACCGGCAATTTTCTCCAACAGGGAAACCATTTCAGGGATTTCAGAAGGCAACGAAATTAGATAAGCAACCATTGCCGCGAGGAGCGGACAAGTCAGAAAGTGCTTCGGGTGGGTATGTAATATTTGTCGGAATGGACATGGGACCGGTCATTGCGGCAAGAGAGCAGGATACACGCCACACAATCTTAATGGCTGCTGTTCTTATTCTCATTGGATGTTCAGGCGTCATTTCTCTTTTTCTCGCACAAGGGTATCGCTCGGCAAAAACTTCTTTCTCCAGAATAAAACTCTTTTCAGATAGCCTCGTGGAAAATATGCCCATCGGTCTTGTTGCCATAAATGACCGGGAGGAAATCATCTCATTTAACCAGACCGCCGAATCCATCATCGGTTATTCGCATCAGGATGTCCTGGGAAAGAAAGCGAACGAGGTCATGCCTCCGCCTTGCATGGCCTTATTGCAGGGACTGAAAAGGGGGCAAAAAGTGATTGAAAAGGAGGTAGATTGTCCGCTCAAGGATGGCAGAACAATTTCCCTCGAGGTTATTGCTACAGTTCTGGAGGAAGATGACGGCAATTTTCTCGGATATGTAGTGCTCTTCAGGGACATCACGGAGGTGCAGCATCTGAAAAGAGAAATGGCGCGTAGTCAACGCCTCGCGGCAGTGGGAAGTCTGGCGGCTGGGATTGCCCATGAATTAAGAAACCCTTTGAGTTCCATTAAAGGCTTTGCCACGTTTTTTAAAGAGCGCTACCGGGGTAACCCTGAGGATCAGAAGACCGCCGAGGTCATGGTTCAGGAAGTCGAAAGGCTGAACAGGGTGATAGGCCAGCTCCTCGAGTTTGCAAGACCGATGGATATGAAGAAAGGGTGGACTTCCATCCAGGAGGTAATCAAACATACCCTGAAGATGATAGAAGGCCAGGCGAAAGCGAAAGGGATAACCATCCGGACGGATCTGCCGCAGCACATGGGGAATGTCTTTATAGATTCGGACAAGATAAAACAGGTGCTCCTGAATCTGTATTTAAATGCCGTGGAAGCAATGGAGGAAGGCGGTACGCTTACGGTAGCCGTCCTGCCTCATGAAGACAGGATGGTCAGGATCGACATATGCGATACAGGAAAAGGGATAGATGAAGAAGACCTTGCCCGCGTCTTTGATCCATACTTTACGACCAGGTCTTCAGGGACGGGGCTCGGCCTTGCCATAGTATACAAAATCATGGATGCCCATAACGGTGAGATCAGGATCGCGAGTGAGCTTGGGAAGGGAACGACGGTGTCCATCTTTCTGCCTATAGGTCCGGCGTCCGCGGCTTAGCGCCATTGTCACCGGGTGTCCGGACATAAACTGAAAAATATGCCTTGGTGAAAGAGATATATGAAAGAGAAAAATACCATTTTAGTTGTCGATGACGATCTCGCCCACAGGATGATGTTGAGAACACTCCTTGGCGGCTGGGGGTATGATGTTACCGAAGCGGATGACGGCGGGAAGGCCATCGAAGCAGTTTCTGCGAAGCCTTTCGATCTTATCCTCATGGACATCCGCATGCTTAAGGTCTCCGGTCTGGAGGCCCTGGCGGAGATAAAGAAGCTCAATCCTGCTATACCCGTCATCATCATGACGGCTTATGCATCTGTGGAAACGGCGGTTAAGGCTCTCAAAGAGGGGGCATACGACTATCTTGCCAAGCCTCTTGATTTTGACGAATTGAAACTAACCATCGAACGGGCCATGGAACACAGCCGCTTAAGGGAAGAAAACCGCTACCTCCGGGAGAGCCTGAGCGGGCAGTTCAGCACTCAAAACCTGATCGGGCGGAGCCCTGCCATGTCGAGGCTAATAGAGACAATCGTCCAGGTCGCGCCCTCGGAGGCAACCGTCCTGATTACCGGCGAGTCGGGAACAGGAAAAGAGATGATTGCCTGCGCTATCCATTTCAACAGCCTCCGCAAGAACGGCCCTTTCGTAAAAATAAATTGTGCTGCGATTACGGAAACCCTTCTCGAATCCGAACTCTTCGGCCATGAGAAAGGCGCCTTTACTGGCGCTGACAGACGAAAAGAAGGAAAATTCCGTCAGGCCGAGGGGGGAACTCTCTTCCTTGACGAAGTAAGCGAGATGTCTCCGGCCATGCAGGTCAAGCTTTTGCGCGTCTTGCAGGAAAGGGAGATCACCCGCGTAGGTGGCGATGATGTAATCAGGGTAGACGTGCGAGTTATCGCAGCCACAAACAAGGATCTGGTTCGTGAGATTGAGGCCAGGCGTTTCCGAGACGACCTTTATTACCGGTTGAATGTGGTGACCCTCAGAGTACCGCCGCTTAGGGAACGGAGGGAAGATATACCGCTTCTTGCCGGGCATTTTCATACCATGTTTGCCAAGAAGAATAACAAGAGCATAAAAGGATTCACACCTCAGGCCATGGATCGGCTAACGAAGTACGATTGGCCCGGTAACGTCAGGGAACTTATGAATGCCATCGAGCGGGCCGTTGTGCTATCTCGCTCGGAATATCTCGATGAAGCGGCATTCACCTTTATTCTCCCGCAGCAGCAAGATGCAGAAATTCCGGTTCAGCCGATTGAAGCCACGAAGCCGTCTTTGGAATCTGTTGAAAAGGAAACAATCTTGAAGGCGCTGGAAACAACCGGTGGAAATAAGAGCGAAGCAGCTAGACGGCTCGGCATCACCCGGCGGACACTGCACCTGAAGCTGAAAAAATACGGTATGATGTAATACTCAACATTTCAGCCGGCACCTAAATCAAACCCGCCACGAGGCTGCCCACCTCGCTTGTCGAATAACCCATATTTCCTGCTGACATGCTTTTAATCTTCTGTGCGACAACCTTCATGACGGCTTTTTCTACAGCCGCCGCCGCCTTGTCTTCTCCCAAGATCTCCAGCATCATCTGTCCGGCCATAATCGCGGCAAGCGGATTGACCACATTCAGGCCTGTGTACTTGGGTGCTGAACCACCTATGGGTTCAAACATGGAAACGCCCTGTGGGTTTATATTGCCGCCTGCGGCTATTCCCATGCCACCCTGGATCATTGCCCCCAAGTCGGTAATGATGTCGCCAAACATGTTGTCCGTCACGATCACATCGAACCACTCCGGATTCTTTACCATCCACATGCAGGTCGCGTCCACATGGGCGTATTCGGTCTTTATATCGGGATATTCTTTGGCCACTTCGTAGAATGTCCTCTCCCACAGGTCGAAAGCATAGGTCAGAACATTGGTCTTTCCACATAGCGTCAGCTTCTTTGCTCTGTTGCGCTTGCGGCAGTATTCAAAGGCGAATCTCACGCATCGCTCTACACCCTTGCGTGTATTGATGGATTCCTGGGTTGCGATCTCGTCCGCCGTGCCTCTCTTAAGAAAGCCGCCCGCGCCTGCATAAAGGCCTTCGCTGTTTTCCCTCACAACAACGAAATCTATATCCTCCGGTCTCTTGTCTTTCAGAGGTGTATCGACGCCGGCGTAGAGCTTAACAGGCCGCAAATTTATGTATTGATCGAGGCTGAAACGGAGCTTAAGGAGGATGCCCTTCTCTAAGATGCCTGCCTTTACATCAGGATGGCCGATGGCGCCAAGATAGATTGCATCGAATTTCCTCAGTTCTTCAACAGTTTCATCTCTCAATATCTCACCTGTGCGCTTATATCGCTCGCCGCCCAAATCGTAATGGGACATGTGCAGTTTGAAACCATACTTTGCTGACGCAGCCTCGAGGACCTTCAATCCTTCTGCAATCACCTCGGGTCCTGTTCCATCGCCTGGGACAACGGCGACTCTGTATGACTTTCCCATTGTTTTGCCTCCTGTGCGAATAGTTTGATTATAATCCCAATTGATTACTGATTTCTTTCATCGCCTGAAGACAAATCTCGGCGAATTCATCCAACGGAATACCGAGTTTTTCACATTCCATGATCGCATCCCTATTGACGGATGCAGCAAAAGCCTTTTCTTTCATTCTCTTGGTAATTGATTTTGCCTTCACACTTGCCAGTTTTTTATCGGGATAAACTAGGGCCGTAGCGGCGATCATGCCGGTGATGGTCTCCCCAGCGGCAAGAGCATGATGGAATTCAGTGTTCCTCCTCATGCCCCAGGCATTTTCGTTGTGCATCTTAATGGCATCAATGATCTCAGGTTCAAGGCCTATCTCATCGAGTATCCTAACGGTCTCATGGGTATGGATTGTTAGATTGCCGTCAATCATATCCAAGTCCAGATCATGGAGAAGTCCTGCAATACCCCATTTCTCCTCGTCTTTTCCCAGGCGGCGCGCCAATGCTTTCATCACAGCCTCTGTTGCGTAGCAATGGTATAACATTCTCTCATTCTTAATGTATTTACGGAGCAATGCATTCGCATCTTCTTTTGTAATCACGGATCATCTCCTCACATAATCTTTTGAACTTACTAACATATCCTTTCGAGGGTTACAATTTGTTTCATCTAAAATGTACGGTAGCGGGATGAAAATGTACTTGTCAAGTTAATGATTTATTGTTACAAGAAAAAAAATATTAGAAGGATGGGTAATCATGGGAGAGGGCATTTCGGATTATACGAAGTTTACCGTTGACCTGCGGAGGCACATGTGGAAGGCCAGTGTGGAGATGGAGTTGCGTAGGCTCATATGGCAGATCGCGGTCATGGGGAAATACATATCCGCCAGGATTCATGAATCGAACCGGAAGCTCGCCGGGTTTAAGAATATCTATGACGAAGAGCAGCTGACTCTGGACAGGAGCGCCGACGAAATCCTCAAAAACCAGCTCGAGTATTCGGGATTTGTCCGGGAGTATGCCTCGGAGGAGCGGGATTCAGTCATACAGATCGGAAAAGGCGATGAGAAATATTTCATAACGGCCGATCCCCTTGACGGATCATCTCTGGTGGAGACCAATCTGGCCATAGGAACCATAATCGGCATTCATAAAGAGTCGATTCTAGCTGAGGGGAAAAAGACGCTGGTGGCTGCCGTGTATATTACATATGGCCCTCTGATTACGATGGTCTATTCGGCCGGAAAGGGAACTCACGAGTTCGTATTAAACAGGGAAGGCGAATATGTCCTTTCTGAGGAGGACATAAAATTGGAGAAACGGGGAGAGATATACAGTCTTGGAGGATTGAGAAAAGACTGGACCCCGGCACACCTCAAGTACATAGAGTTTCTCGAGAAAGAAGGTTATAAACTCCGCTACAGTGGAGGATTTGTGCCCGATATAAATCAAATACTGATCAAGAGGGGGGGAATATTTACGTATCCTGCCTTAAAGAAAACCCCGAACGGAAAATTGCGGCTTCTCTTTGAGCTTCAACCGATGGCATTCATCATTGAACAGGCCGGAGGGATGGCCACAGATGGTAAACAGGACATTCTGTCCATCAAGGTGGAGGAACTCAACCAGCGCCGCCCCATATACATCGGGAGCCGCTTTGAGGTAGAAAAGGCAAAGGAATTTCTTGCTAACGGTTGATGGAGACAAGGACTATGGCAGCGACCTATAGCAGTATGGATCAGTTGAAAAAGGGTCTGGCAGGCATCCTGGAGATTTCAGACGACGGTGTCAAGGTGCAGGATAGGGAAACCCTCCGGGCTTCCCTGATTGACGATCTCATATTTACGGCTGTATTCAGCTCTCATGACTATACGAAAAAGGCTGCAAGGTGGCTTATCCGAAGGGCCGGAGCTGCCCTAGGAATTCTCTCTAGTTCTATCATGCCTCTCTATGAAGCGATGGGCCGTAAGGAGGTTTCGGGTTTCACGGTGCCGGCCATAAACATCCGTGCCCTCACCTATGACGTTGCCCAGGCTGTATTCCGCGCTGCCATGAAGAACAATGTGGGTCCTGTAATTTTCGAAATAGCCCGCTCAGAAATTGACTATACCTCCCAGCGTCCTGAAGAATACGCCTGCGCCGTCACAGCCGCGGCGATCAAGGTGGGACACAAGGGCCTGCTTTTTCTCCAGGGAGATCATTTCCAGGTAAGCGCGAAAAAATTTGCATCCGACCCGACCAAGGAGGTTCAGGCAGTCAAAGACCTGATCTGGGAGGCCATCGAAGCGGGATTCTACAACATCGATATCGACACTTCAACGTTGGTGGATTTATCGAAACCAACAGTGAAGGAGCAGCAGGAAAAGAATTACTCTCTTGCGGCAGAACTGACCATGATGATCCGGGATCTGGAACCGGCTGGCATAACTATTTCCGTGGGAGGTGAAATCGGGGAGGTTGGAGGGAAAAACAGCACCGTCGAAGAATTACGGGCCTATATGGCCGGTTATCTGGAAGGCCTAAAGAAGGACGGAGGCGTTATAAAAGGCATCAGCAAGATCAGTGTACAGTCAGGAACCACCCATGGAGGCGTTCCTCTACCTGACGGTACTATCGCTAAGGTCAAGCTGGACTTCAATACCCTGGAAAAATTGTCCGAGGTCGCAAGGGCGGAGTTTGGTCTCTCAGGTGCGGTGCAACACGGGGCGTCGACGCTCCCCAATGAGGCCTTCGATAAATTTCCCAAGACAGGTACGGCCGAAATCCACCTCGCCACGGGATTCCAGAATATGATTTATGAGAGCAGACACTTCCCGCAGGCCCTCAGGGATGAGATGTATCAATACATAAAATCCAAAATGATAGGCGAGAAGAAAGACACGGATACGGAAGAGCAGTTTATCTACAAGACGAGGAAGAAGGGATTTGGCCCTTTCAAGAAGGAAGTTTGGGGTCTCTCTGAAGAGGCGCGCCACGCCATAGCTTACGAGCTGGAGAACCAATTCTCTTTCTTGTTTGAAAAATTGAACGTCAAGAACTCCTCTGATATTGTCGCAAAGTACATAAAGCCTGTCGATGTCCCCCTAAAAATTCCTCAAGCCCTCAGGGCATAGGAGAACTCGTAACTTCTTTGCCAAAACTAATTTCTGTTTTTTTTCTCCCCCTGGGAAGCCCCCATGAGTTAATCTAGAATATCTATTGGCATGACATCTATCATTTTTGTCCGTGGCTGAGACACTTCAACCCTCACGACTTCAGTTTCTTAGCCACATGCAGTATTGTATCGGCATAGATTTTACTATTGTTGTAGGTGAGGATCATCCGGTACTGCCTTTTTGCGGACATGTTACGGCGCCAACTGTCAAGCGCCGCCTTACTTAAACGTGAGAGCCTTATCAGACCGTACATTTTGGATTATCTCAATTTTTTGTCTTGACATTAAGGAGAGCCTTAATTTACTAAAACCAATCAAAAACGGGAAGTAGCCCATGGCTTATGGATTTGGCTAAAAATAAAAAAACCATTTTTTTCGTACTGCCCTTCATTATTTATTTAGTCCTCCTTGCGGTTATGCCTTTGATGGAGCCTGATGAGGGTCGTTACAGCGCCATCCCCGATGAAATGAATTCTTCGGGAGATTATGTGACGCCGCATCTAAAAGGGACTGTCTACCTCGAAAAACCACCACTATGCTATTGGGCAACGGCCCTGTCATTTAAGATCCTTGGGGAGAATGAATTCTCATCAAGGCTGTTTTCAGCCCTTTGTGCGTGGGGGTGTATCCTCCTCGTTTATAAAATGGGCACTTTTTTTCACGGAGAGAAAACAGGGTTTTATGCGGCTGCGGTCTTGACGACATCTTTATTTCCTTTTGCCATCGGACGACTTAACATCCTCGATATGCCGCTTGCATTGTTTGTCTCCGTCGCTACATGGTTTGGGTACAGATACTTTTCAGACGGCAAGTATGGAAAGAAAAACATCCGTCTTTTTTTCCTTTTCTGTGCCCTTGCCTTTCTAACAAAAGGTTTGATCGGGATTGTCTTTCCTGCTGCCATCGTAACAATGTGGCTATTGTTGGCCGGAAGGTGGCGTGAGATATTGCGATTGCTCTCGCCGACGGGCATCATAATCTTCTTGGTTGTTGCCGGACCTTGGTTGTTTCTTGTGCAAAGGGCAAATAAAGACTTCCTGTGGTTTTTTTTCGTTCAGGAACATTTCCTCAGATACACTACGACCATGCATTCCAGAAACGAGCCCATCTATTTTTATGTTCCTGTTGTCATTGCTGGTACAATGCCCTGGTGGGCCTTTCTCTTTCCAGCTGTTAAAGAGAGCGGGGTAAAATTAGTTTCTCTTTTTGCCTCAACGGAAAGGTTGTTCTTGCTTACATGGGTGGGCTTTATATTCATATTCTTTTCTATTTCCTCATCCAAGCTTATTCCTTATATTGCCCCGGTTTTCTCGCCCATCGCAGTCTTTATGGGACACGTTTTTAGATCATTTGATGATCCGGGCAGAAACCTCGATTATAGTAAAAGGGCGGGGATTTTCTATCGTCTGCCCGTGATCATGCAATCTCTCTTATTCATCACTGTGCTTTTCGCGCCACCTTTTCTTAAGAACCACGAGATACCTTTCCATACGTGGTTGCCGTGGGTGATTTTCCCTATTCTCACGCTGATTGCAATTACATTTCTGCCTGACATCGTTGGAAGAAAATGGCAAGGCGGCTGGTTCATGACTATTTACGTGCTATCTTTTCTTTTTATGAGTTCACTGATATTCCCTATGTCCAAATTTTTGACGCCATATAAGTCAGCATATCCTATTACCAAGATTATAAATGATTATGTTCCCCCCAATGAAGAACTCTATCAGTACGGGATGTCGCTTTACGGTATCGATTTTTACAGTAAGAGGCGGACGCCCGTAGTCGACGATATTGGTGAGTTGAGACCGGGGGTAGAAAAACTGCCTCTGGAAAAAAGAAATCGTTTTTTTCTCAACTCTGATATGTTTTTTAGTCTGTGCCGTGAAAAAAAAGATATTTACTGCGTGACAGAACGCGAAAATGTGGAAAAGCTGAAAAAAAAGACAGCCTTTTTGAATGTTCTGTGGGATAATGGTTATTATAGTTTGGTGCATCTTAAAGATGAGTGACTGATCGGATATGAAAATCAGAGAAGATTTCTTGCCCCTATCCAGACCTTCTATCGGCGGCAGAGAGATTGAAGGAGTTGTCGATTGCCTCAAATCCGGATGGATTACTACAGGGCCAGTATGTAAAGCTTTTGAGGATAGGTTCCTCGAATTGACAGGGGCATCGCATGCCGTCTCCCTAACTTCTGCCACAGCCGGCATGCATCTCGTACTTATTGCCCTGGGACTGGGGGAAGGAGATGAGATAATCACACCGTCCATGACCTTTGCCTCCACTGTAAATATGATTGCCATGCTAAAAGCAAGGCCTGTCTTCGTAGATGTCAATTACGATACACTGAACATCGACGTGGATCTTATAGAGAAAAGAATCAGCCGTAAGACAAAGGCTATTATTCCCGTTCATTTTGCGGGGGCTCCCGCCGATATGGACAGGATTCTGGAAATAGCAAAGCGCAACAATCTCCCCGTCATTGAAGATGCAGCCCATGCAGTCGGAACCTATTATAAAGGTGTCCATGCAGGAGGATTCCGCCATATAGCCATCTTTTCCTTTCATCCCATAAAGAATATAACCACTGGTGAAGGAGGGATGATTACACACACTGACGATGCGTTGGAAGCCAAACTGAGACTTTTGAGATTTCACGGTATTGAGAGAGACGCATGGAAACGTTACGGAAAAGGAGGAAATCCCAAGTACGATATTAATCTGCCGGGATTTAAATACAATCTTCCCGATATGCAGGCGGCCCTGGGGCTTGCGCAACTCTCAAGGCTGAATGAGATCAATCAGAGAAGGGCCGAACTAGCGGGGCTTTATATGAAAGGGCTGAAAGATGTAAATGGCATCGAGATGCCCGGCGTGCCCGAGTATCGCCACATTCATGCTTGGCACCTGTTCATCATAAAGATACTGTCTATGAATCGTGATCTCTTTATGGAAAAACTGTCAGAGTATAATATCGGCTATGGTCTGCATTTTCCAGCATGCCATCAACTGAGTTATATTAAGAGACAATTTGCAACGGGGGAAGGAATGCTTCCTGAAACAGAACGGGCAGCGGACAGGATAATTTCTCTGCCCCTGTTTCCGGGCATGTCGAATGATGATGTATCCTATGTTTGTGAAGCCATAAGAGAGATATTGGAAAGTTAGTAGCCTTGTGAAGGCTTTTTTTCATGAACAAGCAAGCATTTGATCCGTAACAATGAGGACAATCCCATGAGTTCGCAACCGATGATTTCCTTGGTCATTCCTGTCTACAACGAAGAGGATAACCTGCACATCCTCATGGAGCGCATCCGGCCGGTCATGCAAGCCATGGGCAGGCCTTATGAGATAATTCTTGTTGACGATGGCAGCCGCGATAGTTCCCTATCCATATTAAAGGGCTTTGCTAGTGAACCTGATGTGAAGGTCGTAGAACTTGTCAGGAATTATGGACAGCACGCGGCGATCCTTGCGGGTTTTTCTGTGGTGAGAGGCGATATTGTAATTACGTTAGATGCAGATCTCCAGAATCCCCCGGAAGAGATACCGAAGCTTGTGAAAGAGATGGAAGCAGGCAGCTATGATGTGGTGGGCACAATAAGAAAAGGACGAAAGGACTCCATGTTCAGGATCATACCGTCAAAGATTATCAACATAATTGCCAGAAGGATTACTAAAGTCAGGATGACCGACTGGGGCTGCATGCTCCGGGCCTACCGGCGTCCCGTGGTTGATCGCATGATCGCCTGCCACGAACACGCAACATTTATTCCGGCATTGGCGACATTTTTTGGTAAGCGCGTTACCGAAATCGAGGTTGCTCATGACGAGAGGGCTGGCGGAACATCAAACTATCCCCTGCGAAAGCTTATCAATCTTCAGTTTGACCTCGTCTCATCATTCTCAGATCTGCCCATGAAGCTTCTCATGTATGGGGGCGTATGGATGGCTCTTGGCGGTGTCTGCTTCGGTATAGTTCTTGCCGTTGCCAGACTTATGTATGGCGCCCTGTGGGCTGCTGAGGGTGTATTTACATTATTTGCCATTCTGTTTGTCTTTGTGGGCCTTCAGTTCTTTGCCTTTGGCATAGTAGGGGAATACATTGGACGGATCTATAGAGAAGTGAGAAGAAGGCCCGAGTATGTTATTGAAAAAGTCCACGCGGCGGAGGTTGTAAGGCGGACGCAATGAGGGCCGTTGTATTTGCATACCACGATATGGGTATTTGCGGGCTTCAGGCCCTGAAGGAGGCAGGTTTTAATATAACAGCGATTTTTTCTCATGAAGACGACCCCGGAGAAAATTGCTGGTTCGCTTCTGTTGTTGAATGGGCAAATAAAAATCGTATCGAGGTATTCTGTCCACCTGATGTAAACACACCCGAGTGGAAAGGGAAGGTTTTGCGTCTTGCTCCCGATGTGATTTTTTCTTTCTACTTTCGGCATATGCTAAGTCAGGACATATTGAACATACCGGCGGTAGGCGCGTATAATCTCCATGGGTCGCTTCTGCCTGCTTACCGGGGTAGAACCCCGGTAAATTGGGCCATTGTAAACGGAGAGAAACGGACCGGGATCACGCTCCATCATATGATCGGAAAAGTAGACGCAGGTGACATCGTTGGGCAAAAGGCGGTTGAAATAGAATTTGAAGACACCGCCAGGACCGTGTATGACAAGCTCTGCGGGGCGGCGAAACAAATGCTTGCGGAGGTCCTACCTCTCATCCGGGAAGGCAGAGCCTCACGGATGCCGCAGGATCTTACAAAGGGAAGCTATTTCAGCGGGCGGAGACCGGAGGATGGGCGTATTGACTGGGGCTGGCCAGCTGTGAGGATCTATAATCTCATTCGCGCCGTAACCGAACCGTATCCGGGCGCCTTTGGGTTCTTGCCCGGAGTCGGAAAAATATTGATCTGGTGGGCCCTTCCTGAAAATGAGAAAAGGATTGACCACACTCCCGGACAGATAGAGATTGAGAAGAGGAATGTCTTTGTCAGAACGGGAGAAGGCAGGCTGAGGATTGAAGATATTGAAACGGCCGGATCGAGAATGAAAGGCGATGAGGTATTTCAGTACTTGAAAAACAAGGAAGGATTAGTCTTAACATGAAGATCTTGATTCTTGGGGTAAACGGATTTATCGGTCATCATTTGACCAACAGGATACTTGCTCAAACAGACTGGACTGTCTACGGCATGGACCTCGCCAATGATCGCCTTGGTGAAACGGCGAATAATCCTCTGTTCCACTTTCTTGAGGGCGATATATCGATCAACAAAGAATGGATCGAGTATCACGTAAAGAAATGTGACATCGTATTGCCCCTTGTAGCTATTGCTACTCCCAAACTCTATGTTGAAGATCCCATCGGAGTTTACAGTCTTGACTTTGAGATGAATCTGGGCATTATTAAACAATGTGTGAAATATCATAAACGGGTTGTATTCCCATCAACGTCTGAGGTCTATGGCGCGTGCACGGACCCGGAATTTAATGAAGACGAGAGTTTCCTGGTTGTCGGGCCAATTCAAAAAGAGCGGTGGATATATTCGTGCTGCAAGCAGCTACTCGATCGTGTAATCTATGCCTACGGAACGCGCGGTCATCTGGAATTCACGCTGTTTAGACCATTCAACTGGATCGGACCCCGGCTGGATTCCTTGTATGCGGCCAAAGAAGGAAGTTCCAGAGTCGTCACGCAATTCATCGCTGAGCTTCTTATGAAACGCCCGATTGCACTCGTTGACGGCGGCCATCAGAAGCGATGTTTCACATACGTGGATGACGGCATCTCGGCGTTGATGAAAATCCTGGAAAATAAGAATGACGTATGCAAGAGCGAGATCATCAACATTGGAAATCCTGACAATGAATGCTCCGTGAAGGAATTGGCCAATATTCTTAAGAATCTATTTATGGCGCATCCGGCCCACAAAAATGACAAGGTTTACTCAGACATCATTGAAACATCTGCCGCATCATACTACGGCAAAGGCTATCAGGATATCTATTCCAGAAAACCGAGTATCGAGAAGGCGAGAAAGCTCTTGGATTGGAATCCTGAGATAGGGTTGGAGGATGCACTGAGGCTGACACTGGATTCTTTCTTAGAGGAGAACAGGAGTGCCGTCTGATGACAAAAAAAAAGCACTGGGCATAAAGATCGATGTAGATACCTATCAAGGTATGAAAAATGGTGTGCCCCGTCTTCTCAACATCCTGGGAAGCTATCACATCAAGGGCAGCTTCTTCTTGAGCATAGGGCCTGATACTTCCGGCAGGGCCGTTCTTCAGTTGGTGAAAAATCCCCGTTTTCTGAAAAAAATGGTCAGGACTAATGCCGTCGGTCTGTATGGGTTGAGGACAGCTCTTTACGGGACTCTGCTTCCCTCGCCGATGATCGCCCTGTCCTTTCCGGAAATCGTCCAAGAGATTTTCTCTCAAGGCCATGAGGTGCAATTTCATGCATGGGATCACAGACTCTGGCAGGACGAGGTGCACAAAAGATCGACACAGTGGATACGGGGTTGGTTTGAAAAAGGCATCCGTGGTTTTGCGGAGTTGACCGGGCAAAAGCCTTCTGCCTTCGGGGCGCCTGCGTGGGTCATCGACGACAGAGTTATAGAGATTCTCAGGGATTACCAGTTTGACTATCTGAGCTGCACGCGGGCCAAGAAACCATTTATCCATGAGAAGATAGGTGTTGTGGAAATTCCGTCTGACCTTCCATGCTTTGAAGAAGTCGGCGTTCCTCAAGGCATTGCCGCTGTTGTTTCCATTTTGAAAGACGGCGATACGCATGTATTGCCAGTTCACGCCGAGGTGGAAGGAGGGGTCTGGAGCAGTCACTTCATCGAGTTGCTGGAACAGATAAAGAGGTCAGGTTACCACTTCACGACCCTTTCCGAGATGCGAAAGGTGTTACCGGCGGATCAACTGACAGTGCGAAAATATAGAATGGAATTGTTACCCGGCCGCTCGGTCCCATGTGCTGTGTGATGGAGGACTTTTCACTAGAGACAAGGTTCGATTCTATTTGCCGTAATTTGGGATTGGCTCATCTACAACGGGACGTTTTTCTTGCACCTTTAATCTGTGCTTTACAGGTTGCGCCATTTTCAGCGCCGTGGCAGCCTCGTTCCTCTCATGGAAGCAGGACGGTTCATAGGTCCACCCGTGAGCCAGTCTCTGTTCCTCCTTCTTTAAGTTAAAGAAGACATACCTCCCGATAATCGGCGCAATGATCCTCGTTGTCCATCCGAACGCGGCATAGATATCTGTGAGAAGCTTACTTGCCTTTTCAGCCGTAAGCGCGTCATTGTGATACCACTTCCTCATGGCCCAGACGGCCCCTGCATATGTTGAACGCAGAGGGAATGCCTCCCAGGCAAAACGCTCCCTCACGCGCTGGGGATGGTTCTTGTGCATCTGC
>Ga0335081_10010364_pt1 | contig 15061 bp, 13 predicted proteins | sample Lox_Sample_35_FD_206713 | JGI IMG/M metagenome (GOLD analysis project Ga0335081, IMG submission 206713) | Soil microbial communities from Loxahatchee National Wildlife Refuge, Florida, United States - Lox_Sample_3.5 | ecosystem: Environmental > Terrestrial > Soil > Wetlands | place: USA...
GCAGGCTTTCGATCGCATCCGCGAGTACATCTTCGCCAATCCGCTCATGTGGTCCTACGACCCGGAAAATCCGTGCCGTAGCGGTCCCCTGCTCGCTGATCTCGAAGATCTCCTCCATTACCACCACTTCCTAGTTGACTAGCCTATCGACTGGCACCACCCGCCGACAGCTTGCGCAGGATCGCTCGAACCGCCGACGCAAGCCTGGTGGTACCAAGCCGGCAGTCAGTTCTCGGTCACAATGCGCTCTCGCCACGTTCGTCGTTGCGAATCCGAATGGCTTCCTCAACCGTGCTCAGAAAGATCTTTCCGTCGCCGATCTTCCCGGTCCTGGCCGTCTTCAGTATGGCGTCAATGGCGGGCTCCACCAACTTATCCGCCACCACCATCTCGATCTTGATTTTGGGCAGGAGGTCGACCGTATACTCGCGGCCCCGGTAGACCTCGGTGTGGCCCTGCTGGCGTCCGTGACCGCGTACTTCCGAGACGGTCATGCCGTCGACCCCGATCTCCCGCAGGGCGTCTTTCACAGCATCGAGCCGGGAAGGTTGGATTATCGCTTCAAGTTTCTTCATGGAGTCCCCAGTAGAAAGTAACTAGTTCTCAGTCCTCAGCCATCAGTTTTTCAGTCGACCAAGGCGCCCTCCGCTTGTGCTACGGCTGCGAATGCCATGGCCAGAGAGTCGTCGCACAGCCGGTCTCTGTTGACCGTAGCGTGCGGTCAGCAGCAACCCATTATAACGGCCCCCAACCGCGCGAACCAATCAAATCCGTTTGTGCAATGAACCCGGACCGTGCGGCCGTGCCGCAGCTCAGGGCACTATAGGACAAAACCCTGAAACAGAGCTTGCGAAGCCCGTCTCGAGCCTAATCCGTCAGAGCGTGCGCTTAAACAGCAGCGTTGCCGCGGTCATCATGACTGTGGCGAAGATGAGTAGGAAGGTGAGATCACCGCTGATTGCCGTTAGTCCCGTGCCCTTCAATAGGAGGCTCTTGAAGGCGTGCACGGCGTAGGTGAAAGGGTCGGCGATGGCAATGGCTTTCATCCAGCCGGGAAAGCCGCTGGGCGGGTAGACGGCGCCGCTAGGGAAGAAGAGCAGGGTATTGAGGACACCAAAGATGGACCGCGGCACCAGCGGATCGCTCACCCTCACCATCAGCAGGAACATCATGCTGATCAGCGCCAGGGAGGTGGCCACAATCACCAGGAACATCCATCCGAGCCGCGCCGGATCGTAGCCGTGAGGGATCCCGGCGATCGGTATGCCCACCAGCGTCAAGACGGTACCCGCCAGGACGGCCTTGATGACGCCGGCGACGTTGAAGCCCATGATCAGCTCAAATTTGGTGACGGGTGTTACCAAGTAGCCTTCGTGCAGGCCGCGCGCCTTGTCGTCGATAAAGATGATGCCGCCGCCGATCATGGCGGTGATAAAGATCGACATCGCAATCGAGCCCGCCAGGAAGTACTGAACGTAGGGTACGTAAGGGTAGATCTCCACCACCGAGAGTGTGGCCTGCGTGGGCACGCGCGCCGCCGGCTTGGCCTGGTCGAAGGCCGCCACCAGGTCGGCAAAGGTGGACTCCAGCGTGGCCGAGACGAAGTTGTCGGTGTTGTCCTCCACCAGAGCCACCTGCGGATCGTTCTGCGCCAGCACGCGCCGCGAGAACTCGGGCGGGATGTTCAGGACGCCGTTGAGGCGACCGTCACGAAGGTCGCGCAGGGCCTGCTGCTGGTCCGTGTAATCGACAGTCGCAAAAGTGCGCGCGTTGGCGTGAATGGCGTTGAAAAGCTCGCGTAACTTGACCGCTTGAATGGCGTGGTCCTGGTCCACCACCCCCACCTTGAGGTCCCGGAGTTTGCCTCCGAAGGCATAGCCCAACACCACGAGCTGTACGACCGGAAAAATGAGCGACACAATAATCAGTGTGGGGCTGCGCCGGAAGCGCCGCAAATCGCGTTCTACGAGAGCCCAAATGCGGTTCATTTCTGCGTCCTTAGTCCCTTGAAGAAGAAGTCAGGAGACAGGAGTCAGCATGAAGACGGATCGGCTCGCTGCGACCAGAACCGACTTGGAACAAGCTGCGGCGTGAGTGGCACTGACCAAGTGTTCTTCATGCCGACTACTGACTTCTGTCTCTTGACTCCTTTCTTCGTCACCGCTTTTGATACATGAAGCTCACGTCGTAAGTAGCCGACTGAGCTGTGTCGCGCAACTGGCTGCCGGTGTAATGGACGAATACGTCGTCGAGCGTGGTGCTTTGCACGGATAGCGACGCTACCGGCACGCCGGCCCGCTGCGCCGCTTCTAAGAGTTGGGTGGTGCTCAGCGGGCCGTTGTTGGAGGCAACGCGGAAGACGTGGTCTTGCGCCGTCACTTTCTCAACCCCAGGCAGCGATCTTACGGTCTCGGCCCAGCCGTCGGGCGCGGTCCCGAAGCTCACTTCCAACACCGTATTACCTGGCACCGACGCCTTCAGCTTCAGCGGTGAATCGAGCACCACCAGCTTCCCATGATCGACAATGGCGATACGGTCGCACAGCCGGTCGGCTTCGTCCATATAGTGCGTGGTCATCAGGATGGTGAGGTCGCGCTGCCCTTTCAGCTTCACCAACATTTCCCACACCGCGACGCGCGAGACAGGGTCGAGACCGGTGGTCGGCTCGTCGAGAAAGAAGATGCTGGGCTCGTGCACCAGGCCGCGCGCTATCTCCAGCCGGCGGCGCATGCCGCCGGAGAGATTCTTTACCGGATGCTCGGCCCAATCGGCAAGCTCTACCGCCTCCAGTAATTCCTGAATGATGTGCTTCCGCCGCTCGCGGGCCACGCCGTAAAGCTTGGCGAAGATCAGCAGGTTCTCCCTGGCGCTGAGCTCCAGGTCGGAGGTCATGGCCTGGGGAATCACGCCGATGGATTCGCGCACTTCGTTGGGCGACTCGGTCACGTTGTAGCCGTTGACGCGTGCGGTCCCCGACGTCGGCTCGATCAGCGTGGTCAGCATCCGAATCAGCGTCGATTTACCGGCCCCGTTCGGACCCAGCAAGCCGAAAATCTCTCCGTGCGCCACGTTGAAGCTGATGGCGTTAACGGCGGTGAACGCGCCGAACTTCTTGGTAATGTTTTCGACTTCGATGTCGCCCATAAGAAGAAGTGACGAGTGACGCGTGGCAAGCGACGAGCGAAAACGGTGGTCCTTGCTCGTCACTCCTCACTTGTCACTGTTGAAGGGGGACGGTGACGTACGCCGTCAGCCCCGGATAAAGCCGGCGGTCGCTATTATCGACGTGCAGCCGGACCTCGAACGTTTTGATGTCACGCTTGGTGCGGCTGACGTCGCGTTGGGTGGCGAAATCCGCGTCCACGCCGCGATAGAACACGTTGCCCTCGCGCTCCGCCCCCGAGGGAAAGCGCACCGTCATGCGGTCTCCCAGCCGGATGCTGTCGATGTAAGTCTCCTCCACGTCGGTGCGCACCCAGAGATTGTCGGGATTGATCAGGGTCACAATTGGCTGGCCGATGTTCACTACCTCGCCCTGCAGCGCCGATCGCAGTGAGACGATGCCGGAAATTGGAGAGCGGATTTCCGTGTAGCCCAGGCGCACTTTCGCCACCTGGTTCTGCGCCGAGGCAGCCGCCAACTGGTGCTCGTTGGCCATCAGTTCGTTGCGGCGCACCGCGTTCTGCTCCTCGTTGGATTTGGCCAGGGCCACCGCCGCCTGTGCCGCCTGTACCTGCTTGGCGAGTGACTCCAGGTGGGCCCGGGCTGCTTCCGTCGTCATTCGTGCCTGATCATCCTGCTGGGCGGAGAGGACCCCTTGTTGATAAAGCTCATGGGTGCGGTCGTAGTTGCGTTGGTCGAGATCGAGATCGGCAGCCGCCTCCAATTGTGCCGCCTGAGCCGAAGCCAGCGACGCCTCCGCCTGCCGGATCTGATCAGTCGTCTGAAGTTCCTGGTACTTGAGCGCCGACTCCGCCTGGTGAACCGTGGCCGTGACTCCTTCCTCGCTGTGGGCGTAAAACTGCTGCGTTGCCTTCAGTTCCTGAGGTTGAAGCACGCCCAGCAACTGGTTCGCCTGCACTGTGTCGCCTTCCTTCACCAGAAGCTGGCTCAACTGTCCCTGGACTTGCGAACTGACGTTGACCTCGTCGGTGGTGACGATGCCGGTTAGGACGATCGAGGGGGGCCGGCGGGTGGTGGCCCAATAGTATCCGGCGCCGCCCGCAGCCAGCAGGAAAATGATCACGATGGGAAGTCTTTTTTTCATTCCGAATCCTCGCCAAGACTATTGAGGAATTGAGCCATTGAGTCATTGGTTCATTGAAGAAGAGTCTCTCGACCTCGCTGTCTCAATGGCTCGATGACCGGATGATTCATTGGTCTCTTTCATTCCCAAACCTCGCCACATCGTTCATGGGCTTCTTCATTGGATCAATGGTCAAGTGTCTCAATGGCTCAATGGCTGGGCCGGGTCCCGGAACAGCCCGTAGCGAATGAACTTCAGCACTTCGTCCCTGCGGCAAGCGACGTTTGCCCGATCGAAGGCGTCGATCTGGCTCACCTCCTTTACCACAGGCGCCGCCGCAAAATAGAAAACGCTGAGTCCCACCAGCGAATAGATGGTGTGGTGGCTGTTCACCTGCCTGAACTCGCGCGACCGAACGCCCTCTTCGATTAGTTCCACCAGCTTGTGGTAGATCGGCGTCGAATACTCGTGAACCACGCGGTGCATCAGGCGATTGTCGCTGGACATCACCCGATGTGCCAGACGCGGATAATACGGCCGAGCGCTGATAAAATCGAAGTGCAGGCTCACGTAGCGCAGCAACCTCACGCGCGCCGAGCCCTTGCTTTCGAGCACGCCCAGAGCACGCCGTCGAAATTCCGTGAGGTGACTTTCCAGCACAGCCAGGTAAAGGTCGTCCTTGCCCATGAAGTAGTAATACAGCAGCGCTTTGTTGACGCCGGCGGCCTCAGCAATCGCTTCCGTGCGGGCCCCCTCGGGCCCCACTTCCGCAAAGATGCGCTCCGCTGCTCGCAGGATAGTCGCTCGTGTCTCGGTCCCCCGCTGCTGTCGGAGGCCGGATCCGGCTTGGTGGGACAAATCCACGCTCCTACGCCGGATTAAGGGGCGTTTCGTAAGCACTGCTCCCGTCGCGGACGCGTTCCTGGGCATATTTAACTAACCAGATAGTTAAGTTAAACCCCTGCGACTCCGTTTGTCAAGCCCCCGGAACTATAATCTATCTACCTTTTACTCGCTTCCCCAATTCTCGTTGCCTCCTGAGAGCCCGCGCGGCCGGCCGCCTCACTGTGAGGCCGCACCTTCAAAATCAGCGGCTGGGAAGCGTGGAGAGTGGACGATCCCGACTCAACCTCGGCCACGACGTAGACGGGCTGCTCGATGGGCTGAGCCCAGTCCTCGGCGCGCAGGGTAAAGGTGCGGCTGGTCTGGTCCTCGGTGACGAGCACGCCGTTCAATCCTACGTTCACCACGCGAACGCCGGGCGGCAAGTTGTCGACGTTGCAAGGAACGCGGCCCTTAAAGCCGTTCTGTCGCTGAACGTGCAACGTAACGGTGGCCTCCTTACCCGACTCGAGCGTCACCGCGACGGGATCAGCCGAGACCACCACGTCCGGCGGCGGGATCACCGACGCCACGCGCAACGGTTCGTCCGCGTTCGCCGCGCGCACCACGTCCTGGCCATTGATCCTGCCGCGGCCCACGATCTCGATGGACGCGGGCGCCGCGCCTGGAACTCCGGCTGGCGCTGCGTCCGGGGAAGCCGAGAAGATCATGACGGCGGAATCTTGTTCCGCCGGAATCGTCGCTGTGCCGGCGCTCATTCCCTTGGGCAGCCCCTGCGCTTGCAACTCGATGGGTCCCTCATAGCCCAAGGTGCGATTGGCCTCGACGAACACCGGAATGCGCCCGCCCTGCGGCACGTTGGGATTGCCGGGAGAGGCGGAGAGTGTGAAGTCGGGGCGGGCGTCGCGGATGGTGACTCGGTAGGCGAAGTCCGAACCCTGCAAGCCGCGCGCGTCCTTGAGGTGCAGCAGGTACTCACCGTCCCGCAGCGCCGTGAAGTCGAGCCGCGAATCGGCCCCGTAGCCGGGACCGCCGTCGTCGTTGCGCAGGACAAGGTGGAATACCGGGAGGCCGTTGGGCGGAAACTGCGCCTCGGGTTTCTCGATCTCCACCTTGTAGACCGGCGTCTCCACCGGGTGAGCTTCCGGAGAGGTTCCAAGATAGGCGATACGTCTGCCACCCGTGCCTGCCAGCGTCACGTCAGCGTCCGGCTGGTCAGGGATGCTTTCCAGGCGAACCAGTTCGTCCCCGATCATCAGGTAGTCGTGGGGCTCGAGGCCCGAGCGGGAAAGCAGCCGAAAGCCGCGGCTGCGCGAGTCGCGGTCCCCAAGGGTGGTCTGGGTCTGGGTCAGGCAGCGGATGGTGGCGCGCGGGATGGAATGACCCTCGCCGTCGAGCACCTCAATCACCGAGTCTAGGGGAGACCCGAGCCGTGCCGCTGCCACGTCGACGGTCAACGCCTCGCCCTGCCGCGCCGTAAAGCGGAAGTAATCTTCGTCGCCGGAACCAGAATCTGAACCGGGCTTGGACGCGCCGTCGATGTGGCCGTTGATGGTGACCGGCACGGTCACGCGCTGCGCCTGCGTCGGCGTATCGTTCGGCTCCTGCTCGACGATCTCCGGCTCGGTGCCCACTGCCAGGCTGATCTTATCCAGAGGCGCTCCCCAGGCAGTCTGAAGCGGAAGCGGGATTGTGCTCCAACCGGGGTTCCAACCGCTAGCCCACTTCAGCGCGTCCACCTTCACTTCGTGCATCCCCCCTAGATTCACCCCCTGCACTGCAACCTCAGTCGAATGGCCTGCCCGCACGCCCAGCGGAAACATGCCCGTGACATAGGGCAACTCGCCCGCGTTGAGGCGGTAATAATGATTCATGCCGCCGCCGCGCTCACGGTCGGCGATAGAGAGGGCATACTTGCCATCAGCAGCAAGCTTGGCGGTCAGCACGGCGTCAGGTCCGGGCGAGTACTCACCGGCGCGAGCCAGCACTTTGCCGCTCGAATCGCGAAGCACCAGCAGAGCCTTCAGGTCGGACCCGAGCTCTGCGCCCACAGTTTGAAAAACCAATTCCTGGCCGGCTTTGCCTTCGAAGGCGAAAGTGTGAACCTCGCCGGGTTTGGCGATGGTTCCCACCAGCGTCGCGGGCAAGGTCACTACCTGCGGCTCGTTCACGATCGGTGAATCACGATAGGTCGAGTCAGACGCGCGCAAGCCGTTCGCTGGCTTCGCCTCGATTTCCGGCAGTGACCCGACGTCCAGAACCGCCGTGTTGGAGGTCCCGCGCGGCGTATCGAGCCGCAGCCAGTGCACGCCGGGTTCAGCTTCCTTCGCCGCCGTCACCTCGATAGTGGCCGAGTACTGATGGCCCAGCGGTACCGCCGCCGAGAACTTATCCATGCTCACGGTCGCACCGGGAAGTTCGTTCACGTTAAGCACTTTCGCGCTGAGACCCGGCGAGTCAAAAAGGACCGTGGTCGTCCCCGCGAGGTTGCGTCCCTCTACGGTGAAGGTCCGCGCGGTGCCGCGCTCCATGCCCACAGGCCAGATTCGCGAAAGCGTCGGCGGAATCACCGGCTCATCTGCGCACAGAAGGCCTACCGGGTAAGCCAGGATCGAAAGTGCGATGGCCGCTCCGAGCTTTGCAAACCTTTTGCTATCTTTTCTCAGCCCGATCCGAAGGTTCATCGGTATGTACCTCCTGGCGCTGACCTGAGCTCTGTCCACAAAACTTCTCTCGTCGCTTATAATACTGGAGAGGTGAGGTCCCGATGCCGGTTGCGACAAAGCGAGCCTACGATTCCCCGTCCGCTAAGGACGGATACCGCGTGCTGGTGGACGGATTGTGGCCCCGAGGGGTTACGAAAGAGAAGCTGGGGCTGGCGGAATGGATGCGGGAGATCGCCCCCTCGGCCCAGCTTCGGAAGTGGTACAGCCACGAACCGGAACGATGGGAGGAGTTCCGGAACCGCTATCGCCAGGAACTGGCCGAACCCGGCCGCCACGCGCTCGTGCAGCAATTGATCGCGCGCTCTCGGCGCGAGAAAGTGACGCTGGTTTTCGCCGCCCGTGACGCCGAGCGTTCGAACGCCGCGGTGATCGCAGAGGCGATTCGGGAACAACTGTCGTCGACCCGTCATTCCTGAGCTTCAAAGCAAAATCAGAAAGTAGAAGCAACGGGAAAACCGCCTTCATTCTTATTTCTAATTTCTGATTTGCCCAGAATCACAGATTGGGCCCTAAACGAACGATTAGATGGTGAGCCGTCAGGGAATCGAACCCCCAACCTACTGATTAAGAGACAGCTCACTCTTTTCCATATCTTTGCGTCTTTTCCTATCATTCTCCTACCCTTACACCAATTCTGGGAATCTGCTTTCGCTCAAGAGGCGAACCCATTTTCTTGCACTTACATAAGCCCGAAAAACCGTTTTGTTACGGGTTTTCTTACGTTCCAACATGAAGAGGAGAGTGCCCAAAAGTGCGGACCCATCTTGGCCTCTTTCATCCGGTCTTGGACTTGAGGACTTTCCTTTGCAAGGACCACAAATTCAGGTTCGGTCGCGCCGTCCACGCGGTCGGCGCCCCGGGCGCTGGGCCATAGTGTTCGCCCCACCATTCGAGCGCGAGCCTAGAGAGCTTCTCGTTCAGTCTCTCCTGGCTCCGGATGCTTCGCGTATCCATGTGAAGCTCTCACATGCGCTCAGCCAGACGTTATCTGCGCCAATTCTCGCAAGAGACGAAGAAGATGACTCCTGAGTCGGAGGAACCAAACGAGAAACTGGTACGCACAGAGGGATTCGAACCCCCGGCCTACGGTTCAGGGAACCATGGCCCCACCGTTCTCCCTGTTCGGAACAGTGCTTTTGCAGTCGGATATGATACCCCTCGTTTGGCTCCGAGCCCCCAGTTCGTGCACCAGTGTGCACCACATCCCGTAACCCCAGATCCAGGCTTCACACCGATCCAAGCACTGCTGCCACTACTCACTATCTCTAAGCGGCGATTGCGGCAAGTGGAAGCCATTCAACTCGTCCGCGAACGCCGCGAGAACCGAAGGCAAGACATCGCTTACAACGCACGGCCCTTCGTTCTTTGCGGACTTCCCTTGCGCCAGCCTGCCAAAGATCAGCTAGTCTACACTCGACGTAATGGCAATTTCCAGTTGGAAATTAAACGCCCACCCTCGCTTTGGTTTACCCTACGGCCAGGACCGCCTGATACCGATTTGGCTCGCCACTCTCGTCTCACAAGCAGAAAGGCCGAACTCTTCACTTCGACAGCCCCACTCAATTACTCGACTACTTCCGTCTCCCCAAGGACGGCGCTCGATACCACCGAATCCGAGCGGCTTTTTAGCGCGTCTTCGCCGCCACGATTTTCTTCGGAACCGACGATGCGCTAATAAAGCAGGGTCTGGTGGACATGCGGCGTGCGCTTTACCACGGGCTGACGCCAGGCCTGAATGCGCCGTTTTCGACTCGCTTCCATTTTCTCGACCAGATGCAACTCTGGTTTAACCGCAATGAAAAGCCGGAACCAACAAGCTCCCAAGCTTTCGACAACGGTTGTTCCTGGAGATTCCCCACTCGGCCGCGATCCAGCCGCGCTCTTCCAGGCGCTGAAGCGCAAGATAAAGGGCCCCGTGTTCGGCCGGCAGTTCGTGCTCAGAGGTCTGCTGAATGGCGCGCCCGATGGCCTGCCCGTGCTGCGGGCCGAAGATCAGCGTCCGCAGGATCAGCAGGTCGAGCGTGCCTTGCAAAGCTCCAGCCGTGCTTTTTCCTTTTGGGTCGACATATAACCCAAGTATCCACACTTTGGGTAGAATGTCAACCCAAAAATCAAGCGCATGGGATCTGCGGCGATGGTCACGCTCGGGAAGTAGGCTTTGGGCGGTCCACTGGGCGGTCGTTGTCCAGAAACGGGGTTGTGGGAAATAGATCCTCCCTAGTCGTTAGCGTTTACCCATTCCTGGTGACAACAGCCCTTGCCACCAACTGAGGTTAACGAGCTAGTCAGAAACATCAGCCAGGACTAAAGCGTCCGCGATAGATGCTGGGCGCGATGCCGAAGCGGCGCTCGAACGCCCGGCGAAAGCTATCGGCGCTGGCGAAGCCGACAGATTCGGCAACGCCTTCGATGGTGACGCCGGAAACCGATAGACGGCGGCGAGCTTCGTCGAGCCGCAGATTGTACACAAATCCTCCGGGAGTAGCCCCGAAGGCGCTTTTGAAGCGTCGCGAAAAATGGCGCGGGCTTAGGCACGCCTTCTCGGCCAGCGTTTCCACCGACAGGTCCTGGTGAAGATGGGCGCTGATCCATGGAGCGAGGTCCGACAAGCGGTCGCTCGACTTCATCTGAAACTGCAGCGGCTCCGAGTATTGTTCCTGCCCGCCCGGACGCTTCAGGTACACCACCAGGTCGCGAGCCACTGCCAGAGCCACCCGAGGACCCTGGTCTTCCTCGATCAAGGCCAGCGCCAGATCGATTCCGGCGGTGATGCCGGCAGCAGTATAGAACCTCCCGTCCTTAATAAAGAGCGCGTTGGGGTCGACGCGCAGTTTGGGAAAGCGTCTGGCAATGTCGTTGGTGTAGCGCCAGTGCGTGGTCACCCGCCGGCCATCCAGTAGCCCAGTGAGCGCGAGCGCATAGATGCCGGTGCACACCGAAGCCACGCGCCGGATGTCCCGCGCCCGAGCTTTGAGCCACTGGGCAATGCGTGAGGTGGTGGCCGGCTGCAAGCGGAGCGCCCTTCCTCCCGGAACAATGACGGTGTCCAGCGGTGGGGCGGCTTCCAGGGCGCGATGCGGGCGGATGGCTATTCCCGACTCGGCAGTGAAAACGCGCCGGGTTGGTCCCAGCACGAGGACCCGGTAAGGCGGTGCCCCTTCGGGCCGCCCGGACGCGACGTAAGCTGATGCAATGCTGAAGGCGTCCACCGGCCCCACGATGTCGAGCGCCTGCACGTCATCGTAGCCGAGAATACCAATCGTCTTTGGGGCCTCGAATGATCGCTTGGCGCTTTTCATAAATGCAGTAAGGTGCGTGAAAGACGTCCGTTGTCCGTGGTCCGTTGTCCGTGGCACTCCTCTATTCTTGGGCAAGAGACGACTGACCACGGACAACGGACGTTTCCAATCGGCAATCATCAATCGTCAATCGAGCCACTTTTCCGGCGCCGTATCAAAATCGGCCTTGTGAGCGTCGGAACAGAAATAATAGGTCGTGCCTTTGTAGACGGAGGTCGGCGCCGTGGCACGATCAACGTCCATTTGGCACACCGGGCACAGCGGGTGGTCGTCGGTTGAAACGGCCTCTTTGGCGTAAATCGCATTGGCGCCGGGATCCATCCACCCTTGTCCCTGGTACTCGATATTGTAAGCAGTAGCGGCAGCGACTTGGCGCCCGAAATAACGCTCGACCACCCGCAAGGCCAGATCGATGCCCGAGGAAAGCCCGCCGGAAGTGGCAACGTTGCCCGCTTCGACGAACCTCGCCCCGCGTTTAACTTGAATATCCGGGAACTGCATTGCAAATTGACGGTAGGCGCTGTGGTAGGTGGTGGCCGCTTTACCGGATAACAATCCGGCCTTGGCCAGAATGAACGCTCCCGTGCAAACCGACATCGTGACATCGGCATGCTGGGAAGCAGTCCTGATCCACCGCAGCATGGCGTCGCTGCTTCCACCCTGCGCGGGAATAACAATAACTTTGGGCGCCGGAGCGTTGGCAAAGGTATAGTCCGGCTGGATCTTCATACCGCCTGAGGTCCTCAGGCTGGCCATCTTCTCGGCAACGGTGTACAAGCGGAAGGGCATTTGCTGATCCATAGTCCGCCCGCGCGACGGAACGTACACGTCCTGAAACACCTCCCAGGGCCCGGCGAAATCGATCATCACCGCGCCGTCGGAGACCACAAACGCCACGGGAATCTGGCCGCTAGGCGGTGGCGTCAGCGGGTTCAGAACGGCATGGGGTCCGCTGTTGCCTTCTTGTTGAGCTTCGGCCGTCAACGGTCGCCGTTCTCCTAAGAGGAAAGCTGGAATTGCGGCTAAAGCGCCAAACACCGCTGATTGCTGAATGACTTCTCGACGTTTCATGTGATCCACCTCTCTCCTGAATTTGTCCAGCAAGTCCCAGGGTAAGAGGCTCGCCGTATGTCTGCAATGACATTTATCCGACATTTCAGGACATAGATAGGGGCTAGTCACCCGTTCCATGTCCCCTATCGCCGCCACAGGTTCCAGAGGTAGTAGGCGGGGATTCCGCTGCCCATGAGGGCGAGGCACCACAGCAGGTCGGCACGCTGCTGGAAGAAAGTATTGGCCAGGAACAGCACGGCGATGGTCACGAACGCCGCCGGAACCAGCGGGTATCCCCAAGTCCGGTAAGGGCGGGGAAGCACGGGCTCGCGGCGGCGAAGAACGAAGACGCCAGCGGTGACCAGGGCGTAGAACACCCACTCGGAAAAGATCGCCTTGGTGTAAAGGCCGCGGTATTGTCCGGTGAGCGCGAAGAGCCCGGCCACCACCGCCTGCGCGGCGATGGAAGCCGCCGGAGTGTGAAAGCGCGGGTGGACCGTCGCCAGAGACTTGGGGAACAAGCCATCGCGCGCTTGCGCGTATGGAATGCGCGACCCGGAGAGGATGGAGCCGTTCAGGGTGGCAAAAGTGGAGATCAGCACGCCGATGGCGACGAAAGCTCCCCCAGCCTGGCCGAGAAACCGCCGGGTGGCCTCGGCGGCCACGGTGCTGGTACCGAGAACCTGCGCCGGAGTGAGAAGATAAAAGTAGGCGATGTTCACCAGCAGGTAGACCAGTCCCACCAGCAGCGAGCCGAAGATCAGCGCCACCGGCATGTTGCGCTGAGGATTCTCCACTTCACCGGCCACCATGCTCAAGTTGTTCCAGCCGTCGTAGGCCCAGAGCGCGGAGACGGTGGCCAGTCCGAAGGCCGCGATCCCGCCTAGCGGGATGGCGTGCGGCAACTCGCTCGGGAGGCCGCGGAAATTTCCGAACGATCCGTGGCCCAGCGTGAGGCCAAGGACAATAATCACCGCCAGCACCAGGAGCTTGGAGACGGTGAAGACGGTCTGCACGGCGCCGCTCTTGCGCACGCCCAGAGTGTTGACCACCGAGAGCAACACGATCATGGCGACGGCGCCGATCTGGATGCCCGTCAGGTTGAAGACCAGGAAATGGCCGGCCACGCTGACGGTTTGCGTGAAGATCACGCGGCCAAGCTGAGGCAAGAAGTAGGCGAGATAGAGCAGAAAGCCGGTGGAGATGGTGGCGATGGAAGTGGACTTGGCCACCAGAAACTGGGTCCAGCCGTAGAGAAAACCGAGCAGCGGGCCATAGGCGCGATGCAGGTAGACGTACTCGCCTCCTGCCTCGGGAATCGCCGCCCCCAGTTCGGCGTAGCCGAGCGCGCCGAAAAGGCTCAGAATGCCGGCGAAGATCCACACCGCGAGCACCATGAGCGGTGTGCCTACGGCGCGCAGCATGTCGCTGGGCACCAGGAAAATGGCGGTACCGATCATGGTCCCTGCCACCACCGAGGTGGCGCCGTAAAGGCCAAGTCCTTTTATGAGTTCGTTGCGGTCCGCCATAAAGAAAGTTCTCAGTTTTCAGTCATCAGTTCTCAGTAAGAGCTTTCAGCCGTCAGCCCTCAGCTATCAGCAAGAAACTCCGTTTTGGCTTGGCTGATAGCTAACGGCTGAGAGCTGATAGCTACTGAGAACTGAAAACTGAAAACTGAGAACTAACCAGCCCGCCGCCAAAAGTCACCAGCGTTCCTATGGCAACGTACCACGTCCAGGCGAGCGAGAACAGACCGAGAGCGTTGCCAGCGACCACGGTGCACAGAACCGCGAGGCCCAGAGCAGCTCCCAGCAAAGCGCCTCGCTCGGTCACCTTCCTGGTGAGCACGCCCAGCAGGAAGATCCCCAGCATGGCGCCGTAAGGAACGGATGCGATGGTGAGGGCCAGTTCGAGCACGCTTTCGTGGAGGTGCTGCGCGGCCAGCGCGATCACCACCAGCACCCCTCCCCACGCAAGCGTCAGTCCACGCGAGACCCGCAGGTAGTGGGCTTCGCCGGCGTCGGGACGGAGAAAAGGCTTATAGAAGTCCATCACCGAACTCGAGGCGAGCGAGTTGAAGGCCGCGCTCAGATTAGACATCGCCGCGGCAATGATGGCGGCGATCAGCAATCCGGCGATGCCGCGCGGCAACTCGGTGGCGACAAAGGTGGGAAAGATGCGGTCCGGGCGGCCGAACGGCGCCGAGGGAGCGTGGCACAGATAGAACGCGTAGAGGGCCACGCCTACCACCAGGAACAGGCTGAACTGGAATAGAATCACCAGGCCGCTCGCCAGCAATGCCGTCTGGCTCTCGCGCTTGCTGCGCGCCGCCAGAAGCCGCTGGACGATCAACTGGTCGGTGCCGTGGCTGGCGCTGGTAAGGAATGTGCCGCCGACCAGGCCCGACCAGAAGAGATACGGTTGGCGCCAGTTGAAATGGAAGTCGAAGACGGTGAATTTGCCTCCGTTCCGGCTCGCAATCTGGACGACGGCCGACCACCCGCCGGGAATCCCGTGCAAGGCCACGAAGAGCGCCACCAGCGTGCCGGTGAGGTAGATGAGTAACTGAATCACGTCGGTCCAGATCACCGCAGTCAGGCCGCCTTCAAAAGTATAAAAGAGGGTGAGCGCCGTGATGATGAGCACCGACGGCAGCACGCCGGTCCTGAAGATGACTCCGATCACAATGGAGATGGCGAAGACGCGGACGCCCTCCGCCAGGGCGCGCGAACTGAGAAAGAGGCCAGCGGTGAACACCTTGAGCCGCGGTCCGAAGCGCTTCTCAATGAGCTGATAGGCGGTGTACAATTCGCCCGCAAAATAACGGGGGACCAGAAGGAAGCTCACCACTACACGCCCTACGAGATATCCCAGCACCAATTGCAGAAAGGCCA
>Ga0335081_10010365_pt1 | contig 15061 bp, 13 predicted proteins | sample Lox_Sample_35_FD_206713 | JGI IMG/M metagenome (GOLD analysis project Ga0335081, IMG submission 206713) | Soil microbial communities from Loxahatchee National Wildlife Refuge, Florida, United States - Lox_Sample_3.5 | ecosystem: Environmental > Terrestrial > Soil > Wetlands | place: USA...
TCATGCGGGTCGTCGAGAGCGTCGTTCTGAAGCCCGAGGGGAACGTGTACGAGGCGATGCTCGCCTCAAAAAGCACAGCCGCCAGTGACGGCGGCCGAGCACTAGAAAAATTTGGTTGCGGGGGCGGGATTTGAACCCGCGACCTTCGGGTTATGAGCCCGACGAGCTACCTGGCTGCTCCACCCCGCGTCAGCTTGGTGGGAGCGGGGTTTTACGCTCCAGGCCCCCAACGGTCAAGGCTTTTTTCGTCGCGCAGCACCGCCGTGGGCCTTCGGATACAGATGCGCGTTTCGATACCCAGATCAGCCAGCGCGCCGCTCGGTCGTCTCACCCCTTCCTGAGGAACAAGCCCGGGATGACGAACAGGCCGGCGATGGACACCATGGTTGCCCCCGTCGGAAGCTGCCAGAACCAGGAGGTGAGGTACCCCCCCGCCGCGGCAACGACTCCGATGACCGCTGCCACCACGAAGGCCCGTCGGAGGTGCCCCACGAGGAGCAAGGCAGCGGCGGCGGGAATGGTGAGGAAGGCGAACACCGGCAAGGCACCGAGCGCCCGAGCGGACACCGGGATTGCGAGGCCGAGGGTCAGGAAGAGCAGCCCGTTCCAGAGCCGGGTGTCGAAGCCGAGCGCAGCGGCCGTCTCGCCGTCGAAGGAGACGAAGACGAGCTCCTTGGCGAAGAAGGCGTGCACCGCGGCGCACACCACCGCCACCAGCGCCAGCACCACGAGGTCCGACACCGGCACCGCCACCGCATTGCCGAAGACCATGGCATTGAGGTCGTGGGCCGCATGCACGAGCCGGTTGGCGCCGAGGACAACCAGCGCGCCGGCGAGGACGTAGCACATACCCACGCTCGCCTCGCCGGGCAGGCGCCGTCCGTGGAGCGCCATGCCGAGCGCGAGCGCACCCGCCACCGAGAAAGCCAAGGCCACCGCGAGCTGGACGCCCGCGTGCTCGGCCTCGACGCCCATGGTCTCTTCCAGGATGAGCGCGACGATGATCCCGAGGGTGGAGAGCTGCGTCAGCGCCGCCGACACGAACACCGTGCGCCGCAGCACCACGTAGATCCCGAGGAAGCCGCAGAGCGCTCCCGCCACGATCGAGGCGATGAGAGGCTCGCGCCAGATGTCGCGCGCGGCGAGGAAATCCTGCCAGCCACTCATGCGGTGCCTCCGGGTTCGGGGTAGACGAAGCGGCGCCCGTTCTCCTCCCGAACGTTCACCCGGCGGCCATACAGCTCGCCGAGCGCGTCCGGCGTGACCATCGACTCGAGGCTACCCACGTGGAAGAGCTGCCGGTCCTTGTCCACGAAGGCCAGCCGCGAGGCGTAGTTGGCCACCGCCTCGAGGCGATGCGAAACCATCACCACCGCGAGCCCTCCGGCCCGGTGCAGCTCTCGCAAGACGTCCATGGCATCGAGCTCGGCCGGCGGATCCATGCCGCTTGTCGGCTCGTCGAGGGCGAGCAGCTCGGGCTCCGAGGCGAGGGCCCGCGCGATCAGGGTGCGCTGTCGCTGTCCGCCCGACAGGGTGCGGAAGGAGCGCGGGGCGAGATCGGCGATCCCGACGCGATCGAGCGCCGTGGTGACCGCCGCCCGGTCGACGCCCTTCGGGCGCCGACCGCGCGCGATGAGCCGGTAGCGGCCCATGATAGCGACCTCGGCCACCGTGAGCGGCCAGAAGGCGTCGACGTGATCGCGCTGCGGGACGTAGCCGATGCGGAGCGGCGCATTCTGGACGCGGCGTCCGCTCAGCACCGGCTGTACGCCGAGCAGGGCACGCAGCAGGGTGGTCTTGCCGCCGCCGTTCGGGCCCACGATGGCGAGGAAGTCACCGGTCGCGACGTTGAGCGAGATCCCGCGCAGGAACGGCGACCCGTACCCGATGGCGGCGTCCTCGACCGCCACCAGGGTGGAGGGCGCGGATGGGCTCATTGCAGGGCTCCTGTCACGAGCTTCACGAGGGTCGTCATGTAGCTGAACCAGTCGGCTGGCTCGAGCGCGCCGCGCTCGTCCTTGCTGCCCCCCACGTCGCCGGGGATGGACACCACCCGAGCGCCGCTGTGGCCCGCCACCACGTCCGCGGAGCGCCGGTCGTAGTAGCTCTCGACCAGGATCGCCTTCACGCCCTCGGCCTTGACAGTGCCCACGAGCTCAGCGAGGTGGCTGGGCGGCGGGGGCACGCCGGGCTTGGGCTCCAGGTAGCCCGTGGCCCGAAGGCCGGCCCAGTCGAGGAAGTAGGTGAGCGAGTTGTGGTGGGCCACCACCCGGCGACCCTGGAAGGGGGCGAGGGCCGCCCGCCAGCCAGTCTCGGCGGCCGTGAGCCTCTCCTCGAAGCTGGTGAGCCGGGCCCGGTAGATCTCCTTCCCGGTCGGATCGAGCTCGCAGAGCCTGGCGGCGATGGCGGCGGCCACCCTCCCCACCCGCCGCGGGTCGCTCATGAAGTGCGGGTTGCCTGCCGGGTGGAGGTCGCCCTGGCTGCGGTCCATCGGCCCGGACGGGAGCTCCATCACCTCGACGGCGCTGGCGGCGATGAGCCGACGCCTACCTCCCGGCTGGATGTCCGGGTTGCGGGACTGGTTGACGAGGGGCGGCAGCCACCCGATCTCGAGTTCCAACCCTACGTCGACCAGAAGGTCGGCCTGGCGCAGCTGGACCGCCAGAGTGGGGTTCGCCTCCACGAAGTGCGGATCCTGGATGCCGCGCGATAGGCTCGTCACCTCGACGCGGTCGCCGCCCAGCTCCCGGGCGAGGGCGGCGAGCCCCTCGGTGGTGGTCACGACCCGCAGCGCCGCTGCCGGCGTGGACCGAGGGCCGAGGAGCAGGAGGGCCGCGACGAGGAAGTGGGCCTTCACGTGTCACCTCGCGACTAGAAGGGATGCGCCCCGTGGGCGCCGATGATGAACTCGAGGTGCAGGAGCGCCTCGAGGCCGTCGAGGCCGCCTGGCAGCCGGTCGTAGGACACCTGGAGCCGAAGGCGCTCGAATTCGCTCGGCAGCCAGCTCGCGAGCGCCGACACCCGGTTCTCGGGCCCACCGGAGGGGGCCGGCGCCCGCTCGTACCGGGCGCCGTACTCGAAGAACGGCCCGTCCCGGTAGACCGCCTGCGCGTAGCCGCCCCAGGCCGTGCCGGGCGCCTCGGGCCCGGTCGGCCCTCCGGCGGCCTCGAAGCCGTTCAGCTGGCGGAGGAGAGCCTCACCTTGCAGGGCAAGGTACGAGCGCGACGAGGGCGGCCGGAGCTTCAGGAAGACGTCGGTGCCGAGGACATCGCGCGAGGCGTTCACCCCCGCCTCGGAGATGTGGGCCGCCGAGAACCCGACCCCGAGGGCGCCCGCCTCGCCGACGTCGAAGAACTGGAGCAGCCGGGCGAGCCCGGCCGGGTGGTCCTCGGTGTCGAACGCGGGCGCCACCGCCTGGTAGGCGAGGTGGAGCTCGGCGAACCAGGGGGTGGGGGCGAGCCACGAGACGTCGAGGCCGGGGCCGCGCAGGCCATCCACCGCCAGGAGCCGCGCCAGGGCGAGGGGGCGGTCGACGAAATCCCACACGTGGCCATGCTGCTGGTTGATGCGGCCGAAGGGCGCGTAGAGTTCGCCGGCCCTCACCTGGAGGCTGGCCGGCAGGCGCAGGGAGGTGATGTAGGCTTCCTCCACCCCTGCCCCGTCGGGGGAGAAGGTGAGGAAGATGTCGGCCCGGACGTACGGATCCACCACCGCCTGCAGCCCGACCTCGAGCTCCTGGAAGATGGGCTCGAGGGTGTGGGCTGGCGCGAAGGGATCGCCGCGCGGCGAGAGGGTCGCCACGTCGAGGTGGTTCCAGGCGAGCGCGGCGCTCCCGATCGCCGAGATGTCCGGCAGGAGGAGGAGGCGCGCGAACGGGTTCCCACCCGTCTGCGCCTGGGCGGCACCGGCCGCGGGCGCGGGGCTCGAGGGCTGCGGCACCGCGGCGGCCCCTCCTGCCGGGGCCCCGAGCTCCTTGGCGATCTCCTCCTCGAGCTTCTTCTGCTCGTCGGCGGACGCACCCCCCTGCGCGGGGGCGGCCGCATCGGCGGACGCGGGCGCCGGGGCGGCGGCGAGCAGGCTCGCCAGGACAAGGGAAACCATGGGTGAATACACCTCGGCGCGCGCCTGCGCGCTCCAACGGGCCGACGGCCAACTAAAATGGGGGGAATCCGCTAAACGCGCGGAGGGGATTGACCGGGAACGGCACCGAGCGGCGCACCCACCCCGCGCAGCTCGGGAGGCGGGAGCACCACCGCGCTCTCGACCCTGGGGAGGGGCGCGAGGTCGGGGGTGGCGCTCGTGGCCGGGTCGCTGCTCGCGACGACGCACGCCACGCAGGTGTGACGCCCGAGCGGGCCCTCGTGCACGTGCGGGGCGATCCCCGTCGCGAGGACGAGGAGCACCAGCGCGGTCGCGAGGACGGTGCGCACGCGCCGAGTGTTAACGGTGGGGGCCGGCCTGTCAAGCGAGCCGCCCCGGGGAACCCACCCAGCCGACCTACACTCGCTCGGGCCCCGTGGCGGTAGCGCCTCCCCGGGGCCCGCCGACCACCCCGGTCGCCGCGAGCTCCTGCACCTCGCGCAGGGTGAAGCCAGCTTCCCGGAGCACGAGGGTGGTGTCGGCGCCGAGTTCGGGAGCCGGGCGGGCGGCGAGCCGCCGGCCGCCCAGGCGGACTGGGGTGGACGGAGCGCTGAGGCTCCGCTCCCCCGCCGCCGTCGGCACCTCGAGGAAGGCCCGGCGTGCTCGGAGCTGCGGGTCGTCCGCGAGCTCCTCGCTCTCCAGGACCGGGGTGAGGCACAGGTCGCGCTCGCGGCCGAGCCTCGCCCATGCGTCGCGGGTGCGGGTCGCGAAGAGCGCCTCGAGGTCCGGCACCGGCCCCCGCCCTCCATCCTCGAACTGGCGCGGCGCGAGATCGGGGCGCCCGGTGGCCTGGCAGAAGCGTGCGAAGAACTGGGGCTCGAGCGCCCCCAGGGCGACGAAGCGGCCGTCTCGCGTCCGGTAGGGCCGGTAGCAGGCAGCGGCACCGAGCAGGCTCTCGCGCCCGCGGCGCAGCGGCGTGCCGCGGGCGCCGGACATCGCGAGCTGCATACCCATCATGGAGAGGACGCCCTCGGTCATCGCGACGTCGACGAGGCCCCCCTGGCCGCTCAGGGACCGGCGGTGCAGCGCGGCCAGGATCCCGGCCACCGCGACCCAGGCCCCGCCGGCGAGGTCGGCCGTCTGCACGCCGAACGGGACCGGCGCCTCCTCGGGCCCGTTCAGCGCCAGCGCGCCCGCGAGGGCGCAGTAGTTGATGTCGTGGCCGGCGAGGCCGCGGTAGGGGCCGGTCTGGCCGTAGCCGGTGATGGCGCAGACGATGAGGCGCCGGTTCCAGGAGAGGAGCGCCTCGTGGCTCGCCCCGAGGCGCTTCAGCACGCCGGGACGGAAGGACTCCACGAGCACGTCCGCCCAGCGCGCGAGCCGGCGGAGGACGGCCACCCCGCCCCGCGCCTTGAGGTCGAGGACCAGGGAGCGCTTGTTACGGTTGAGGGCGTGGAAGGCGCCCGACCGGTGGTCAAGGAGGGGCGGGAGGGTGCGCAGGTAGTCGCCGCCCGGCCCCTCGACCTTCACCACCTCGGCCCCGAGGTCGGCGAGGACCAGGGTGGCGAAGGGTCCCGGCAGGAGGCGCGAGAGGTCGAGCACGCGCAGGCCAGCCAGGGCCGGCCTCCTGGCGGCCGTCGCGCTCCGGCCAGGGGGTGCGCCGCCCGGGCGCGCCATGGCCCTCCCGGAGGGCGCGACCCGCCCGATCTTCGCCCGCCTCTCGCGGGGAGCGGTGCGCATCGGCCTCGGCAAGCGACTAGGTCAGGATCTGCTGGAGTTTCATGGCGAGCCCCATGTCGCCCTGGATCTTGAGCTTGCCCGACATGAAGGCCATCTGCGGGTTAAGCCGGCCGTTCACGATGTTGAGGAAGTCGGCGTCGGTGCAGCTCACGGTGCACTTGGCCGACGCCGCCGCACCCGAGGTGATGGCGCCGCCGGGCTTGGTGCAGTCGACGGACCACTGGCCGCCGCTCGGGCCGGAGATGTTGAACTGGTAGACGGCGTTGATCTTCTGCACCACGTCGGGCTTGTTCTGCAGCTTCTCCGGCATGTGCTGCTCGAAGATCTCCTTCACGCTCCCGGCCTGGCCCGCCATGGTGTCTCCTCGGAGATTGACTGCAGAATCAACCCTGGAAACTAAGGACCTGGAGCCGGCCTGTCAACCGCGGCGGCCCGGCCCGGGTTCTACCTCGTCCGGTGGATGAGCTCGGTGAGCGCGCCCGCCAGCGCGTCGGGGTCGACGGGCTTCAGGAGCACCTCGTCGACCTCGTGGCCGCGCGCTCGCTCGAGGTCCCCGTGCTCGGAGTAGCCGGTCACGACCACCACCGGCACGCGGGGGGCGATGGCCTTCACCGACCGGGCGAGCTCGAGGCCGCCCGTGCCGGGCAGGCCGAAGTCGGTGAGGATGAGGTCGACCGGCTCCTGGCGGAAGCGCCGCAGCCCTTCCGCCCCGCTCTCGACCGCGGTGACCAGGAACCCGGCGGACTCGAGGACCTCGGCCATGAGCTCGCGGTTGTCGTCGTCGTCCTCGACGAGGAGCACCCGCAGTCGTGCGCCGTCCATCCGGCCTCCGCGGCCCTACTCGACGTAGAAGCTGTCGAGCAGCGCCTGGTACCTCTGCGTGCACACCTTGCGCTTCACCTTGAGCGTCGGAGTGAGCTCGCCCGACTCCTGCGTGAAGTCGCGGGGCAGGATGGCGAACTTCTTGATGGTCGAGTAGCTCGCCTGCTTGGCGTTCAGGGCGTCGACCCCCTTCGCGATGCGCGCGCGCACCGCCGGGTGCTCGTGGAGGGCTCCCTCGACGGCGAGGCCGCTCTCCGCCGCCCACTTGCGTACGTTCTCCTCGTTGAGGGTGATGAGCGCGGAGAGGAACTTGCGCTTGTCGCCGTGTACCATCACCTGCGAGATGAGCGGATCGGTCTTGAGCTCGTTCTCGAGGTTCTGGGGCGCGACGTTCTTGCCACCGGCCGTGACGATGATGTCCTTCTTGCGGTCGGTGATGGTGAGGTAGCCGTCGCTATCCAGGACGCCGATGTCGCCGGTGTAGAACCAGCCGTCCTTCAGCACCTCCGCCGTCCCGGAAGGGTTCCGGTAGTACTCCATCATCACCCCTCGCCCGCGCACCAGGATCTCGCCGTCCTCGGCGAGGCGCACCTCGGTCCCCGGTACGGGGGGCCCGACGGTGCCGATCTTGGCCTTGCCCGGGCGATTCACGAAGGTGCCGGCCGAGGTCTCGGTGAGCCCGTAGCCCTCCAGGATCTCGAACCCCACCGTCCGGAAGAACCAGGCGATCTTGGGGGAGAGCGGGGCGCCTCCCGACACGAAGAGCCGCATCCGCCCGCCGAAGCGGGCCGACAAGGTCGCCCCGAGCTTGGGAAAGACGAGGCGCTCGCCGACGAGGAGCCCGAGGGAGCGCTCCGCGCGGCCGGCCTCACGGGCGGTGAGGTGGGCCTCCAGGCTGTCCATGGCCCACTTGAAGAGCCGCCCCTTGAGCCCGGGGGTGGAGAGGCCCTTCGCCAACACCGCGTTGTAGGCCTTCTCGAAGATGCGCGGGACCGACGGCATGACCGTCGGCCTTACCTCGGCGGCGTTGTCGACGATCTTGTCGATGGATTCGGTGAAGGCGGCCGTGCAGCCGACCATGAACCACACCGCCTCGATCACCTTGGCGAAGGAGTGGGCCATGGGGAGGAAGAGCAGCACCAGGTCGTCGGGCTTCACGATCCCCAGGGAGGCCACGGCTTCGCCCTCGTAGACCCAGTTGCCGTGGGTGAGTACCACGCCCTTGGGGGGGCCGGTGGTGCCGGAGGTGTAGAGGAAGGTGGCCGGGTCGGACAGGGCGAGCGAGGCCTGGCGCTCGGCGTGGGCGTCGGGGTGGCCGGCGCGAAAGGCCTGCCCCGCCCGCTCCAGCTCGGCGAGGGTGTGCTCGAAGCCGTCCTCGGCCTCGCCGGTGAAGCGGATGAGGCCCCGGAGCTCCGGCAGGCCTGCGCGCGCCGCGCGCACCTTCGCCACCTGCGCCTCGCTGTCGCAGAACACGTAGCGGGCCCCGCTGTCGGCGAGGATGTACTGGCACTCGTGCGCCTTGTTCGACTGGTAGATGGGGACCGAGATCCCCGCCGCCCCCATGATGCCGAGGTCGGACACCATCCACTCGGTGGTCGACTCGCCCAGGATGGCGGCCCGCTCGCCGGGGGCGAAGCCTACGGAGGCGAGCCCGTCCGATACGTCGCGTGCCCGCTGCGCGAGCTCGCCCCAGCTCGTGTCGATCCAGCCGCTCTCCCGCTTCTGGCGGGTGGCCGGGAACGATCCTCGGCGGGCGGCCGTGGTCTCGAAGGCCTCCACGAGGTTACGGAAGGTACCCCGGCGCTCCAGTTCGTCTCGCGCGACCACCACGGATCCCTCCCCAATCATCGCTTGAACCTGGCGAGCTCTTCCCGCGCCAGCCGCTGCGATCGGCGCTCCTCGGGCGCATCGTAGGAGCCCGGCACCAGGGCTACGGCCTCCTCGAGCAGCTTCCGCGCCTCGTCCGGCCGCCCTTCCTTCTCGTATAGCTCAGCGAGGAAGAGACGGCCCCTCACATTGTTGGGGTTCACCTGAAGGGCCTTCTCGAAGGCCTTTTCGCTCTTCCGCGCGTCGTACTTGGGCCAGGGCAGCTTGAAGTAGAAGCGCCCCCAGGCGACGTAGATGCCCCCGGCGTAAAAGCCTGGATCGATGCGCTCCGCCCGCGAGAGCCGCTCCTTGAACTTGCCCTCGATGCCCTGGCCGAGCGCCTTCAGGATCCCGATACCGAGGGCGTAGTTGCCGACGCCGCCGGCGGCGAAGAACCACCCTTCGACCCGTTTGGGGTTTGTGGCGCTGGCCCGATCGCCGTAGTCCCAGGCCTTCTTGCCGAGGACACTCTTGTGGTCGTCGTCCAAGGCGGGGTCGTCGGCGAGCCAGAAGTAGAGCCGGGCCTGCCGCCACAGGACCCCATAGTCGTCGGGGGCCGCCTTCTCGACCTGGTCGAGCTCGGAGCCGATCTTCTCGAGCAGGCCGGGCTCATCGCGCTCCCGCCACTGTGCGTCCACCTCGGCGAGCAGCGCCGGCACGTCCGCCTCCGAGGTCGCTCCGGCGTCTGTCGTGGCGGCCTCCTCGGCGGACTCGCCCCGCGCGCCCTGCGCGGCGAGGAGCGCTCCCACCAGAATCCACCGGACGACGCAAGCTGTCCACATGTCCCGCGATCTGTGCGACCCGGGGCGGCCGCGCCACCGTCAGAGAGTGAACGCCCCGGACGTGAACGGCCGCCGAGGGCCTTGGGCCCGGAGCCGGGACCGCCCGGAGGGCGCCACGGGTCAGCCCACGGTCACTGCGCGCAAACGCAGGTGCCCGTCTGCGGGGCGCTCGCCCCGAGGCACGTCCAGTCGGTCACCTTCCCGCCGAGCGCGCTCGCGCAGTCCGCCGCCACGAGGCATCCGTCCTGCGGGACCTTCCCCAGGTACTGGGCGATGTAGGTCTCGCCGGGATTCGCCTCGCAGCTCCCCAAGCCGTGGTTGATGCTGATGCAGCTCGTGGGAATGATGCCGTCGGTGGTCTGACCATTGCACGCGACGAACTCCCAGTCCTCGTTCGCGCCGGGGCCCTTGCAGTAGCGGTCGTTGGTACCGTCGGCATGCTGGATGCGCAGCACCATCACGTCCGACGAGGCGGGCGTGGTGGGGAGGGTGAGCCCGGAGGGAGGCTTCACCAGATTCGCGATCCCCTGGAGCGTCGCCGACCAGTCGGCGTCGCACACCGAGGCCTCGTAGGTGCTGGCGCCGGCGGATCTCAGCTGGGAGGAGAGTTGCGAGAAACGCGAGCCGATGCTCGTCCCCCCCACGCCGGTCAGGAAGGGGATCTTGCCGGTGCAGTCGCTCGGGATCTGGCACTCGCCCTGGGCGCTCGGGCCGCAGGTCGCGCAGCTCGGCGGGCACTGGCAGGTGCAGGTCCCGGGCGTGCAGGTGGTGTTCCCGCTCGAGTCGCTGGTGCAGGAGTTGATCTGGGCCGAGTAGATGAAGGCCGCGCCGAGCGAGCGGTAGGCGCTCGAGCCGGCCGCCGAGGGCAAGGTGGTGAAGAAGGTCGCGTAGTCCGCGATCTTGAAGAGCTTCTGGCTCGAGACCGGCTTGGTGGTCTGCTCCTCGATGCAGACGTCCGAGCCGGGGGTGGTCGAGGCCGGGTTGGCCGGGTCGAAGGCCAGCGCCTGGGTGGGGTCGTTGGGGTTCGAGCAATCGTCCTCGTCGCCGACGAAGACCACCACCAGCTTGGCGCCGTCGTGCGGCCACTCGCCCGCGGCCACCGCGGCCGGTTGCTTGAGCCCGTTCATGTTGAGGGCCTTCTCGACGGCCAGCCGGCCCGCCTCGAGGTGCTGCTCCATCCCGGATCCGCAGCTGCCGACGTCGATGTTCTGCTGGAACTGCGCGACCAGCGTCTGGAGCTTCGAGTCCGGGGTGGCGGTGCCCCAGCTCGCCCAGTTGAGGTCCTTGGTGAAGTGGAGGACGAGCGGGTTGCCAGCGGCCGCCACGAAGTTGCCGGCCGGATAGGCGGCCTGGGGGGTACCGACTCCGGGGTCGGTGCAGTAGGTCGCGACGTTGGAGGGATTGGTGGTCTGGAAGTAGTAGTCCTCGATGACGTCGTCGCAGGCCTCGCCCACCTCGGCCGCGGTGCAGGCGAGCTGGTTCTCGTTCTGCGTGTAGTGCGACTGCTTCACGTCGCAGGTCGGCCCCGTTCCGCCGCAGGTCACCGGCAAGACCGTCTTCCAGGACTCGAAGATCGAGGAGGTGGTGATGGCGATGTGGAAGTCGAAGGCCGACAGGCCGTTCTGCTGACGGGCCTTCTGGGCGCTGGCGAGGGCGTCCATGAAGGCGCTGAAGTTGGCGGCCAGCCGGGCGTGCTCGGGCTCCATCGAGCCCGAGTCGTCGACCACGAACAGGACGTCGGCCGTCGCCTGGTTGCTCAGCTGGAAGCTCGTCGACCCGGGCTGGATGATGCAGTTGCCCACCGGGTTGAAGTTGTAGTTCTGGCAGCCCGCGGCGAGGAGGAGCAGCAGGGCGAGGCGAGGGATCACGCGACGAAGCATCGGACCTCCGACGGGCGAATATACCCCGATCCCTGGACAGGGACGAGCCGACGCCGACGCACCCAAAGTGCGACAAAGGCCCACCTCGCGCCCTTGGGTTTACCCTCGGAGCGGCCCGCCCACCCGGCCTCCCGCGCGCCGGCCGGGTGCGCCTTACTCCCACTCGATGGTGGCGGGCGGCTTCGACGAGATGTCGTAGACCACGCGGTTGATGCCGCGCACCTCGTTGATGATGCGCGAGGAGAGGCGGGCCAACAGATCGTAAGGCAGGCGCACCCAGTCCCCGGTCATGCCGTCGGTGGACTCGACGGCGCGCAGGGCGCAGGTCGACTCGTAGGTGCGCTCGTCGCCCATCACTCCCACGCTGCGCACCGGCAGGAGCACCGCGAAGGCCTGCCAGATCCGCTCGTAGAGCCCGGCGGCGCGGATCTCCTCCTGCACGATGGCGTCGGCGCGGCGGAGGAGCGCCAGGCGCTCCTCGGTCACCTCGCCGAGGATGCGGATGGCGAGCCCGGGCCCCGGGAAGGGCTGCCGCCGCACCACCCCCTCCGGCAGGCCGAGCTCGAGGCCGAGCTGCCGCACCTCGTCCTTGAAGAGCTCGCGCAGGGGCTCCACCAGGGCGAGCCGCATGGCCTCCGGCAGCCCGCCCACGTTGTGGTGGCTCTTGATGGTGGCGGAGGGGCCCTTGAAGGAGACCGACTCGATGACGTCCGGGTAGAGCGTGCCCTGCACGAGGAAGCCGGCGCGATCGCCGTGGGCGGCGAGGCGCTCCACCTCCTCCTCGAAGACCTTGATGAACTCCCGCCCGATGATCTTGCGCTTGCGCTCGGGGTCGGTGACGCCGGCGAGCGCGCCGAGGAAGCGGTCGCGCGCGTCGACGGTGACGAGCGGCAGGTGGAACATCTGCCCGAACACCTCCTCCACCTGCTCCCGCTCCCGGGCCCGGAGGACCCCGTTGTCGACGAAGATGCAGCGCAGCCGATCCCCGATGGCCCGGTGAACGAGCAGGGCCGCCACCGCCGAGTCCACCCCGCCGGAGAGGGCGCAGATGACGTGCCCGCCCTTCACCTCGGCGCGGATCTTCTCCACCGCCACCTCGGCGTAGGCGCGCATGGACCAGGTGCCGGAGCAGCCGCACACGTCGTAGGCGAAGTTCTTGAGCACGTCCTTGCCGCGCGGGGTGTGGACCACTTCGGGATGGAACTGCACCGCGTAGAAGCGCCGGCGCCGGTCCTCGATGGCGGCGAAGGGGGCGCTCGCCGTCTTCGCCACCGGCTCGAAGCCCGGCGGGAGCTCCTCGGCCCGGTCGCCGTGGCTCATCCAGACGTCGAGCCGCTCCGGCAGGCCGCGGAAGAGGAGCGAGGAGGTGCGCAGCTCGACGCAGGCCGGCCCGAACTCGCGGTGGGCCGAGCGGTCGACCCGGCCGCCGAGCAGGTGCGCCATGAGCTGCAGCCCGTAGCAGATGCCGAGCAGGGGGACGCCCATCTCGAAGATGGCCGGATCGGGGCGCGGGCTCGCCTCGGCCAGGACCGAGGCCGGCCCGCCCGAGAGCACGATGCCCCGCGGGGCGAAGGCGCGGATGGCCTCCGCCGAGGCGGTGCAGGGCTGGATCTCGCAGTAGACGCCGAGCTCCCGTATCCGGCGGGCGATGAGCTGCGTGTACTGCGACCCGAAGTCCAGGATCAGTATCTTCTCGGAGTGTATGTCCACCGGCAGCTCCTCGGGGGGGCCTCGCCCTCGCGCCCTAGTCGACCCGGTAGTTGGGGGCTTCCTGCACGATGATCACGTCGTGGACGTGGCTCTCCTTGAGCCCGGCGCTGGAGATGCGGATGAAGCGCGACTTCAAGCGCAGCTCGGCCATGGTCTTGCAGCCGAGGTAACCCATGCCGCTGCGCAGCCCGCCCACCAGCTGGTAGAGCACCATGTGGACCGAGCCCTTGTAGGGCACCCGGCCCTCGATCCCCTCCGGGACCAGCTTCTCGGCGTCGGCGATCTCCCCCTGGAAGTAGCGCTCCTTCGAGCCGTGCTTCATGGCCGCGATGGAACCCATCCCGCGGTAGCTCTTGTAGCTGCGGCCCTGGTAGAGGATGACCTCGCCCGGCGCCTCCTCGGTCCCGGCGAGGAGCGAACCCACCATCACGCTCGCCGCCCCGGCGGCGAGCGCCTTCACGAGGTCCCCCGAGTACTTGACCCCGCCGTCCGAGATGACCGGCACACCGTGCTTGTCGGCGGCGCGGGCGCACTCGTCGACGGCAGTCACCTGGGGCACCCCCACGCCCGCCACCACCCGGGTGGTGCAGATCGACCCCGGGCCGATGCCGACCTTGACCGCATCGGCGCCGGCCCGGCAGAGCGCGTCCGCCGCCTCGAAGGTGGCCACGTTGCCGGCCACGAGCTCGAAGCCCCTGAAGTTGGCCTTGGTCGAGCGCACCGCGTCGACCACTCCCTTGGAGTGCCCGTGCGCGGTGTCGAGCGCGATGACGTCCACCCCCGCCTTGAGGAGCGCGGAGACGCGCGCCTCCCGGTCCGGCCCCACCCCGACCGCCGCCCCGCACAGGAGGCGTCCGAGCCGGTCCTTGGCCGCCGCCGGGTGCTGGGAGATCTTCTCGATGTCCTTGATGGTGACGAGGCCCCGCAGTTCGAAGGCCTCGTTCACGACGAGCAGCTTCTCGATGCGGTGCCGGTGGAGGAGGTCCTTCGCCTCCTCGATGGTCACCCCCTCGCGCGCCGTGATGAGATCCTTCGTCATCACGTCCTCGACCCGCTGCTCGAGGTTCTTCTCGAAGCGCAGGTCGCGGTTGGTGAGGATGCCGACGAGCTTGCCCTTGCGGGTCACCGGGACCCCGCTGATGCCGTTCTCGCGCATGAGCGCGACGGCCTGGGCGAGGCGGGCCTCCGGCTCGATGGTGACGGGGTCCGCCACCACCGCCGACTCGTAGCGCTTCACCTTCGCCACCTCGGCCGCCTGCTCCTCGAGGGGGAGGTTCTTGTGGACGAAGCCGAGGCCGCCGGCACAGGCCATGGCGATGGCCATGCGGGCTTCGGTGACGGTGTCCATCGCGGCCGACACGATGGGGACGTTGAGCTCGATGTTGCGGGTGAGCCGGGTCGACGTCTCGACCATCTTCGGCAGCACGTCACTCTCTCCTGGGACGAGGAGGACGTCGTCGAAGGTCAGGGCCTCTCGCAGGTCGTCGCGGTTGAGCATGCGGACGTATAGCGACCGCGACCGGGGAGGTCAAGGACGCATAAGCCCTCGCGATGGCTCGCGATCGGGCGCGCGCCCACTCCGCCCTACCGGTGGCCGGAAAGGCCGGCTCAGGCCTCGCGGGGCCGCTCCGACCCGCTCGTGCGGGCCTGGGGCCCGGCTTGCCCGGACGGGTCCTCGGCCCGGATAATGCTCGATCGTGGCTGAGGAACGGCGAGGCGCACGGCGCGTGCCGGTCGGGCTCAGGGTCCGACTAGGCTACAGGAGCCCCGACGAGTTCGCCGAGAAGTTCGCGGTCAACCTGGCGCGCGGCGGCTTCTTCGTGCGAACGCACGAGCCGCAGCCGGTCGGGACCGCGGTGCAGTTCGAGCTCCTGCTCGTGGGAGGCGAGCGGGTGGTCGCCGGGCTGGGCGTCGTGGCCTGGACCCGGACCGGCCAGCCCGGCGAGCGGGGCGCGCCCGGCATGGGGGTGAGGTTCACCGCGCTCGACGCGCCGAGCCGCGCACTCGTCGAGCGCGTGACCTCGCTGAAGGATCGGCGTGGCCTCGCCCCGGGCGCCGCGGAAGCGGCGGCCGAGGCCCCCTCCCCGCCGGCCGACCCCGAGCCCGCGCCGCCGCCCGCGCCGCCCAGGCTCGCGAGGGCCGAGGCCCTCACCCCGGTCCCGGCGGCCCCGAGGGACGGCG
>Ga0335081_10010366_pt1 | contig 15060 bp, 18 predicted proteins | sample Lox_Sample_35_FD_206713 | JGI IMG/M metagenome (GOLD analysis project Ga0335081, IMG submission 206713) | Soil microbial communities from Loxahatchee National Wildlife Refuge, Florida, United States - Lox_Sample_3.5 | ecosystem: Environmental > Terrestrial > Soil > Wetlands | place: USA...
GCGGCGGCACCTCCGGCGCGCCGAGCATGGTCGGGATCGACGGGCCGAACACGTCGGCGTCGAGCAGCCCGACCTTCGCGCCGTGGCGCGCGAGCGCGAGCGCGAGGTTGACCGCGACGGTGGACTAGCCGACCCCGCCCTTGCCGGCGGCGACCGCGAGCACGTTCTTGGGGCCCTTGAGCACCGCCTTGTCGCTCGGCGCGGGGAGGTACGCGGTCACCACCTCGGGGATGACGGTCACGCGCGCGGCGCCGAGCGGCCGGAGCGCCGCCTCGATCCGCGTCTTCAGCTCGGCGCGCTGCGCGAGCGGATAGGCGTGGCTCGGGATGTCGAGCCGGACCAGCACGTCCTGCCCCGAGAGCTCGACCGAGCGCAGGACGCGATAGCTGACGATGTCGTGCCCGAGCCCCGGATCCTGGACCTTGGCGAGCGCGTCGCGAACCTGTGCTTCGGTGATTGCCATGACCGCCTCAGGGCAGGTGCCCGAGCCTACGCCGCTTGGCCTCGAGGTAGTCGGCGTTGTGCTCGGACTCGCCCACCCAGTGTGACTCGAGCGCGTCGACTACCACGCCCGCGTGCTGCAGGCCGGAGCGCTTGTCGGGGTTGTTGGTCATCAGGCGCACCGAGGTGACGCCGAGATCGCGCAGGATCCCGGCCGCGAGATCGTAGCTGCGCAGATCGGCCGGCAGGCCGAGCGCGAGGTTGGCCTCGACCGTGTCCTTGCCGGCGTCCTGGAGCTGGTACGCGCGGACCTTGTTGCCCAGCCCGATGCCGCGGCCCTCCTGGACGAGATAGACCAGCACGCCGCGGCCCTCGCGCGCGATCCGCGCGAGCGCGGCGTCGAGCTGGGCGCGGCAGTCGCAGCGCAGGCTGCCCAGCACCTCGCCGGTGAAGCACGAGCTGTGGACGCGGGTCAGCACGCCGGCGCCGCTGGGATCGCCCATCACCATCGCGACGTGCTCCTCCAGCGCGACGCCGAGCGCGGTCGCGCCCTCGCCGCCCGGCTCGCCGGTGCGGTACACGACGATGCGGAACTCGCCGTACGGCGTCGGTAGCCGAGCGTCCGAATACCTCGCGAGCATGCTGTCGGGCGTGTATGGCCGGGTCCTACGTGCTTGTCAATGCGTGCTACAGTGGCCTTGCCTATGGCGGTGCGACCCGTCGTGATCTGGCCGGATCCGCGGCTCCGGCAGGCGTCCGTGCCGATCGACGCGATCGACGACTCGGTGCGGGAGCTGTACCGCGACCTGTGCGACTCGATGTACGCCGAGAACGGCCTGGGCATGGCCGCGCTCCAGCTCGGCGACCCGCGCCGGATGTTCGTGGTCGAGCCCAAGCTGGCCGGCCGGGCCGAGACCGAGCCCCCGCTGTGCTTCATCAACCCCGAGGTGCTCGAGGTCTCCGACGAGCAGCAGGACTCGGAAGAGGGCTGCCTGTCGTTCCCCGACATCTACGTCAAGGTCAAGCGGCCGATGCGCACCCGGGTGCGCGCGACCGGGATCGACGGCGCGCCGTTCGAGCTCGACGGCGAGGCGCTGCTCGCGCGCTGCCTGCTGCACGAGAACGATCACCTGACCGGCAAGCTGCTGGTCGACTTCGTCGGCCCGCTCAAGCGGCAGATGATCAAGAAGAAGCTGTTGCGCGTGAAGGAAGACGCCGCGGCGGAAGAGGCCGAGGCGGAAGCCGAGGCCTAGATCGGCTCGAACAGCCCCGGCCGCCACACCAGCGTCTTGACCGGCAGGCCGTCGAAGTCCGATGGCTCCGCCGACGAGCCGCTGCACGTCGCGTCGAGCGTGACGCCGAGGTAGTCGCCGCCGCGATAGCACGCCGGCAAGGTCGGGCCCCAGCACGGGCAGATCGTGCCCGCGCCCGGGTGATACGGCGCGCCCACCGCCAGGTGGAGCGCCGGCACCGCGATGCCGGGCAGCGCGACCTGGACCTGGAACGGCGTGCCGTCCTCGTTGGTCATCACGTACATCGCGGGCGTCGCGCCGCGGGTCACGACCAGCACGACCGAGCTCGGGCCCAGCGCGGGGTGAACCTCGTCGGGCGCGACCAGCGCGCGCAGCGCGGTCAGCGTGACCACGTCGTGCGACGCGATCGGGCCGCAGTGATCGGCCGCGATCGTGAAGGCCGGCGTGGCCGGCGGAGCCGGCGCGACCGGCGGCGGCCCGCCGCAGCCGATCGCGACCCAGGCGGCGTGGACGATGCGCACGTCGCATCATACCCTCGCCGCCATGACCGACTGCGTGTTCGTGCGCGGCCTAGAGTTCGAGGGCAACCACGGCTACACCGCCGCCGAGCGCCGCGGCACCCGGCGGTTCCGCGTGAACCTGACGCTCGAGCTGCCGCTGGCGGCCGCCGCCGCGTCGGATCGCATCGCCGACACGGTCGATTACTGGAAGGTGAGCGAGGTCGTGGTCGGGCTCGGCACGCGCTCGACCTACCGCCTGCTCGAGGCGCTCGCCGGCGCGATCGGCGCGCAGATCCAGGAGCTGTACCCCACCGCGGCGGTGTCGATCGAGGTCGAGAAGCTCGCGCCACCCTGCCCCGGCGTGCCCGCCGCGTGCGGCATCCGGCTCCACCTGCCGGCGAGGACGTGATGTTCACGTACCAGACACCGGTCCGGTTCTCGGACGTCGACCACGCCGGGATCGTGTACTACCCGCGGTTCTTCCATCTCTTCCACGTCGCGTTCGAGGAGCTGTGGCGCGCGCGGATGGGCGCGCTCGCCTACCGCGAGCTGATCGATCGCGATCGCGTCGGCTTTCCCGCGGTGCACGCCGACTGCGACTTTCGCGCGCCGCTGCGCTTCGGCGACGTCGCCGAGATCGAGGTCGTGGTCGCGCGGCTCGGCGTCACGTCGATCACGTTCCGTTACCGCGTCCATCGCAGCGAGCCGCGCGCGCTGTGCGCCGAGGGCCGGGTGACCTGCGCGGTGGTCGACCTCGCGCGGTTCGTCGCCATACCGGTTCCGGAGCGCGTGGTCGACATGCTGCGGGATCTCGTGGAAGCGTGAGCGGGGACACGCGGCACGGAAAAAGCATGTTGCGCTTTACGTTCGATGGGGGATCGTACTAAGTCCACGCCATGATCGAGCGCGACCCCAAGACTCTGGCCCGGCTCCAAGCGGTGGTGACCGCGCTGATCGAGCACCGCGTCTCGACCTCGCTGGCCGATGTCGAGCGCGCGCTCGCGCGCTGGCGCAGCGGCGCTCACTCCGCGCTCGCCGCGCACGGCGCGGTGCTCCGTCATGCCGCGCGCTGCGAGCGCACGGTCGAGCGCGTCACCGCGGCCGCCGGCGACCGCCCCGAGGGCATCTTGCGCGACGCGGTCGACGCCGGCCTGATGTCGAGCGACGAGTTCATCGCGCTGGTCGGCAAGCCGCCCGAGGAGGTGCCCTCGATCGACGCGCTGCGCGACGAGGACGACGCGAGCGCGCCCGACAAGCGGCGCACGCTCGAGCAGCTGCTCGCGCGCGGCCCGGTGCTGGTCCACGTCGACGCGCGGCGCGCCGAGGTCGCGGTGCCGCCGAGGTTCCGCGCCGATCCGAGCCTGGTCCTGCGCTTCGGCTACCAGCTGACGCCGGCGATCGCGGACCTCGAGGTCGGCGAGCAGGCGATCAGCGGAACGCTGACGTTCGCGGGGTCGCCGTTCCACGTCGTCCTGCCGTGGACCGCGGTCTATGCCGCGATGGTCGAGGGCGAGCAGCGCGGCACGGTGTGGCCGGAGGACGTGCCCGAGGACGTGCTCACCGGCGGCGGCGAGGCGCCCGCCCCGGTGCCGGCGGTGGCACCCAAGGAAGACTCGCAGCGGGTCAAGCGCTCGACCCACCTGAAGCTGGTCGAATGATCCGGCTCGCGCTCGCTGCCTTCGTGGTGGCGGCGTGCGGAGCGCGCTCCGAGCCGGTCGAGCCGCTGTCGAGCAACGCCGCGCCGCCGCCGACCCCGCGCGACACGCCCGCGCCGACGATCGCGTGGGGCGACCACCGGCTCGAGGCGGTCGGGCTGCCCGCGGCCGCGCGCGGCGGCGAGCTCGTCGTGGTCGCGCTGCACGAGGGCGACGGCGGGCGCGGCTATCCCAACCTGCACGTCGAGGTCCGCGACCGCAGCGATCGCACGATCCAGTCGATCCCGGTGGCCGAGTCCGACGAGTACGAACGGCTGGCCCCCAACGGCGAGCCCGGCAAGGAGCTCGCCGAGCGGATCGCCGAAGCCAACCGCCAGCTCGCGCGCCTGCACGGCGTCCACGATCTGATCGCGATGCACAAGCTCGAGCTGCAGCCGACCGAGGACGGCGGCGACAAGCACCTCGCGATCGGCGATGGCTTCGACGTCGACTGGAACGGCGATCACCTGCACGTGTTCCATCACAACACCGATCAGTCGCTGCTCACCGAGAGCGGCCTGCCGTGGCTGGCGCCCGAGCACAAGCCGTGCCCGACCTGCGAGCCGTGCGCGAACCCCGCCTACCTCGCGAACGTCTATCACGCCGACGCGATGAACCTGTTCGTGGTCGAGCTCGCCTACAAGGGCACCGACACGTGCTGGGAGCCGGGCAACCAGCTCCACGTCGTCACCTGGCCGTGAGCTTGGCGTAGAGGTCGCGGGTCGGCGCGAGGTCGCTCGCGGCGATCTGCGCGCGCTCGCCGATCGCGATCGCGCGCTCGAGCAGCGGCCGCGCGTCGGCCGGATGACCGAGCTCGACGTCGGCGCGCGCCAGCCCGGTGAGCGGCTGCCACAGGTCGGGCGAGTCCTTGCCGCCCGCGGCCTCGAACGCGACGATCGCGCGCTGCTCGAGCGCCGCGGCCTCGGCCCACTGCTTGGCCGCGAGCTCCATCGTCGCACGCGAGCCGAGCGTCTGGCCCAGGAACGGCGACCGGGTCTTGCTCTCCGACGCGATCACCGCGTCGTACTGCGCGCGCGCGTCGGCCAGCTTGCCCTGCGCGGCGAGCGCCTCGGCGCGCGTGGTCGAGACCACCTGGCCGAGCGGGTTGTCGGGCCCGGCGGTGCGCTCGCTGATCGCGCTCGCGCGATCGAGGAACGTCAGCGCGCCGGCCGGATCGCCGGCCTTGATCATGCCGTCGGCCATGTTGTTGAGCGTGAGCACCAGGGTCGGGCTGTTCGCGCCGTCGGACTTCTCGCGGATCGCGAGCGCGCGCTCGTAGGCGGCCCTGGACTTCGCGGCATCGCCGGCGCGCTCGTAGCACGTACCGAGCGTGGTGAGGATGGTCGCGAGATCGGGGTGGTCGGGGCCGACGCTGCGCTGGTGGAGCGCGAGCGCGCGCTCGAGGTGCGGCGTCGCCTTGTCGAACGCGCCGCTGCGCGCGTAGGTCGCGCCGATCACCTCCTCGTCGGTCCACAGCAGCGGGTTGTCGGGGCCGAGCGCCTTGGCCGCGCGGGCGAGCGCCTGCTGCTGCGCCGCGATCGCACCGGCGAGATCGCCGGCGAGCGCGGCGACCACGCCTTCGACCTCGACCTCGCGCAGCTCGAGCGATGGATCCAGGCCGCCGCGCGCGTTCATCGCGCGCGCCAGGCCGAGCCACACCCGCGCCGCGCCGACGTCGTGCTGCGCGGCGGTCGCGGCGGCGCACAGCGACGCACCGGCGGCGACGTCGTCGCGCCGGCCCTGCACCGCCTGCCACACCGCTTCCTGGCACGCGGCGGTCGCGTCCTCGAGGTTGTTGGCCGACATCAGCGACGCGCCCTCGACGACCAGCGCCTCGGCCTTGTACGGCGGATAGTGCAGCTCGTCGGCCAGCCGTTCGGCCTTCTTGCCGGCGATCACCGACGCGAGGTAGTGGCCGACCAGCAGCTCGGCCTTGGCCTCGGCGAGCCGCGCGCCGAGCTCGACCAGCTTGGCCTTCGGCTCGGTCGGCGGCTGCTCGGCGGCGCGCAGCGCGGCGACGTTGCTACACGCGCGCACCGGCTCGAGCCCGGCGACCACCTGATCGGCCTTCTGCACGAGGTCGGCGTCGGCGCCGGCGAGCAGCCGGGTGAGCGCGCCGAGCTCGTCGAGCCGGCGCTCGAGGCAGCCCTGGCGCAGCGCGAGCGCGTCCTCGCCCTGCTCGCGGCGCACGCGGGTCGCGCGGCACGCGTCGACCGCCGCATCGGTCCAGTCCTTGCTGTAGGCGTCGAGCGCGCGCGCGACTCCGGCGTAGGCGTCGGCCGCGAACGGCAGCTTGGTCGCGAGGTACGCGGTGCGGGTCGCGCTGCGCACGGCGTCGTCCCACCGGCCGGCGAGCCGGTGCTCGATCCCGGTGCACGGCTCGGTCGACGCGCCGCGCGACGACAGCGCGAACCCGGCCGCGACCGCGCCGCCCAGGCTCAGCACCGCCGCCGCGACGCCGAGCGCGCGCCGGCGCGGCCGCGCGAGATCGATCGCGAGCTCGGCGAGCAGCGCGTCCATGCTCGGAAACCGCGCGGCGGGCTCGGGCGCGATCGCGCGCAGCACCGCGCGCTGGAGCCGCGCCGGCACGCGCGAGTCGGCCGGCGGCCTGGGCGGCCCGGCGCTCGCCGGCGCCTCCTTGCTGTACGGGCGCGCCCGGAACAGCGCCTCGTACAGCGCGACGCCGAACGAGAACTGATCGCTGCGCGCGTCGGCGGCGGCGCCGCCGCGCAGCTCGGGCGCGATGTACGCCGGCGTGCCGACGAGCGCGCCGGCCGCGGTGAGCGTCGCCGACAGCGGGCTGTGTACGTCGACGGCCTGGTCCGGCGGCGGCAGATCCTCGGCATCGGCCAGCCGCGCCAGCCCGAAGTCCATCACGCGCACGCGGCCGTCGCGGCCGACCAGCACGTTCTCGGGCTTGAAGTCGCGGTGGACCAGGCCGCTCGCGTGCGCCGCGGCGAGCCCGGCGCCGGCCGCGCGCATCACGCCGAGCACGTCGCGCCACGGCCGGCGCGGCCCGCGCAGCCACTGGCGCAGGGTCTCGCCCTCGACGAGCTCCATCGCGACGAACACGCGATCGCCGGGCAGCGTGCCGACGTCGTGCACCGCGAGCACGTTGGGATGCGACAGCCGCGCCATCGCCTGGGCCTCGCGCAGCAGCCACGCCTGCTCGCCGCCGCTGGAGCCCGCCGCCGGGCGCGCTTGCAACAGCTTGATCGCGACCTTGCGATCGAGCTCGGGATCGAACGCGCTGTACACCACGCCCATGCCGCCCTCGCCGACCAGCGCGATCACGACGTAGCGGCCGACCAGCGTGCCGCGCTCGAGCCGCTCGGCGGCGCGCCGCGGCCCGGAGCCCGGACCCTCGCGCCGGGTGACCCCGGTCGGTTCCTCGGTCGGCTGATCGGGATCGAGGCCGCCCACGATCCCGCATTGTCGCACGCCGTCACCCGGCGTTTGCTTTTTTCCGCTCCTCGGGGTTCTCGTCGAGCCACGCCCGCAGGCTCTCCTCGGTGATCTCGACCACGAGATCGGCGTCGCCGCAGCGCGCCTGGCAGCCGAGCCGTGATTCCGGCCTCACGTCGAACGCCTTGTCCATGATGTCGTTCTCCTTGTCGGTGACCTCCGGCAAGGAGTCGAGGCCCTCGTGCACCCACACGTGGCAGGTCGAGCACGCGAGGTTGCCGCCGCAGGCGTGACCGACCCGCGCGCCGCACTGCTCGGCGACGTCGAGGATCGACTGGCCGCGCTCGGCGATCACGACCAGCGGGCCGGTCGACTTCGGCCCGTGCGGGTTCTGGAACGTGATCTTCGGCATCGATCGCCTTATGGCCGCCCCAGCCCGGCCTCGGCCTCGTCGAGCGACTTGCCGCGCAGCTGCGCCTCGACCGCGCGGTTCATCCGCGCCTGCGCGAACGGCTTGGTCGCGACGTCGAGCGCCTCGATCGCGGCGCGGATCGCCAGGTGGTCGTCGCCGCGCGCCGCGGCCTCGAGCTCGGCCATCGCGCGCTCGCCGGCGGCGCGCACCTCGGGCGCGAGCAGCCCACCTCCGACATCATCTCCCAGCTCGCGGCTTCGCGCCGCGAGCTCGGCGTCGCTCGCGAACGCGCCGCGGGTCGCCGCGAGGATGCGCTCGGCCTCGACCCGCTCGACCGCGAGGTTGCGGCGCGCGACGTCGTCCTCGGCGTGCTCGAACGACTCGATCAGCATGCGCTCGACCTCCTCGTCGGTGAGGCCGTAGCTCGGCTTGACCTCGATCGCCTGCTCGATCCCGGTGGTCAGCTCCTTCGCGGTGACCTTGAGCAGGCCGTCGGCATCGATCAGGAACGTGATCTCCACCCGCGCCATGCCGGCGATCATCGGCGGCACGCCGCGCAGCGTGAACCGCGCGAGCGAGCGGCAGGCATCGGCGGTCTCGCGCTCGCCCTGGACGACATGGATCACGAACCCGGTCTGGTTGTCGGCGTAGGTCGTGAACGTCTGGGTCGCGCCGGTCGGGATCGTGGTGTTGCGATGCACCAGCTTCTCGACCACGCCGCCCATCATCTCGACCCCGAGCGAGAGCGGCACGACGTCGAGCAGCACGACCTGGTGATCGCCGCCGGCCAGCACGTCGGCCTGGACCGCGGCGCCGAGCGCGACCACCTGATCGGGATCGAGATCGGACAGCGGCGCGCGCCCGAACAGCTCGGCGACGAAGTCGCGCACGACCGGCGAGCGGGTCGAGCCGCCGACCAGGATCACGCCGTCCAGCTCGTCGCGCTGAAGCTCCGCGTCCTTGAGCACGCGCCGGCACGCCTTGCCGCAGCGCTCGAGCAGCGGCTGGGCGATCGCGCGCAGCGCGGCGCGGTCGAGCTCGCGATCGACGCCGGCGGCGCGGAAGCGCGCGCGCTCGGCGGTGGTGAGCGCCTCCTTCACGCGCCGCGCCTCCGCGACCGCCTCGGCCACGCTGCGGCGATCGCCGAGCTCGCCGGCCATGGCCGTGGCGATCGCGCGATCCAGGTCGTCGCCGCCGAGCGCGGAGTCGCCGCCGGTCGCCCGCACCTCGAACACGCCATCGACGAGCTTCAGGATGGAGATGTCGAACGTCCCGCCGCCGAGATCGAACACGGCGTAGGTGCCCTTGCTGCCGCGGTCGAGGCCGTACGCGACCGCCGCGGCGGTCGGCTCGGCCATCAGGCGGAGGACCTCGAGCCCGGCGAGCCGGCCGGCATCCCGCGTGGCCTGGCGCTGGGCGTCGTCGAAGTACGCCGGCACGGTGATCACCGCGCCCTCGATCGGCCCGCCGAGCGCGGCCTCGGCGCGCACCCGCAGGGCGCGCAGGATCTCGGCCGAGACCTCGACCGGCGAGATCTCGCGCGCGCCGGCGCGCACCCGCACCGCGCGCGCGTCGCCGGCCAGCTCGTACGGCAGCATCGCGCGCACGCCCGCGACGTCGGGCAGGCCGCGCCCGATCAGCCGCTTGACCGACGCGATCGTGCGCTCGGGGACGTCGAGCGCCATCGCCTGCGCCGCCCGGCCGACCAGCACGCCGCCGTCGCCGTAGTACACGACCGACGGCACGAGCGCGTCGTCGCCGATCACGTGCGGCCCGCCATCGGCGACGCGCGCGACCAGGCTGTTGGTCGTGCCGAGGTCGATCCCGACCACGCGCGGCTTGCAGGCCTGCTTCGGAGTGCCCTGGCCCGGCTCGGCGATCTGCATCAGCATGGTCAGTCCTCGTCGAGCGCGGCGTCGCACTCCTCGAGATAGCGGTCGAGGTAGCGCAGCGCGACCAGCTGCTGCTTGATCTCGCCGAGGGCGCCGCGCTCGAACCGCTCCGGCAGGCTCGCGATCGCCGCGTCGCGCCGCCGCGCCATCGCCGCGCGCAGCCGCTCGACCTCGCGCAGCTCGCCGGCGGCGCGCGCCCCGGCCAGCTCCTCGCGCAGCTCGAGGATCTCCATCAGGAACGCCGGATCGACCTGCTCGTTATCGCCGATCGTGATCCCGGCGCGCGACAGCAGGTATTCGGCGCGCGCGACCGGCTTCCGGAGCGTCTGGTAGGCGTCGTTGAGCGCGCGCGAGCGCGACAGCGCGGCGACCCGCTCGGCGGCCGGCGCGGTCGCGAACCGGTCGGGGTGGAGCTCGCGCGTGCGATCGTGGAACGCGCGCTCGAGCAGCGCCGGATCGAGATCGAACCGCGCGGGCAGCCCGAGCAGCGCGAACACGTCAGAACTGGACGGACTCGCCACAGCCGCACGAACCCTTCGCGTTCGGGTTGTTGAACTTGAAGCCGTGACCCATCATGCCGCGCACGAAGTCGAGCGTCATGCCGCCGAGGAACACCAGGCTCTTCGGATCGACCACGATCGCGACGCCGTGCGCCGCGAACTCGCGATCGCCGGGGCGCAGCTCGTCGGCCCACTCGAACACGTAGGTGAAGCCGGTGCAGCCGCCGCCGCGCACGCCGATGCGAATCCGCGCCTCGGGCGTGCCGCGCTTGGCGCGCTGCTTCGCGATCTCCTCGGCCGCGGCGTCGGTGATCGTGATCTCCTTGGGGGCAGGAGCGCTCTGTGCGGCGGCGGCGGTCATCGCGGGTGCTTCTTCTTGTAGTCCTCGATCGCGGCCTTGATCGCGTCCTCGGCGAGCACCGAGCAGTGGATCTTGACCGGCGGGAGGTTGAGCTCTTCGACGATCTGGGTGTTCTTGATCTCGGCGGCCTGATCGAGCGTCATGCCCTTGATCATCTCGGTCGCGAGCGAGCTCGACGCGATCGCCGAGCCGCAGCCGAACGTCTTGAACTTGGCGTCGGCGATCTTGCCGTCGACCACCTTGATCTGCAGGCGCATCACGTCGCCGCACGCCGGCGCGCCGACCAGGCCCGTGCCCACGTCGTCCTCTTCCTTGCTGAACGTGCCGACGTTGCGCGGGTTCTCGTAATGCTCGATGACCTTATCGGAGTACGCCATGGGCTTTCTCTTTCAGTGCGGGGTCCACTGGATGGAGTTGATGTCGATGCCTTCCTGGTGCATCTCCCACAGCGGGGACAGCGCGCGCAGGCGCTCGACCGACTTGGCGACCAGGTCGATGGTGTAGTCGATCTCGGCCTCGGTGTTGAAGCGGCCGATGCCGAACCGGATCGAGGTGTGGGCGAGCTCGTCGCCGACGCCGAGCGCGCGCAGCACGTAGCTCGGCTCGAGCGACGCCGACGTGCAGGCCGAGCCCGACGACACCGCGATGTCCTTGAGCGCCATCAGCAGCGACTCGCCCTCGACGAACGCGAACGAGATGTTGAGGTTGCCGGGCAGCCGGCGCTCCATCGAGCCGTTGACGTAGGTCTCGGTCAGCCGCGACGTGATCCCGCGATACAGCCGGTCGCGCAGCGCGCCCAGCCGCACCGCCTCGCCCGCCATCTCGTCCTTGGCGAGCGCCGCGGCCTTGCCGAAGCCGACGATCAGCGGCACCGGCAACGTGCCCGAACGCATGCCGCGCTCGTGGCCGCCGCCGTCGATCAGCGGATCGATGCGGACGCGCGGCTTGCGGCGCACCCACAGCGCGCCGATGCCCTTGGGGCCGTAGAGCTTGTGCGCCGACAGCGAGACCAGATCCGCGCGCGCCTTCTCGACGTCGAACGGCACCTTGCCGGCGCCCTGCACCGCGTCGATGTGGAACAGCGTCTTGGGGTTCCTCGCCTTGATCGCCGCGCCGATCGCGTCGACGTCCTGGACCACGCCGATCTCGTTGTTCGCGAGCATGATGCTCACGACCACCGTCTTGTCGGTCATCGCCGCGGTCACCATCTCGGGCGTCACCAGGCCGTCCTTGTGCGGCCGCAGGTAGGTGACCTCGCAGCCCTCGCGCTGCAGGCGCTTGCAGGTGTCGAGCACGCTCTTGTGCTCGGTCTCGACCGTGATGAGGTGGTTGCCGTTGCGCTTGTTGAAGCTCGCGGCGCCCTTGAGCGCGAGGTTGTTGGCCTCGGTCGCGCCCGACGTCCACACGATCTCCTTGGCGTCCCCGCCGATCAGCGCCGCGACCTGCGCGCGCGCGTTCTCGACCGCGGCCTCGGCGGTCCAGCCGAACACGTGGTTGCGGCTCGCCGCGTTGCCGAAGTGCTGCGTGAAGTACGGCAGCATGGTGTCGAGCACGCGCGGATCGACCTGCGTGGTCGAGTGGTTGTCCATGAAGATCGGGAGCTTCACCTCGGCAGACATCAGTTGTTTCCTTCGCGGTAGAGCCCGGTGACCGGGACGTCGAACTCCTTGCGCTCGACCTTTTCGTCCGTCGTGCGCTTGGACAGCCCGGCGAACAGCGGCGGCGCCTCGCCCTTGTGATGACCCTGGTGGTCGCAATCGCCGCACTCGGTCGGCGCGAAATCGGTCGAGCACGTCTGGCAGCTATCGAGGTAGGCGAGCGCCTCGCTGAGATCGTTCTCGATCACCTGGAGCTGGGTGATCTGCTCGCGGATCTGGGCCTGCTTCTCGACGAACAGCGCGCGCACCCGCGCCGAGGCCTCGGGCGCCGAGCCCGCCTGCTGGAAGTCCTTCACGAAGCCCTGGATCTCGGCGAGCGTGAACCCGATCGCCTGGAGCTTCACGATCCAGTGGATGCGATCGATCGCCTCGGGGCCGTAGAGCCGGAAGCCGCCCTCCGAGCGGCCGCGCGGCTCGAGCAGGCCGAGCTCCTCGTAGAGATGCATCGCGCGGACGGTCTTCCCGACCGCCTTGGCGAGCTCGCCGACCCGCATGCGCCGGTCGTTCTTGAGGGATCCATCGTCCATGGGAGCCAATCCTTACGTACGCGTAAGGGTTCTATCCAATTGAATGGACTATGGCTCCCTCGCCAGCTCGTGTCAATGCCGACTCTAACCTTTACGTAAGATTCTAGCAGCGAACGATCCGCACGTGCTGGAAATCCTGGTCGTCATCCCGCCGGGCCTCCCCACGCTCGTCCGTCCCGGCGCGCTTCTTCGAGGTGCGGACCGGACGCGGCTTTTTCGGATCGTCGTCGTCTTCGAAGAACGGGCACATGGCACCGGCACGCCTGCACGCGCGATGCCCGGTCACGCGCGATGCTTCTTGTCGGGCATCGCGCCCTCGTGGTGGCCGATCCGGATCTGGTTCTGGACGTCGTGCACGCCGGGCACGCTCAGCGCGCAGTCCTCGGCGAGCCGCTTCATGAAGCGCTCGTCGACCGAGCCCGACAGCGTGACCTCGCCCGCCTTCACCGCGACGTCGACGTGGGTCGCGTCGATCCGGTCGTCGTCGGTGAGCGCCTCGCACACCAGCTCGCGCACGCGCTCGTCCGAGCGCGTGTAGCTCTGCGGGCCCTTGCCGCGGTGGCCGAACGCCGGCACGCCGTAGCCCGGGCGATCCTCGTCGAAGCCGTAGCCGGAGCTGCCGCGATAGCGATCCTCGTAGCTGTACGAGTCGCGCCGCCCGCCCGGATAGCCGGTGCGGTAGTCGTCGCGCCAGTCGCGCCGGTCCTCCCAGTAGCGCCGGCGATCGTCGTCGAACCGATCGTCCTCCTCGCTCGCGGCGCGCCGGCGGTGCTCGTCTTGCGGGCGCCAGGTGGGGCGGTTCTCGTCGGGAAGTGCCACGTTGCGGCCGTTGCCGTGGTTCTGGTTCGGCATGAAATCTCTCCTGTGCGGCCACCGCGGTGCATCGCGCGTGCCCTGCGCGAACGCGGTGCTCCCGCGCGCGACGCGCGTGAAGCGGTGCGATCGCGCACGGCGTGCCGCGCGGTGTGGCGCTAGTTCGCGGTCGACGACGCCTCGAACGAGCGGATCACCGTGACCTTGATCTGCCCGGGGAACGTCATCTCCTCGGCGATCTGCGCGGCGATCTCGGACGACAGCTCGACCACCGTCAGATCGTCGACCTCGCGCTCGCGCACGTAGACGCGCAGCTCCCGCCCGCCGTGCACCGCGTGGGCGTGGCTGACCCCGCGGCGGGCCAGCCCGATGCGCTCGAGATCCTCGATCTTCGCGGTGAAGCCCTCGGCGAGCTCGCGCCGGGCGCCGGGCCGCGCGCCGCTCATCGCGTCGGACGCCGCCACGAGATAGGCGTAGACCGAGTTCGGCGGCTCGTCGGCGTGGTGCGCGCCGATCGCGTTGGCCACGACCTCGGGCTCGCCGAGCCGGCGCGCGATGTCGGCGCCGATCACCGCGTGGCTGCCCTCGATCTTGTGAGTCAGCGCCTTGCCGATGTCGTGCATCAGCGTCGCGCGCCGCGCGAGCTTCTCGTCGAGCCCGAGCTCGGCGGCCATCATGCCGGCCAGGAAGCTCGCCTCGACCGCGTGCAGCCACTGGTTCTGGGTGTAGCTGGTGCGGAAGTTGAGCGCGCCGACCAGCTCGACGATCTCGGGGTGCGCCTTCTGCACGCCGAGCGTGTGGAACGCCTTCTTGCCGAGCGCGCGGATCTCCTGCGCGACGTGCTCGCGCGCCCGGGCCGCCCACTCGTCGGGTGCGCGCCGCGCCTCGTCGATGGTCTCGGGCTTCTTGGCGAGCCGGGCGAGCGCGCGCCGCGCGATCTCGCGGCCGACGCCGTCGAGCCCCTCGAGCCGCACCGCGTCCTTGTCGTCGTTGATCTGGAGCTGGATGCCCGACGCGCGCTCGAGCGCGCCGTGCAGCGCGCCGCCGCTGTCGAGCAGCAGCGCGACCAGCTCGGGGCCGACGCGCAGGTTGGACATCGAGCGCTCGGTCAGGAAGTGCATCGAGCAGCGCGCCGCGGCGATCTCCATCACCCGGCGCGCGGTCCGATCGTGCTCGGGATCGGCCACCGACTGCTCGGCGATGCGGACCTGCGCGGCGGCGCGGGCGCGCGCGTCGTCGATCCACACCGCCGCCATCTGGCGGATCACGTCGGCCGCGCTCGTCCCGGCCCGGCGCTCGAGCTCGCCGTGCAGCGCGTCGCGCTTGCGCGAGGCATCGAGCTCGAGCCCGCGCGCGCGGTCGTGACGCGACTGGAGCTCGCGCAGGACGTCGTGGAGCTGGGCGTCGCGCTGATCGAGCGCGTCGCGCCCGGCGGCGAGCTCGGCGGCGGCGGCGTGGACGGCGTCCTCGCGGCGCTGCGCCGCGGCCTGGCCGGCGGCGAGCGCCTCGTCCGCGGCGGCGCTGGCATCGAGCGCCTCGGCGCGCGCCGCGGTCTCCGCGCGGCTGCGCGCCGCGGCCGCCTCGAGCTCGGCGGCCTTGACCCG
>Ga0335081_10010371_pt1 | contig 15055 bp, 13 predicted proteins | sample Lox_Sample_35_FD_206713 | JGI IMG/M metagenome (GOLD analysis project Ga0335081, IMG submission 206713) | Soil microbial communities from Loxahatchee National Wildlife Refuge, Florida, United States - Lox_Sample_3.5 | ecosystem: Environmental > Terrestrial > Soil > Wetlands | place: USA...
CAGGCTTGGTATCTCTCTTGCCACCACTCCTCCCCTCAAAAAAAGTGGCCCACCTTTCGGCAGGAAAGACAAGACCGATTAAGAAATTATTGTATCCACTTCTGGCCTAGAAAAGCAACATTGCAATAAGTAAAGTCACAATCCAATAATTTTGTCAAGTAATTTTTTTGGGAGAGCCAAGAAAAAAGATTCTTTGCTCTCCTGATTACACAGATGAGGAAAATGAGGTTCCTTCGGATCTTTATGGGACACCTCCTTAACCCCCCTCTTCTCCCCCCTTAAGCTAAGGGGGGATGGAAGGGAGGTTAGCCTTAAGTTAAGGGGGGAATAAGGGGGGTTACACGGTCTCTGATGGGGGAAAATTTTCGGGTGAAAAATTCTTCTCTCTTCTTGACATGTTTCGGAAAATGATTGAAAAATAAATCACCCACTCTCGAAAAATGAAAATGGCCCAGGGTTAAGGTTACGGCTACGAGGCCCGTTTCGTTTAGCGTCAGAGGGTTACGTCAAGTTCTTGAGCCGAACAACCTAACCGTTGGACGATACGGGCATCGTTACCGTCGCCGACGGACGAGGCCTTTATCTTCTAGGCAAGTTCAACCATACTGAAAACATATGAAAGATCTTCTTAATCTCTTTCGCTGGCAAGACGGTCTCGACATCCTCATCCTCACCTATATCTTCTATCGCCTTTACCTCTGGCTGAGAAAGAAGAAGGCTTTGCGAATGATCCTCGTCATCCTGGCCCTGCCCCTTTTCTATATTTTTGCCAGGTGGATCGACCTTCCCCTTTCAGTATGGGGGCTCCAGAATCTCTGGCCGGTGATTCTGATCGTTCTGGTAGTCATCTTCCAGGAAGAGATCCGAGAAGTGTTGGTGAACGTCAGCCTTCCCAGTTTCTTCTTCGGAAGATCCGAGAGGCTCACCTCCAAGGCCATCGATAAGATTGTGGAGGCCGCTTTTCAGATGGCTGATAAAAGGATCGGCGGTCTGATCGTTTTGCAAAAGGGAGACGATCTTGACGAGATCATCCATGAGAAAATCCCTCTGGATGCAGAGATCAATGAGGACCTGCTGGTCAGCATTTTTGCTCCCCAGTCTCCGTTGCATGACGGTGCGGTGATCATCCGGGGAGACCGCATTCGCCACGCCGCGGCCCTGCTGCCCTTGTCCAAATCCGCCTCCTTCCCGAAAGAGTTTGGAACTCGACATCGGGCCGGGATCGGCCTCACGGAAATCTCGGATGGGGAATGTATTATTATTTCAGAAGAGAGAGGGGAGGTTCTATTTGCTTTCAAAGGAAAGGTTCAAAGGAACCAGGGAAAAGGAGACTTGAAAGAGAGCCTCGCAGATTTAACTCCAGTGGGAAGCACAACGAAGAAGGAAAAGACATGGCCCAAGCGAATCTTTGAGGACCTTCCGAGAAAGGCCCTCTTTCTCATGCTGGTATGCCTCCTCTGGGCGTCGGTCATCGGTATCCGTCGGGGAGAAGTCAGTTTTAACATCCCGATCGAATATTACTCCATGCCCCAAGATTTAGTCATCACAGGCGAACCACCCAGAGAAGTGAACGTCCTTCTCAAAGGCTCACAAAGACTTCTCTCTTCTGTCAAGTCTGACCAGATCCGGGTTCGGGTTGATCTCTCCAAAACTCGTAGAGGGCTTAACCAGATTTCTCTCTCTGAAGCAAACATCAATACCGGGCCCGGAATTTCGGTTAGCAACTTTTATCCTCGAAGCATTAGATTACAACTTTCTCAAGCGCCCGACACGAATAAGAGCAAGTGACCCCCTCTGCTCCTCCCTTGAATTCTCCCCTCCCCACGGAGACTGTGTCATAATCGCCGTGTTGATCGAAGAGACAGTCGGGTTCCAAAGTCTTAGAATGCGGTCTTTTAGGAATCACTAATCGGTGCTTGTGTAAATGGAATCATCTCGAGGACATGGAGCGTCTGAATCTTACATGTTAAAGGTTGCCGCTCTAAGACTTTTCCACCGGGCCGTCTCTTCGATCTGGTTTGGAATCGGTTCTTGTTATTGCGACGCGGTCTCACGGTGGGAGGGGATGATGGGGAGGGGGGACCAAAAGGTCTTCATCTTGTTCACCCCCACCCTCGCCCTCCCCCATCGAAGGGGGAGGGAATTATTGGTATGGACTGATTAGTAAGGGGGATGAAAAGGGAGTTACGGGGGTCGGAGAGAGTGAAGAATAACCGGATCATTGACACCCTTTCTTCCTTTCTGCTAATATCCCCACAAGTGAAGAGACTGAGCGCCATTACGGATGTTCCGGGAATCAGGGTCGGCCATGCCAGCGACCTCAAGGCATTGACCGGCTGCACCGTCATCCTCTGTGAGGAGGGGGCCATCGGAGCTGTCGACATCCGCGGGCCAGCGACCGGGACGAGGGAGATTGACGCTCTTACCCACCTCCATCTGGTTGATAAAATTCATGCCATTCTCCTGGCGGGCGGAAGCGCCTTCGGTTTGGACGCCGCAGGCGGGGTAATGGCTTTTCTGGAAGAAAGAAGAAAAGGGTTCGATGTGACCAAGACAAAAGTCCCCATCGTGCCCACCGCTATAATCTATGATTTTGGAATTGGCGATTTTCGCGTCAGGCCGGACCGCGAGATGGGATACCAAGCCTGTCTCAATGCCTCAAAAAAAGTGGAAGAAGGAAGCGTCGGGGTGGGAACAGGCGCTACCGTTGGAAAGCTTTTTGGAATCGAACGGGCGATGAAGGGCGGCGTGGGCACCTCGAGTATTCAGGGGCCGAAGGGGCTTATCGTGGGAGGCATCGTTGTCGTCAATGCCTTTGGCGATGTGCTCGATCCTGTCTCTAATAAAATTTTAGCAGGAGCAAGGAAATCAAAAGAAAGTGGCGATTTTGCGAATTCGTCGGAGTGGATGAAAAAGGGCGTGACCCGTAGACAGTTTGAAAAAATATCGCCTTCGGAGTCCGAAGCGTTTAATACAACCCTTGGGGTGGTGGCTACCAACGCTTATTTAACGAAGAAAGAGCTGCACCAGGTTGCCCAGATCGCCCACTCCGGATTGGCCAAAATGATCTCGCCCCTTCATACCACGTTTGACGGAGACCTGATCTTTGCCATCTCGTATGGGAAGAAGAAAGGCGACGTGAATACTATCGGGCTTCTTGGAGAAGTGGTCTTAGCCGAGTCCGTCAAAAGAGCGGTCATTCAGGCGAAAGGATTTGGTGTCATCCCGGCTTATAAGGACATCGTGACCCTGAAGAGAAAACAATAAAAAATTGCTAAATTTTTGTGAAAATGGTACTTTTTGAGTAAAGAAAGCGAAGAGGTAAGATGGGCAAGAAAGAATTGCTGATAAAAGAGATTGATCAGGTTCCGGAACCTTTTCTTGATGAGGTAATGGACTTTGTTCAATTTCTCAAAGGAAAGATGATTAAAGAAAAGTTGGATATTACTTTTGCAAGCGAATCCTCTCTTAAAAAAGACTGGCTCAGGCCAGAGGAGGATGAGGCTTGGCAAAATTTGTAAAAAGCGAAGTTGTTGTTATTCCATTTCCTTTCTCCGATTTAACTCAAGCCAAACGCCGGCCCGCCCTTATTCTCGCAGAATTAGAGGGAGATGATTTAATCCTCTGCCAGATAACAAGCCAAGCAACGAAAGATAAGTATGCAATTTCAATGAACGATTACGACTTTGAGGCTGGAGGTTTAAAGAAACCGAGTAATGTGAGGCCAAATCGAATATTTACTGCAGATACCCATCTTGTCTTATATCGAGTCGGAACCATTAAGAAGGAAAAACTGACTGAAGTTATTGAAAGAGTGGTGGAAATCATACGAAAATAAGGAACCTAAGCTGGAAAACTGGTGGGGAGGGCAGGTTGAGGAAAAGGAGAAGATCATGGATCACGAACTGATTCGAAGGGCGGCGAAGGATATTGTCAATTCAAAAAAGACGATCGCTTTTACCGGCGCGGGTATTTCCGTAGAGAGCGGCATTCCCGATTTCAGAGGGGCTCAAGGCCTCTGGCAGAAATATGATCCGGAAGAATTTGCTCATATCGACGCCTTCCGCTCAGACCCTGAACGAATCTGGTTGATGATCAAGGACATGTTCTTGATCATCAAGGATGCAAAACCCAACCCGGCCCATCTCGGCCTGGCCGAATTGGAGCGGATGGGTTATCTCTCCTCGGTCATCACCCAGAATGTGGACGGCCTCCACCAGGCTGCTGGAAGTCGCCGTGTGATCGAATTCCATGGGAGTCACAGGACGCTCTCCTGTCTGAAGTGCTCGACCACCATAGACGGAGCTTCCCTCAAAGTGGAGGACCTCCCTCCCCGGTGTTCCCGCTGCTCGTCGCTCCTGAAGCCCGATGTCGTCTTTTTCGGAGAACCCATCCCCTGGGAGGCTCAGGTCTCGTCATTGAAAGAATCCCACTCCTGCAGTGTGGTGCTTTGCATCGGAACCTCAGCGGTTGTCTACCCGGCAGCCTCCATTCCTATCACGGCCAAGGAGAGAGGGGCCAAGGTGATTGAGATCAATAGGGAATCCACTCCCCTGACCCACGAGATATCGGACTACCTCATCTCCGGCTCTGCCGGCGAAATCATCCCCGCCATCGTCGAAGAAGTGAAGCGGGCAAACCCCATTCGTTGACCCGCTCTCTTGAGACTGTGTCGAAACAGGGACCACGCAAAAAGATGGGCCATTCCATGTCGGGGAATACAAGCTTGTCAGGGGAGCAGGCGGCTGGCTGAGGAAGCTTCAGAGCGGAACCTTTTTTCATGTAAATTCACACACACATACTTCATCAAGACGCCGCTTCCAATACCACGAATGGTTGACTATCCCTTTCAAAAATCCGCAATTCTAAAGTTTCCGAAGCTAGTCGCCTGCCCCCTCACTGCGATTGTGGCGCAATCTCTCGGGATAGGGCAAGGGCGAGGCAGAAAGGCGAAGAATATTGCAATCCGGGGTTCAAGGTGATATGATTTGTTTGCAACTGGGACCACGGAGCGAGGGGGATAAATCCGTCAGAAAGTGGAATTTACGCACGAATCCGGGGCATTCTGACGGGTTAAAGGTTCATTTTTGAGAGAACAAAAAGCCGTAGACTCGGTTCCACGAGAGGAAACCGCCGAAAAGGTGGCCTTTGACGATCTCCAGCTGGCCAATGCCCTTTTCGGTGCCCACAGCGAAAATTTAAAACGTATTGCCAGGACGGTCGGAGTAAAGATCAACGCCAAAGGCAATGCCCTCACTATCCACGGCGAAGGCCTGGATGTCGATCTTTCGGTACGCGTCCTGAACAGTCTTTATGCCCTCCTGAAAAAAGGCTACCCCCTTTACCCACCCGATGTCGATTACGCTATCCGGATGATCTCGGACGATCAGAAGGTGAACCTCGAAGATATCTTTCTCGATACTGTTTACATCTCGTCAAGGAAGCGGGTGATCACACCGAAGAGTCTGGCTCAGAAGCGCTATATTGACGCCATCCGAAAATACGACCTGGTGATCGGTATCGGCCCTGCCGGCACGGGAAAAACTTATCTGGCCATGGCCATGGCCGTGGCGAGTCTCGTGAAGCAGGAGGTGGAAAGGATCGTTCTGACCCGCCCTGCTGTAGAAGCGGGGGAGAAGTTAGGATTTCTCCCGGGGGATATCGCAGAAAAGGTCAACCCCTACCTTCGTCCGCTGTACGATGCGTTGCACGATATGATGGACTTTGACCGGGCCTCCAGGCTCGTGGACAGGGGTGTGATCGAAGTGGCCCCCCTCGCTTTTATGCGGGGAAGGACCCTGAACGACTCTTTCGTCATTCTCGACGAGGCACAAAATACGGGGCCGGAACAGATGAAGATGTTCTTGACGCGATTGGGTTACAGTTCCAAGGCCGTCATTACGGGGGACATCACTCAGGTGGATCTTCCCGAAAATAAGACCTCGGGGTTGATCGAAATCCAGGGAATTTTGAAAGGAATCGAAGGAATCGAATTCGTTTATTTCTCGGACAAGGATGTGGTCAGGCACCCCCTCGTTCAGGAGATTATCAAGGCTTATGAAAGAGCAGAGGAGAGGCGAAGTCGGCTTAAGGACTCTCCGTAACGACCTATGATAAAAACGTCCATAAAAAAATTCATCCTTGGCCTTCCCTTTCTCAAAGCGACGAGTGACCTGAGAGATCATACCTGGCTGGAGAGGATCAATGCCCCTTCGTATCAAAAATGGTTTATCGGTATCGTCATGGCCATTCTTCTCAGCCTCCTTCTCTCCCCGAGTTTGACCCTCCATTTGAAGGAATATAATGTGGGAGACATTGCCACCAAAGAGATTAAATCCAATCAGGATCTTCTCATCGTGGATGAGAAGCTCACTCAAGAAAAAAGGAGCGAGGTGGAAAGGTCCGTGCTCCCTGTGTACGACTACGATCCGTCCGTTTTGAGCGAGGCGGACCAGCGAATCCGGTCTGCCTTTGCACCATCGACATCCTCTCTCCGAAAGAACCGGAAATGGGCAGAGCAAGAGGCTCTCAACCTTTCCCTCACACGAAAGGAATGGCAGGTTTTGGAAAAAGAACACTTCAACCCTGCCATCGGAGAGGCCGCCTTGAAGCTGATCGCTCCTATCCTGAAAAAAGGAGTTGTCAACGACAGGGAACTTCTCGATTCGGACGCTGAGAAAGGAATCGCCGTCCGAAATATCCAGACCCATGAGGAAAGAAAAACCTATCCTCCGTTTAACTTCTTGGATCTGAAGGAAGCAAGGACCAAAATCCGGTCTCAGGCAACTCCCCTCCCTCCCGGTCTGGGGAGAGAATCATCTTCCGTTATCATAAAGATTGCCGATCACTTTCTGAGACCGACTCTCACCTTTAATAAAAATGAGACCGAACAGAGAAAAATAGCTGCAAAAGAAAAGATCAATCCCGTTTATCTCCGAGTCAAACGCGGAGAGGTGATCGTGAGACCCGGGGACCGGGTGCAGGAGGAGCATCTCTTGAAAATCAACGCCCTCCGAAAGGCGCAGGCGAGGGCCCACCTCCTGGCGATCCTGATCGGCATGAGCCTTCTGACGTTCCTTATCCTGGCGAGCCTGTATCAATTCTCCACGAAAAATATCCGAAAGATCGCCCTTTCCCAGAAAGATCTCCTTTTCTGCTCGACCGCTCTTCTTGGAACCATTGCCTTCCTAAAACTTTTTCAGCTGACTACGGATGTGTTGGGGGAAGAATTTTTCTCGATCCCTTCTTCTTCTTACCTCTATCTCTTTCCCATTGCTACGGGGGCGATGCTCGTCCGGATCGTCCTCAACTCGGAGGTGGCGATCGCCTTCACCCTCTTGACTGGTTACTTCTCGGCGGCCCTGGCGGGGAATCAACTGTTCTATTTCATCTTTGCCGTGGTGGGGAGCCTGATCGGTGCCCACAAGGTGGCACGGTGCGAGCAGAGGTCCATTCTCATCAAGGCCGGAATCGCTGTAGGAGGGATCAACATCTTAATGATCATCGCTTACAACCTGCTTTCGGGGAATCCTTTCAGAATGACTCTTCTCTCGGATCTGTTGATGGGTTTCCTGGGGGGCGCCTTGGCATCGGTCCTTGTCTTAGGAATCGCTCCCATCGTGGAAAGTGTCTTCGGCTATACGACCGATATCAAACTGCTCGAATTGGCCAGCATGGACCATCCCCTTCTCAAAGACTTGATCCTTCAGGCTCCCGGAACCTATCACCACAGCATCATCGTCGGAACCCTGGTGGAGGCAGCCGCCAAATCCATCTCCGCCAATCCCTTATTGACAAGGATCAGCGCCTATTACCACGATGTTGGAAAATTGAAGAAGCCCCTCTACTTCATCGAAAACGTGGTGGGGGGAGAAGATAATAAACACGACCATCTCACGCCAACGATGTCGAGCCTCATCCTCATTTCTCATGTGAAGGACGGGGTGGAGATGGCCCGTGAGAATCGTCTGGGGGAACGCATCGGCAATATCATTCAACAACACCACGGGACCAGCCTGATCTCCTTCTTCTATCAAAAAGCCAAGGAAAAAGAGAACCCTCAGATGGAATCGATCGATGAAAAAGATTTTCGCTACCCCGGCCCCAAACCCCAAACCAAAGAGGCGGGGATTGTCATGCTGGCCGACTCGGTGGAGGCCGCCTCCCGCACGCTCACCGACCCTACGTCCTCTCGAATCAGAAGCCTGGTTCAGCGAGTGACGAACAGCATTTTCTTGGACGGACAGATGGAAGAGTGTGAGTTGACCCTGAAGGACCTTCAAAAAATCCAAGAAAGCTTTAACCGGATTCTAACCGCCATCTTTCACCAAAGAATCGACTATCCCGTCTCCGCTGGCTCGGAGTCAACGAAGAAAAGGAACGATGAAGATCTGGATTCGAAATCGGCAAAAACATATTCCCTTAGACTTAAGAAAGATAAAAAGGGCGGCCCAAAGGCTATTGACGGAGTTGGGGCTTCTTGAAGCCGAACTCAGCCTTCTCTTTGTCAATGATCCCCAGATCAAAGCGTTGAACCGGCGATATCTTGGCCGGGACAAACCGACCAATGTCCTTGCCTTTCCCATGAGGAAGGGAGAATTCCCGACCCTCCATCCCCATCTTCTCGGAGACATCGTCATTTCCGTTGAAACGGCCAAGCGCCAGTCGGGCCGTTTCGGACTCGACGAGATGCAAACGATTATCCTTCTGATGATCCACGGCGTCCTACACTTGACCGGCTACGAGCACGAAGGGACAAAGAAAGAGGCGCGCGAGATGTCCCTCAAACAGAAGGAACTCTTCCACATCGCCACTCAGAAGATTTGATATAGATATCCTAAATAGTGTCTGTCCACAAACTCACCTATTCCGTCATGCCGGACTTAATCCGGCATCCTGAAGGTTTTGAAAGTGCTGGATTCCGGTTTTCGCCGGAATGACGACTTTTGTGTATGGTTTATGGATAGACTCTAAGTAAAGGGTATCTTTTATTTCTTCTAAGATTCCCCATTCCCTAATTTCAAAAAATGGTATATATTGGCGTCAAGAATTAGCAAAGCCGAGCCAACAGAATAGCTTGTCAGTACAAACGCATTTAATTTTTTGACGTGAGGGGTATCAGCTTAAGAAAGAGTCCGCAATGACTATGAATAACGTCCTATTTCGTATGCTCCCGCAATGTTGCGACCCGGCAGCCGTCCCGGTCCGGGTGTTGGCTGAGCGTGAAAGGCAGTTCTTCGTCTCTTTCATGCCAGATGCTGTGACTGCTATTGTCATAGCGCATCATGTTGTGACGGAGGAGGAGTGGACGTGGTACGCAACTTTCAGTGGCGGTGATCGCTGCGATGCGGACGATCATCTTAGGGGTCTGTGTGAGGCGATAAGAAACCAATTGGTTAGAAAGGGATTCGACGCCAAGTTGGTGAAATATCCTGGTGAGAGCGGCTTGCAGTTCCGTTTCGTTGCTGAAGTTGCCGGGCTTGGCAGAATCGGGACCAATGCTTTCTTGTTTCATCCCGCATGGGGCCCTTGGGTTCATCTAAGGGTCGTGGGAACAACCGCCAAATTGAATCTGCGGTCGGAGTTGTCAGGCAACCAATTCTGTGATGCGTGCGGTCTCTGCATCTCCGAGTGTCCGGCTTGCGCAATCTCTCAAAACACCTTTCAAGTGCTCCGATGCCGCTCCTATCGAAAGGCAAGGGGAGAATATGAACCACATGGTCCAGAGGGCCTCCTGCCATACTGCCTGCGGTGCGTCTGGGTTTGCCCAAAGGGGAAGCAACCAACGCCACGTGTAAGAAATGAATGAGCCCTCTACCGTGGTCTCTCAGAATGCTCTGCATATGACGATCTCACAAGGCGGGGTCAGGAAACCACTCCTTAATCGTAGTGAGGGGCTTTTTCTACAGGCTCGTTAGATTGCAAAAAGAAGCGAATTGAATTAGATTGTAGTTATATGAGTCCTACTATTTTTAGGGAAAAGGGGTATAGGTTCTATTTTCTTTCAAATGAGGAGGACAGAATCCATATCCATGTAACGTGCGAGGACGGCGAAGCTAAAGTTTGGCTTGAACCCATAATATCGTTGGCTGTATCTCACGGTTTGAATCCCAGAAAGTTAAAGGAAATTCAAAATATTGTGCAGGAGCATAGAAATGAAATCATTAAGGCCTGGCAAAAACATTTTGGTATGCGTTGAAAATATAACACCTTTTGGGGTATGGATTTTTGTAAAAGAAAAGGAATACTTTTTAAGTTATAAGGATTACCCTTATTTCAAAGATCAAATACTGAGTTCCATACAGAATGTAAAGTTGCTTCACGGTTATCATTTATATTGGCCGGATTTGGATATCGATCTAGAAATTGACAACCTCGAAAATCCTGAAAAATACCCTCTAAAATCGAAAATAATAAAGAAACATCAAAACAATTCAATGGGCCGGCGAATAACAGCCCGTTAGTCTAACCGCTTAATTGAACATCGATAAGCCAAATATCTAATTAATTGAAGATCCAGAGTTTTCGGAGGCGCTCAAACCGCTTCAGCAAGGCCATCTCCTCAGAGGTCAACAAAGCAGGAGCGATTCTTTTTTTCAATTTCAGCAAGCCCCCGTCATCTATCCGCTTGAACAGAGGAAAAAGATAACGCCGCAAGAATCCTTTTTCCTTGAAAGCAAAACTACTGTTAAAGTCGATGAGGTAAGGGTCCCCTTTCTCTGAGAGAAGGATATTTCCCTTATGCCTTAAATCCATGTGCACGACTCCTCTTTCATGAACATCTCGAAGAACCCTTTCCAATTCACGGAAGAAAGAAGGCAAAAGAGGCTCCTCCCTCTGGATCGGTTTCCCCGGAACAAACTCCATGGCAAAGGCAAAGCGGTCAATTCGCTCGACAGGCTCGGGAACGCCCTTTACCCCTGTGAGCCGCGAATAGATCTTCCACTCTTTATGAATCAACCAGAGTCCCAACGTCCATCGCAGAAAAAAATGTTTTTCCCCGACGTCCTTTACCATCAGGGATCGACCCGCCGCCTCTGTCCGGTTCAGGTCGGGTTTGCCACCCCTCCCCTTGGCAACGCTAATTGAACCCTTAAGGTCTTCTCGTTTCATGGAATGTCATATTTCCCGAAAAATGCGAGCTTTGCCATTTCGCATTGCCTAAAAGAAAAGGCTCCAATAGGGACGGCTGAGGACCAGTAAAATTCCGGCAAGGACGATGAGGAGAATTCCCTCTTCGCTGTTTTCGATAAAGCATTTGAATTGCCAGGAGACCTTTTGGTCCGAATACGGTGTCCGTCTGGGCAGGTATTCTGGAACCTTCTCATCATAGTCCTCGTATTGACTTCCGAAGATCTTTCGCAGCCGATCCCCTTCAACCTTCTTTTTGTAAGGAATATAATGAAAGCAGAACATAAAGAAGGCCGCTGCCAGGATATAAACATTGTCCGCCATAATGCAAAAGCCTGCGGTAATCAAAATCGAGCCGATGTACAGAGGATTCTTGACATAAGCGTAAGGGCCGGTCACCGTGAGCGCCTCGTTCTTCTGAAGGTGACCCGCTGCCCAGGTGCGGATGGCCTCCCCCAAGAAGATCAAAACCATCCCAATCAAGACCCCGGAGAATTGAGGCTTCGCAAAGATCACCAATAAGAAGGCTCCGATAAAAAGGGGAATCCTCTGGACCTTCCTCAGCCAAGATACCCTCTTATTGTCCATAGCGTCCTCTCTTCCTGAATGAGTCCGGCGGGGAGAATTTTTCCTCGGGAAAAATACCGGCTGGGGATAAGCATGAACCTCATCGGTTGGAGATCACGACAAAACGATCTCCTCCCACCCCGCGCCGGGCAATCACTCGAACCTCCGGCCTGCCTTCCATCAGTTGAAATCTCAAGAAATCTCTGGATCTGAGCAGACAGAAAACTCTCTCCGGAGACCTCAAAAAATTCAGGAGATCCTCTTCCTCATTCAACACCGGAATGGGAACGATCCCTGTGTAAAAATTAAAAGGCCCCGGCTCAAAATCTCCATAAATGGCTAACTTCTCGCCGGGTTGAATCCGTGATGTAATCTCCTGACAAATAAAACGGGCTGATTTGTAAGGGTTCGCCAAGGGAAAGGCGACCCGCAATGTATAGAAGAACCCTCCGGCCATCAACCCCACGATGACCAAAAAAACGATCCCGTAACGCTTGAACCGATACGAAAAAAAGAGGGCAAGGCTTCCCCCAACCAAAAGAAAGGCCACAGGAAGGCTGTAAGAAAAGTAGGCAGGAAACCTTGCTGAAACCACCCAGGGACTGGCAATACCCCCTACGAGGGTCAGTGCCATGAATCCGTACAGCGGAATGGAAATCCACTCACGCCTGAAACGCTCCATCAGGGCAGAAATCACATCCTCCCAAAACTTCCCTACCATCAGGGAAGCCGCCGGGTAGAGAGGCAAAAGGTAGAGGCCCCTCTTTCCTTTGGAAATAGAAAAGAACAGAAAGATGACAGCAAACCATATAAAGAGAAAAAGGAACTCCCTTCTTTTTCCAATAACCGTCCTCGAAAAGCCGTAAACAATCGCTCCAGGCAGAAAGATGAACCAGGGCAGAAATTCAAGCGGAAAGTGGTAAAGATAGTAATAAAAGGGGCGGACATGGGTCCACCCTTTCGCGTAAGCGTCCACGGTGTGCTTGAAGAGGGTTTCTCGAAGATAGAGATTCCCTCCCCTGGTTACAGCAGGAAGGTACCAGGCGAGAACAACGGTCATAAAGAGGAGTATTCCCGGGAGGAGCTTCATCCGCCTGATTCCTCTCCAGTCCTTTTGAATAGTCAAATAGATTAAACTGACCAAGAGCGGGAGGATGAAACCGACCGGTCCCTTGGCTAGGGTCGCGAATCCCATACTGACGTAAAAGCCATAAATAGACAGACGTTTCAGAGTTCCCGGATGAATTCTTTCCTCCCGACCATATTCGTACCATTGAAGAAAACAGAAAAAAGATGCCGTGGTAAAGAAAGTGAGGGTGGCATCGATATTGCCCCGCGTGGAAAGATAGGCAAATTCATAAACCGTCGCCAGGATGAGTCCGGAGAGAAACCCCATGCGTGAGGAATAGAGCTTCTTCCCGATGAAAAAAGTGAGCAGCACGGTCAGGGTCCCGAAGAGGGCAGACGGGAATCTCACTGAAAATGGGGAGAACCCTTGCCAGAGGAAGGACGAAACGGCGATGGCCCAGAAAAAGAGCGGGGGTTTGTCGGTGTAGAGACGCCCGTTGTGATGCATAAGAATCCAACCTCCCCGATTCACCATCTCTCTTGAAACATCCGCATAACGCGGCTCATCCGGGCTCCAGAGATCCCATTGACCGAGGTTGACAAAATAAATGATGAAGCAAAACCCAAGGAGTAAGACAACCTGACTCCATGGCTGAGCGGCAATTCTCGAAAATCTCTGGTCCATTCTATCTATTTCCACCCTTCCGTGACCACCCCGTGAGGGGAGACGTAGACCAACCCTCTGCGACGACTCTCGTCGATCAATCTATGAAGAAAGGCCCTCTCGTCTTTTACGATGGGATTGAGACCGAGATATTCCTTGAAAAATCTGAAGCGATCCGCCTTGGTCATGATTCTTGGAGTGGACGTGTTGAGCTGGAGAAAATTCCTGAACAACTTTTTCCGGTTCATCTTCTCGTCCATCCGGATATCTTCAAAATCGAGGAGGTGAAAATCCCACGCCTCTTCTTTCTCTGAAACAAGGATGTTACACGTCTTCATATCCTTATGGTAGACGCTCATCCTATGAAGACTGTCGAGCCAGCGAGCAAAGGCTTTGATAAAAAACCTCTTTCTTTCCAAACCCCCAAACCCGCTTAAAACGTACCGGTCCATCTCCAAGTCGCCGGCTGGAGCCTCCATGACCAGAAAACTCTCTCTCATTTCCATCCAGTTTTTCTTTTCCACTAAGGCCATGGGCTTAAGCGTCGGAATGCCCCTGGCCCGCAGGCCGTTGGCAGCCACCCAGGCTTTGAGCCCTTTTGAGCGACGAAAATATTCTTTCACCCGCCCCCAGAAATAAGGATAGCAGAATTGCTTTAAGCTGATACGTTCCCCTTCGTCCTTCAAGACAGAGACCCGCACCTCGGGGGAATTTTTGACGAGGGAGGAGGGCTTCTCTCTGGCCAGATCCTGGTGTTCCTCCAATATCTTTTTCAGACGATCCATGGAGAAATCCCGTCGGCGGAAATAACGGGCCCCTCTCTCCTTTTGCACCGTAAACTCGCCGCTTTTCTTCAGACACCGCTTCGTTCTGCTCTGCCACTGTCTCCTGAGGAGACGCTCCATGGAGGGATGAATCCTCTCGAATAAAATCTCTTTCTTCTTGCCCCCGTCGGAGATCCGGTCAAAATATCGGTCCAAGAATTGGAGCTGTTCGCTTTCTCCCCACATCGTCCTCAGAGAATGAAAAAGGTGTGCAAGATTCCATAATCGACGGCTCATGGAAACGGACCCCATGATCTTCGTACGATGTAAGTCCGTGAGAAACAAGGAGTCGCCCTCCCACAAAAAGTTTCCTCCATGAAGATCCTGATGAAACAGTCCTGCGTCTTGAAACAACCTCACAGTCATCCCTAACGCACTGATCGAACGAGGTTCTTTCGCTTTCGCGATTTCGTCGATGAATGACACCCCGGTTCCGGTCGCCTCCGAGAGGTAATAACTCTCCCTGACCATGCCCCTCCGGACCGTCTCCACCCACCCCAGGGGTTTAGGGATCTTGAGTTCCTTCCTTTCTAATTGGGATGCGATCAGAAATTCCTTCCGACCTTTGGAGGGGAGGAGAAGATATTTCACGTACTCCGGCCAACCCTTTGCCTTATCTCTTTTCAAAAAAACCCTCATCCCGTTTGGAAGCCGGAAAATAGCCGCCCACCTCCACATCGACTCTTTGACCACCTCCCCTCCCATCTTCCGAACGGAAGAGATCGGATCGTCAAAAAAATCGAAGGGGAGGCTATCGAACACGTCCCCCCTCACCCAACCCCTGATTTCACCTTTCGATACT
>Ga0335081_10010372_pt1 | contig 15055 bp, 13 predicted proteins | sample Lox_Sample_35_FD_206713 | JGI IMG/M metagenome (GOLD analysis project Ga0335081, IMG submission 206713) | Soil microbial communities from Loxahatchee National Wildlife Refuge, Florida, United States - Lox_Sample_3.5 | ecosystem: Environmental > Terrestrial > Soil > Wetlands | place: USA...
GCGCTGTTTCTCGCCGGCGATGCCGCCCACATCGTGCCGCCGACCGGAGCCAAGGGCCTTAACCTGGCGATTTCCGACGTGTTCTATCTGTCTCGGGCGCTGATCGAATTCTACCGCAACGGCAAGGCCGACTATCTCGACGGCTATTCCGAGACGGCGCTGCGCCGGGTGTGGGGCGCCGCGCGCATGTCGTGGTGGCTGACCATGCTGGTACACCGCTTTCCCGGCGAAACGCCTTTCGAGATGCAGATGCGCATCAATCAGTTCGATTATCTGTGCGGGTCCGAGGCCGCGCAGGCGTCGTTGGCGGAGCAATATGCCGGGCTGCCGTACTGAAATCGGACCACGCGCCCGATTGAAGTTAGCTCAGCTCTTCAGGCGACGGCGCATCGCGCCGAGCAGTCCGCGCGGGAAGAACAGCACGACCAGCATGAAGATGGCGCCGACGAACGACATCCAGTTCACCGTCATCGATGAGATATAGTCCTGCATCGCGACGAACACGGCAGCGCCGAGGAGCGGTCCCCAGAACGTTCGCATGCCGCCCATCACCGTCATGACCACGAAATAGCCGGACAGCGAATAATGCAGCGTCAGCGGATCGGCGAAATTGTTGAGCAGCGCATAGAGCGTGCCGGCAAGCGCGGTGAAGAAACAGGAGATCGAGAACGACAGCCAGATGTGCCGCTCGACCGGGATGCCGAGGAAGCGGGCGCGGCGCTCGTTCTCGCGGATCGCCAGCAACGTGCGGCCGAACGGCGAGCGCAACAGCACGCCCATCAAGGCCGCCGCGACGGCGAAGATGGCCAGCAGAAAGAAGTAGAACGTGGTACCGCCGTCCTCGATGTGCAGCGTGAGCGGGCCAAAACCGATCGGCTGGCGCTGGAAGTCGCGCAAGCCGTCGAAGCCGCCGGTGAAGCTGTTCCAGCTGTAAGCGAGGTAATACCAGAGCTGACCGAAGGCGATGGTGCACATGGCGAAATAGACGCCGCGGCGCCGCACGATCAGGAGGCCGAACAATGTCCCGGCCAAGCCGCCGAGCAGCGTGCCGGCGAGCATGGCGAGCGGCGTCGAGTGCACCAGATAGCGCAGCGTCAGTCCGGCGCCGTAGGCGCCAAGCCCGAAATAGGCGGCGTGACCGAAGCTCAGCACGCCGGTGAAGCCCAACAGCATGTTGAGCCCCATCGCGGCCAGGCCGAACACCAGCACGCGGCCGGCGAGCGCGGTGTAGCCGCCGAGGAGCGGCAGCCAGAACGGCACCGAGAGCAGCACCGCCCAAATCAAGACCAGCGTGAGTTCGCGGCGGCCCGCCGTGATCGGGAGCCGTCCGCCAAGCGAGGCAATCGCCATGGTCATGACAGCATGCCTTCCTCGCCGACGAGGCCGCGCGGCCGGATCAAGAGCACGGCCATCAGGATCGCATAGATTACCGCTTCACTGGCCGACGGGTAGAAAACCGTGGTCAGCGCCGCGGCCATGCCGATCAACAAGCCGCCGAACAACGTCCCGATCAGGCTGCCGACGCCGCCGACGATGATGGCGATGAAGCTCGGCATCAGGAGATCGTCGCCCATGTTGGGATTAAGCCCGATCTGTCCGGCGGCGAGCACGCCGCTGAGGCCCGCCAAGAGGCAGCCCACCGCAAAATTGAACGTCCGCAAGTGACGGACATTGACGCCGAGCGAAGCGACAGTCTCAAGGTCGAGGGTTCCGGCGCGAATGCGCAGTCCGACGCGCGTGTAGCGCATGAATGCAAACAGCCCGGCCACGGCAACGATCACCACCGCGACCATGAAGATGCGGTAATAGGTGATGAAGAACAGATCGGGCGAGATCGGCTGCGCCAGCGCAGCGGGCAGACCGAGCGGCAGGCCGTTCGGGCCCCAGATATAGCGCGCCGCGTCCTGCATGACGAAGGCCAGGCCGAAGGTCAGCAACAGGCTGTAGACCGGGTCGCGCCCATAGATGCGGCGGATCATCAACCGCTCGACGACGAGCCCGATCAGCGCGACGAGGAACGGGGAAACAACAAGCGCACCCCAATAACCCAGCGTGGGCGTCAGCGCGAAGGCGAGATAGCCGCCGAGCGCCAGGAAATTGCCGTGGGCGAAGTTGATGACGTTGGAGAGATTGAGAATGAGCGAGAGGCCAAGCGCCATCAGCACGTAGAACGCACCGATGATCAGCCCATTGGTCACGTTGAACAAGATGAGCTGAGTCATCGGCGCTCTACGCTTGAGATTTCCGCGGCGAGTTGCAGGAAGGCTTAGCTCGGTTCAACCATCTTGCAGCCGGTCTCTTCCACCGAACCTGCCGCTTGTGCGCCGGGGACCAATGTGCCGAGCGTGAACACGTCGTCGGCGGCTCCTTTCGACGGATGCACTTCGCCGACGAAGATATTGGGCATCAGCTCGTGATCGCCCTTGCGATAGACCACCTTGCCGGGTTGCAGCGCCACATCCGGCGGCAGTTCCATGTCTTCCATTGCCGCCGCCAGTTTCGGTCCGTCGAGCGACTTCGCTTTGTCCGCGGCGAGCCGGACCGAGTGCATCGACACATAGCCGAACCAGTCGCGTGCCGACGGAGTCTTTTTGGTCGCGGCACGGTAATCGGCGACGAACTTCACCACCTCGGGCACGTTCGGCTGATTCCACCACCACTCCATGTCCCACCAGCCGGTTTGCGCTTCCGGCGGGCAGCCCTTGATGCTTTCCAATTCGAACAGCGCACCGCCGAGTCCCATTTCGTTCTGCATGCCGAACTGGGTGAACTGCTTCATACAGTTGATCTGGGTCAGGCCGCCCATATTGTTGAGGAGGACGTTAGGCTTGTAGGCCTTGGCCTTGATCAACGTCGCGGAGAAATCGGTGTTGTTGATCGGCAGCATGTCGCCTTCATAGGTGCCGCCGAGCTTGGTCAGCGCCTTGACGAAGGCATCCTGCAGGGTGTGACCGTAGGCATAATCGGGCGTGACGAAAAACCATTTCTTGCCGAACTTCTTTACCAGTTCCGGCGTCACCGCCTCGGCATCCATCGTCGTGGTGTTGCAGACGCGGAAGACGTTCCACTTGCAATTGGTGCCGGTGATCGGATCAGTATGGCCGCCGGCGACGATATGGAACACCTTCTTTTCGTTGGTCACCTGCGACATGGCGTAAGCGATGCCCGAATTCACGTCGCCGATGATGGCATTGACCTGGTCGCGATCGATCAGCTTGCGGGTTTTCTGCACGCCGGTGCCGACGTCGTTCGCCGAATCCTCGACCAAAAGCTGGACTTGCCGGCCGAGAATGCCGCCCTTCTTATTGATCTCGGCCTCGGCGTATTTGGCGCCGTCGACCTCGCTTTGCGCCAGCGCCGACAGCACGCCGGTCAGTGGATCGACCATGCCGATCTTCACCGGCTCATCGCCAAGTGCCTTGATGACGAACGGGGCGCCGATGGCCTGGCTGGCGCCCAGCGCAAGACCGGCTTGGAGCAACGTGCGACGGCGCACGGATAGTGTGTGGTTCGACATGTTCGATCCTCCCTGTTGATGCTGTTTTTATTTTTGGGGGTTTGACCACGAAGGTTTCGTGGTGGGCGTCGTCGTTTTTTGTCGCGAACCCTGTGCGGGCGCCTACGGTGCAGCGGCGAGGCCAAACCCATAAGGCCGCGCCGTGCCCGAAGTGGCGGCATTTTCTACTGCGGTTGCAACACGGTCAAGACGACTCGGCTTGCGAAAGAGTGCGCGGGGCGACAATCGGACGCGTTGCAAAGCGCTAATGATCGATTGCCCCCACGCCTAAGCCGGCTTCTTTTTCCGTGCCTTGGCTTGTTCGGCGAGAAAACGCGACAGCCGCGCGCGGACGGCGTCGGCCCGCTCCGGCGTCCATTTGCGCAATCCCTCGCCGGTCTTCATGCCGAGTTTGCCGGCGGCCACGATGTCGCGCAGATATTGATGCGGCCCCGGCGTGCGGTCGAGATCGGCGTAGAGCACCTCGGCAATGTCGAGGGTCAGATTGGTTCCGACGAGGTCGGACTGCTCCATCGGGCCGAGCACGGCGGTGCGTGCGCCAAACCCCTCGCGCACGACGACATCGATGGTATCGGCGTCGCAAACACCCGCGGCGACGAGCGCGATCGCCTCGCGTTTCATCGCATGCTGCAGGCGGTTGCCGACGAAGCCGGGCACGTCGCGCCGCACATGCACCGGCGTTTTGCCGGCGTCGCGCAACAGCTCAATGGTTCGCTGCACGGCCTCGGGAGCCGTTTTTTCGTTTTGCGTGACCTCGACCAGCGGCACCAGATGCGGCGGATTCCAGAAATGCGTGCCGAGCACCCGTTCGCGATATTTAAGGTGCCGGCCGATCTCGGTCGATGGAATCGCCGAACTGTTGCTGGCAAGGATCGTGTCCGGCGCGGTGAACGTCTCCAGTTCGGCAAAGATCTGCTGCTTGAGCGGCAGCTTCTCCGGCGCCGCTTCAAACACGAAGCTTGCGCCTCGCACGGCGGGGGCGAGCGCGTCATGCGCGACGATGCGCTCCACGAGCGCCGCATCGTCGCCGAGGAGCTCGACGATCGCCTGCAATCGCGCAGCGAGCGAGCCGCGGATCTCGGCCGATGGCTCGAACACCGCGATCCGGTGTCCCGCCGCCGCGAGCAGATAGGCGATGCCATGACCCATCAGTCCGCCGCCGATCACCGCGATTTTCTGCTGGCGATCTTGTTCCTGCCGATCACGCATGTGTGTGTGCCCCGAACATTGGAACTGTGACTTTAGACCAACGTTGACGAAGTGAAACGTTCTTTCAATGACCGATCTATTGAGGAGAAAATGGTCATGCCTGTGCTTTTATGGGTCGCCTTCTGGTCGTCGATGATGGGTGCCGCCGCGTGCTGGGGTGGAACGCCTCGCCCGCTGCCTGTCGAGACACCCAGGAAACGCGAACTGGCAAGCGGCGACTAGCCGGCGATCGGGAAGGCCGCACCATGTGTTTCGGCCAAGCACGTCATGCGAGCGCACGTCATGCGAGCCTCTGAAACCGGAGTTCTGGGTTAATCGGGCCGTCTCCATCGTTCCCGAAAGGGAGTGAAAAATCGCCGGCTGCAATCGGCCGATGTTGCAGCGGGCGGACCTCGCCGGTATCTATACGCGCCCTTAGGTAAGCAGCGCGAATAGCCGCTATGGCCCGTCTCGTCATGAAATTCGGCGGCACTTCGGTCGCCGATATCGAGCGCATCCGCAATGTCGCGCGCCACGTCAAGCGCGAGGTCGATGCCGGCCACGAAGTCGCCGTCGTGGTCTCCGCCATGGCCGGCGTGACCAATCAGCTCATCGCCTGGTGCGAGGCGGCGCTGAGAGAGCGGCGTATCTTCGACGCGCGCGAATACGACGCCGTGGTCGCCACCGGCGAAGAGGTCACCGCCGGCCTTCTCGCCATCACGCTGCAGGACCTCGATATCAACGCGCGCTCCTGGCAGGGCTGGCAGGTGCCGATTCTGACGTCGGATGTGCACGGATCGGCGCGCATCGTCGAGGTCAATGGCGATGAGCTGATCCGGCGTTTCAAGGAGCGCAGGGAGGTCGCGGTCATTGCCGGCTTCCAGGGCGTGCACAAGGACACCAATCGCATCACCACGCTCGGCCGCGGCGGCTCGGATACCTCGGCCGTGGCGATCGCGGCCGCGATCCGCGCCGATCGCTGCGACATCTATACCGACGTCGACGGCGTCTACACCACCGATCCGCGCGTGGTGCCGCGCGCGCGCCGGCTCGACAAGATCGCGTTCGAGGAAATGCTGGAGCTTGCGTCGCTCGGCGCCAAGGTCCTGCAGGTGCGTTCGGTCGAACTCGGCATGGTGCATAATGTCCGCATTTTCGTGCGCTCGAGCTTCGACCCGCCCGAGAAAATCGACCCGCACGGTCATCCGCCCGGCACACTGATCTGCGACGAGGGGGAGATCATGGAACAGCAAACGGTCACCGGCATCGCCTTCTCCAGGGACGAGGCGCAAATCTCGATCCGCCAGGTTCAGGATAAGCCCGGAGTCGCGGCAGCCATATTCGGCCCGCTCGCCGAGGCCAATATCAATGTCGACATGATCGTGCAGAACGTCTCGGCCGACGGCAAAACCACCGATCTGACCTTCACCGTGCCGGCTGCGGACTACCAGCGCTCGCTCGACGTCATCGCCAAGGCCAAAGGCACGATCGGCTATAGCCGGCTCGACGGCGCCACCGATGTCGCCAAGATCTCGGTCATCGGCATCGGCATGCGCAGCCATGCCGGGGTCGCCGCTCAGGCCTTCAGTGCATTGGCCGAGCGCTCGATCAATATCCGCGCCATTACGACCTCTGAAATCAAGTTTTCGCTTCTGATTGACGCGGCTTTTACCGAGCTCGCGGTGCGCACATTGCATTCGTTGTACAATCTCGATAACGCCACGGCCTGAGCAGCGCGCTTAGTTGCACCGCAACATAATTCGTTCGTGTTGTCATATCGTTGTCTCTGGCTTGCGGTTTGCATGCCGCATTCGATATAGGCTTGAGGACATTCGCCGCGGGACGGGACCCGGGCGAATTCCTCTTTGATTCCGGCCGGCGCATCACGGGCTCCGCTCCGGCCATAACCATGCCCCAGGGAGCTGCCGCCATGCGTGGCGCGCTGGGCGGTCCGCGCGTGCTGTTGCGCCGGCTTCGCGAAGTGATGGCGGAGCCGGTCAGCGCGCAGGAACGCCTCGACAAGATCGTGGTGCTGATCGCCGCCAACATGGTTGCGGAGGTCTGCTCCGTCTATGTGCTGCGCGTTGACGCTACCCTCGAGCTCTACGCCACCGAAGGCCTCAATCGCGAAGCCGTGCACCACACCGTGATGCGCTCCGATGAGGGCCTCGTCGGCCTGGTGGCGAGCCAGGCCAGCCCGATCAATCTGTCGAACGCGCAGGCCCATCCGGCATTCTCGTTCCGGCCGGAAACCGGCGAGGAGATCTATCACTCGTTCCTCGGCGTGCCGATCTTGCGCGCCGGCAACACGCTCGGCGTGCTGGTGGTCCAGAACCGCGCCCGGCGCACCTATTCCGAAGAGGAAGTCGAGGCGCTGCAGACCACCGCCATGGTGCTCGCCGAGATGATTGCCTCCGGCGAGCTCTCGGCGCTGGCGCTGCCCGGCGCCGAGCCGGCCGCGCGCCATTCGGTGCATTTCAAGGGCACGGCGCTCAGCGAGGGCATCGCGCTCGGCCACGTCGTGCTGCACGAGCCGCGCGTCGTCGTCACCAATTTCATCGCCGACAACATGCCCAAGGAATTGGAGCACCTCAAAGCCGCTATCGAGACGCTGCAATCCAATCTCGATGAGATGCTGGAGCACGGCGACGTCGTCGAGGGCGGCGAGCATCGCGAGGTGCTCGAAGCCTATCGCATGTTCGCCTATGACCGCGGCTGGGTGCACAAGCTCGAAGAGGCGGTGATGACCGGCCTGACCGCCGAAGCCGCGGTGGAACGCGTGCAGTCCGATACTCGCGCCCGCATGTTGCGGCAGACCGATCCGTTCCTGCGCGAGCGCCTGCACGACCTCGACGACCTCGCCAATCGCCTGATGCGCCAACTCACCGGCCGCGATCATGCGCCGTCGCGCGACAGCCTGCCGGAGAACGCGATCTTGGTGGCGCGTTCGATGGGGCCGGCGGCACTGCTCGATTACGACCGCAAGCGCCTGCGTGGCCTGGTGCTGGAAGAGGGCGGCCCGCATTCGCATGTCGCGATCGTGGCGCGCGCGCTCGGCATTCCCGCGGTCGGCGACATCGACAACGCCACCGGCATCGCCGACCCGGGCGACGCCATCATCGTCGACGGCACGACCGGCGATCTCCATATCCGACCGCTGCCGGACATGGAGGCGGCCTACGCCGAGCGCGTGCGGTTGCGGGCGCGGCGCCAGCAGCAATACCAGTCGCTGCGCGACAGGCCATGCATCACCAAGGACGGCGCGGAAGTGAAATTGCTGCTCAATGCCGGCCTCTCCGTCGACCTGCCGCATATCGAGGATACCGGGGCCGGCGGCATCGGGCTGTTCCGCACCGAGCTGCAATTCATGGTCGCGCCGAACTTTCCGCGCACCAGCGAGCAATATGCGCTGTATCGCGCCGTGCTCGATGCCGCCGGCGACAAGCCGGTGACGTTTCGCACGCTCGACATCGGCGGCGACAAGGTGCTGCCCTATATGCGCAACGTCGAGGAGGAGAATCCCGCGCTCGGCTGGCGCGCGATCCGTCTCGGTCTCGACCGTCCCGGACTCCTGCGCACGCAATTGCGCGCGCTGCTGCGGGCGGCCGGCAATCGCGCGCTCAAGATCATGTTCCCCATGATCTCGACGGTCGAGGAATTCGACCAGGCCAAGGAATTGGTCGAGCGCGAACTCACCCATCTGCGCCGCCACGGCCACAAACTGCCCGACGAGGTCGAGGTCGGCAGCATGGTCGAGGTGCCGTCGCTGCTGTATCAGCTCGACGAGCTTTTGCAGCGCGTCGACTTCCTCTCGGTCGGCTCCAACGACCTGGTGCAATTCCTCTATGCGATCGACCGCGGCAATCCGCGGGTATCGAACCGCTTCGACGCGCTGTCAGCCCCGGTGCTGCGCGCGCTCAAGGAAATCGTCGATAAGGCGCGCGCCTATGACAAGCCGGTCACCGTGTGCGGCGAACTGGCGTCGCAACCGGTTGGGGCCCTGGCGCTGACCGCGCTGGGCTACCGCTCGCTGTCGCTCACCCCGTCGGCCATCGGACCGGTCAAGGCGATGTTGCTCGATCTCGATTGCCGCAAGGCCGCCGCGTTTCTTGGCCCGCTGATCGAAGAAGGCAGCCGCGGCGCGCCGATTCGCGCCCGGTTGGAGCAATTTGCCGCCGACAACAGCTTGCAGCTTTAGCAGAGAGAGAGACGTCATGGCCGGGCTTGTCCCGGCCATCCGCGTCTTCTACTTAGCACCAAACAAGACGCGGATGCCCGGCATGAAAGCCGGGCATGACGGATAGAGAATGCTGCCCGACCAAAAACTCGATGCGCTGGTCGCCCGACACACGGCGCTGCAGCGCGATCTCAGCGCGGCGCTGCCGCCCGAGACCTATGTGAAGCTGTCGCGCGAATTCGCCGAGCTCGCGCCCGTGGTGGAGGCGGTCAATTCCTATCGCGCCGCGCAGCGCGAGCTCGACGGGCTTACCAGCCTGATCGCCGATGCCTCGACCGACGCCGAGATGCGCTCCATCGCCGAGGCGGAAAAGCCCGAGCTGGAAGCGCGACGGGTGATGCTGGAACAGCAATTGCGGCTGGCGCTGTTGCCCAAAGACGCGATGGACGAACGCAACGTCATTCTCGAAATCCGCGCCGGCACCGGCGGCGACGAAGCGGCCTTGTTCGCCGGCGACCTGTTCCGCATGTACGAGCGTTACGCCGCCAAGCAGGGCTGGAAGGTGGAAATGGTGACCGCCAGCGAAGGCGCGATGGGCGGCTATAAGGAAATCATCGCCGAAATCCGCGGCCGTGGCGCCTTCGCCAAGCTGAAATTCGAATCCGGCGTGCACCGCGTCCAGCGCGTGCCGGATACCGAGGCTTCCGGCCGGATCCACACCTCGACCGCCACCGTTGCCGTATTGCCGGAGGCGCAGGAGGTCGACGTGCCGATCGTCGAAAGCGATCTGCGCATCGACACCTTGCGCTCAGGCGGCGCCGGCGGCCAGCACGTCAACAAGACCGAATCGGCGGTGCGGGTGACGCATATTCCTTCGGGCATCGTGGTCATGATGCAGGAAGACCGTTCCCAGCATCGCAACCGCGCCAAGGCGATGGCCGTGCTGCGCACCCGGCTCTACGATTTCGAGCGGCAGAAGCAGGAGGCAGCCCGCGCGGCCGAGCGCCGCGGCCAGGTCGGCACCGGCGATCGCTCGGAGCGCATCCGCACCTACAATTATCCGCAAGGCCGCGTCTCGGACCATCGCATCAATCTCACGCTCTACAAACTGCCGCAGATTTTGGAAGGCGAGGCGCTCGGCGAAATCATCGACGCGCTGGTCGCCGAAAATCAGGCGGCCCTGCTCGCGGCCGAGGAAACGAGCTGATGCCGCCGGCGGCGGGAGCGCGCGCGGCGGCTATGTCGTACAACGGCGCAAAATCAATGACCGTCGACCAAGCACGGCGAGTCTGGGCGGCGAAATTTCGCGCCGCGGGCCTCGCTTCGCCCGAGCTCGATGCCCGGCTGCTGGTCGGCCACGCGCTTTCCCTCGACCATACCGGCCTGGTGGCGGCGGGCGCGCGCGAATTGACGGCGGACGAAGAGAGGGCGGTGGCGGCTATGGCCGGGCGCCGGCTGGGTCGCGAGCCAATCGCCCGGATCGTCGGCAACAAGGAATTTTGGGGTCTTGAACTCGCACTCGGCGCCGCGACGCTGGTGCCGCGGCCGGAGACCGAAACCGTCGTCGAGGCCGCGCTCGCCGCGATTGACCGCGGTGGATTGCGCTCGCGCCCGTTGCGCATCGCCGACCTCGGCACCGGCAGTGGCGCCATTCTGCTCGCGCTTTTGCGCGAGCTGCCGAATGCCTTCGGCGTCGGCACCGATACGAGCCCCGGCGCGCTGACGATCGCGCGCGTGAACGCGCGCCGCCTCGGCCTGACCCGTGCCGCCTTTGTCGCCTGTGACTTGGCGACGGCGCTATGTCGTCCATTCGACATTATCGTGTCCAACCCGCCCTACATCGCGTCGGCGGACATCGCGGCATTGCCGCCGGAGGTGCGCCTGTTCGATCCGCGCCGCGCGCTCGACGGCGGACCGGACGGACTCGGATTTTACCGGGCGATTGCCGCCACGGCGCCCGCGCTCTTGGCCGACGATGGGGTGCTCGTCGTCGAGCTTGGCGCCGGCCAGGCGGAATCGGTAACGGCTTTATTTGCCGCGGCCGGGCTTGCGCCCTCGCCGCCGCAACCCGATTTAAATGGCGTGCCGCGCGCCCTCGTTGCAAGAAAGTAGCAAGTTAACGGGCATGAAAGCGCGGGCGTCGGGCCCGGCAAAAAAGCACTTGGAATGTCCGCCGGAACCGACTAGCTTGCGGCTCACGGAATCGGCCCAAGATGAGGGTGCCGCGTTGCCCTGAACACCTAAGAGCCCGACTGAAAGAGTTGGCTCCAAAAGGTCGGCAATGCAGGCCAGGCAGAAAAGCGAAAGCTGGCAAGCGATAACTGGATAGCGAACGCCGGATTGGCCGGCACAAGGATCGCCAAATTCAGAGCGCAGAAAGTTCAAACCGCGACGGTTAAGCTGAGACGTTGTCACCGGTTCGGCGCATCGATGCCGATAAAGCGCGCGCATGACAAAGCCAAATGACGCGGCGGGTGGCGGCGCGGACGAGGCCCGTTCGGCTTGGGGGTGATGCTCAGTGGCGTGCGCTGAAGAGCGGAGACGGGCGGCATTGGGCCGATACGGCGATATTTGAGTGACGTTCGACGACTATAAAGACGATGAACAGAATGCGACGGCGCCGTTGCCGTCGCGCACAACGGGGTTGGCGGAATAGCAAACCATGAGAAACGGTCAGAATAAACGTATGCGCGGTCGCAATCGTAAGGGTGGCCATCACCACCAGAATCCGTTGTCGCGGATGTACGAGTCCAACGGGCCGGACGTGAAAATCCGGGGAACGGCTTCGCACATTGCCGAAAAATATCTCCAGCTTGCCCGCGACGCGCAAAGCTCCGGAGATCCCATCGCCGCCGAGAATTATTATCAGCACGCCGAACATTATTTCCGCCTGATCGCCGCCGCGCAGGAGCAGCTTCGCCAGAACCAGCCGTATTATCAGCAGCAACAACCGGGCGGTGCGGGCGCCAATCTGGGCGACGACGGCTACGATGACGGCGACGAACAGCCGGCCATGGGCGGCGAGCCTTACGCGCCGCAAGCGCAACCGTTCTACCAGCGCGAGCCGCATCAGCCGCAGCATCACCAGCCGCAGCACTATCAGCCCCAGCAACCGCCGCAGCAGCAGCATTTTCAGCCGCGGCCGCAGCCGCAAATGCCGGAGGGCGATGGCGACGTTGAACGGCTGCCATCGTTCATCACCGGCGGCCTGCCGCAGCAACAGAGCGCACCACAGCATAGCCAGGGCGCAAATGGTCCGCATGGCCAGAGCGGCGGCAATGGACCGAACGGCTATGATGGCTCGGCGGATCGTTTTCCGCTGCACCGGCGGCGCCGGCGCCATCGCGGCGGCGGTCCGCGCGACTACGCGCCGGATCAATCGATCGGCGCCGAGAATGACGGTGCGCCGCAGGCCGGCGCGGATTCGGTCGACGAATAGCCGCTAAACTGGCTTGGACTTTGTTGCGCCCGTATCGGTTTTCGGGATCGCCGACCGGCGGCCCGAGAGCGCATGGCTACAGGCCGCGCGGCGCCTTGGCCAAGCGCACCAGGAGCCAGATCGGCACCACGATCACCGCGCCGAGCAGGAAATAGCGCCACAGCCAACGCACCGCGTCGAAGCCCATATTCCAGACGTGTGCGATGAGCCGGCGCACCGACTCGAGGATGTTCCAGGGATCCAGCCCGATCGCGGCGAGGATGACGCCGACCAGGATCGATAAGAGGATGAGACGGCCGGCGACCGCCAGCGGTGGGCCGCCGAAGAAGCGGTGCACGTAATCTTGGGGTCGATCTTGGGGTCGCCGGGATTCCAGGGATTCTTGGCTCATCGCGCCCTCCCGTTGGCTTCAGTTAGGGACTTGTGAGGGCGCACGCAAGCGGCCGCTGCCAACCTTAAGCGGGCCGCTCATCCAAAGGCCGCGCGCCGGCTGCCGCAGCCGCGCGACGGCGTTGCCTCGGCTTGATAACTGGCGCTAAGTTGCGCCCGCCCCACGCAAGGTCAGGGGCATTCCGAGGACTTTTCATGGCCAAGGTGGAAGACCGCGCGGCCGCCGCGCATGCAAGCCTCAACGACGATATCGGCGAGCAAACCCGGCTTCGCCTATATCGCATGCAGGTGGAAATTCGCGAGGCCGAGCAGCGCGCCTTCGATCTGTTCCTGCAGAACCTGGTGAAGGGCACGAGCCATCTGTCGCTCGGTCAGGAGGCGGTCGCCGCCGGCTGCGCCGCCGCCATGCAGCCCGGCGATCTGTCGTTCTGCACCTATCGCGGCCACGCCCACACGCTGGCGCGCGGCGTGGCCATCGAGAAGGTGCTCGGCGAGTTGATGCAACGCGATAACGGCTTGATGCGCGGCAAGGGCGGCTCGATGCATCTGACCTCGGTCGATCACGGCGTGATGGGCTCCTACGCCATCATCGGCGCGCATCTGCCGATCGCCTGCGGCGCGGCGTGGCGCGCGCAATACAAAGGGCAGAAAGATGTCTCGGTGTGTTTTTTCGGCGACGGCACCACCAATATCGGCGCCTTCCATGAGGCGCTGAATTTTGCCGTGGTGTGGAAGCTGCCGGTGATCTTCGTCTGCGAGAACAACCTCTACATGGAATATACGCCGATCGCCGACGTCACCGCGGTGCCGAGCCCGGCCGGCGACCGCGCCTCAGCCTACGGCTTGCCGCGCATCGTCGTCGACGGCAACGACGCCGACATCGTCTATCGCACCGCGCGCGCCGCCTACGACAAGGCGCGTGCCGGCGGCGGCCCCTCCTTGATCGAATGCCTGACCTATCGCCACAGCGGGCACTCGCGGGCCGACCCGGCCAAATACCGGCCGGAGGGCGAACTGGAAAAATGGAAGGAGCGCGATCCGATCAAGATCTATCGCGAGCGGCTCAAACAGTTTGGCATCGGCGACGACGTGATCGCGCGCATCGACGCCGAGGTGAAACGCGAAGTCGACGACGCCACCGAGAAATGCAAGGCGTCGCCGATGCCGCCGGCCGACATCCTCACCACCGACGTCTATGCCGACGGAGGCTTCGCATGGCGGAATTGACCTACCGCGACGCCGTGATCCGCGGCATCGCCCAGGAAATGGCGCGCGATCCCGACGTGGTGTTTCTCGGCGAGGACGTGGCGAAGGCGGGCGGCGTGTTCAAGGCGACCGTCGGGCTCTACGAGCAGTTCGGACCGCTGCGCGTGCGCGACACGCCGATCTCGGAGCAGGCGATTCTCGGCGCTGCGATGGGCGCGGCGATGACGGGACTAAAGCCGATCGCCGAAATCATGTTCTCCGACTTCTTCGCGGTGTGCTTCGACTACATCGCCAACGAATTTCCGAAAAGCCGCTACATGTCGAACGGTCAGCTCAAGTGTCCTTTGGTTGTGCGCACCGGCAATGGCGGCGGCGCGCGTTTCGGCGCGCAGCATTCGCAGAGCGTCGAAAACTGGTGCATGATGATTCCGGGGCTCAAAGTCGTGGCGCCGTCGTCGCCGCGCGACGTCATCGGCCTGCTCGCCGCCGCGGTGCGCGATCCCGATCCGGTGATCTTCCTCGAGCATAAATCGCTCTACCCGACCAAGGGCGAGGTGCCGGACGGTGAGATCGTCGACAGGCTCGGCACCGCTTCGATCGTGCGGCCCGGCAAGGACGCCACCATAGCCGCGCTCGCCATGATGGTCCCGCGCGCGGTGGCCGCCGCGGAAAAGCTGAAGACCGAGCACGGCATCGATTGCGAAGTGGTCGACGTGCGCTCGCTGGTGCCGCTCGACACGCAGACCATTCTCGGCTCGGTGGGCAAGACGCACCGCCTGTTCACGGTCGAGGAAAATCCGCGGCTGTGCGGCTGGGGCGCCGAGATCGTCTCCATCGTCGCCGACGAGGCGTTCTACGACCTCGACGGGCCGCCGGTGCGCATCACCACGCCGCACATCCCGCTGCCGGCCGCCGACATTCTCGAAGACATGGCGCTGCCGAGCGTGGACCGGATCGCGGAGCGGGTGCAGCGCAGCCTTAACTCATAGCGCGCCAACAAGACTGGAAGATCATGGCCAACGAACCCAGCCGCGAAAATCCCAACGGGCCGATCGGCACCGAAGTGATCTTCGAGAACGACCAGGTGCGGGTGTGGGACATGCGCGTTCCGCCGCGCGGCAAGAAGCCGTGGCACCAC
>Ga0335081_10010374_pt1 | contig 15055 bp, 15 predicted proteins | sample Lox_Sample_35_FD_206713 | JGI IMG/M metagenome (GOLD analysis project Ga0335081, IMG submission 206713) | Soil microbial communities from Loxahatchee National Wildlife Refuge, Florida, United States - Lox_Sample_3.5 | ecosystem: Environmental > Terrestrial > Soil > Wetlands | place: USA...
CGCTCGTAGAGCACGCGGTACACGACCTCGCAGATCGGCATCTCGACGCGGGCGCGCGCCGCCACGCCGCGGATGGCACGCGCTCCGGCGTAGCCTTCCACGGACTGGCCGATCTCGGCGAGCGCACGCTCGGGCGTTGCGCCCGCCGCCAGCAGCAGGCCGAAGCGCCGGTTGCGCGACTGATCGTCGGTGCAGCTGAGAACCAGGTCCCCGAGGCCCGCGAGTCCCATGAAGGTCGCGGCCTGCGCGCCGAGCGCAACCCCCAGACGGGTCATTTCCTTCAGTCCCCGGGTGATCAGCGCGACGCGGGTGTTGGCGCCGAAGCCGAGCCCGTCCGAGAGCCCGGCGCCGACGGCGAGCGCATTCTTCACCGCGCCGCCGATCTCGACTCCCATGATGTCGGTCGAGGTGTAGGCGCGGAAATTCGCCGAGCTGAGCTCCGCCGCCAGCGCCTCGGCGTAGGCCGCATTGGGCGAGGCGACCGTCATGGCGGTCGGCAGCCCCGCGCCCACCTCGCGCGCGAACGTCGGGCCGGAGAGCACCGCGACCCGCCGCTCCGGACCCAGGACCTCGCGCGCCACCTGGTGCGGCAGCCGGCCCGTCTCCTGCTCGAAGCCCTTGGTCGCCCAGGCGACGTGCATCTGCGGCGTCAGCTGAGGAGCCAGCTCGGTGAGCACGGCACGGAACGCCGGGCTCGGCACGACGAGCAGTACGTCGCGGGCGCCGCCGATCGCCTGCGTCAGCTGCTCGCAGATCGCGAGCGAGGGCGGAAAGGTGCTGCCCGGCAGGTAGCGCTCGTTCGAGCGGCCGACCGCCATGGCCGCGAGCCGCTCACGGTCGCGGCCCCAGAGCCGCACCGCGCGGCCGCCGCGCGCGAACTGGATGGCGAGCGCCGTACCCCACGAGCCCGCGCCCAGCACGGCGATCGAGTCGGAGTCGGCGCGGGCTGCCATGCGAGGGGCCGCCGTCAGTTGGTCTGTGCGGGGGGCTGCGCCTGTCCCTGGTTGGCCATGTACAGCGCGTCGAAGTTCACCGGCGGCAGCAGGAACTGCGGGAAGCCGCCCTGGCTCACGAGCTGCGACACGGCGCTGCGCGCGAACGGGAACAGCACTCCGGGACAGACCGCGGCGACGGCGCGCTTCAGCTCCGGCTCCGGGAGGTTGCGCATCACGAACAGTCCCGCCTGCTTCACCTCGACGAGAAACACCGTGACCTCGTTCTGCTTGGCGGACACGGTCACCGTGAGCACCACCTCGCGCAGCTCCGGCGACAGGAGCGTCGTGCCGGTCTGCAGATCGAGGTTGACCTGGGGGTTCCAGTTGCCCTCCACCCGCGGGCCGTTCGGCGCCTCGTAGGAGCAGTCCTTCAGGTACACCGACTGCAGCGACAGCTGCGGGCCATCCCCGGTCAGTTCATCGGCCGGCATCGCGCCGGCGGTCTCATTCGCCATCTCAGGCTCCGTTTTTCAACATGGAATCGAGGCGCCCGGCCGCATCGAGCGCGTGCAGCTCATCGGATCCGCCCAGCGGCACGCCGCCGATGAAGATCTGCGGCACCGTCGCGCCGCCGCCGCGCGCGAGCATCTCCTCGCGTGCGCCGGGGATCAAGTCGACGTCGATCTCGGTGAATGCGACCCCCTTCGCGTCGAGCAGCGAGCGGGCGCGGCGGCAATAGCCACACCAGTCGGAGAGATACACGACGACCTCGGGGGCGCTCACGAGGCGATCAATCCCGCGTCAGCGGCAGGTTGTCGGCGCGCCAGGCGGCGAGCCCGCCGCGCAGCGCCGCCACCCGGGTGAAGCCCTGGCGCGCCAGCTGGCGCACCGCCGCCCCGGTGACCGAGCCCGCCTCGTCGTATACGACGACCGCCTTTTCCTTGTGTTTCTTGAGCGTGTCGCCGGCCTTCAGCAGCGTCTCGCCGCTCATCTGCCGCGCGCCGCTCAGGTGGCCCGCCTGGTACTGCTCCTGCGGGCGCAGATCGAGCAGCAGGGCCCCCTGATTCATGAGGCGGATCAGCTGCTGGGGCGAGACCGAAATAGAGCTTTCCGCGCGCGCCCGCATCTCGTATACAGCGATGAGCGCCACCACGAGTGCGGTGCCGGTGGCGAGCCAGGGGTGCAGGCTGACGAATTGGAGCAGATGGTCCATGGGCCCGGCGAGCGATGAGGGGGCGAAAAAGGGCGCGCATTATAGCGCGCGCTCGCGACGCCCCCCCGGCGGCGCGGGCCGGGGGCTTTCCGGCCTCGTTCTGGCCCTGGCGGCGGCGGCGACCCTCGCTGCCACCGGACCCTCCAGACCGGAAGCGGATGCCAGGAAGGCCGAGGCGCAACTGCAGGCCGTCAAGGCCGAGATCGAGCGCGTCAGCAAACAGGTGACCGAGAGCCAGGTCGAGCACGACCGGCTGACCCGGGATCTCAAGGCCGCCGAGCTCTCCGCGGGGCACGCGCGGGAAGCCCTGAGCGAGGTGCGCCGGCAGCGCGCCGAGCACGCCGCGCGGCGCGCCGCACTCGGTGCCGAGCAGCACGAGCGCGAGGCGCAGCTCGGGAAGAACCGCGCCGACCTCGCCGGTCAGATGCGCGCCGCCTACCTGATCGGCCGCCAGGAACCGCTCAAGCTGCTCCTCAACCAGGAGGATCCGGCGCTCGCCGGGCGGATGTTCGCCTACTACGGATATTTCGGCCGCGCGCGCGCCGGTCAGATCAAGCTCATCGAGGACGACGTACAGCGCATCGCCGAGCTCGGCGCCGAGCTCGATGCCGAGGATGCACAGCTCGCCGCCCTCGAGCAGCGCCAGAAGGCCGAGCTCAGCGGCTTCGAGCACGCGCGCGTGCAGCGCTCGAAGGTGCTCGAGGGACTCGAGGCCGAGTCGCGCAACCGCGCCGCGAGTCTCGAGCGCCTGAAGAGCCAGCAGTCCGGGCTCGAGCAGCTGCTGCGCGAGCTGCGCGCCGCGATCGAGCGCTATCCGCTCGAAGCCAACGATGCCTTCACCCGGCTGCGGGGCAAGCTCGCCTGGCCGGTGAGCGGGCACCTCGTGGCGCGCTTCGGCGATACGCGCGCCGGCGGCGTGCGCTGGGACGGCGTGCTGGTGGCGACCGAGCGCGGCACGCCGGTCAAGGCAGTGTGCGACGGACGGGTGATCTACGCCGACTGGCTTCCGGGCTTAGGTTTACTCGCCATCATCGATCATGGCGACGGCTACTTAAGCCTCTACGGCCACAACGAGCGGCTCTACAAGGCGGCCGGCGAACGCGTCGCGGCCGGTGAGCCGATCGCCGCCGCCGGCGACTCGGGCGGGAGCGGGAGACCTGAGCTTTATTTCGAGATCCGCAGGGGCGGCAAGCCCGTCGATCCGCGCCCCTGGTTCCGCTCCGCGGACCCTTAGTCAACTGGCAAGAGTCGCCTGCGGCGCTCTTGCGGACAGTGCCTGCGTTTCGCGGGCGCCAAAGGCGTGACTTTGGCGCCCTGCGCCCCAGGGGGCTGCCGCTCGCAGCCCCGCTCAGATGTGACCGGCGTCAACTTTTGCGCAGCGCCGGACCGCAAAGCGCTGCGATTCGCCAACTCGCGCAAGGATCATTAACGACATAAGCGCGATCTTGCGGTCTGTGAGCGTGCCCGCACCAAGCGCTTCGCCCTCCGGGCAGGTCACTGCCCATTACGAGCCCTATTTCCGGCTGGTGCGCTCGCTGCTGCCGCGCGCCTCGAGCCTGGCGATCTTCAGCGTCGCCGGCGACCTCGTGTGGTCGTCCGAGACCATGACCGGCCCCGATCTCATGAACGTGGTCGAGGACGCGCTGATGGGCGCGCGCTCGAGCCAGGGCGGCGCCGGACAGCTGCGGACGCTCGCCGGCAACCTGCCCGTGTACCTGTGCTCGCTGCGCGACGATGCGGGCGGGCTCCTCGCCATGGTCGCGGTGGTCTGCCGCCCGATGGAGAACGGCTCTGCCAAGCAGGACTTCTCCTTCGCCTACTCGCTGCTCGCGCCCGCGCTCGAGAGTCTGCGGCGCGAGTTCCTTGCGCAGGCGGCGATCGAGGAGCTGCACGGCACGGTCGCGGGCCTGAATCGCGACCTCGAGCTGCTGCTGTCGCACGGCGCCGCCGAGCAGGATGCCCCCGACGGGGCCAACGACCTGCAGATGCTGCTCAAGCAGACCATCGAGCACCTGCGCGCCGGCACCGGGGCGCTGCTCGTGCCGGAGAAGAACCTGACGCTGCTGCGCTCGGCGGGCGATGGCGCCGCCGATGCGCGCTTCATGATGAAGGCGCACCGGAAGCTGCTCGCCGCCGCGCAGGGGCAGCGCGAGCCGCTGATCGTCAACGACGTCGACGTGTCGGTCGCCGACACCTATCCCTACCGCGTGCTGTGCTGCGCGCTGCGCACCCGCGCCGGCCGCTGCATCGGCATGCTGGCGCTGCTGCGCGATGAGGCGAGCGAGCACTTCAGCGCGCGCGATGCGCACATCGGGCAGATCCTGGCGCGCAAGGCGCTCGACATCATCGAGTCCAGCTACGACTCGCTGAGCGGTCTCTACACCCGTCCCGCCTTCGAGCGGCGCCTCGCGGCGGTGGTGACCGACGGCAAGGCCAATCAGCCCTGGAGCGCGCTCTACATCGACGTCGATCAGCTGCACGCCATCAACGAGAAAGCCGGCATGCACGTCGGCGACTCGGTGCTGGGGCAGCTCGGCGAGCTGTTCCGCAAGCGCCTGCCGCCCGGCGCCTTCGGGGCGCGCATCTCGGGCGATCGCTTCGCGGTGCTGTTGCCGGCGCAGGCCGAGGATGCGGAGAAATTCGCGCAGGCGCTGCGCGCCGGGGCGGAGCAGCTGCTGCCCGGACCCGGCGAGTCGCGGCCCCCGGTCTCCATCAGCGTCGGCGTGGCGCTGCTCGAAACGAGCGAGGGCGGCGAGCTCGCGCACGTGCTGGCGGCCGCGGAGAGCGCCTGCAAGGCCGCCAAGGAGCGCGGCCGCAACCGCGTCGAGGTCTACCAGGCGAGCGATACCAGCATCGTGCGCCGCTTCGCCGACATCTCGGTCGCCGCGCAGCTGCGCGATGCCATCGACAACGACCGCATGCGCCTCGATGCGCAGCTCATCCTGCCGTTCTCGGCCGCCGAGAGCGCCCGGCCGCACTACGAGCTGCTGCTGCGCATGATCAACGACGATGGCCTCACCATGGGCCCGGACAGCTTCCTCTCGGCCGCGGCGCGCTATCAGCTGATGCCGCTCATCGACCGCTGGGTGGTCAACCACGTGATCGAGGCGCTGAAGCCGCGCGCCGGCGTGCTCGAGGGCAAGGCGCTCGGCTTCACCATCAATTTCTCCGGCCAGTCACTCGATGACGACAGCTTCGCCGACTTCCTCATCCAGGCGGTCGGCGGCAGCGGCCTCGATCCCGACCTGTTCTGCTTCGAGCTCACCGAGAACGCCACCGTCGCGCATCTGGCGCGCGCCGAGGAGCTGATGCGGCGGCTGCGCAAGCTCGGCTGCGGCGTGGCGCTCGATGATTTCGGCACCGGGCTGTCGTCGCTCTCCTGCCTGCGGCAGCTGCCGATCACCATGCTGAAGATCGACGGCAGCTTCATCCGCGACGTCATCAAGGATCCGCGCGCCGAGTCCATGGTGCGCGCGATCGCCGAGCTCGCGCGCGGCATGAAGATCATCACCGTCGCCGAGTACATCGAGACCGAGGAGATCAGCGCCCGCGTCGCCGAGCTCGGGGTGGATTACGGCCAGGGCTTCGCGATCGGCAAGCCGATCGCACTCAGCGAGCTGCTGAACGAGCTGCCGCTGCCGAGCGAGAGCCAGAGCCAGCGCGGACCCGAGGATGTCATGTGGTACGCCGGAGCCACGCCGTGAACGGCATCGCACCGCCATGTCGAGCCACTCCCGGACGCTGATCGCTGTCATCGCCGGAACCCTCTTCGGGTTCTGCGGCGCGCTCACCTCGGGGGTGCTCGCCGAGCGCTCGAGCGAGCCGGCGCACCACGCCGCCGACCGCGCCATCCTTCCCTGGGAAGAGGCCAGCCTGTTCGCCGAGGTTTATGAGCGCATCAAGCGCGACTACGTCGAGGACGTCGACGATCACGTGCTGATGGAGCGGGCGCTGCGCGGCATGGTGACGGCGCTCGACTCGCACTCCGCCTACCTCGACAGCGAGGAGTTCGAGGAGATACGCCTCAGCACCATGGGCTCCTACCCCGGGGTCGGCATCGAGGTGGTGCCGGACGAGGGGACGGTGAAGGTGCTGCGGCCGATCGACGGCTCGCCCGCGCAACGCGCGGGATTGAAGCCCGGCGATCAGATCGTGAGGATCGACGGCGTCGACGTCGGCAGCGATCTCGCGGCCGCCACCGCCCGCATGCGCGGCGCCTCGGGAAGCACGGTGAAGCTCACCGTGCGCCGCAAGGGCGAGGCGCAGCTTCTGGACTTCACCGTGCGGCGCGAGCAGGTCGAGGTGACGAGCGTCGCCCAGGAGACCCTCGAGCCGGGCTACGGCTACGTGCGGATCTCCACCTTCACCGAGACCACTGCGGACGACGTCAGCCACGCCATATTGCAGCTAAAGAGAAACAATAAGGGCTCACTCAAGGGGTTAGTGCTCGATCTGAGAGACAATCCGGGCGGTGTCCTCGAAGCCGGGGTGGCCGTGGCGGATGACTTCCTCGAGTCGGGCGTGATCGTCACGGCCGACGGACGCAGCCCCGAGGCGCGCTTCCGCATGGACGCGACTCCCGGGGACCTGATCAACGGCGCTCCCCTCGTGGTGCTCGTGAATGCCGGCACCGCATCGGCTTCGGAGATCGTCGCCGGGTCTCTCAAGGATCACGGCCGGGCGCTTCTCCTCGGGCGCAGGACCTACGGCAAGGGCTCGGTCCAGACCGTCATGCCGCTCGCTCATGGCGGCGCCCTCAAGATCACCACCTCGCGTTATTTCACGCCCTCGGGTGCCTCCATCCAGGGCAAGGGGATCGTCCCGGACGTGCTCGAGGCCGAGCCTGCCAGGACCACCGTGGCACAGGCCGCGAGAAACGGACTGCCGCTCCTGAAGCGCGACAGCGACGTGCGCGCCGGGCTCGAGACGCTGAAAGAGCGCGGCGTGCTCGCGCAGCGCGACGCCGGCATTCCCAGCGCGCGCAATCTCGTCCCCTGATCAGTTGGAAAAATCGCCTGCGGCGATTTTTCGGAGATCAGCTTCGTTGCCCTGCGAAAGAGGCTGGCGGAGGCGCTTCCCGCTATCCTGCCGCCCATGCTCGGGTGGCTCATCGATCTCGTCCTGCACCTCGACCGGCACCTGGTCGAGCTGCTCGCGACCTACCACCTGTGGATCTACCCGATCCTGTTCGCGGTGATCTTCGCCGAGACCGGGCTCGTGGTGACGCCGTTCCTGCCGGGCGATTCGCTGCTGTTTGCCGTCGGCGCGCTGGCGGCGGTCGACTCGAGCGGCACGCTGTCGGCCCCGCTGGCGAGCGTCGCGCTCGCCTTCGCGGCGGTGCTCGGCAACACCGTGAATTACAGCATCGGGCGCGCCATCGGGCCGCCGGCCTTCAGCGGCCGCTACCGCTTCCTCAAGGTTGAGTATCTGCGGCGCACCGAGGCGTTCTTCGTGCGCCACGGCGCCCTCGCGATCCTGCTGTCGCGCTTCATCCCCATCATCCGCACCTGCGCGCCCTTCGTCGCCGGCATCGCGCGCATGCCCTATGCGCGCTTCCTCGGCTACAACCTCGTCGGCGGCTGTGCCTGGGTGCTGCTGTTCATCTGGGGCGGCTACGCGTTCGGCAACCTGCCGCTCGTGAAGCAGAACTTCGGCCTCGTGACGCTCGCGATCATCGCCGCCTCGCTGGTGCCGCTCGCCGTCACGCTATGGCGAGCCCGTGAGCGATGAGCCTCCACAGTGCTCCGAGTCCGCCGCCGACCAGCAGCACCATGTTCGGCACCACGCTCAGCATGAAGCCGCGATGCCGGTCCTCGGCCGCGCGCACATAACCACGGAAGTAGAGTGCCCGGCCGACGATGAACAGGAGCCCGAGAGCCGCCGCGGCGATCGGGCTCACATAGAGCGCAAACAGCATGATTCCCGGCACGAAGATGATGAGCTGCTCGAGCGTATTCATCTGCACGCGGAAATAGCGCTCGAACACCTCGTGCCCGCTGGTGGCGGGAGCGGCCACCTTGTAGGTGCCGCGGGCGCGGGCGACCGCCAGTCCGAAGAAGAAGAACTCGACGAGCGCAGCGGCGAGCACCAGATGAACGAGCGGCATGCGTACCCCCTTGTGGCTAGCATAATCGAGGCGTGGCGCGGCCCGCAGGCCGCCGGGGCGGATCCCCGCGGGAGTCACGCCGGTGGCACAATGAGCGCATGAGCGAGAAGGTCCGGGGCTACGCGCACCGCGTGGACATCGCCGCCGATGCCGCCCGCGTGTGGCGCGCGATGACCGAGCGTGAGCTTCTGCGTCGCTGGTGCTCGCCGGATGCCGAGATGCAGCCGCGGCAGGGGGGCCTGTTCCGTGCGCGCGTCGACCGGGTCACGGAGCTCGAGGCCCACATCGACGTGTTCGATGCGGGCCGGCGGGTGCGCTTCATCTATCTGCCGAATCCTTCACTGCCGCCCGCCGGCTCGGTGCTCACCGACGACCTGATCGTCGAGGGCGTTGCCGACGGCACGGTGGTGCGCCTCCTCGGCTCGGGGGTTCCGGGCGAAGCCGCGTGGGATACTCAGTACTGGCGGCTGCGCACCGCGTGGCTGCAGGCGCTCAACCGACTCAAGGTTTTCGTCGAGAAGCAGCTCGAGGGATGAGACCCCGATGACCGGCTTTCTGCTGCGCGCGGTGATCACGGCGATCGGCCTGTGGCTTGCCTCGGTCTACGTGCCGGGCGTGCGCATCGACAACGTGACGACGCTGCTGCTCGCCGGCCTTCTCCTCGGCGTGGTGAATGCCGTCGTCAGGCCGATCGCCTTCATCCTCACGCTCCCGATCACCATCCTGACGCTCGGTCTCTTTCTGCTGGTGCTGAACGCCGCCATGGTGGCGCTGGTTGCCTGGATCCTGCCGGGATTTCATCTCTACGGCGGCTTCAAGGCAGCGCTCCTCACCTGGATCATCGTCTGGCTCACCGGCCTCGTGGGCTCGCTCCTCATCGGAAAGCAGGGCTTCGAGCGCTACCGGCAGCGATGATGGGCGCGGATATCCTCGGGGCGATCGGCAACACCGCGCTCATCGAGCTCAAGCGCCTCCCGGGCGCCGGCAGTGCCCGCATCGTGGTGAAGCTCGAGTCCGCGAATCCGACCGGCAGCATGAAGGATCGCGTCGCGCGCGCCATGGTGGAGCGCGCCGCCATCGACGGGCGCCTCAAGCCCGGCGACACCGTGGTCGAGTACACCGCCGGCACGACCGGCATATCGCTCGCCTTCGTGTGCGCAGCGCTCGGCTTCAAGGCGCACTTCGTGTTCTCCAACGCCTTCAGCCCCGAGAAGCGCATCACCATGTGCGCCTACGGCGCCACCATCACCGACGTGCACAGCGAGGGCGGCCAGATCACCGAGGAGCTGATCCGGGCGCTCATCTCCACCGCGGACGCACTGAGCCTGAAGCCCGGGCACTGGTACTGCGATCAGCTCAACAACAAGGACGGCGAGAGCGGCTACTACGCACTCGGCGAGGAGCTGTGGCGGCAGAGCGGCGGACGGGTCGATGCCTTCGTGCAGGCAGTCGGTACCGGGCATTCGATCCACGGCACGGCGGACGCGCTGCGCCGTCACAATCCGCGCCTCAAGGTCGTGGCGGTCGAGCCCGGAGAATCGCCGGTGCTGTCGGGCGGAAAGCCCGGGGCGCACAACATCGACGGCATCGGCATCGGCTTCGTGCCGCCCCTGTGGCGGCGTGCGGACGTCGATGAGATCGTGCCCGTGCCTACCGCGCAGGCCAAGGCGATGGCGCGGCGTGCGGCGCGCGAGGAGGCGCTGTTCGCCGGCACCTCGACGGGCGCAAACCTGGTCGCGGCGCTCGAGGTGGCGCGGCGCCTGGGTCCCGGGGCGACCGTGGCGACGATCGCGGTGGACTCGGGGCTGCGCTATCTGTCGACCGACATGTACCGCAGCTGAGCCTCAGCGTGTCAGCAGCCGCTCCACCCAGCGGTACAGCAGGTACACGACTGCCGCGAAGGCGAGGCCGCCGAGCCATTCGGAAGCGGTAGCGAACGAGTCTCCCACCACGCCGATGGGGAACGGGTTGCCGCTCAGGGCGACCAGCGCCGTGAAGACGACCGCGAGCACGCTCTCGCCGACGATGAGACCCGAGGCGAGCAGCACCCCGAGCTGTTTCATGGGCTCAGGCTTCGCCGCGCGGTCCGCGCGCCGGTCGAACCACCAGCCGACGATCGCGCCCACGGTGACCATGAGGGTAGAGGCCGTGGGAAGGTAGATGCCGAGGCCGACGGCGAGCGGCGGCAGGCGCAGGGAGCGCGTGGTTTTCGACAGCAGCCAGTCGACCGCGATGATGCCGCCGCCGATGAGGGCCCCCCGCCCCATCAACAGCCATTTTTCGGGATCGTTCTGGATCACCGCCTGCGCGAGCGCGGAGATCAGGCCCGCCTGCGGCGCGGGCAGCGCGTGCGCCCCGGCGCCGGGCGCGCCCGCGAAACCGTAGGCCTTGTTGACGAGATCCAGCACCGGCGGGATGACGAGCGCGCTCGCGATCACGCCGATGACGAGCGCCCACTGCTGCTTGGACGGTGTCGATTCCACCAGCTGCCCGGTCTTCAGGTCCTGCAGGTTGTTGTTGGCGATGGCCGCGACGTTGAACACCACCGCGGTGACGAACAGCGAGTACGCCACCAGCGCCTTGCCCATCTCGGGGGGGAGCGCGGACTTGACGGTCACCACGAGGAACAGCGCGGTGGTGGCCACCACCAGGATCCCGATTCCCGAGAGCGGGCTGTTGGAGGCGCCGATCAGTCCCGCCATGTAGCCGCACACCGTCGACACCAGGAACCCCAGGACCACGACGATGACGATGCCGCCGATGGTGAGCAGCAGCGCATGCTCGCCGAGGCCTGCACTGGTCGCGAAATTCCACAGCAGCCAGCAGATGGGCAGGATGCAGAGCAGCGAGACGAGACCTACCTGATCGACGGGAATGTCGTGCTCGGTACGCGCCAGCGTGTCGCCCCGGCCTTCCTTGCGCGCGCGCGAGGAGGCGATGGCGCTCTGCAGCCCGCCGATCACCGGCTTCACGAGCTTCATGAGCGTCCAGATGGCGGACACGGCGATGGCGCCGGCGCCGACGTAGCGCACGTAGTGGCTCCAGGTGGCGTGTGCGAACTCGTCCACACCGCCCGCGGCCGGGTGCAGCGCGCTGAAGTAGGGCACTCCCCAGCCCCAGCCGATGACGGCGCCGACGAACATGGCGACACCGCAGCTGATGCCCACCAGGTGGCCGATGCCGAACAGCGCGAAGGAGAGCTGGAAGTCGAAGCCCGTGACCGGCCCCTGCCGCTCGCTCCCCAGGCGCAGGTTGTGCGCGACGTCGCCGAGGAACAGGCGCATCTGCACCAGCACCAGGAACAGCGCCGACACGAGCGAGCCGACCAGCACCGCCCTCAGGCCCTTGCCGCCGGACTCCACCGAATCCGCATCCGCTACGTCTCCGGAGCCGACCTTGATGACCTCGGCGCAGGCCGTCCCCTCGGGATAGGGGAGGTCTGAGTCCGTCACCAGCGCGCGGCGCAGCGGAATCGAATACATGACGCCGAGGATGCCGCCGGCGGCGCAGATCGCGACCGACTGCCAGTAGGGGAAGCCGCTCCACCAGCCGATCATGATGAAGCCGGGCAGCACGAAGATGATCGAGGACAGAGTGCCGGCGGTCGAGGCCACCGTCTGCACGATGTTGTTCTCCTGCGCCGTGGTGTTGCCGAGCCAGCGCAGCAGCGCCATCGACAGCACCACCGCCGGGATGGAGGTGGAGAAGGTGAGCCCGGCCTTGAGCCCGAAGTAGACGTTGGCGGCGGTAAACACCGCGGTGAGCAGCACGCCGAGGATGACGCCCCGGACCGTGAGCTCGGCGCGCGATTCAGTCCTCATGCCGTGACCCCTCGAGTTGTTGCTCTTGTAGACGCGCGCGCGGCGCGCATGCTGCGCGGCCTTGCCGCCGGCCATCTTAGCCTCGTGCCGCGCACGCGCGCTATGCTTCGGTTGCGCGCACGGCTCACCGCGGGTGGGCCCGCGCCGCCGGAGGTGAGCTCATGGTCAAGGTGCTGGTCGGAGTGCTGGTCCTCGCCGTGCTGCTGCTCGCGGGCTTCACCTGGGCGACGCTGCACTGGTCGTACTCCGAGGGCGAGCGCGCCGGCTACCTGCAGAAGCTCTCGAAGAAGGGCTGGCTGTGCAAGACCTGGGAGGGCGAGATGGCCATGGTGACCATGCCGGGCACGGTCGCGGAGAAGTTCGCGTTCACGGTGCCTGACGATGCGGTCGCGGCGAAGCTCAATGCCAACAACGGCAAGCGCCTCTCGCTCCATTACCAGCAGCACCGGTGGATCCCGAGCTCCTGCTTCGGCGAGACCGAGTACTTCGTCACCGGCATGCGCGTCGCCGAGTAGGCGTCGCCCGGGCCGTCCCGCTCACTGCTCGCGCCCGCCCCGATCGCGCGCGTGCCGTCGAGCGTCCCGGGCGCGTGCGTCCGCGGGACTGTCGGGCTCGCCGCCTGCCGGCTGTGCGGCGCTCGTCGCCGTGCCGGTCGTGGCCGGCGCCGCGGCCCTGGGCGCCTCGCCCGTGGGGCCGGGGCCCGAGGGGTCGCAGGCCGCCACCAGCATCACACTGAGTACACCCGCGGCCGCTGCAGGGAGCTTCCGCATCGCGCCGCGCGCCCTATCTCACTCCCGCCAGCAGCCGCCGCGTGAGCGGCGTCAGGAGCAGCATCACCACCCCCGCGATGACGCCGTACCAGAAGATCTTGAGGAACAGCGCCGGGAGCGACTCGAGATGGCTCGCATCGTACTGGCCGGTGAGCTGACCCGTGAGATTGCCCCCCAGAGCGAGCGACAGGAACCACATGCCCATCGCCTGGCCGACGAAGCGCGGCGGCACGAGCTTGCTCATGTTGGAGAGGCCCACCGGCGACAGGCACATCTCCCCGCACACGTGCAGGAAGTAAGTGCCGATGAGCCAGGTGGACAGCACCTGGTGGCCGCCGAGCACCCGCAGCGAGGCGACGTACATGACGAGGAAACCGCATCCTAAGAGGACCAGCCCCACGCCGAACTTGGCCGCCGCCGGCGGATCGCGCTGGCGCCGCCCAAGCGCGAGCCACAGAGCTGCGAACATCCCGGCGAGGATGATCACGAACAGCGAGTTCATCGCCTGGAGAATCCCGGGCGGCGCATTCCAGCCGAGGAGGACCATGTCGGTGTAGCGCGCCGCGAACAGGTTGAAGGTCGCACCCTGCTGGAAGTACCCGGCCCAGAAGGTCACGGAGCCCGCGAACAGCGCCACCATTACCAGCACCCGCTTGCGCTCGGTCGAGTCGAGCCCGGCGAAGAACAGCAGGTAGGTGAAGTACCCCACCGCGAGCAGCGCAAACACCCACGAGGCGCCGGAGGCGAGCAGCGCCGCATCCACGTGCACCACGCCGCTGACGGCGAGCAGCACGACGGCGGCCGCGAGCGCCGACAGCACCACGATCGGCGTCCACGAGGCGCGCTGCTCCGGGGCGACGCCAAGCCCCGCCGCGCCGAGGAAGCGCCGCATGTAGAGGAAGGTGACGACGCCCGCCGCCATGCCGAGCGCCGTCATCGCAAACCCGAAGCGCCAGCCGAAGGCGGTGGCGACGAGCGGCACGATCACCGGACCCAGAAAGCCGCCGGTGTTGATGCCCATGTAGAAGATCGAGAAGCCGGCGTCGCGCCGCGCGCCGCCCTCGGGGTAGAGCGCCGCCACCAGCGCGCTCACGTTGGGCTTGAGCAAGCCGACGCCCGTCGCGATGACGAGCAGCCCCACGAAGAAGACCGGGGTCGTGCCGAGGGCGAGCAGCGCGTTGCCGAGGGCGATGAAGAGGCCGCCGGCGACGACCGTGCGCTGCGCCCCGGCCAGCCGGTCGGCGATCCAGCCGCCCAGGAGCCCGAAGAGGTAGGTGCTGCCGACGTACAGACCGTAGACCGAGGCCGAGGCCTTGTCGTTGAGCCCCAGGCCGCCGCTCGCCCTTGGGGCCACCATGAAGAGGATGAGGAGCGACTGGATCCCGTAGTAGGTGAAGCGCTCCCACAGCTCGGTGAGGAACAGCGTCGCGAGCCCCAGGGGCTGGCCGAGAATGGTGCGCGGCGCCGCGGGGGCTAGCGTGGCGTCCAGCGCCCGGCTCATGGCGGGGGATTCTCAGTCTTGCTCGCGGAGGCGGCGTCGCGCGAGCGCATGCGGGAGAGCACCTGCGCCATGAGGATGCCGCCCTCGTAGAGCAGATACATGGGGATCGCGAGCGAGCACTGCGAGATCGCATCCGGCGGCGTCAGCAGCGCCGCCAGGATGAAGATGCCGATCAGCACGTAACCGCGGTTCTGCTTCAGCTTCTCGACGCGCACCAGTCCCATCACCACCAGCAGCACCACCGCGACCGGCACCTCGAAGGCGAGGCCGAAGCAGAAGAACATGGTGAGCACGAAGTCGAGGTAGTTGTTGATGTCGGTCATCATCGCCACGCCCTTCGGCGTCGTCGCGGCGAAGAACTGGAACATCACGGGAAACACGAAGTAGTAGGCGAAGGCGATGCCGACGTAGAAGAGCAGGATCGAGGACAGCAGCAGCGGCACCGCGAAGCGCCGCTCGTGGCGGTAGAGGCCCGGCGCCACGAACGACCACAGCTGGAAGATGACGTAGGGCATCGCCGCGAGGAGCGCCACGAAGAACGACAGCTTGAAGGGCGTGGTGAAGGGCGACATCACGCCGGTCGCGATCAGGTTGCTTCCCGGCGGGAGCTTCGCCAGGAGCGGGGAGGCGACGAAGGTGAAGATCTCGTTGGAGTTCAACACGCAGGGGATGAACGCGATCCCGACCGCCACCATCGAGCGCAGCAGCC
>Ga0335081_10010375_pt1 | contig 15054 bp, 15 predicted proteins | sample Lox_Sample_35_FD_206713 | JGI IMG/M metagenome (GOLD analysis project Ga0335081, IMG submission 206713) | Soil microbial communities from Loxahatchee National Wildlife Refuge, Florida, United States - Lox_Sample_3.5 | ecosystem: Environmental > Terrestrial > Soil > Wetlands | place: USA...
CTCTGGCTCGGGAAACTGACCAAGCCGGACCAGGCCGGCTTCACGCCGGAGAATGTGAAAATCTACCGGCGGCATGCCACGGCTTCTCTCGCGGCAGATACGGCCTATGCCGTGCAGCGGAACTGCAACCAGTGCCACGTCGGCTGTCTTGACTGCCATTTCGGCCCGCAGAAGAAGGATGCGTCAAATCCCCGGAAGGGGCAGCACTCATTCGTCAGGAAGCCGGATGCGCTGGCCTGCTACGGCGGCGGACGTTCGTTCAGCTGTCATGCCGGGCCAATGGAGCGGCGGCGGGGCGACGGATACCTGCGGGGTGAATTCACGCAGGCGAGCGAGCAGGGGAAGCGGGCGCTGAAGGATATGCCCGACATCCATGTCAGGAAGGGCGTTGCCTGCATAGACTGTCATGAACAGAATGCCGGGACCACCTTCCATGCCGACCTGAAGCGGCAGGGCGGATGCGTCAACTGTCATCCGAAGACTGTAGCGAACCATGCCACGGGTATTCACCGCAAAGTGGACTGCGCCGCATGCCACACGACGCTTATCGGAGGGTATGCCTTTAATTTCTGGACCCTGGGAAGCGATCACGGGAAGGAAAATCCGGTCATGAGAATTCAGGACTACTACACGGATGCCATGCCGCCGATCCTTGTCAGGAATCCCAGCGGCATCTGGATCCCGGTCCATGTGGTGCCGCACACTTCGGGGAATGTGAAGGCGGGGGAGGTGAAGCTTTCGAAGGGACTGGTCTTCCGGAACCGGCCAGATGCGGCCGTCGAACGCCGCTATCCGTCGAATGACTCCTTTGCCGTCACCGGGCTGGTGAGGAACATGGACAGCAAGGACCGCGATACGATGGTCTGGTTGAACGTCGACCGCGTAGCGCACGCGACGGGCCGGTCCCGGCCGTGCGGGAGCTGCCACGCCTCCACGACGCAGAAGGTGACGACCGGCTTCAGCGGCGGCTCCTACCGGGACGTCAGGGATGGTTCCTATTCGATCATTGCCGATGGAAAAGGGCTGCGAATCACCGATTTCAAGGGGCCCGGCGGGGGACCTCCTCCTTCAGGGCTCGCGCCCCTCTTGACCAAGTGGGGCGTGAAGGGCGACTTCAGTCTGCCGCCTATCAGGGAAAAGAACCTGTACCGGAAGCTCGAGCAGGACTACCGGGCGGGCATCTTCGAACATTAGCAGGCCTGCCGTCACGGCAGGCAATCACGCGCGGAACAGGAGCTCCCGTTGAAACACTTGCGAATTCAGATCCTGATGGGGCTGGGGCTGATTGTCCTGTCCGCATCGCTCTATGTCATCCAGATCCGGCTCTTTCATTCCGCGCGGGACACTTTTTTTTACCTGTTCCAGGACCTTGCCTTCGTGCCGATCCAGGTTCTGCTCGTGACGGTCATTGTGGACCAGGTCCTGCGGATCAGGGAAAAGACGGCCATGCTGAACAAGCTTAACATGGTGATCGGGACGTTCTTCAGCGAGGTCGGGAACCGGCTGTTGAGATCGCTCGCCGGGTTCGATCACCAGGATGAGCAGGTGAGGCAGAACATGATCGTGACCAGGGACTGGACGGACCAGCGGTTTTCCCAGGCGGCACAGGAAGCCTCCCGGCTGGATATCCGGCTGGACCACGCACGGAGCGATCTGAATGAACTCAAGGCATTCTTGGCCTCAAAACGGGATTTCATGCTGCGCCTGCTGGAGAACCAGAACCTGCTGGAGCATGAAACTTTTACGGACCTGCTCTGGGCTGTCTTTCACCTGACCGAGGAATTGGAAGCCCGGAAAGACCTCTCGCACCTGTTCCGGGCCGACGGCGAACATCTCGCCGGAGACATGACGAGGGCTTACGCGATACTGATCGTCGAATGGCTTGCCTACCTGAAACATCTCAAGAACGAGTACCCTTACCTGTTCTCGCTGGCCCTGCGCACGAACCCCTTTGACCCGTCGGCATCGCCGGCCGTGAAGTAGATAAGAAGTTTTTTAAGGATGGGTGTACGGGAAGAATCGGGGAAGACCGTCAGAACATGAGGCTCGGGCATGCTCCGCCAGGCCCGCAGGCCATGCCCGGCGAAGAGGCGGCGACGTTTACTTCTTGAACTCCACCGGATCGCCCTTGACCATGACGTCGGTGCTCTTCCGGACCACGGCCGTCGCTGTATGTTCCTTGACGAGGAAGACCAGCGCTTCCCCGATCACGCTCCGGGGAAAGTTTTTCTGGAGGGGCCGCGAATAGACGAGGAACCGGTCTCCCGGCTCAACACCGTCTGCGCTTCCCTTGTCGAGGTATACGATATCGGTCTCCGCGCTGATGGTGCGGCCGTCCACGACTTCAAGAATGTACCCCGACAGGTCCTTCGTTTTTGCCGGTGCCGTTCTCTCATAGAGCAGCACCGGTTCTTGATAGGGGGTCAGCCTGCTGCCCTTATCCGCGTAATCAAAGGAAAGGGTGATCCGGCCCGTATAGAACTCTCCCTTTTCCTTTGACACTACCTGGAGTATGCCGAGGACCTTGATCAGCCGGCCGAATTTCCTGCCCGTGACCGGGTGTTTCACCTGCTCGAGTGGCCTGAAGATCAGGAACCTGTCGCCCACCGCGGCAGGCTCTTTCGATGCGATGCTGATCAACACGAGATCGTCATAGCCATAAATGGTCTTTCCCTCTTCTGATCCGACGATCCTCCCCCGGTCTTCCTCCTGGTTCACGAAACCCGCGTTCAGCATCGAATACTTGTCGACGAGGGGCAACTGCTCTTCCTCGGGAAGGACCAGGCGGGACATCTGCGCTTCCTCCGCGGGTGCTTGCTCTGCGGCTTTGGCCTGGCTTGGTTTCACGACGGCTGGCGTTTCCGCAGGGGAGGGCGCGGCCGGTGCGGGCTGTTCCCCGAGCTGCTCCTGGACGGCAGCAGACGGTGACTGCATCGCCCGCTCGATGGGGGCGATGCCCGGTATCGTCAGCGTGTTCCCGGGATAGATCAGATCGGCGTTCTGGATGGACGGGTTGGCCTTCCAGAGGAAGGGCCACAGGTAGGGGTCTTTCAAGAAGGTGTTCGAGATGTCCCACAGCGTGTCCCCCCGCTTTATCGTGTAAGCCTTCTCCCCCGCGCCAGGTGTCGTCGTTGTTTCCTGCGGCGCCTCCGTCTTTCCCGCCTGCGCCGGAATCACAACGGCTCCAGCTTCCTGCTTCGGCGCGGCCGTATCAGAGGGCTTTGAGGTTAGCTCTTCGCCCGCCGCAGGTCTCTCAACTCCTATCTGCTTCTGTTCCGGAGAGGGTGCTGAACCCGGCTGGGCCTGATCCTGCGAGAACGCCAGGGCGGGCATGAGTGCGACGATAAGCACTATGAGGGCCCGGCGGATGAGGGCGAAGGGACTGCTGGTCATTCCTGCCTCCTTGGTTTCTGTTTGGTTTTCTTCGGGGTCTTTTTCTTAGCCGCGGGAGCCTTTTTCCCGGGAGACGTGGTGGTGGGTTTGGAATCGACGGCGGGCTGGAGCGCATTCTTTGCCGCCTGGCGTTCTTCCATGGCCTGCAGCCTTGCGGCCAGGGAGCTGACCGCCGCATTCGATTCTTCGAGCCTGGCCCGGGTCTCGTTTTGGAGGCTCTGAAGTTCGAGGAGCTGTTTCTGGAGGATGGCGACTTCTTCGGTGAGCGGGTCTGGTTTCGGCGGCTGCTTGGGCGCACAAGCCATGATGAGGAGCAGCGAGAGTACGGCCAGGATGCCGGCGCAGTATTTCATCGAAGACGGGCCCCCCTTATGAATGGTGCGGTTCGTTCCCTTCCGCGTCCTGCCGCCACACCTGCCCGCGGGAGGTGATGCCTGGCTCGCATGGCTGCTTTAAGATAGCCGAGATGCGTCTTGGTTGTCAAGAGAATTCCGAGAGAAACCTTGCTTTTAAAGGGTCTTTTTGGTATTCTGCCGATGCCATGATGACCGAGCAAAAAGAGGGGCCGTCGGGGATCAGGAGCCTGCTGTATCTTCTTGGCTTTGTGATCCTGACGGCGCTCGCCATCGTCCTGCAGATCAAGTACCGCGGGTTCGAAGGGCCGCTGTCCGACAACATCCTGATCATCATCCTGATCAACGCCAATTTTCTGCTTCTCGTAACCGTTATCTTCATGACCGCCCGGAGCCTGTGGAAGCTCTCGATCGAACGCCGGCGCGGGGTGCTCGGCGCCCGGTTCAGGACGAAGCTGGTTGCGGCCTTCGTGAGCCTGTCATTCATTCCGCCGGTGCTGCTCTTTATCATCGGGAGCGGGATGTTCACGAAGAGCATCGAGCGGCTCTTCAGCCTCAAGATCGAGAATTCGCTCCAGGACTCGGTTTCCGTGGCGCAGTCGTATTACGACCGGCTGCGGTCCGAGGCGAACCAGTTTGCTTCGCAGATCAGCGTGCAGATGACCGAGGAGCGAATCCTGGCCCGGTTCGATACGCCGGTCCTCAAGGACTACCTGCAGCGGAAGGCGGACGAGTACGGCCTGGGGTCGGTCGAGCTCTTCCTTGCGCCGAAGGAGCGCTCCGTTTCCGTCGTGACCGGGAAGTTTCCCTCTCGCGCCTTTGCCGCCACATCTTTCGACCTGGCTGCACGCGCCTTCGCCTCCGAGAAAGCGTCCGTCGTCGTGGACCTCGGCAAGAAAGGGGAGATCGTCCGTGCCGTCGTGCCTGTGTTCGCGACTCCCGACGACCGTCAGGTCGTGGCTGCGGTCGCCGTCAGTATCTACGTTCCCGAGAGTCTTGCGTCAAAGGCCGAAGGCATCCGGGCCGGGTACGAGCAGTACCGCTCCTCGTTCAAAGGCAAAGAGCCGCTCAAGCTGTCCTACCGGCTTGGCTTTCTGACGGTGACCCTGGCGCTGCTGCTGGCTGCCATCTGGGTTGCCCTGCGCGTCGCCGCCGGCATCACCGTCCCGATCCGGAAGCTGGCCGAGGGGACCGCCGCCGTCGCCGCAGGCCGCTTCGACTACCGCATCGATGAAACCACGGGCGACGAGGTTGGCATGCTCATCGATTCTTTCAACAAGATGACGCACGACCTCAAACAGTCTCGAGAGCAGCTCGAGCACGAGGTATCCTATAAGGAAACGATCCTCTCGAACGTCGAGACGGGCGTGGTGTCCATGGACAGGACGGGCAGGATCACGACCATCAACCGGGCAGCCTCGGAGATCCTTGCCGCGAACGAGGCCGATGTGCTCAACAAGCGGTATGACGACGCCTTCGCGTTCATTCAGCTCGATCCGATCAGGGCGCTGTTCCGGAAGCTCGAAGAAGGCCGGGGCCGCGCCGAGTCCGAGATCGAGCTCACGGTCCGTGGCCGCGTGCTGACGCTCCGGACGCGCGTCTCTACGCTGAGGGACGGCGCCGGCACTCCCGTGGGATCGGTGATCACCTTCGACGACCTGACGGAACTTATCCGGGCGAAGAAGGCCGAAACGTGGCAGGATGTGGCGCGCAGGATAGCCCATGAGTTCAAGAACCCGCTCACGCCGATCAAGCTTTCGGCCGAGCGGCTGCGGAAAAAGCACGCAGAGGGGGCTGCAGACTTCGACGCCGTATTCGATGAATGCAGCAGGACGATCGTGCAGGAGGCGGACGGCCTGCGAAAGCTCGTTGACGAGTTCGCGGATTTCGCACGCATGCCGGGCTCCAACCCGGTGCCCCAGCCGCTTGTGCCGGTGGTCGAGAGCGCGGCCCAGTTGTACGCCTCTGCGCACCGGGACATCACGGTCATCAGGGACCTGGCCCCCGGCATGCCGGAGGTCATTCTCGATGCGGAACAGATAAAACGCGTATTCATCAACCTTCTCGAGAACGCGGTCGAGGCCATGGGAGGCAGGGGCAGGATCTGGATCACGTCCCGGATGACCGAGGGCGCCATGGCGCAGATCGAGGTCGCCGACGAGGGGCCGGGAATAGCGCCGGAGGACCTTCCGAGGCTGTTCCAACCCGATTTTTCCCGCAAGAAGAAAAAGAGCGGCCTCGGCCTTGCCATCGTGCTTCGCATCATCAAGGACCACGGCGGATCGATCCGCGTAGAACAGAACGCTCCCCGGGGAGCGCGGTTCGTGATCGAGCTGCCGGTGTCGGTCAAGGCAGAAGAAGTACCGAGCGCATAGCCCGCCGTTCGTTCACCGGACGAGTTTTCCGGGTGCGGTGCCGGATAGCCGGTCCGGGGGCCGTCACCGCGAATGCTGAGACCTGAACCTTACCCGTGCCTGAAAGGGGATACCATTGGATACTGCATCAACAATACTGCTTTCCGTCCTCGCCCTGTTCCTGATCGTGAAGCTCTTCGGCGTTCTCAGCCGGCTGGGGATCAAACAGGTTACACCCCGCGAACTTGACCAGAAAAAGGGGATGGTACTTCTCGACGTGCGCACAAACAAGGAGTACGAACAGGGGCACATACCCGGTGCGGTCCACATCCCGCTGTCCGAGATCGGCGACAAGATCAAGAAGCTCAAGAAGGACAAGGAACTTGTGGTCTATTGCCGGAACGGGAGCCAGAGCATCTGGGCCATCAAGCGCCTGATGGGCATGGGCTATAAGAACCTCGCGAACCTGAAAGGCGGCTACCATGCCTGGAAAAGAGCTCATCGCTGAACTCACGGGGGACTACCGGAAGAAGCGGCCCCGAATCGCCGCAAGGCTCGCGGAGTTCAAGGCCGTCTATGAAAAAGGGGACCGCGCCATCTTCGAGGAGCTCTGCTTCTGCATCCTGACGGCCGGGAGCAGCGCGAAGATGGGAATGCGCACCATCGAAGCGCTCAGGGACATTCTCCTCACCGGAAGTGAAAGGGAGCTGCAGCAGCGCGCGAAGGCCCATCGCGTCCGGTTCTGGCGGATCAGGCCCTCGTACATAGTCGCCACCAGGGAATATCTCCGGGATGCCTGCGGGATGAAGCTCTCGCGGCTGATAGAAGCGTTCGATTGCCCGCAGGCGCGGAGGGATTTTTTTGCGAAGAACAAATCCGTGAAAGGGCTGGGATACAAGGAAGCGAGCCACTTTCTCCGGAACATCGGCTTTCCCGGCTACGCCATCCTGGATAAGCATATCGTCAACAGTCTCCGCGAACTGGGCGTGATCAGCAGGGGAATGCGCCCTACGTCCCCGGCGAGATACCTCGCGATCGAGAGGCGGTTGGCGCAGTTCGCCGCGGAGATCGGGATCGATATGGACCATCTCGATCTGCTCCTGTGGTCGCGAAAGACCGGGGAGATACTAAAATAGGATGCCATGCGCGGGATCGGAATGAATAAAATAATTCTTGCCGTGACTTCGGCGCTGGCCGTGTTCCTTGCCGGCATCAGTGCTTCTGCCGGAGAGTGCCATTACACCGACCGGGATGGCGCGGTTCACTTCGTCAATGACATTTCGCAGGTGCCGCCCGAATACCGGCATCAGGCAACGAATGCCGCATCCCTTCCTGATGCGAGCATCGTCGGTCGTCCCGGTCCGGCCAGGAGCGAATGGCCGCGGGACCCGATCTCCCCTGACAGGCCCGAGCGAAGAAAACAGCCCTTTGACGGCACGGTCGAAGTCTTCATGACGTCGTGGTGCGGATACTGCAAGAAGCTAACGACATTTCTCGACAGCAAGGGGATTCGCTATAAGACGTTCGACATCGAAAAGGACAGCGCAGCGAACAGGACCTATAAGGAGCTCGGAGGACGCGGCGTTCCCCTTTCCCGCATCGGGGGAGTTCTGGTGAACGGATACAATCCTAGTGCGATTCTGAAAACCATCGAAGACCAACAATAAGGTTGCTGGAATACAGCGGGCCGCGCCCTGCGGTCGTCCGCGGCAGGAACGGCAGCGCAGGGTGAGGGGCGGGGTCACGGAGCAAAGGAAGAGCCATGAGCGATAGAGGACTGAAGAAGGCGGTCATCATTGGCGCAATCATCGGAGCTGCCTTCACGCTCGGGACCGCCCTCGGCATGGATGTGTTTTTTTCCGATAAACTGCAGGGCACCTGGCGCGATGCAGCAGCAAAGGACGTGACAAAAATGTTCGGGCCCTCCTGCGGGAGGAATTATTTTGCGGTTACGCTGGTCCTGACCGTCGTGATGGGATTCCTGGCCGGATTCGGCGCAGTGCTCGGTGCCGCGGCAGGCGCGATCATGAACCGCTTTTTTAAATTGATCTTGAAATGACCAAGTCCACGACGGGATTGTCAATCATTGAACAGTGGCATCAGGCGTGTGAATGGACACTGCTCCTTCCTGTGGTTCTCTTGACAAGAGGCGATCTAAGATCAACGCATCCTAGACGGACGCTCTCGTTGAAGGGAGCGTCTGCTGCAAGCTTCGCTCAGCATCAAGTCGAACTGCGATATCACGTCCTGCGGTTTCATCCCGATCGTGATCGGGAGCATCACATCAAAGATGACCTGAAGTGGCCTGGTACCATTCGACGGTTCTGGACAAGCTGCGGAACAGGACGCCGACGGGTAAGTGTGCCTCCTGCAACAGTTACAGAGACTGCGTGGGCGGCTGCAGCGCACGGGCACTCGCGCCCCACTACGGGCAATCATAAACCTGCAAGAGCTCTCGTCGTCTATCAGGCTTTACTGGGACATCGGCCCGTCTCCGTCCGTCCCGGTCTCCGATTACTGCAGAATTGCAGACGAAATTGCATGCGGCAAGATCCTAGGCCTGCAGATAACGGGAACCCTGAAGCCTCAGCTCTTCCTGCCTCACCATCCTCGATACGCTCAAACGGCAGGCTGTCGCCCTGTCCCTGGTCGCGCCCAACACCGCCCCGATGCTCATGCCCCCAAGCTTCTCCGGCGGTATCGGGTCAAGGTCGTGATCGCGCAGACCGCATCGGTCGATGACCTTGGGATAATCGCGGAAATGGAGACGAACTTCGCGGGGAAACCGACAGTCGGAATCTCGTTCTCCGGCAACAACGGTTAGTGATGTCCCACTCTCTGCAGAAGTCCAGTACCCGTGGCAGCTCGCTGAAATCGCATCTTGCAACGAAACAGTCGCTAAATAATATATTAAAGTTCCGCCATGATATGACGATAAGAGTAGTGCAGCGGCCGTAGGAAATTAAGTAAGTGACTGGAAACGAGAGAAAAACAGGAGGGAGTATGAGGCTCCACAATCAAAAAGGTTTCACGCTCATCGAAGTGATCGTAGTCGCAGGCATCATTGCCGTGCTCGCCGGTATACTTGTTCCCCTGATCTTCAAGGAGATCGACGAATCAAAAATAGCCAGGGCTTCGGCAGACGTTCGTTCCATTTCAAATGCAGTGATAATCTTGCGAAAAGATACCGGGCAATGGCCGGTCAGCAGTTCTTGCCAATCAACAGTGACTTTGCTGACTGGCGCCGGAAACGTGCCAGCCTTGGCCGGTGGTTGGAACGGTGCGACTCCCTTATCCTTCGATTTGCGCTTGAATACGGATGATGTGCCTTGCTGGCCGAATACCTGGAAAGGTCCCTATTTGGCGGCGGTGAATGCCGACCCCTGGGGAAATGCATATATTACGAATGCAGATGCCTTTGTTTCGGGAGCAAATCCAAAACCACCGGTATGGATTCTCTCGGCAGGACCGGACGGTATCGTGCAAACAAATGTTACGGATATGGTGGCTTCCGGGGATGATGTCGGCTTACGGATTCAATAGAGGTGGGATACAGGTCTTCGCTTTATTGAACCGAATGCTACAACATCCGTTTTTCAAATACAAAAGCAATAGGGCCGGGATCTCCCGGCCCTATTGCTTTTTCCTGCAACCGTCATCATTGATCGCTTTGCTACACGTCGATCGCTTCACGGTCGAGACCGAGGTTGGTAAGCCCTGCTTTCCCGTTCGTCGCCGAGGGTTGATGAGGCAGTAAAAGCAGTTTCGCAATTTGCATGACCCTCAGCTTCCATCCCTTGATAGGCCAGTCGAGCTCATGCTTATCACAGACCAGGTCGAGCGTGTTGAGGTTGAATATCTCTTCTCGCAGCGCCTCGTCCACAAGATGCGGATCGGTAATTTTCCTGCTTAACGCGATCGCCCTGTTCAAATGTTCGCGGATCCGTGCCGCACGTTTCGCGCTGATCACTCCGTGCTGCTCCTTCAAGTCCAGGAGACCCAGCGCCCCGTCATAGGTGGCCCGAACGATTTCATCGCGGCTCATCCATTTTGTCTCGTAGTTCAGCGCGAACTTCCAGCTCGGCATGAGCATTGCCTGCCGATGTTCCTTGAGCGTCTTTGCGAAGAAGCGGTAGCCGTACTTCTCAGGATCCTCGAAGATGGCGCTTCCCGGATCGATGAACGGCGCAAGCGGCGCGATCAGGGGCAGCACCCTGCCGGCACTTCCGTTGCCGCCGAACTTGGTCATGAGCTCGCCACAGTACTTGACGGTGTCCATCACAGACTGATAGGTCTGGTTCGGCAGCCCCACCATGAAGAACAGGTCCACTCGTTTGCATCCCGCATTGATGAGCGTATCGATCATGCCCTCCAGTGCGGCATTGTCATAATTCTTCCCGAAGGTCCTTCTAACGTTGATGTCGTGAGATTCGGGGGACATCTCCACATTGAAGGTCTGAATGGAATCTATCGCCTTTCGGAGGAAGTCCTCCGGGGGCGGGATAAAAAACTCCATACAGACCTCGTTCCTGATGCGGTGCCTCTTCATGGCGTTAAAGAACCGGTCGGTGTATTCCCTGCCTCCCATGAGTATGTCGCCGAGTACGATGACCGGAGCTCCCGTATAGTCCGCGATCCTCCGGATGTCGTCGGCTACGAGTTCGGGCGATCGGAAACAGGCCTGCTGGCGCATGCAGACCTTCTTGAATGCCGAGAGCGAACCGCCGCAGGTCCCGCAATTGTGGTTGCAGCCCCGGCACGTGAAAACCGCGGTCACCGGATAGCTGAGCCAATACTTGAACGGAATGTAACCGGTTGGATCGAGGTATTTTATCACCATCTTGATCAGATGGGAATAGTCGAAATCGACATAGTCCAGGTTCTCGGGCCTGAAGGTTCGCTCGTTCACGACCATTCGTCCGTTCCGGTCCCGCCAGACCAGGTTCGGCACTGCTTCGAAGCCGTTCCCGGTTTTGATCGCGTGCATCAGCTGTCGGAGCGGTTCTTCCGTGGAGTCGCCGCAGAGGACGAAATCCACAAAGGGATAGTCCCGCATGATCTCTTCATGGAAATAGGTTGCGCTCAGACCGCCGAGGATGACCGGCGTATCGGGGTGATGTTTTTTGACGAGCTCCGCGAGACTGAGGCTCCCGTCGACGTGGGGGAGCCAGTGGAGGTCGATGCCGAATGCTGCGGCATGGAGATGTTTGATGAAGGGTTCCGGATCGAACGACCGGTCGCGCAGCATCTTCAGCGCCAGATTGATAATGCGGACCGACATGCCGTGCTGGGTGAGATAACCCGATATCGTAAGAAACCCGATCGGGTAGATCTCGAAGATGGACGATGAAGGGACCACGTCACTCACGGGACCGAAGAAGAGGGGCATTTCGCGGAACTTGAAAACGCTTGGCGGGTGGAGCAGGATCAGGTCGGTTTTAGGCATGGACTGGTTTATCTCCATATATGGTCCTGGCATAGCCGGTCGCCATCTCTTGCATAACGGATTCCATGGACTCAAAGAGTGACTCGAGATAGGTAACGATCGCCCTGTTGAAGGGGGACCGAATGGAGTCGCCCAGCATCCGGGTCTCGAGGTTGTACAGGTGCAGGATTTCAAGGAGGATCGCCCTGAACTTTTCCTCCGGGTAGGCTGCCCGCACCGCGTCGCAAAAGGTCGCCGAACCGGTCCACCGGCCGAGGATCGTGTAGACCGTCCGCGCGATCAGCCAGATCCTCTGAATCCGGATGTCGGCAAAGTCGCTGTACCGCACAGTAATCGCGAATGAGGGAATGGTGAGACTATCGAGAAAGGCACTGTCGACTGTTTTGGTCTTCTCAAAAATGTCCTCGAGGTCCAGGTCGCAAGCAGGCCGGCCGGCGGCAAACGCTGCTGCTGCCTCCTCAATGATGAGCCGGTCCTTATCAACCTCTTTCCGGATGTTTCCGTCGAGATAGGAGGAAAAAAAGGAAAGCGTAGCAGAAAAAAGAGAGCCCCTTTGCATGCCGTGGAGGCTCCTGCGCGAGAATTCGTGCATCATTTCGCTGTCCTTCTCGCACAGGATGCCAACCCTATCCATGTTTTACCGCCCGGTAGATCGTCGCGATTCCCATGGTCATCGAGTCGATTGTCACATTGCCGTAGCCGCAGGCGGCGATGACGCTCCTGAACTCGTCGGGAGGGTAGAACGCGCTGATGGACCGTGGCAGATACAGGTATGGGGCCGCTGTTTTAAGGACGATCCCTGCTATGAAAGGCATCACCCGGAAGACGTACCACTCGTACAATGCGCGAAACCACGCGGTCTGCGGCCGAGTGAGCTCGAGGCAGACGAACTTCCCGCCCGGCTTGAGCACGCGTTTTAATTCCTCGAGAGCATAGATCGTGTCGGGGATATTGCGCATGCCGAATGCCACCGTTACGGCGTCGAAGGTGTTGTCGGCGAAGGGAAGCTGTTTTGCGTCAGACAGAATGTAAGAGAGGTTCCGTCTGCCGCGCGACTTGCGCCGCGCCCTGCTTAGCATCTCTTCGCAGAAGTCGGCGCCGGTCACGGATCCCGTGGGCCCGACCTTCTGAGCCAGCAGGACCGCCAGTTCGCCGGTGCCCGCGCAGACATCCAGAACACGCTCCCCCTCCTTAATGCCCGAGAGCGACACGGCTCTCATGCGCCAGAAATGGTCAAAGCCGAGGCTGAAGCCGCTGCTTAACAGGTCAACGTAGGGGGCAACTGATGAGAAGATATGCTTTATGAAGAGGTCTCTCTGTTGTAAGGACATGGTCAATAGTAATGGCCGCGAACCGGCATGCGAGGGACAGCCGCGTTCTTGCACTCAGAACATCACGTTCTCCGATCAATATAAGATAATTCTGCTGCCCCTCAGCATATCGTGTCGGCAATCCTTGTTCCCGAACGGCGGCGGCTCATACTGCGCCCTCACCCCGTTCCTCATCCGTGTGCCCAGGGGCCTCAGTAGTAGAACTGGCCGAGCAGGATCAGGATCAGTAAAAAGAACCCGATCAGGACGATGGCAAAACCGAAGATAATACCGGCATCGGTGACCCAGGCTGCCTGGGGCTTTACCTCGTAGTCCTTGAGCCTGTTCTCGGCCGCGAGGCGCTCGTATTCGAGCGGCCGTTCGTGCTTCAGTTCATGGAGGCTCATCGTCCCGGTGAAGATGACGGTGTCCATGGGGAACTTCTCCGGCCTCATGTGCGTGTTGAAATAATGGATCGTGAAAATGAAGCCGGCGGCAAGGAGTGCTTCATCGCTGTGGATGACGGTAGCGATGTTGAAAGCCCACCCGGGGAGGAACTTGCTGAAAAAAACGGGGAACCAGAGGAACAGTCCTGACACCCCGATCATGCCCACACCCCAGAAGACAGCCCAGTAGTCGAACTTTTCCCAGTAGGTCCACTGGTCATGCCTGGGCCGGGGACCCAAGCCCAGGAACCATTTGAAATTGTTGTAGATGTCCTCGGCGTCCTTGATCCAGGGAACCATCGATTCGGGACCGAGGGGGTTGAATTTCAATTTTCTCACAATGACGATGTTGTGGATGACATAGAGGATGTGGGCCGCGAAGTACCCAAAGGTTATGACGGCGCATATCCGGTGAATGAGCGCAGCTCCCTGATAGCCGCCGAGGAACTTCGTGAGCCAGATTGCCCAAGGGGCCTGCGCATACTTTATCGGCATGCCCGACGCGACGAGGCCGATGAAACTCACGGCCATGGCGACGTGGAGTATCCGGTGATAGGAGTTGAACCGCCTGATCTCGGACATGTTATTCGCCCCCTTTCTTTTCCATCCGCTCTTTCAGCGCACGGTATGCCCAGAGGAAGGTATGGGTGAGGAAGAATGCGAACACGCTGATCAGGAGCACGGTCATGAACATGAAGGTATAGTACAGAACAGGATATTTCGCCCGGTTGCTCTCCTCGGCATGTGCATAGTATTTGGTAAAATTCGCCGTCGCGCCCGGGTGGCAAGCCTGGCACGTCGCCACGATGTTCTTCGGGGAGAGCCTGGATTCCGGGTCGGATGGCGGCAGAATGCCATGCGCGCCGTGGCAGTCCGAGCATTTGGCGATGGAGGTCGTGTAGCCGAGCCGCGTCACTTTGCCGTGGTACGTCTTGTGGTAGGTGTTCAGCTCTTCGGCGTGGCAATTTCCGCACTGCTTGATCAGTGCGAGCTTCCATTCGGCCTCGTTCGTCCTCGGGATGCGGTGCTCGGCATGGCAGTCGAAACAGGTGGGGACCGCAGGGTTCTTATTGTCCAGGAATTCTTTCCCATGGATGCTCTTGCTGTAGGCTTCAAACTCCGCGGGATGGCACTTGGAACAGACCGAGGGTATGTTCTCTCTCCGCGTTTCCGAACGGGCATCCGTCGAACGGAAGATGTAGTGCGACCCGTGGCACGTCTGGCAGTTGGGCGCCGCGGTGTTCCCCGCCACGAGAGCCTGGCCGTGTACGCTCAGTTTGTATTCGAGCGCTTTTTCAGTCGGAGCTCCCTCTCTGCCGAGGAAATGACAGCTTCCACAATTTACCTTCAGGACCTTGCCGTGCGGGTACGCCGACATTCCCACATGGCATTTCGTGCAGTCCAGCCCACCGTGCACGGACTGTTCGAAGGACTTCTTGTCGATGTATCCCTGCATGCCTTTCTGTACATGACAGGAGTAACAATCGTCCTTTGCAACAGCGACAGCAGTGAAAGCGAGACTGAACATCAGGGAACTGAACATGAGCACTGCAAGGCGGGTGCATTTCATGGTTTTAATATAGCAAAGAATTGCTTCCTGTCAAGGTAAGAACAGAAAAACCCATCCAGATTTTTTCGTTGTGCAGGATTCGAAAATGTGCGTTGGCTGGGGAACGGAATGCTTCGGGCCCTTGAAAATCGGGGAATGCCATCCAGGGACTGACCCGTCCCGGGTGAACGTCAGAAGAACAA
>Ga0335081_10010376_pt1 | contig 15053 bp, 9 predicted proteins | sample Lox_Sample_35_FD_206713 | JGI IMG/M metagenome (GOLD analysis project Ga0335081, IMG submission 206713) | Soil microbial communities from Loxahatchee National Wildlife Refuge, Florida, United States - Lox_Sample_3.5 | ecosystem: Environmental > Terrestrial > Soil > Wetlands | place: USA: Florida...
CGATTTTCGGTATGCCGATTCTCGACGTGGACAAGGCCCGCACGGTGATGGTCATCAAGCGCAGCATGAACCCCGGGTTCGCCGGCATCGACAACCCGCTTTACTACCTGGACCACACGCTGATGCTGTTCGGCGACGCCAAGGCTTTTGTGAACAGCATTGTTCACGAGTTGGCGGGGAATTCGCATTAGGGGCAGGCGGAAGAGCGCTTGCGGGCGGCAGAGGTTGAGAAGGCATCCCGGCCCCCCTGGCTGGATCTGTGTATGCTGTATCTAGTTTATTTTTCAATAGCTTAGATAAAGCATCGCCAGGGGGTTACCCCGGCATCTAAACGGCTAGCTCTGTTACTCCGCTTTAAGCCACTCCTAAGGACGCCAACCAGAGTTGTGGCGGCGTTACTTTCGTCAGCAGAACACCTGATTTGCGCAACTGGCCAGCCAAGTCCGAGTTTAAGGTTATCAAGACCATGTTTGTCCGCACCCCATATCGAAGCCTGCACACGCTCGTGCTACTGGTGTCTTTGTTGGTTTTGCCCAAGGCACACGCAGACGCGACCTTGCTGCTGGAAGAACCCTATGGGCACTTCGGAGCTTTCACTGCGACTGGCCACGCTGCCGTGTACTTGGATCGGGTGTGCGCGGAGACTCCGGTGAGGTTGCGGCGCTGCAGCCCAGGCGAAACCGGAGTGGTGATCAGCCGTTATAACAAAATTGCCGGATACGACTGGATTGCGATTCCTCTGATTCCCTACCTTTATGCGGTGAAAGAGCCAGAGGACGTTCCCCTGTTCGTGAATCCCAAAGTGGTCGCGTTTCTGCGCAATCAATATCGAAATAGTTATCTGGAGGAAATCGCTCCGGACCTGCCCAATGGTGAACCGCCCGGAGGCAACTGGACCCAACTGGTGGGATCGGCGTACGACCGGACGATCTACGGTTATGAGATCGAGACCAGCGCCGAGCAGGATGACGAGTTCATCCGCAAATACAATTCGCGGCCCAATCAGTCACATTTCAATCTGCTGGTGCACAATTGCGCTGATTTCGCGCGCGAAGCCATGAACTTTTACTATCCCAAGACGCTGCACCGGAATCTGATTGCCGACATGGGCATCACTACGCCGAAAGAGATTGCCAAGCTGCTGGTGAGGTTCGGCGCCAAGCACCCGGAGTTACAGTCTTCCGCCTTCGTGATTCCGCAGGTGCCGGGCAGCGTGGCGCGCAGCACCACGGTACATGGGGTGGTGGAATCGATGCTGAAATCGAAGAAGTACATTGTGCCGGTGGCGGCATTCGAACCCATAGCGGCGGGCGCTATGGCGGTGGCCTACGTCAGCGGCGGCGGCAGGTTCGACCCCAAGAAAAAGGCGCTGGTGCTGGCGCCGGGGCAACCGCCGGAGCCTCCGCTGGCGACCGCGGAGCGGCGCAGTTACCAGCGTGAACTCAATACAGCACTGGCAGAGGCTGCGCCCGAACTCAAGGCGCGCCGGAACGAAAAGGTCTGGGCGCATCTGGAAAACAACTCCGAGCCTCAACTCGATGAATACGGACGGGTCACGTTGCGTGTGCAGATGAATGAGGAATGGGTGGATGTAGGGATCGCGCGCGAAAACATTCTGCACGATGGCACTCCGTCCGACCTAGCAAGAGAGCTTTTGGCTGCCCGCCTGCAAGAAGAACTGCGGTCCGGCGACAGCCCGCGCGCCTCGGAGACCGAGGTAATGAACGACTGGAACATGCTACGCCAAGTACTGCCGCTCCATACCGACTAAGAAGACTTGCCCCCAGCTCCCTTCCAAAGGTTCCTCATTCGGCATCTGCCGTTCTCTGCTTTGAGCTCGGTAAGGTTCCTCTTCCCATCAGGTTCCATTGCTGGCGGATGAAGCTGAGCAGTCCACTGCGGTCGCGAAATGCTTCGGTGCCTCCTTCTTTGGTCACCGAGTAGGCGGCGGCGATGTTCGCAAAGGCCAGGCAGTCCTCCGGCTTTGCCCCGAGCAAGTACAAGTGGACGAAACCAGCATCGAAGGTGTCGCCGGCGCCGATGTCATCCACCATCTTGACTGCCGGCGGGGCCAAACTCCACTGCTCGTCGCCCGAACGGCATATGGCCGAACCCGAGCCCCGTTTCACCACCACAATCTTACAGAGGCCGGCCAGAAGATTGAGCGCCTGCGAAAGGTCATCCGTGTGCGCAATTTTCTTGGCTTCGCGATCATTGGGAAAGAAAAGATCGACATATTTCAGGACCTCAATCAAGTCCTGGCCCCACTTGTTCTCCGGATCATCGTTGGTGTCGAGCGAGGTGGTGAGACCTGCGCTCTTGGCTTGCCGGAACAGATCCATAATTCGCGGGCGGAGCGCGCGATGCAAAAAGAAAGAGGAAATATGAAGGTGGCGGGCCCGGCAGACGTACGCCATGTCGATGTCGGAAGACTGCAGCTCAAACATGGTTCCGGGATAGGTCAAGATGTAGCGATGCTGAGGATGAGGCAGCACAACGGTGAGCCCGGTGGAGGTTTTGCCGGTTCCTTGTTTCATCCGGCTGATGTCAACGCCCACAGCGGACAACCGCTCCGCCGCTATTTTCCCCAGGGGATCCGCACCGACTTTCGATACAAAGCCGACCGGCGTCCCCAGCACGCTCAAGTTGTGGGCGAAGATGGCGGAAGAGCTTCCCAAGGTCAGGGCCAGGCCACTGGCCAAGTGTTCCCGGTCGAGCACCAGGTCTTTGGGCAGCCCGTAGAGGATGAGATCCAGGTTGAGCTCGCCGACCACGCAGACCTCAATCATTCGAAGGTTCCTTTCGCAAGGTACTGTACGCCGCAGCGCAACTTCCTGTCAGGAATGAATGCTGACATTCTGCACCACGCGGCTGATAGCGCCGTTCGGACTAGGACAATCGGGCCGCAGATTGCATCGCAGAGAGAAGAAAAGGCCAAGCAGTTGACCGAAGATCACGTCCACCGGCGGGCGGTAGTCATCGGCGACGGTGAATGAGGTGGCGGGCGCGAGATAATGTTTCGCCAAGGACTCCATCGCTGAAACTGCCCTTCCGGCGACCACAACCTGGCTCCTGACCAGCCGCTTGTTTCCAATCTCCTCAATCAAGTCCCGCTCGTACTCCTGAACTCTGTGACCGGCCGATAGAAAACACACGAAGAGAGTGTCCAGATCCAGGGCTGCCATGGGGCCGTGGCGCAGGCCCAAAGCGGACTCTGACATGGTCAGCACCTTGCCCGCCGTCAATTCGAGCAGCTTGAGGGCGGATTCTCTGGCTACGGCTCTCAGTGGCCCCGATCCAACAAAACAAGCCTTGGTGTAGGGTGCCTTCGCCAGGGCCGCAGCGCAATCGGCCGCCATCGGTAAAAAGCTCTTTCCAGATTGAACCAGTTGCATCAGCACTTGCTCATATCTCGCAGGATCATCCGCGTGTGCCAGGCATTGACCGAAGACCACCAGGTTGGAAAACGAACTGGTCATGGCCAGTCCGCGGTCGTTGACGGCGTCATCCAGACAGATGCTTAGAACCTGCGGTTTGCCGGCACTGTCGCGAATCATTCGTGCATTCGCATTGCAGGAGATTACAAGATGATGGATGTCCGGACGCTTTCGGCAAGCGTTTTCCAACACTGCAACCCCTTCCGGGCTATCGCCCGAACGGGAGAACGCAATCCAAAGATATTTCTGCCGAGGCCTGACCAGTTCCTCGAAGTGGGTCAACAGATCCGTACTCGGAACCGCGATGACGTCGCACTCCCAAACCTTGCGAAGCAGGTAAACGAGCGACTGCCCAATGTAGTCGGAGGTTCCCGCACCCACCAGAAAAATTGCTGGTTTTGAGCCGGGCGTGCTGCCTAACCCCGCCGCCAGCAGAAAGTCCCTGATCTCTGCGCGTCTCTTCTGGAAAAGCTCGAAGGTGGTCAGCCAGGAATCGGGCTGCTGGGCGATTTCTGCAGGAGTGTGGGCCAACCCTCGGGTTGTTTTCTCCGTCTCCGGCAGATTCAACAATGCAGAGAGGGCATTCACTTCGCATTCCTCGTTATCACGGTTCGTACCAAAACACAGCTCCCTTTTCGATCGCGGGCAGGTTGTAGGTGACACCGCCATTACTGACAGTTCCTTCCACTGGGTGCACATCGCCGAGGAAGGGGAGAAAGAATCCGCGGCGTTGGCTGGTTCCAGCAAGGATAACTTGCACGCCGGTCTGCGGGGTTTGCACCGGATTCCCTCCCCCGCGCAGACCGGCGAAGTTTGCCAGGAACACGTGAGGCTTTCCGTCAACCTGTGCGATCGAGGTAGCGATCGCAGGAGAAGCAATCACGCGGATTGCAGGGTTGGCCTTCAGGCTTTCCAGAAATTCGTGTTCTTGATCGGGACTTGAGCCTGCGAAGTCCTTTTGCAGGGACGCATTGTAATCCTTTCCTGGGCACTTGCTGAACCGGATCAGATTTGCCTTGTCTCCCAGTCCGGTAGCATCTTCTCCCGTGACCAGCAAGAGCTTTCCCCTCCCGAGATAACCGCGCAGCCAGGTCTTTTCGTCCTCATTCATCACCCGTACGTCGGGCAGAATCAGCGTGCTGCCCTGAAAGTCCGAGAGCGTGCGCGGGGTTACGACTTGGAATTCCAGGTGTTGCTGCATGAGCAGAATAAGGATTCCGCGGTAGGAACCGATGAATTCCTCACCAAAAAAATTGCGCGTCGCAGGTGAAAAATAGACCCCGATCGGCGCAATCGGAGTTCGTGGTCGATAAAACGTCTCCTCCTGCGCCTTGATCCAGGAAAATATCTTCCTCCGCGTCGGCAAGTCGTTCGTCCCCGCCATCTCGTGGCCGGGAGCATCCCAGAAATTCGCCCCCGCCATGACCTCGGACATGGCCAGATTCATCATGGACTGGCGGGGATCGACGTTCTTATCGCCATCCCAGGAGTAGTTCAGAATCCAAGTGGCTTTCCCTTCTGCGAATGCTCGGAAGGAGTGCATCCCCACCTGATAGTAGAACCAGTCCAACGGGGTTCGGGATGAGGCCATGTGGTCGCCTTCGCCGAACTCGTATTCATGGGCGATAGCACCCACTACCGGGTACAGACTGTACACGTCTGCGCCGACGCTGCGAGCTTCGTGTTCAATCCCGGGATAGATTTCGGGAATGGTTTTGATGGCGGGATTCACGGACTTCGCGTTCCGGTCAATCTCCTGCACGAAATCGGTGATGGCCTGAATTCTGAAGTCGATCCAGCGGCGAAAGCTGGGATCGGAGAAGTCCTCCAGTTTTAGGTCGGTTCTGGCATCCAGGCCGGTTTGTTTCTTGAAGGCCGCGACGGTGTAGTCGTCGAAGCTGGCCCAAGTGTGCTCCCAGCCCTCGAAATGAGTCATCCAGTAAGGAATATCTACGTAGATTCCGTCAATGCCGGTAGCGGCAATTTGCCGGACGCGCTGCATGTAGGTCTTGCGCCACTCAGGGGCGAAGGGAGTGACCCACACGTCCTCGTCGCCTTTAGCGATCCAGAATGCGTCGCCGGCACCGAAAATGGCAGGCTGACCGGCGAGGTTGCGCTGCAGCCAGTCGGGATGATCTTTGGCCACCGTGTGCGGGGTTTTGTCGGCATTCGCAGTAATGCATTCTGTTCCCGCGATGTACACGAACGCCCGATTGCCGGCCGCGTGGGCCTTCTCGGCAAGGTCGTGAATCGCTTTCAGTTTCGGTTCGGGATTGAGAAAGCTTTCATACCGCCCGGGGATGTCGTTATCCACCTCGATGCCGAAGACGCCGCTTTCCAGGGCGCTGCGAACAATTTCGTCCGCGTTGCCGGCTTCAAGACCATAGGCCCCAATGCGCACGTAATGGGTCCAATCCTCGGTCGAACCCGGCGTCGCACCCAGGACGGGAGCGAGCAGCAGAAAAGCCAGAATCGCTGTGCCCGCGCTTCTCGTCCGGTATCGAGGAGCGAAAGCGACCCCCAGGCGAGCGCGGCTAGAACTCAAAGCGCACTCCCAGCTGCCCGTGGCGCGGTGTACTGCCCATCGCCAGGGACGTGATCTGTCCGAAGGTTGAGTCTCCAAACAGCGTGTCGGGGGGAGCAAAGCGCGGTGTATTGAAAGCGTTGAAAAACTCCCCGCGCAATTCCAGCTTCATGCCTTCCCGGGGAACAAACGCTTTAGATATCGCCAGGTCGATGTTGTGGATGCCATCGGTTCGCAGATTGGAGAAGTAGCGGGGCGCGTTGCCGGGCTGCTCGGAAGCGGGATCCGCAAAACAGTTCGAATTGAACGTGCTGGCGCCCGTCAGTGCAGACTTGTGCGCACTCACGCCACTATTCGGATTGCAGATTACGTTGGGGCGCTGATTACCATCATCCAAGGTCGGCTCCGACATGCCGATATCGATGGGTTGTCCGGATTGGAAAGTGAGGATGGTCGAGATCGTCCAACCTCCCACGACTCCGTCCAGAACGCGATTCATGTCGCGCCCAATCCAGCGTCCGCGTCCGATGGGAGCGTCGGCAATGATGGCCATCGCCAAACGGTGAGTGGCATCGTTGGCGCTGATCGAATGCTCGGCCTTCAGATTGTCCAGTTCCTGCGGATTGTCGGAAGCGAGCGAACCGATAAACGCGTTGCGCCCGGAGGAGGAATCGTCGGTTGACTTCGACAACGTGTAGCCGCCTTCAAAACTGATGTAGTGGCTGGCGCGTTTCTCGACGCGAATTTGAAGGGCGTTGTAAAACGACTGCGCCTCCAGCAGCGGCAGCCCTTCGAAGGGCCCGTCGAATTGCGGGTATGGGCGCAGCAGATTGATCAACGGAAGCTGGTCGTTGCCGTATTGTGAGTCTGGCTCGCTGAAAGTGCCGCCGGGGCTGAACAGAGACTTAAAGGGATTGGGGACCGTAGTATGCAGTTGGTCGAAGGTATATTGCCGGCGAACCGAAGAGGCAATGAAGTTGCGGTCACGCGTGGTCGGGCCACAACCGCAGATCCCTCCCGCGCCTCCCCACGGCAGGTGCGTACTGCGGTTGGCAGAGTAATCAGCGGAAACTACGAACTGTCCGGGCAGCAGCCGCTGCACTCCAAGACTCCACTGGTAGATGTCGGCGTTTTGCGCCTGCGTGGTGCCCAGGTCATTCTGATTGGCGAATCCCCAATCCGCCAGCGGGCCATATTTTTGGGCCTGAGGAGCCGGCAAGCCATTGGGGAAGGGGTTTGCGAAGGTTGCATCATTGCGCGCATCTACAGTTTTAAAATTGTCGTGGGTGAAATAAACCACACCGTCTTTGCGGAAAGCGGAGCCTGGAAATTGGAAGTTAGTGGCTACGTTCGAGCCAAAATAAACTCCCGCTCCGCCCCGAATGACGGTGTCCTTTGCAAACTGATAGGCGAAGCCTAACCGCGGCGCCCAGTTGTTGCGGTCCACGGGCACGGTGCGATGGTTGGAGTTGGCAAAGATGGTTGTCCCGAGCAGCGGTCCTTTGTTTAGGGGAAGCCCGGGGACGACCACTCCGCTGTTCCCTGTGAAATCGCTGAACTGTAGCCGGTTCTGCGACTCGTTGTAGGGCGTGCTCCATTCGTAGCGCAAGCCGAGATTCAGCGTCAGCCTGGGTGTGACCTTCCAATCATCCTGCGCGTAGAAACCGGTTTCTTTGGAGAGGTTGTGCACCTCGGGATAGATGGCGATACTGCCGGTGTCCCCAACTCCGGTCAGAATGTCGGCAAAAGGATTCCCCTGGTCGGGGTTGAACGCGTCAACCTGTTGCTCCGTCACCGTCTGCGCGAAGTGAAACGAGCCGGTGGGATACGGAGGCTGCTGGAAATTGTTGTAGAAAAGCCGCTGCTCCCCGCCGAATTTGAAGTTGTGCTTGCCCCGCACCCAGGACAGGGCAGAAGAGTATGAGTACAGGCTGTGGGAAAACTTGGTGTCTACACAGCACTGGTCGAAGAGCGAAGTCCAGGGCGAATCCACCAGGATCCCCGGCATCCGTGAAATGCCCTGGTTCGCGCCGTCTAGGAGCGAAGGAAATCCTACTGACGTTGCGGACGGGTAGGTGGTGAACCCCGGGGCGTAAACGTGGTCGATGGCGAAGCGGCTGCTCAGCAGCAAGGTTGGGCGGATGGTCCAGTCGTGCTGCACGCTGGCGTTCTCCACGCTGGTAAGTTGGTTGAGCCCATCATTGAACTCGCCGTCGCCCAGGACAGTTGGGACAACGTTAAACGAATGCAAATGGCTGAACCGGCCGGCCAGGTGGTTGGCATTATTGATCTGCTCGTCAATCTTGGCGTCGAACTGCAAAGTCTTGGTGCTGGAGGTAGTGTTGGCGCGAAAATTGTTGGTGCCATCAGGACCGCCCGGCTGATTGGGAAGCGGGTACAGGGCGAGGATTTTTTGTCCGATGGGATCCTGCCACTGCGGGCCAATCTGATTCCCGGGAAATGCGTCCCGATCAAATTCCAGGCATTGTCGTTGTTGCTGCTTAACACACTTTACCGAGTGAGGATTAAAGATCAGGTTCGGAACCACACTTCCCGTGTCCGGGTCAGTAATAAGGGCTTGGGAAAAATCGCCGGTGCGCTCCGCCTTGGTGGGGACAGTGGCCACAATTGGGACCGGGCTGGCTTCGAGCACACGCTCGATGTCCACGAAGAAAAATGTCCGGTTCTTCCGGATCGGCCCTCCCAAAGAGGCCCCATACTGATCGCGCGAGTGAGTTGGTTTGGGCAGGCCGGCCTGGTCACTGAAGAAATCGTTCGCGTCCAGCACGTCCCGCTGGCCGAACCACCAGGCGCTGCCATGGTAGGCATTGGTGCCACTCTTCAGCGCCATATTGACCACGGTGCCGCCATTGCTGCCAAACTCCGCCGAGAATGCATTGCTCTGGACTTTGAATTCCTGTACGGCCTCCACTGACGGCTCGTAATAAACGTTGGAGTTACCGCCTTCTCCCTGTTCCGGAGCGCTGATCAATGCCCCATCCATTCGCACTTCCGCGGTGGCATTGCGCTGTCCGTTGGAAACGAAATTGGTGCCGGTGGGGTAGTTGTCGGCGACTCCTGAACCTGCAACCTCACTAACGCCGGCGTTCAGAAAGACCAAGCCGAAAAAGTTCCGGTTTAACAGGGGAATCTCTTTCACGTACCGGCTGGTGACGTCGGTGCCCAACTCTGAGGTTTCCGTATCCAACAGCGGCGCGGTTTCAGTGACCTGAACCTCGGTGGAAGAACCGGCAGGGTGCAAGGTGAAATTGAGGCTGGTCTCCTGACCGACGGCCAGGACAACATCCTTTTGCTCCAGCGGCCGAAAGCCGGGAGCTTCCGCTTTCACCACATAGGTCGAGGGTCGAAGCGCCCGCAGAATGTATTCGCCGGAGTGATCGCTTTTCGCCGTCTGCGATACGTTGGTGCCCACTTCGGTGATGGTGATGGTAGCATCCGGCATCACGGCTCCGGTCGGATCGGATACCACACCCCGAATCTGCGCCTGATAGCTGGCCTGTCCGAGCAGCGTCCCCGGAACCAAAGGAACCAGACAAAGGGCAAGAGCCAGGTAGAGACGGACCGGCAGATACTCAGCACCCGGGATTCGCATCGAAGGCCTCCCGCGAAGGTCAATGCCGCAAGGTTTCGTATGCTTGCGTTTCAATACTTTTACTTTCGTTTATACTGATCTGTCAAGCGTAAAATACGGCTGCCAGCGGCGGAGGCTCCCGGCTCGGCCCCCCATGCCGTGGACAAATTGCAGCTGTCACGATAAAAGAATGTCAACCAGCCATGCCAGTGCGAGTAAACCAGTGCTGAACGAAGAACGCCGCCGACTGATCCTGGAAATCCTGAACCGGGATGGCCGGGTGCTGGTGGCAGACCTGGCAAAGCAGTTTCACACCTCCCAAGTCACCATCCGAAAAGACCTGGACATTCTGCATGGGCATGGCCGCATTCACCGCACTCACGGCGGGGCGTTGCCAGCCCGCGAGAGTGTGCTGGAAGATCCCACTCTGCGGGAAAAAGAGAAGCTGCATCGCAGGGAAAAACTGCGCATTGCCGCCGCTGCCGCCCGCATGGTGAAAGAGAGGCAGGTGGTGATTCTCGATTCCGGGACTACGACTACTGCCATCGCCCGGGCGCTGCGGAAGTTTGAGAATCTCACGATCATCACCAACGCGGCCAATATTGCTGCGGAGCTGTCGGGGTCTTCCCTTGAGGTCATCCTTACGGGTGGGACTCTGAGGAAGAACTCTTTTTCGCTGGTGGGTCCGATCGCCGAAGAAACTCTGCGACGATTGAACGCAGACATTCTCTTCCTGGGAGTGGATGGTTTGGATGTGCATCATGGACTCAGCACGCCCAACCTGCTCGAAGCCAAAGTCAATCGCGCCATGATGGACGTGGCCGGCGTGGTGGTGGTGGTATGCGATTCCAGCAAGTTCGGGCGGCGGAGTTTGTCGTCGATTGCCCCGCTTTCGGCGGTGCATCACTTGATCACCGACCGCGGAATTCGCAAGCCGGACATGGCAGCGCTGAAAAAGGCGGGAGTCGAAGTGACCCTGGTCTAGGAGCGTTTATGTAGCGCGGAGACGGCGGCGCTACTGCGAGGTTCCGCCCACTCCCCGAAACTGCGCGAACATTCGCTCGGCGTTTTTGTGGTACACCTTCTCAAGAACTTCATCCGGAAGTGCCATGCCATAGATTTTCCAGCGGCCCTGGCCCGGATATCCCCAGTAATCAAAGTATTCGTCGGCGGTTTCGAGCCAGCGAAAATGATTGCGATACATGGCTTCGTCCATGCCATTATCCGTACCAAACATAATGCGGTCTTGATATTTGATGAAGAATTCGCGGGCCCGCCGCGGCTGACGGCCCAGTTCCGCTTCCCGGGCGCCGAATTCCACCATCACATTGGGAAGCGCATCCAGCAGGTGCGAAACGTAATCGAGATTCTCCGGCCAGTTGGCCATGTGCAGCGCGACAAACGTGGTGTGCGGATGCTTGGCGAACATGCGGTCGCGCGCCGCCAGGATCGATTCTTTGGCGGGATATTTTGGCCCATAGAAACTCCAGTCCGGATGCTCCGTCAGTTCCTCATAGCGCTCATTGGTGTTGTCTACGGGGTGAAAGAAGGCCTCTGGATCGGTGACGTGGATGGAAACCGGAATTCCCAGGCGTCCGCATTCTTCCCAAATGGGATCAAGGCGCGGATCATCGACCGCTACCAGCTTCCCCGACTTGTCACGGTCCGTCAGACCGAGGTCTTTCAACTGCTTCAGGCCGCGCGCGCCGCGGGCGACGGCATCGTCGAGCTGCGCCACCATCTCCTGGCTGAAGTTGGGATCGTCAATCTTGCCCCAGTCGATTTGCGCGAAAACAATGAAACGTCCGGGATAAGGGTGGACCATTTCATCGATGACGTGTTGCAGCTTGTCACCCCACATGCCCGTCAGTATGACCACCGTCTTGACATTGGTGTTGTTCATGATCTCGATGACGCGTGCGGGCGGCATGTGATCGTCGATTCGCATGGCATCGTTCACGTGGTTGTGCACGTCGATGACGTAGTATTTGGCCCGATCTACGTTGTGGACGGGAGCATGCAGCATGGAGACTGGCTGAAAGTCTTTCAGCAGCAGAGTCTTCTTCTGTTCGGCATCGGCGGCGGATTTGTAGCCGATCTGGTCTTGGGGTTGAGGAGGGCTTTGCGCGCATGACCCTATCAATGAGGCCAGAAATAAGAGAAATGATACCGTGAGGTTTTTCGACATGGGACCCGCCTCCCTGCCTGCGCAATATCGCCTTGACACGTCCAGTAAACGAAAGTAAAAGTAATCGTTCGCAATATACCGCGCAGATTATTCACTTCACGAAGTGTGCATGTTACCATGCTGTGCGGGGGGTGGACTAGATGCCCCCTAAGGTGAATCGTCTTGTACCGGGGAAACCTAAGCCCCCACGGCCCAAACGCGTGACAATCGCAATTGGACTCATTGCTATCAACGGCCTTGTGATCGCTGCTGATTCGCAGGAGTCGTATGCTTTCATGAAGGGCCAGACGCAGAAGATCCAATATGGTTCTGCATTTGAAACGATAGCTATCGGCGGTAAGCCGACGGGCCATTCAGTGTTTGCGATTGCTGGTGCGGGGACCGGGCCGTACATCGACGCTGTCAGTCACCCCTTAATTGAAACCGGGCTGCATACAAAACCGAAGGAACTGGAAAACGCACTCAGGGCGCAATTGATCACGTTTTATGAGAAGCATGTGATTCCGTTCGCGTCTTATCCAGACAGTGAACGCCCCGACTTCGACCTCCTCCTCGCTCGCGGAAACACGAGCACTGGTGATCGCATCTGGCAGACTCACAAAAACACGCTCGCCGAGGTGTCACCTTGCGCTGCTGTGGGAGGTGGAAAATTCTATGCCGATAATTTGCTACAAAGACTTTATGAATACCGCCCAGTTGAGTTCGCCACATTTCTAGCAGCCTTTGTTATCTTTCAAGTGAAGGAAAACGTCGAAGGGTGCGGCAAAACGACGAGCATTCTTGTAATTGAGGAAGGTAAGGCTTACAGAATTGCGTGGGAATCCCTGTTGAAACTGGAGATTGAGTTTAGGCGTTACCCGTGGCTGGAGAGCGACGTGTTCAATTGTCTTGCAGAGCCAGACCCCGACGCAGCCAAGAAGCTTTGGGACCGCGCTACGAAGAGATTCGTTGATTTGCACTCTCGTTTGTCGGCAATCAAGCTGGAAAGTGACGGAATGGTTTAGTTAGTCAATTCTTGGAATGTGAGCGCAGGCGCAGTAACCATATGGCGCAGGGTATCCACAAACAGATCGGGATTCTTCCGACGATTGAAACGGAAGGTCATCTCATTGAGGTACGCGGGCAGATGCTTGGCCGAAACTTTGTGCCAGCTTCCAACGATGCCACGCTTGAGCAGCGAAAACGCCGATTCGACCGTATTCGTGTGAACGTCGCCACGAACGTATTCTTTGGCTCCGTGACAGATCGTTTCATGCGATGTGATGCCAGCACGCTTTACGGCTCCTTTGTAAGCGTTGTATTCATCGGTGACCAGCACGTCCACGTCTGCACTGATGTTTTCGGTGATGTATTTTTCCAAGGTGCCGGACTTCACATCTTGAGCATGGAAGAATCTGAGATCGCCGCCACGTTGCCGGATGCCAATCACAACTTCTTTGTCCGTTCCGCGTCCCGCTTGCCGATAGTTGCGACCACGCTTCACACCTCCGATGTAGGTTTCGTCCATTTCGACAGTACCGTCCAGCATGGGCTGTTCGATTTCCTGCATTGCGGCCCGGATGCGATGGCAGAGATACCACGCGGTCTTGTAGCTGACTCCCAAGGTACGCTTGACCTGATTTGCGGACATTCCCTTGCGTGCTTCCACCAAGAGCAGCACAGCAGTGAACCACGTTTCCAGCGGAAGGTGTGTATCGTGGAAGATGGTTTGGGTCAGCACGCTAAACTGGTAGCCGCATTCAACGCATTCAAACTTTCGCTGCGTCGGCACTTCAAACACGCGCTTGCTCTTACAGCGGATACATTCAACGCCCATCGGCCAGCGCAGCCGCTTGAGCATGTTCCGGCATTGATCGTCGGTAGAGAACATCTGAGTGAGGTCTTTGAGAGTCGTGGCTAGTAAACCTCCAACGAAGCAAGAGAAGCATCCGCTAGACCGCGTGCCGATGCGGAAACTGGCATCTGGGCTGCGGAAACAACTATTACGCCAGATACGGACAAAGAATCCTGATCTGAAGCTCGGTAAACTACGACAGGATTAGCGGTTAGGTTCATTGCAAGAGAAGAATAGCACGACGTTAATACTTCGTCAAGTAGATAATCATCTCGTTCGCAATATACCGCAATCGCGCAGGTTGTCCAAGGGCAATGGCTATGCAAATGGAGAAGCGCGAGATCGATGGTAACCTTCGATGATGAGCCGCTTCCGGCCGATCGTTTTGGTTTTCTATGTTGTGATGAGTTCGGCCTCGCCCGGTTTGGGGTCAGGGCAGAGCGCCCTCCCGGCCGGTGCGCCTGATTCTCCCGTCGACTTGCGGATCCAAAGCGCGGTCCTGCAGATCGAATTCGACCAGCAACTGCACAGCCGGGTGGTTCCGCTGTTTGACTCAGCCTCAAACCTCTTCGTTCCGTTCTCGGCATCAGAAACCGTCACGGGAGTGGGTCATATATGGAGCGACTTTACACTGACCTCAAGCCAGCGGGGGCGGGTGTCTGACGTTTTCGGCGCGGGAGAGCGATTGACGCTGACCGGGAAGTCCGGCGACCTGGATAAGAAGATTTCGGTCACCATCTACGACGAGTTTCCATCTATCGCCGTCTTTGACGTTGAGTACACGAATGAAGGTACCGCCCGGATCACGATTCGCGGCTGGGCCAATCAGCAGTATTCCCTGAGCGCGCGTGTTACAACACCAGGCCCCGCTTTCTGGTCTTATCAGAGCGGGTCGTACGAAAAGCGGCCTAATTGGGTGCTTCCGCTGCGCCCCGGATTTCGCCAGGACAACTATCTCGGCATGAATGCCAGCGACTACGGCGGAGGCACACCGATTATTGATGTCTGGAGAAAAGATGTCGGGCTGGCGGTCGGTCACATCGAACCAGGACCGCGTCTCATTTCGCTTCCGGTGTCCATGCCCGACGCAACTCACGCCCGCGTGGCGGTGCGCTCGTCGCACCAGCAAACTCTGGATCCGGGAGAGCGTTTTCATACTCTGCGGACATTTGTCTCGGTGCATCAGGGCGACTATTTCCGCACCCTTACCGAATACCGCCGGCTGATGATGCGGCAAGGATTTCGAATGGCTTCCGCACCGGACAGCGCATTCGGCCCCATTTGGTGCGCCTGGGGCTATGGCCGCTCGGTGCAGCTCAAGCAGGTGTACGACACGCTTCCGACCGCGAAGAAGCTGGGGTTTGCCTGGGTCACCCTGGACGACGGCTGGCAAAACAATTACGGCGACTGGGCGGTCGACCCCAAGAAGTTTCCCCATGGCGATGCCGACATGAAAGCCCTGGTGGATCGAATTCATC